>Ga0208436_1013_pt1 | contig 205007 bp, 177 predicted proteins | sample RumMetMCoCulture_FD_188357 | JGI IMG/M metagenome (GOLD analysis project Ga0208436, IMG submission 188357) | Rumen microbial communities from New Zealand - Rumen Methanol Enrichment MEC1 Co-Culture (SPAdes) (version 2) | ecosystem: Host-associated > Mammals > Digestive system > Stomach > Rumen...
CCCGGCCATACTACCAGACCGGCCCCGCGCTGTCAACCCCCTTCCGGTCGCCGACCCCGCTCCGCCGGCCCGGCCCCCGGGAACGCTCGCCGCGCCCCGGAACTGACCGAACAAGGTGGGATACTATTTCTTTAGGCAGAACTTGTCCAGTAGTTTTTCAAAAAAAGTCAAAAAAACGCAATCAGCGCATTCTAAAGCTGATCGCGACTCCATATATCCCTCACATCTTTCTATGCCTCCCCTGACTACGGCAGCCATAGTCGCACTCTGTTTCGGACGATTTCGACTACAACCACAGCGAAAGCATCTTGCATTGAATCGAACGGCTCTATACGATGCGGCTAGATGAACCTAGATGAGGAGCATCCGGAGAGCACGTTAGAATCTATGGAAAAAGACATGAGTACAGGCAGCCCGATCAGGCTGATCCTTTTCTTTACGCTGCCCCTTCTTGCGGGCAACATATTTCAGCAGTTCTACAGCATGGTCGATACCTTCGTAGTCGGACGGTTCGTCGGCGTGGACGCATTGGCCGCGCTGGGAACGACAAACGCCATGTCGTTCCTCGTTCTGGGATTCGTCGGCGGCTTGACCGCTGGGTTCTCCGTCATCATCAGCCAGAGATTCGGCGCGGGGGATCCCGACGGCATGCGCAGCGCCACCGCCATGTCGATCGTCACCGCATTCGGGCTGGTCGTCATACTGACGGCCATCAGCATGGCGTCGTCGATGCCGCTGCTCCGTCTGCTCAGGACTCCCGAGAATATCATCGACGACGCGAACGTCTACATCTCCATCATCTATGCCGGAATCATAGCCACAGTCTACTACAACCTGTTCGCCTCGGTACTCCGTGCGTTGGGGGACAGTCGTTCCCCTCTTTATTTTCTGTTAATCGCATCGGTGCTCAATATCATACTGGACTTGGTGTTCGTCATCAGCTTCGGGCTGGGATGCGCCGGAGTCGGATACGCCACCATCATCAGCCAAGGCATTTCCGCATTGTTCTGCCTGCTATATATCCATAAAAAATATCCGCAGCTCCATCTTTCCAGAAAGGACTGGAGAATCGACAAGGTGATGATCGCCCGCCTGCTGCGGATCGGCATCCCGTCGGCGTTGCAGTTCTCCGTATGCGCAATCGGCGTCATGATCGTCCAGGCATGCATCAACAACCTCGGCTCGGACGTAGTGGCGGCCTATAGCGTCGGCTGCAAAATCGAGAACCTTGTCGCCCAGCCCCTGGTCACGTTGGGCATGGCCATGGCGACCTACGCAGGACAGAATCTCGGAGCTGGACGGCTCGACAGGATCCGCAAGGGAGCCAGACAGGGAACACTGCTCTCCATTGTCTTCGCCATAATCGGATTGCTGATTATCCTATCGTGCGGAAAGTGGCTTGTCGGCTTGTTCGTCGAACAAGGGAAACCCCAAGTAGTCGCCGACGCAAAACTGTACCTCAGGATCGCGTCGATATTCTTCATCCCCCTTGGACTGATCTTCATCTTCCGCAATACCTGCCAGGGGGCGGGAAGCGGGCTGATCCCCCTGCTGTCGTCGCTCCAGGAACTCGTGTTCAGGGCGTTGGTCGCGGTCACCCTCGCAGGGCCGCTCGGCTATCTCGGCATCTGCCTGGCGAGCCCAATCGCATGGGTCGCGGCGGCGGCGCTCCTGCTTGTCGCATACGCACTACAGATGAAGCATCTGGAGAAACAAGGATTCCAACGAAAAATACAAGACGCCACGCTGTAAAACCCGTCCATTCCGACATACCCGGCACGTAGTCCCAACGGAGAGCTTCTAAAAAGCCGGCACGTTCATCATCCCCTTGAAGAACCTCAGTAGGCATTTGTCTTCAGTCGTTGAATCAAAAACACCTTTTTTTCCTCTGATATATATTGAAGCCGTTTCACACCTGAAAGAACTGCCATGGACGATGCTTCCAGACAACGGGAGACGAGCGTCTCCGCGCAGGTGCACAATGCGGCGAAGGAGAGGAAGGATGAGGATATACAGCCATATGAACAAAGGGTATGGAGGCCAACTGATAGGCATCGAGGCTGATCTTCGCAATGGGTTTCCAGGGTTCGACATCGTCGGGCTACCCGACGGAGCGATCAGAGAATCGCGACACAGGATCAGATCAGCGCTACGCAACAGCGGGTTCCGCTTCCCGAAGGAACGCGTCCTAGTGAACCTTGTACCGGCGGATATTCCGAAAGGAGGCGCACAGCTTGACTTGGCGATCGCCGTCGCACTGATCGTCGCCACGACAAAGGCGTATCCACGGATGGATATACCGGTAATGGTCGTCGGGGAACTCGGACTGGACGGGACGATTCATCCCACAAACGGCACTACGGCGGCGTTAGCTTCGGCGAAAGAAAACGGATGCACGGGCTTCATTCACCCCCACGCTTCAGAACTCCATATCCAGGCAACGGATATTCGTTGCCTCGCGGTGGATACATTGAGAACCGCGACGACGGCCATTTTACGGTACCTGAAGGAATTTCCTCCCGGGGACCTGGCCGCGAGACCAAAACGCAAGCCTGAAAATGACAGTGGTTCGTGGCAGGATCCCTTCGACGGCGTCGTAGGTTTGCATCAAGTACGTCGGGCCATGGAGATAGCGGCGACGGGAAGGCACAACCTGCTGTTGTTCGGTCCCCCCGGCGCAGGCAAGACGATGATGGCGAATCGGATGAAATCGCTGGCGCCGATACTGGACGAGAAGGAACGGGATGAGCTCGCCGTCATCTATTCGGGCGTGGAGGAATTTCCGCCGCCGCGTTCGGCGCCCGAACGGTTACTGCCGCATGACGCCACAGTACGTTCACTGTTTGGAAATCCCCAGTCAGAAAAACCAGGAGAAGCCACGTTGTCCCACAACGGCATATTGTTGCTGGATGAACTTCCTTTATATTCGGCGAAAACTCTGGATGCAGTAAAACAGGTCTCCGATGGCTGTACCATAATATCAGGGCAGACAGGACGCCAGGCCAATCGCTATCCAGCGAAAATACAATTGGTAGGGACCATGAATCCCTGTCCTTGCGGGGGTCTTGGACAACAGGAGGCGACCTGCGTTTGTTCCCTCCCCGCGATTCGCAGATACTGGGCCAAGGTCGGGACCCCACTGCTGGATCGTTTCGACATCAGGATTCCTGTCATCCCCGAAGAATCACTGGAACTGAATTTTGCACTGAACACAGGGCTGCAATCGAGTCCCCGCGTGGAAGATACTGATTCGCAACGTCAAGAACGAATCAACGCCGCAGCCGAACGACAACGGTCTTTTTGGAAAAGCGTTCCGGACATCATTCGCAACGGCGAGGTGATGAAATTCGGCAACACGGGGATTCCCGCCCAAATTGAAGGCATCGTCCAGCAAGTATCCTCGATGGATGCCTGCCATGGCAGGAGCGTCCGAAGCATACTCGGCATCTGTACGGTCGCCCTGACGATTGCGAATCTTAATGGCAGGGACTATCCAAATACCGAAGAACTGGAAGAAGCCGTTTCATACCAACGGTTCGGCCTGCGAGATATCTACTGGAGGGATATATGATTGCATGCCATCGACTATCCATGCCATCACGCATATCCACTATGGGAGGCTTCGCTGGCAACCCATGAGACACGAATATCCATCCGGTTGATGAAAATCGCCGCAGACGGCATGTGGTCGCTGGCGTGACTTTTGGGCATTCGCTGTCGCATTCCCCATATGACGGAAGTGCGCCCTGCATGTCGGAGCTATCTGTCGTTTACGTCCTGTATGTCGGGATTACGTCCTTTATGATGGGATTACGTCCTTTATGTTGTTGCTACGTCCTGTATGTCGGAGCTATCTGTCGCCTACGTCCTGTATGATGGGATTACGTCCTTTATGATGGGATTACGTCCTTTATGTTGTTGCTACGTCCTGTATGTCGGAGCTATCTGTCGTCTACGTCCTGTATGTCGGGATTACGTCCTGTATGTCGGGATTACGTCCTGTATGTCGGAGCTACCTGTCGTCTACGTCCTTTATGTCGGGATTACGTCCTGCAAACAGGACGAATTCCATATGCCATACGGGGAAAACAATTATTCTACAGAGGATTTCAGCGTCGGAGAACAGGTGACGGACCGGAAAACGAGCGAACCAGCCGTATATAAAGAAAAAGAGCCACCGCTTCCGCAATAGCTCTTATCCATCTCCAAGGGGAGTCGAACCCCTGTTGACGGGATGAAAACCCGTTGTCCTAACCACTAGACGATGGAGACATTGTTTTGCTCCGTGGGAAAAGCCCCTGGACTTTCCGTTGGAAGCCATATGAGCCGCACAGGATTCGGACCTGTGACCCACGCCTTAAAAGGGCGTTGCTCTACCAGCTGAGCTAGCGGCCCCCTTGTCTCGCAACGTCATGGAATATAACAGGTTGGGGCTTGCTCTGTCAACTATCGTTTCAAAATCTTTGTAGAAAATCTCGCTTTCTTTTTCTCCTTTCCTTGTAATTAGTTTACAGTATTGAAATTCCTTCATCTGACACAAAAAATGCACAATAGAGAGTTTTCTTGGAATAACGTTTTTTCATGATGCCGAAAGGCCGCGAGAACCACTGAAAAATGAACCGCCCTTCCGCGCCTTCCCTATTTCGCGGATATATTGTTCAGATACCCCGCATGGACATAACAAATATGGCATTTGGGATGATGAACGACATCCATCATTTTTTTCTTGACAGAAACAAATGCCGGCCCTAGTATGTACACACCAGTGTATATAAACAGGAGTGTATATCAATGGACAAGAAACACCAAGTGGTGTTCATCATGACGGATACGACAAGATGGGACATGGTGGGATGCTATGGCAACCCAGACATGAAAACACCATGCATCGACGCATTGGCCGAGGTAGGCGTCCGTTATGACAGGGCCTACAGTTGCCAGCCTGTATGCGGTCCCGCCCGTTCAGCGATATTCACCGGACTGTTTCCCCATTCCAACGGCAGTTTCACGAACACACTCCCCTTGCTCTCAGGGGTGAAGACAGTCGGAGAATACCTCACGCCACAGAATATCCATTGCGCCTATATCGGAAAATGGCATCTGGACGGCGGAGATTATTTCGGCAACGGCGTTTGCCCTCCGGGGTACGATGAAGCCTATTGGTACGACATGAGACGATATCTGGATGAGCTGACTCCAGAGGAACGGATGCTCAGCAGAAAAGAAAACACCTCCCTGGAACATGGAGGTATTGACGAAAGCTTTACATTCGCCCATAGGGTCAGCGACCGGGCGAGGCATTTTCTTGAACAGTATCACACCGAGGATTTTTTCCTGTGCGTCAGTTATGACGAACCCCACCAGCCATATCTCTGTCCGGAACCCTACGCCTCCATGTACAAAGATTATGAAATGCCAAAGACGCCGAACTACTATGACACACTGGAGGGAAAGCCGTTCTACCAAAAACTTTGGGCTGGAGACAGTCTCCATGAGGATAAGGACGCCCTGACGGTCAAGCCGAGGCTATTCTTAGGATGCAACTCCTTCGTCGATTATGAAATCGGACGCGTACTTGAGATTGTGGGACGATTTGCGCCGGACGCTATGGTTATCTTCACGTCCGACCATGGAGAAGCCCTCGGCGCTCACTCCCTCTCCTTGAAAGGGCCTACCGTCTATGAAGAAGTCGCCCATATCCCGCTTATCATTAAGGGCGGAGCGTACTGCCAGTCTCCAAAAGGGGCGGCCTATCCTTCCGTAACGACGCATATCGACATGCTTCCGACCATACTGGATTATTTCGGGGTTCCCGCCCCACCGGTGATTCAGGGTACCAGTATGCGCCCCATCATTGAAAGTCCACAGGAAAACAAACTCCATGACGCGGTCTTTTGTGAATTCCATCGATATGAAATCGACCATGACGGATTCGGGGGCGTACAGTTCATGCGGGCCGTCATCACCGATACAAACAAGCTCGCAATCCATCTGCTTGACGACACCGATGAGCTGTATGATACGGCCAACGACCCTTTTGAAATGGAGAATCTTATCTGGAACCCCTCCTATAAGGAAATACGGGACGACCTGCATCAGAAAATCATTGATTTCATGAACGACACGAGGGATCCCTACAGGGGATATCAATGGGAAGCAAGACCTTGGAACAGTGGTTGCCGGAACCCCTCCTGGGAGGTTGACGGATATACCCGACAAAGACCGAACGGTCCGGGGGAACCCACGCAACGAGACTACGACACGGGCATGCCGATAACCGAAACCGTCAGATTCAAGAAAAAAGCGCATAAACCGGCAGGACAAGTATGAAATATTCAAACGCATTGAAACGAACGACCAGGGCGGATGTCGCGAAAGAGGCAGGAGTAAGTGAAACCATCGTTTCATATGTCATCAACGGCAACCGGTACGTCGATGAAAAGAAACGGCGGAAGGTTCAGAAAGCGGTGGAGAAGCTCAATTACCGTCCATCCCCCATGGCCAGAGCCCTCAAGGGCAAGAACAGCAATCACATCCTGTTCATCGCCGACGACCTCACGTCCGAACATTTTGGAAAAATCATCAGCGAAATGGAAAAGATCGCATATAAAGACGGTTGTTTCATTTCCCTGTGCAGCGACCGGGCCGACGATGATTTTTTGAATGTCGTCTACAACTGGTCGTTCGACGGCGTAATCATTGGCTCCGCAGCTATTCCCGACAGTTCAGTGCAGTTGCTTATTGACAGCGGCGTTCCCGTCGTATTGCTCGAAATCCGAAGCTATGAAGGTATTCATGGCACTTATGGCAAAATCAATACCGGTTTGTATGATGGCGCAAGACGTTGCGTAAAACTACTCCAGGAGAAAAACCGTAGGCGCATCCTCTATGTGGACAGCCTATCCCCTACCGGTCTGGGGGCGGGAGAATCCGATTTCCGGTACCGGGGATACAAGGACCAGATGGAAAGCGCGGGACTTCCCGTCGCAGTACTGGACGGTTGCAGAACCGAAGAGGAACTGACTGAGCGATTCCATGGATATTTCGCAGCACAGGAAGTTGATGGGCTGTTCTGCCGAACCGACGCCATCGCCTGCACGGTCATGAGGGCTCTACAGGACAGCGGGGTAAGCATACCACGCCAGGTATCCGTCGTCGGCTTCAACAATTCCAGAATGTGCAGGTATGTCTCACCAACCCTTACCACGATGGAGATCAGGAGGGATCTTATCGGACAAAACGCGATGCAGATACTCAAACGACTGATTGAGGAAAAGGACTCCGTAACGGAACCCATCTTCGTACAGCTTGAGACTGAACTGGTGGAACGGGAAAGCGTATAGGTGCGTTATGGTCGTTGCATATACGACCTTGAGCAAGCATATCCCGGACGTGAAGTCCGGAACAAAAGGAGAAAACCATGAAGAAGGCTACATGTGTATTGTTGGCGATCCTGCTGGTCTGCTCGCTGGCATTCGCCGGAGGCTCGAAGGAAGCGGCCATGTCCAATGGCCCGACTACAATCAAAGTCGCGAACTATGCGCTTTTGGAAAGCGGTTATGAAGCTTTTTGGAAAAACATCAAGACTGGCTTTGAAGCTCAGAACCCAGACATAACCATTGAGTGGGTGACAGCGCCGTATGGAGAGATCATGAATCAGGTGATCAACATGGCGGGTGGCGGAGACAAGGTTGATGTAATCTTCGGAGAAATCGGATGGGTACCGGGGCTGGAGGACGCCGGACTCGCAGCACCGATTACCGACATACTGCCACAGAGTTTCATCGACGACTTCTATCCCGATGTAATCAATTCCTTCAATATCAACGGCAAACCATACGGCGTTCCGCTTTATATCTCGCCGTACGTCCTGTACTACAACAAGAATCTGTTCACGCAGGCGGGACTTGATCCAAACACGCCGCCCACTACCTATGACGAAATGCTGTCGATGGCGGAAAAACTTGCCCAACTGAAGGATGCGAACGGCAACAAGATCTACGCATTCGGACAGACTACCGCCTCCGTCGCTGTTTCGGGTTCGTCATTGAACGCGATGGTGTTCAATTTCGGAGGAGAAGTCCTCGACGACGCAGGAAAGCTGTCTATTGACAATGAGGGATTCCGCCAAGCTTTCGCGATGGTGAAGCTACTCGATGAAAAGGGCTACAATCCGCAGAATGCGAAACTGAAGGATCTTCGCAACCTTTTCGCACTTGGACAGTTGGCAATGTACTACGACCAGAGCTGGGGCTTCAACGGCGTCAAGTCAATCAATCCCGACGCAGGGAATTTTACTGCGAGCGCCGCGCCCCTCAAAGGTGGCAATGGAACCGGACAGAGCCTGTTGCAGGCCCACTGCTTTGTTTTAGTAGACAACGGAAAAGCCCGCTCGGACGCGACCTCCAAGTTCGTACAGTACGTTATCAGCGAAAACCAGTTGAACGACTATCTGGAGAACCTGACACCGGCGTATCCTGCAAAGAAATCGATGGAGAACATGGCAGGCGTCGTCAACAACGGCGTCCTCAAGGGCGCGGCGGCCTCCGCCGGCAACGTCAAGCAGCAGACGTTCATACCTCAGTTGAATGACTTGAACCTGGAACTCTGTACCTTGGCCCAAGCCGTAACGGTCAGCAGGCAGAATTTGGATGATGCGATAGCGACCTTCCAAAAGAACACTCTCGCGAAACTCAACTAACATACCGTGCGTCGCCCGGAAGTTCGCTTCCGGGCGGTCTGTCATCGACAAGGAGGCATCCCATGCGCAAGCCATTGACGAAGGATACCAGGGACATGCTGTATTCGGTGGCGCTGACCGTACCGACGGTCGTACTGTCCATTGGCTTCATTTTGATTCCCATCATTGATTCCGTCATAAAAAGTTTCATGCAATACGGGGTGAAGAACATTATCAGCGGGAAACCCGGTGTCTGGAACCAGTTTGAGAACTATATCCGGCTCTTCCAGACAAATGCCATGACCAATGCGATCGCAAATACGTTCATCTTCGTCATTTTCGTCATCGTTAGCCAATTCGTACTCGGCATGGCACTTGCCCTGATACTGAATTCAAATATCAGGGGCGCAAGGTTCATCAGGAGCATCATGATGACTCCATGGGTGGTCCCCACCGTAATCTCCGCATTAATCTGGATGTGGTTGTTCCAACCTCAATATGGTCTGTTCAGGTATCTGGTATCGATATTCACAGGGGGACGGGTATCGGAATTCGCAATGCTCAACAATCCTTCTACGGCGTTGCTCGGTGTTGGGATGGCCGCGCTATGGAAACAGATACCGTTGATGACGCTCCTGCTTCTGGCAGGTCTACAGAATGTTCCCGATGATATCCTGGAGGCGGCGAAAATCGACGGCGCAGGTATCATTCGCCGTTTTTTCAGCATTGTGATGCCGTACATGGCCTCAGTAATCAAGGTCGCAGTCTCGATGTCGATCATAGAGAATTTCAAGCAGTTTCCGCTGTTCTGGACGATGACCGGCGGCGGTCCGAACGGGGCGACGACAAACTTGGCGATTCTCAGCTATCGCGAGGCCTTTGTCAGCATGAACCTCGGTTCAGGTGCCGCAGTCACGACAATCTGGATGCTTCTGATGATTGTAACCATAGCCCTGTACAACAAGGCGTTCAGAACGCACGACATGACGTAGGAGTGGAAACATGAAAACAAACAAGGCGTTCTCCATCTTCAAGTATGTCGTCATGGCGCTGATACTGCTGTTTCTGCTCTTTCCCATCTATTGGATGGTGATTACCGCCTTCAAAACCAACATGGAGGCGTACCGGTATCCGCCTTCGTTCTTTCCGAAACATCCGGTGACGGAGGGGTTTCGCAAGCTGTTCCTTGAAAACAACCAGTTCTTCGTCTATTACTGGAACAATGTGGTCGTTTCGGCATGGTCGGCGGCGTTGAGCTGTGTGGTAGCGATATTTACCGGTTATTCCCTTGCGAGATTCCATACGAAATGGAACAAGCTTATCTTCGCCTTGCTTCTTTCGACACAGATGTTCCCGATCATCAGCCGGATGATCTCCCTCTATTCCCTGATGGGCAAGATGGGAATCATCAATACCCGTTTCGGATTGATCCTTGCGATTGTCGCAGCCCAGATTCCATTTTGCAGTATTCTCATGTCAAGTTTTTTTGCGAACATCCCAAAGGAAATCGAGGAAGCGGCCTATGTTGACGGAGCGTCCCGCAACCATATTCTGTTCAGGATCATTACACCGCTGGTGACTCCTGGAATCCTTGCCGTCGGCATTTATGCGTTCCTCATGACTTGGGACGACTATCTCCATGCGGCTACGTTGATCCAAAGCGACTCACTGCGGACGCTCTCGGTGGGAATCGCGCTGAGGTATCTTGGCGAACTCTCCTATGATTGGTCGCTGATCAATTGCATTTCCGTCATCGGGACGATTCCCATGGTACTCCTTTTCTTTTTCTTTCAGAAATACATGGTGAAGGGTCTGGTCGCCGGCGCAGTCAAGGGATGATGGGGACGGGACGCCAACGTCCGTCCTCGTCCCGTTTCGTAGCGAGAACCGGCGTTAGCCGGTCTCGCCAAGCAGCTCCAGCTGGAGCTGCTTGATGCAGTGGTTCTCGACGGAACATACCGTAAACCTGCACCCATCGGCCTCGATGATACGGGTGGATTCGTCTTCCTTGCTGGGGATGTCCCCGATGGCATCCACGACAAACCCGCCAATCGTCGCTTGATCATCGCTCCGCAATGCAAGACCAAGCGCATCGTTCAGTTCGTCGATACGGTATTGTCCGTCAATCTTCCAGACACTTTCGGACACCTGCTCGATTCGTGGCACATTCGTTTCAGGCTCATCGCCGACATCGCCCATGACTTCCCTGATCAGGTCGGTCATGGTGATCAAACCGGAAAAACCGCCGTATTCATCCAGCACCACAGCCATGCGCTGCCGATCCCGCCGCATCTGCTTGAACAAGTCGTCTATCTTTTTGGTCTCCGGGACGAAATAAGGCTCATGAAGCAACGGCCTGATATCCAAGCTGTCGAACCCTACCCTTCGCGCCTCCTGGAACAGATCCTTCATCTTGAGGATGCCGACGATATGGTCGAGATCATGTTCATAGACGGGGATCGAGCTATAGCGGCTGTCCAACAGTTCATCCATATATTCCGAAGCGGGCCGTTCCAGATTGACGGTGTAGACGGACGTTCTCGGCGTCATGACCTGAAAGACGCCGGTATCGTCGAAATCAAAGACACTGGCGATCATGTCCCGGCCTGTTTCGTCGATCAAGCCGTTCTCATGTCCGACGGCGAGCAACGATTTGATCTCATCCTCCGAATACTCGTCCTCCATCTGGTCATCCTTCAAGCGGGCGAGTTTCAGCAGTAGGGAAACCGATGCCGACAGCAACCAGACGAACGGCGCGGACAGCTTGGACATGAACCAGATTGCCCGTACTGAAAACAGCGCATACCGTTCCGAATACTGTAAGGCGACACGTTTGGGAAAGAGCTCCCCGAATACGAGCGTGACATAGGACAGTGCCAAAGTCACCAACACCATGCCGACTTTCGTACCATAAGGGATACCCAGACCAGTAAGGAACACTCCTACATCATCGGACAGCGCAGTCGCGGCGGACGCGCTTGCGAGGAATCCCGCGAGGGTGATGGCTACTTGAATCGTCGAAAGGAATTTGTTGGGATGCTCGAACTGCCGCAACAGCAACAGGGCGCGACGGTCGCCGTTTTGGGCAAGCTGTTTGATCCTGCCCCGGTTTACGGATACTATCGCCATTTCGGCGGCCGCGAAAAATGCGTTGATCAGAATCAACACGCCAAGAAACACAAATTGCAACGTCAAAGACGTACTAGGGCCAGGGTCGTCCACAGGACAATAACCTCCAGAGAATAAATTGTTATTACATATAATACTAGAAAATCAACCGTCAAACAACAGTTTTCATCCGTAGAGCCTCTGAACTAATGAATTCTTAACATCCTGTTCATTTTGCAGGACGATATGAATCCTTGGCCCCCTATGGGTCGGGCGTCCGTCCGCCAAGCAGACGGTGTGCGCAATCAGAATCAATTCCAGATACTCAGGCTTTCGGCTGGCAAGCTGGCTAGAATATTCGCTCCCGATGATTTCCATAAGAAGGTTGAAATTTCGTTGGACTTCATCCATACTATGTTCCATGGAAAAAAAGCTGAAAGAACCCAGCCCATATTTTTCATTGCAGATGACTATCGGCCTCGTACTTATCGTCATGCAGCTGTTCACGTTCTCAACCTTCTACAACGAATTCCGTACTTCGGGATATCGCCCTGACTATACAAGATTCATCTGGTACCATGGGGTCTTCCTTTTCTTCAGCCTTTTCTTGTGCTACCCCGACAGTCCGATCATCAGATATTTACAGATCGTATATTGCCTCGCCTATTCAACCATAGGCATTGTCATCACCTATGCGGGCAATGGCGTCGATATCGCGGAGATCGGATTGCTGTTTCTTGTCGGAATACTGTACTGGCGTTATGAGATGCCTCATCGTTCCGTATTCTACTTACTATTGGCGATATTCTGTCTATTTCTAGTTCTATTCAGGAGTTATATTCTGGGACATGAGATGAATCTAGGATACTGCCTGATATACAGTCTTCTCGTTATCTCCATGGGTTTCGACAGGCATGAGATAGTCGGGCAAAGGCAGCGCTCGAAATCCATGATGGCTACTTCCTCGGACAAGAGAACACAACCGGCCGTTTCTGAACGACAGGAGACCGTCCATTGTCTTTCCTGCGTTCCCGAATGCAAGGTGTTCACTGAATTTGAACTCCAGCTCATGGTTGAATACTACTGCACAAACGGCAACGCAACGAATAAGGAACTGGCCTCGGCGCTGTCCGTTTCAGATAGCCTGATCAAAAATTCAATCTCCAGTATCTTCAAGAAGATTCCAGGGGTGCATTCCAGAGTAGGGATGCTGCAGTTCGTGCAACGCCAGATACATTCCCTGCCATTGCCGGAGCGACAGGCGAAGAGCCCCGACGGAAAAGACACCGACAGGACTCAGGCGACATACTGACTCCGTCCACCGCATTTTCCACACGTGCCTTTTCGTTCCCCTATCAGCGCCTCCCTATCATCTATCCCTCCGGCTATCCGATAGTCTAGAACAAATTCTTATGAATAGTAAAAAGTCTGTTTGTGTTACAAAGAACCACTCCCTACAATGGAACCGTGATATCCGCAATGGATGAACTATCTATCTTGCATTCCGGTTTTCGATTATCCGGCCTTGCAGGATATCCAGTCATTTACTCTATGGGGAATCAAATGCAAATGGATGACAATCATTTCATATTGAAACTACAGAATGTCAGCAAGACATATCACGTCGGGGACAATACCGTCCATGCGCTCGACCACGTGAACCTCGCCGTACCGGAAGGCAGCTACATGGCGATCTGTGGCCCTAGCGGAAGCGGCAAGACTACATTCCTCAATATCGTCGGAGGTCTCGATGTCCCGACCGAAGGAGCTGTCCTGCTCAACGGGACGGATTATTCACGCTATACGTCCAGGCAACGGGCCGATTTCCGTTTCACGGAGATCGGTTTCATCTTCCAGTCCTCCAACCTTGTGCCGACATTGAACGTTTTCGACAACATCTACCTAGGAGTCTCGATCGGAGCGAAGAAATTGAGACGCAATAACAAGGAAACGACCAAGGAGATTCATGAGATGCTCTACTACCTGGGGCTTTCCAGATGGATGGGGCATCGTCCCGGCCAGTTGTCCGGAGGACAGCGGCAACGGGTGGCAATCGCCCGCGCGCTGATCAAGCATCCGAGCCTTGTGCTGGCAGACGAACCGACGGCGAGCCTAGACTCCGAGAACAGTGACATCATACTCGGTTTTCTCAGGAAGCTCCATGACAGGTACGGAACGACCTGCATCATCTCCACCCATGACAAACAGGTGATGAACCATGTAGATGAAATCGTCCATATCGAAAACGGCATAATAAAAGGAGGCGACCCATCATGACCTTGCAGGAAAATGTCAGATATATTCTTTCACCGCTCATGCCATGAAAAGTCCTCTGCGCATCAATCTTGTCATCTGCCTTCTCTTCTTCACGCTGTTCCTGCTCTTCGGATGGCAGCTCGCCCCGATATTCTATTTCCAGGATAGCAAGCTGATGAACTACGCGGCGGATTTCTTCGGAGACCTCGCGCTTACGTCGGTCGATCCGGCGACCGACAAGATGCTCGACACGGACTGGATCAATACCGACACGAATCCGCTGGCATTCTCGCTCGACGGCCTGGACGTGCTGATCTCAGAGATCGAGGGGGTAGACGGAGTCAGACACGTGATGCCCCTGAGTAGGCTCTACAGGGCATGGGGGGGGAATCGTGTCCAGGTGAACAACGGATACCGGGACAAGTCCGGAATCCGGTACGTCTCTTCTTTCAGAGCATACGACTTCCAACGGCTCGCGTCGTTCTTTGCGGACCAAGGAGAGGTCCTCATACCTCAACCTGCCCAGGTCCATGGGGTGTTCCTCACGAAGCGGCTCGCGGAGTATCTCAGATTGCTATATTATCGTCCTCTGAGGATCGGGGACACCATCGAAATAACCGAGACATATTCCCAGCTCTCGGTACGGCTGCCATATCTGGGCATGATCGAGAACCGGGATCCCGTCCCCGACATGCCATGGACCGCGGAGAACGAGAACGCATTGGGGGTCATCATGGACACCGACAGCTTCGAGAGCCTGACGCGGGTGTTCTCCCCTACCTACAGGTCATATCTCCGGCCTCCACAAAGCCTGCAAGAGGTCAGGTACAAGGGTGTCGAACTGCCCTCCGAGGAGCCGTACGACCCCGATTCCCTGACAAGGCTCTACCAAGGGCAAAGGCCTTCCCTGCTGAGCGTCAGGGTGGCAAAGGAGGCCGACATCGCGACGGTTCAAGGCAGGATACAGGAGATCGTGGACCGCAGGTATGGCAACAAGGCCGGCGCGATCCAGCGCATCGTAGCGAGAGCCAGGGACTACGCCATGGGGGAGCAGGAACGCATCATACAGGAGGAGACGGCCTGGACGCGCCTTGTACTGTGCGTCGCCGCCTACTGCGTATGCATCGGCGTCTCGATGCTCGCCCTGAACATGCGCTTCACCTCACAATACCCCGTATTCGCGCTGTACTGCACACTGGGGGCCAGGGACACCTTCATACTGCGGAAAATCTCGACGCAGGTGCTGTATTTCGTACTTCCGTCCTCCGTCCTCGGATACCTGTGCGGCTGGGGAATATTCGTCATGTCGCAGGATTCCGCGTCATACATCCTGCGGCCCCTGTTCCTCCACATGACGGCCACTTCCGCCTCGTCGCTGTGCGTGGCGCTCTCGCTCGTCATCGCCTGCTCGTACATCCGCTTCCTCAGGCATCCGTTCATCGATCATCTGCGAAGGGGGGACGGCGATGGGCTCGACTAGACTGTTCGTCAAGAATTACCTCGGATCCTATCGGACCTACGCCCCGCTGTGGCTGATAGTCGCGGTGGGCATCGCTGTGCCGGTCCTGTGGCTGGGCTTTCTCGCCGGCAAGCAGGAGCGTCTGGAACAGTTCACCGTCGACAGAGTGCTGGGAGCCGAGACGGTCGTCCTGTCCGCCAACGGAAAAGGCCTGTCGCGACGTCTGGTGGAGGATCTCGACGCAAGCTGGAAAGACACCTTCGGGAACGCATACTCAGGGTTCCATGAATACAGCGTCGCAGGAATCGATCCCCCCTTCGTCTGCGCATACTACGATCCGACAGAGCCGGGCATGAACGTCAGGCTACTCGTTTCCAACGAGGTTCCCGAAGGAAAGATCATGTTCTCCACCGGGTATGAATACGCCGGGCTTTTCGACGGCACGAAGACAGTCACCCTCCTCTACGACTATTCCACCTCAGTCACGCTGGACAGGATGGAGGCGACCATTCCCGTGGTGGACCCGCATGAGACCATAGGGATCATCTCACGAGCGGACGCGAAGAAGCTGGGCGTCCCCTACTACGCCATGGCGCTGGTCCCCATGATCGACTTGGACAGGGATTCCACTGCGGGAACGCCGACAACGCCGCGGGAATACTGGCGGCTCATAGGCGGCATCGAACGCCTCGCTACGATCCTCGACCCGTTCGACGGGGTGCCCGCTACAACGATCGACAAGGTATACGTCTATTCACCACATGGCACGAGGGGTATCAGGCTACGCTTCTATGTCGACCAATCCATCGACTCCCTGTACTATGAGCTGGATACAATGATGGACTGGATATACGTCCCGTTGCTGGGGATATCCATGGTACTGGTATGTTCCGCGACGCTCGCCTTCGTCCTTGAACAGGGAAGGAAACGGAACGACCACCTGCTATACGCCTCGCTCGGGATACGCAAGCCGGCCCTCGCCCTCCTCGTCTCCTGCGAGGCGGGGGCGACCTTTGCCATAGGCACGCTGCTCGGGCTTGTGGCCGTCGGCCTGGGGGTCGCTGTCATTTCGCATACGCCGGTGGCGGAGGAACTGATCATGCGACGGTACGGCATATGGCTCGCTGAAATCATCGGGACGAACGGACGCTATACATTCACCTTCCTGCCCTGGGCATTGTCCGGCGCCATGCTTTTCTGGGCGGCGGCGTTCGCCCTGCTCCATCTCATTCCCAAGCTGTATTCCCTGAGGAGTCTGATATGAAAAAACGATTGATGACGGCCTGCTGCCTCCTCCTGGCTCTCGGCGCGCCCCTGGCTGCGGACGCCAACCAGCTGACGGAGGAGAACTACGGGCGGTTCGAGCGGATGCTGCTCGATTCGCTGCGCAACTCCAAGGAGCAGGGTTCCTGCGGAACGACCTTCATCGACATGACGTTCATCCAGGGGATGATCTACATACCCTACGGCAAGGAGGTCCGGGCGACCTCCAAGAAGAACCTGGAGGCGACGGAGGTGACGCTGAACCTAGTCTCGTTCAGGAACCACAGGTACAACCTCTTCGCCGCGAAGATATATCCGACCTATGTGATGACGGTCCCGAACTATCCCAAAGTGGGCAGGAACTCGATCTCCATGACATACAACGCCAATTCGCGTAAGATTGTCAGGGGCAGGATAAAGACCGTGATATTCACATACGATGACGCCAAGGGCGAGTACAGGCTGCTTCCGAAGTACAAGGTGGTCTCGGCGGAGGAGCGGAAACTGGACGGCGTCCCCTGCTGGGCAGTCGGCATCAGCAACAGTCCCACGTTGGAGACGGCCGCGGTATATTGGATTGAGAAGGAGCGCTGCGTCCGCCTGCGGGAGGACCTGTTCAGCCCCGGGGGCGTACTGACACAGAGGATCGACTACTTCAGCTACCAGCGGCTGAGCGAAGGGACCTACGTGGAGGACATGTTCTCCATCTGGAACCCGCTGCAACGCTACGGGACGGCGCTCTACTGGACGATCGACCTCATGGAGGGTCCGATTCCGGACCGGATGTTCGATGAAAACCAGCTTGAGAAGTATGCGACGCTCTAGGAATGCCCGTCGCGACGGAAAACGAAGGAAGGCGCTCTACGGTTTCGCGGAACGGAAGATGAGACCGTACCTCCCGTCAATCTGCCTGCTGTTCCTGTTCAGCCTCGTAATAAAATACCTGGACACGCTGGAGCCATTGTTTTCCGGAAGAATCCTTGATGAGCTCGCCTCGAAGCGGTTCGATTCATTCATCAGGTCATTGACGACTCTGTTTCTTATCCTGACTGTCGCGTTGGCCCTGTCCTCGATCGTCTCTTTCCTGCGGCTTCGCCTCAGCAGGCGCATATCGAAAGATATGGAAGGCGACCTATACGAGACATTGATATCCAACAAGATCGTCGATTCCGACGGAACCAGCAACCAAGTCAATATCTTTTTGAACGATATCGGCACCATGAGCTTCATCTTTACCGGGAACGTCCCGGACTTCTTGCTGAGGATATTCACGTTGACGTTGATATCCTACCGCCTGTTCGCCATACATTCCGCGGTATTCTTCCTGTCGATCACCGCGGCAGTACCGAGCATGATCCTGTCCCTGTATTTCGGCAAGAAAGGAAAGATCCTCAAGGAAGCGGAACGCAAGGCCAACGACCGGTATCTCGGCTGGATCACAAAATCACTCCAAAGCACATATGACATCCAGAACAGTACCGCAAAAAGAACCATGAAGGAACAATTCCTTTCACGCATCGAGGATACATATTCCATATTGTTCAGATCATTGAAGCTCTCGACCGCGTCGAACGTATCCATCACCCTCCTGAACGTCCTCGCTACGTTCGGACTGTATGTCTATGTCGGATATTGCATCTACAGAGGTACCGTCACCATAGGCAGTTATGTGGTGGTCATCATGTACTCCCAGCAACTCCGGGCGATCCTGAATTCCTTCGGAGCCTTCTTCCAGAACCTGATGGCCTCGGAGGTGTCCGTCGAACGTGTCATCGCACTGTACGAGTCAAAGAACCCACTGGATACGGTAATCCATCATGAAACGGATCTAAGACCAAGCATAGCAATCGATGAGTTTTCATATTCATATCAGGATAACCGCAAGGTGTTCGACTGTTTTTCCTATATGTTCGGGACCCATGGGCTGTACGTGATAAAAGGTGAGAACGGATGCGGAAAGACGACATTGCTCAACGCCATCAGCGGCTACTCACCTCCGGGTTCCTTTGCATCCGGGTCCATCCTCGTCAAGACTCGTAATCAAGAGAAAGGACTTTACTATGTATCTCAGAGACCGCCGATAATTCCCGTTACTTTTAGTGAATACCTCGCGATGAACAGTGATTGCCTTGCCGATGAGGAGATTGCCTCGACATGCCGGATCACCGGTGTTATAGATTTCATCGAGGATACGGAGAAAGGGTTCGACGCTATATTGGGCGAGGATGCCACGTTCTCCCAAGGGCAGGCTCAACGGCTGGCATTGACCAAGGCACTGCTGTCGGGATACGACATCATACTGCTGGATGAGATCGAATCATCGTTGGACAAGATGCAACGGAACGCCATCAAGGGCATCCTTTCCACAGTGTCAGAATCAAGGCTGGTCATCCTTGTGACCCATTCGGATCTTTACGACGAAATAGCGAAGGACATCCTGTATCTTCCCCCGGTACAGCATTCCATGGTGGAAAGCTCCTCCGTCAATCCAACGTCCTGTAAACAAGAATAACACTATGGCGTTCAAGCGTTTTTTACCGACCGAACCAATTGCAAGACAGACATATTTCACCGTAAAGGACGCCGATGTTCCAAAAGCTGGCATCCCGCCGAGAATGGAAACTGACGATAGCCGCCTAAATCACGAACATCGTCTTGAATTGTCTCGAAAGTAGAACACTTTCAAAATTCATCACCCAAAGTACAATGGTCGCCGCAACTACAGCAACTATGGAACGAGATACCGTAGTATAATACTTCCTGGCGATTATCTCCGTTACGGTAGGCGTGATTCAGATTCCAATCATGTTGGGGAAAATCGCGGATGATATTGTATTTGAGAAGCAGGTCATCAAATCCATTTCGGCCATCCATACAATGGCTCTTGCGCCGGATAACATGCGTACTGCGCAAATATGTGGAAATCCTTTACATTGCGGGAATCGCATGACACTATTCACATATCCGCTGGATTTGGCCAACGATGCCGGACAATGAGCGTGCAATGAACATCATTGACACTTTACGATGGAGCGGTAAAAATAAACGGTACATGGAGGACTACTATGCAGGACGCATCTTCGGCGCTGGAACGCCAACGGGCTTTTTTCCTCAGTGGCGCGACATTGGGCGTCTCGTGGCGCAAACAACAGCTCATGGCACTGAAAACCGCCTTGCAGACCCATGAAAAGGCGTTGCTGGAAGCGTTGAGGCTTGATCTCGGCAAGTGCTACTTTGAAGGGTACGAGACGGAGATCGGCATGGTCCATTGCGAGATCAACCACATGCTCAAGCATGTGAAGAAGTGGGCGAAGCCAAAACGAGTCGCTACGCCGGTCGTCCATTTTCCCGCGAGCAGCAAAATCTATGCGGAACCCCTGGGGATAGTCCTGATCATGTCGCCGTGGAACTATCCGCTCCAACTTACCCTCGCCCCCCTCGCCGCCGCGATGGCCGCGGGCAACTGCGCCGTAGTCAAGCCCTCCCGCTACAGCGGGGAGACGGCCAAGGCCATTGAACAGATGATTACCGATACGTTCCCACCCGAATATATCACTGTGTTCCAAGGCGGGAGCGCAATGAACACGGAGCTGCTCCGGCACCGGTTCGACCATATCTTCTTTACGGGCAGCCCCGCCATCGGCAAAGTGGTCATGGAAGCGGCTGCGAAGAACATCACCCCCGTGACGCTGGAGCTGGGAGGCAAAAGCCCCGCGATCGTGGACGAGACGGCGGACATCAGGCTGGCGGCGACACGGATAGCCTGGGGCAAGTTCATCAACGCGGGGCAGACCTGCGTCGCCCCCGACTATGCGCTGGTGGAACGCTCCAAGGAAAAACAGTTTCTTGAAGAGCTGAAACGCGCGATTCTCCGGTTCTATGGTTCCGACGCGCTGCACAACGATGAATTTCCCAAGATCATCAATGAAAAGCATTATCAAAGGCTCTGCGGCCTGTTGTCCGACGGCGAGATATACTATGGCGGGCAACAAATCGAACAGCTCCAGAAAATCGCCCCGACCATCATGACGAAGGTCCGGCTCGATTCGGAGCTGATGACCGATGAAATCTTCGGGCCGATCCTGCCCGTGATCCCCTACGAATCCTTCAAGCAAGTCGTAGCGATGGTCCGGAGCAAGGAAAAGCCGTTGGCGCTGTATCTTTTCAGCAGGGATGAGGATCGGCAGAAATGGGTGATGGAGAACATCTCCTTCGGCGGCGGGTGCGTCAACGACACAGTCGTCCACCTGTCCAATCCGAACATGCATTTCGGCGGCGTCGGGCACAGCGGCATGGGCTGCTACCACGGCATCAGGGGGTTCGAGACGTTCAGCCACCTCAAGAGCGTGCTCAAGAAAGCGAACTGGCTCGATGTGCCGGTACGCTACGCCCCGTACAAGAGCAAGCTGGGGCTGGTCAAGAAATTGATGAAATAAACTTGAGCAGGCAGCGATGTCAGTCAGCCTGTGAAAGCCCAACTGATATTGGAGAACCATTGGAACTGTATCCGCCATCGACCTTCGTCCGAACAAGGAGATTCCCCGCAGAAAGTGACAAGCATCCATTGCGACACATCCTCTTTGACGTTTCCCGGTTCCATTCTATTCCGCTTCGCATCATGTTTGTTGCAAACCTACATGGTTTCGCAATAATATCGGACTACGCTCGCTTGATTTATCTATACGCCCCCTGTTACATTAGGAGCAGTGCGATATGCGGCAAAGGGGTGTAAAGATGAAGAAAACAATTGCGATGGTGTTGTTCGTTATAATGTCCACCTGTGCGATCTTCGCACAAGGCGCGGCAGAAGTTGTCAATCCTGTCGAAATCAAGGTTCTGGTGCTTCCCAAGTTTGAAGTGGGAGAGATGTCCGGAGACTTCCCCGGTGAAGCGCAATACTATTACGAAGGTTATTGCAAGAACGGCGATGTCTATGACATCAATGGGGGCTTTGAAGGAAACCAGCTCCATGTCAAGGATGGAGTGGCCCTATACGTGACGGGGATGGGAAAGGTCAATGCGGCGATGAGCCTCGCCGCTATTTTGCAGGATCCCCGCTTCGATTTTTCTGATGCGTATGTATTGAGTACCGGTTGCGCCGGGTCGGCCTATGGATATGGGGTGATGGGAGATGTATTCGTGATCACCGCCGCCGTAGATTACGATCTTGGGCATCACGCCGACTACCGCGACCTCCCGCCGGAAGCGACGACGACATGGTTCCATGACAGCGGCTATGACAACGCTTCAGTGAAATTCCTGAATCCTGAGCTGATGGACAACGTGTACGGCCTCGTGAAGGATGTCGAAATATCCACCACTCCAAAAACTAGAAACTTCATGTCGGTCACATTCGACGACGCACCGTGGGCGATACGGAATCCGCAGGTCCTCAGAGGAACGACGGTGACGGGAGACAACTACTGGAAAGGCATGTACGACCATCAGAACGCACAGCTGATGATCGAGACCTATGGTTGCCCCGATCCATATGCGTTGACCGAGATGGAGGATGTGGCGCTGGCCGTCGTCCTCGACCGGTTGGGGATGCTCGACAAGTACATCATCGTCAGGGACTCCGTGAACATGGATGTGTTCATGAACGGAGCGACTCCCGCAAGTCTCTGGGATCCCGACTTTGACGAATCGCTCGCATCAGACAGCAACATAGAATCAGCGGACATCTTCAAGACGGCGATGCAGAACAACTACAAGGTCGGCTCGGTAGTCATTGACGCCATCCTGGCGGGCGAACTGTAGGCCGCCCCAAGGAGTAGCGCAAAAAAAGGTTCCATACCGTTGGCGCTGGGCTGTTTCACATGTCGGAGACCGAGAAACAGCCCCGTTCGTATCGGCTATTGACTACCGATTACCGGTAGGAAGGGGGACGATTCGCCGACAAAACCGCATATCACCGTTCCCCGTCCAATATCGTTTCAGTGGCCGACGGGAACGGCTATTTCGCCAGTTCAGCGTACCACTTGGCGGTAAGCTCTTGAATCTCCACGATATTGCGCTGGTCGGCCCGGGAATGGAACGACCGGGAGTCGTAGACCGCCTTGGCGTACAGCAGCAGCATGACGGCCTCCTGCCTGTCGGACATCCGGGACAACGGCACGGAGGAGTAGAACGGCTGGGCCGACGGACCGCCCTTCCCTTCATAATGAATATACTTGTCGAAATTGGTACCGCCGCCCTTGTCCCACTTGTCCTGCTTCTTCGTAATTTCAGCGACACGTTTGGACATGTTCCAGTTACGTTTCCAAAGCATCTCGGCGAGAGCCTGATACGTCCCCGGGTAGATGACCTCAGAAGGAATCGTATCGACGGCGGCTCGGGCGAACGAGATGGCGTACTGGGAATCACCGAAGGAAATCGGTTTGCCGGGAAGCTGGTCGTACAGGCTGGCGAGGACATACCAGGCTTCGGAAGAATCGAGGCAATTCAAATCATCGACCAGGATGCGGAGGTCGGAAAGCATCGGCTTCGCCTTTGACAAGGAATTCAAGGGTCCCTTGGTCTGTCCCCAGCGACCGATGTTGGAGGCTTTCCAAAGATATCCCATGGCGGAGGGCTTCTCTGCGATGGATTGCTCAGCGTACTCCTGACCTAGCTCATAAGCGGCGAAACGCCCATCTTTATCGTTCTTGTCCAGGTCATCCCCAATCGTCACCTGGACGCGGGCCAGACGCCACAGCACATCTGAACGTTCCGAAGCGCTTGCGGCCTTCGCCAGTTGCTTTTCAAGCTCGGCCTTGCATTCGGCGGGCTTGTCCATCACATACAAAGTATCGGCCTGAGAAAGATCGACGGCGGCCCACAACGCGCCCGCCACAGCCAGGACCATCAATATGGCGACAGTTTTTTTTGTCAGTTCCATGCTTCTCCCCTATGCGGTATTTTCCCTATCATCTCCCCGGGAAACTCCGTTGTCAAGTTTGAAAACCACGAAGGAATTCCGTACAGCGTCCAAGTCCGCTAACAGAACGTTAATTTTTCATTTACCTAACGCAACTTTCCAGATATGATATTCGATGATGAAAGCGGGGAAAGCGCATACTCAGGTACAGTCTCTATCACCCAAGCCGCTCATTTCGTTCAACTGGCTCCTCTGGCTGGTCAGAGGAATCCTTGTCGGCCTTGTGATCGGCCCGGTCATGTACTTGCTTGTATCCATGATACACTATGTCAGTGAATTCCGAACCGGGCATCCGGTTCTCATCCTGTTGATTCCCGCGGGAGCAGTCAGTACAGCTTGGCTGTTCCAGAAAACAGGAGCTTACTTACGCCAAGGAACGAATTTGGCGATTGAAAAAATAAACGAGCGTATTCTTGCGTCGCTTCGTGTGTCGAATATTCCGTTCAGCAACCATAGACAGACGACAAAAGGCGTGGCGTTGTCGCCGAAGGTGATTCCGCTGATGTTCGTCAACACGGCGATCACCCACCTGACCGGGGCGTCGGGAGGCAAGGAAGGCGCTGGCGTACAGATAGGGACCGCCATCGCTGGCATCATGAACTGGATTGAACAGAAACTGAGGGCGAAAATCGGCCGGCAGGCCGAAAAGTCCGACAGGCTGGACATCACGGGGATATGGCTGATCACCGGCGCGGGCGCCGCATTCGGAGCGCTGTTCAACGCGCCGATGGCTGGAACGTGGTTCGGGCTCCGGTTCGCCAGTCCAAGAATCACCAGGACCGAAGCGTTTCTCCCCTGCATGGCGGGCAGTTTCACCGCCAGTATTATTTCGGAAGCGCTGGGCAATCAGCCGATAGCCCTTGCTGGGCCCATGGAATCGGTGGCCTTCGGCCTCTCCCCGTTGTTGCTCGTTTGCATGGCAGGAGTGATTTTCGGACTATTGAGTCTTGCATTCTGCACCATCGTCCAGATTTTCAAGCATTTCATCGCGAAGCTTTCCCAAAACTACCTGCTTAGGGCGTTATACAGCAGCTTGATGCTCCTCGCCTGTACAGGCATCCTCTACCTTGCCACAGGTTCGTTCGACTACAACGGCCTGAGCCTGTCCCTATTTACCGCAGCCGCGCAAGGGCATACCACCTGGCTCGATCCTGTGGCTAAACTTCTGCTCACCGCGCTGACCATCACAGCCGGTTTCAGCGGAGGCGAAATCATTCCGCTGATGGTCATAGGCGCAACGACAGGATCCCTGCTCGCACCCTTGTTCGGTCTGCCAGTGTCGATGATGACAGTATTCGGTGCGATAGGAACGTTGAGCGGAGGAACAAAACTTCCGTTGGTCTGTTTCTTGCTGAGTCTGGAATTGTTCGGATTCGAGAACCCCACCCTCCTCTTCGCTGTGTGCATCTTCGGGTGCATCTGTTCCGGCAGGACGGGAATTTATGAAAGCCAGAGAGACCCGCTGGCCTATCAGGACAACCTTTCAGTCAGTTATTCAGAAGAATAATCATTCAAGTTTTCATTTGCATGTTGACAACTCAAACACAATCATATTAATATATGAACACTTATTCATATATTGAAATATTCACACAGCACGAGGAGCCGTTGCATATGAGAAGAACATGGAACGTCGCGGGCCTTGACTGCGCCAACTGCGCAGCGAAAGTCGAACAAGCGATAAATCGCCTGAAAGAGGTCAAGGAAGCTCGCCTCGACTTCATGAACCAAAAGCTGACGGTCATTGTCGCTGACGGCCAGAATGAAGGCGTATGGAAAGAAGTGGTACGAACCGCGATCCTGACGGAACCGGACATTACGTTGACGTGCAGGGAAACCGGCGAAGCAATCACTGAAAAATCATTGAGGCTCTCCCAGCCCCCCGCCCACGGCCATGCGCACGGACATTCTCACGCAAATCATGAAGAATGTCATTGTGAACATGATCATGAACGCGAACATCATCTTCATAAAGAAGGCCACGGTTGCGACTGCTGTCATGACGAGGATGAAGCTGACGACGAACAGGATGAAGAAGGAGATGCAATGCACGGCGAGCGCGAATGCGGACATAGGCATCACACCGACGACCATGACGCAGAACATTGCGATTGCGATCAGACGGGGCAACACATCGCACAAGGCCAGGAGCCGTGCCATTGTTCACAATGGCACGATATCGACGACGATGTGGAACACGAGGCTGTACGGGAGCGTCCCCGTACAGCGGGACACCCTGTAGGTTGCACCTGTCCGTTGTGCAGCGGGGAAAATTGCAAGGCCAAGCGGGAATCGAAAGGCGAGCATGCATGGTTCAATGCGGATCTGGCAAGAATCATCGCGGCATTGGCCCTGTTCGTTGTCGGGAAATTCCTGTCAGGTCGTCCTTCGGACATCCTTGCGGTCGCTTCATATATCCTGGCTGGTTACGATGTACTGTGGAGAGCGTTGCGAAACATTCTCAAAGGCAAAGTGTTCGATGAGAATTTCTTAATGGCGGTGGCGACAATTGGTGCGGCCATCATAGGGGACTATGCCGAAGCCGCCGCGGTAATGATATTCTATCAGACCGGCGAATACTTTCAGGGAGCGGCGATCCGGCGTTCCAGGAATTCCATCGCGGACCTGATGGATATCAGGCCACAGACGGCGACGGTAGTTCGCGGCGGCGTCGCGACAGTGGTCGACCCTATGCGGGTACAGGTCGGGGAAACCATCAGGGTTCTGGCTGGAGAACGCATACCGCTGGACTCAACGGTACTCAGCGGTTCTTCGTATCTCGATACCGTTGCACTGACCGGAGAACCCGTACCGCGGAAGGTCGATGTCGGCGATGAATTGATCAGCGGATGCGTCAATACAACAGGCGTCCTTGAAGCCAGGGTCGAGCGCAAGTACGAAGACAGCACCGTCAGCCGCATTCTGGAGCTGGTCGAGGATTCAGGCAGCAGGAAAGCTCCTAGTGAGCAGTTCATCACCAAGTTCGCCAGGTACTATACTCCGGCGGTCGTGATCGCGGCGGTCGTCCTGGCCGTTCTGCCTCCTCTCCTTGGGTTCGGCGCATTCAGTACTTGGGTCTATCGGGCACTCGTATTCCTTGTAATCAGTTGCCCCTGCGCGCTGGTCATCTCCATTCCCCTTTCCTATTTCGGAGGAATCGGGGGAAGCGCCAGAAAAGGCATACTCGTCAAAGGCGGCAATTATCTCCAGGCGTTGGCGAAAGTCGATACCTTCGTATTTGACAAGACCGGTACGATTACTGAAGGGGTGTTCGATGTCCAGATGGTTGATTTGTATGATGGACATTATGACACGGTTACCCTGCTCGACTATGCCGCCGCCGCAGAACAGATGAGCAACCATCCCGTCGCGAAAGCCATTGTGTCGGCTGCGAAGACCCGGACGTTTGTAGCTACATCTGCGGAGGAAGTCGCTGGCATGGGGATTGAGGCTACCGTCGGTGGACGTCGGGTACTCGCAGGAAACGGCAGGCTGATGGAACGCGACAAAATCAATCTTCCCACGATGTCCAGGCAAGCTGGTACGGTTGTGTTCATCGCTATCGACGGTACGCTTGTCGGCCGCATCCTTGTAGCGGACAAAATCAAGGACAGCGCGAAATCCGCTATCGCTCGTTTGAAGAAGCTCGGCGTCGACAAGACGGTCATGCTTACCGGTGATGCAGCCGAAAACGCAAAACTGGTGGCTCAGCAGGTCGGTATCGACGAGGTACATGCATCCCTGTTACCACAGATGAAGGTCGATGAACTGGAGAATATCATGGCTTCCCGCCAAGGCACTCTCGCCTACGTCGGAGACGGTATCAACGACGCCCCGGTCCTTGCGCGCGCCGATATCGGTATCGCGATGGGAGCAATGGGTAGTGACGCAGCCATTGAGGCCGCCGATGTCGTGATCATGACGGATGATCCCGCCCGTGCCGCGGACGCGATGCTCATCGCCCGCAAGACGAACAGGATCGTTAGACAGAACATCGTCTTCGCATTGGCGGTCAAAGCCGTCGTGCTATTCCTTGGTGCTCTGGGTATCGCCGGCATGTGGATGGCGGTGTTCGCCGATGTCGGCGTCGCCGTAATCGCGATTCTCAATGCAATGCGTGCGTTGCGGGTCAACAAACTGTAGCTGCTGCATACCTAGAGATACAGGAATCTCCAAGTTAAAGAAAGGGGGTTGTTCCAAATGCAAATCTTTTGTTTTTGTGCGCAGCCCCCCCATTATTCCCATAACAAGAATCATCCGATATGCCGATATACAGGAACCAGCAATATCGCAAGGGCGTATGCGACCGCTGGGGAGCGGGACGTAGACGACAGATAGCTCCGACATGCAGGACGTAATCCCATCCTAAAGGACGCAGCAACAACATAAAGGACGTAATCGATAGATACAGGACGTAGACGATAGGTAGCTCCGACATAAAGGACGTAATCCCATCCTAAAGGACGTAGACGATAGATACAGGACGTAATCCCATCATACAGGACGTAATCGATAGATACAGGACGTAATCCCATCATACAGGACGTAATCGATAGATACAGGACGTAGACGATAGGTAGCTCCGACATAAAGGACGTAATCCCATCCTAAAGGACGTAGACGACAGGTAGCTCCGACATAAAGGACGTAATCCCGACATACAGGACGTAGCAACAACATAAAGGACGTAATCCCCACATAAAGGACGTAATCGATAGATACAGGACGTAGGCGACAGGTAGCTCCGACATAGGGCGTGCAAAAAAGTTTGTGTAAATGGCCAAAACTCGTTTGAGTAGAACGAAGTTATACAGGCATTAACCAAGTAGGGCTTAACAAGCGGAGTAGCTTCGTGTTACAGTACCACCGCTGTAATGAGGAACAAAGTATGGACGAAAAGATGATAAGAAACATCGGCATCATGGCCCACATCGACGCCGGCAAGACGACTACGACGGAACGCATCCTGTATTATACGGGTGAGAATCATCGTATCGGAGAAGTGGACAACGGCGAAGCAACCATGGACTGGATGGAACAGGAGCAGGACAGGGGTATTACAATCTCCAGCGCGGCAACGACCTGCTTTTGGAAGGAACATCAGATCAATATCATCGATACTCCGGGACACGTGGATTTTACCGCGGAGGTAGAACGTTCGCTGAGGGTGCTTGACGGTGCGGTCGGCGTGTTTTGCGCAGTCGGAGGCGTCGAGCCCCAGACGGAGACTGTCTGGAGGCAAGCAGATACGTATAATGTCCCTCGTATAGCTTTTGTCAACAAGATGGACCGCCTTGGCGCGAATTTCTTTGAAGCCGTCGAGGAGATGAAAACCAAGCTGGGGGCGAACCCCGTTCCATTGTATATTCCTGTCGGTTCGGAATCCAATTTCTCCGGCATCATCGACCTGATGAGGATGCAGTATGTCACGTTCGATGCGGTGGACCAAGGCTCTACGGTCGTTCGGCAGGACATACCTGCGGAGATGGTGGAGGAAGCCGCGCTTTGGCGTGAACGCATGATCGATTCAGTCGCATCATACAGCGATGAAATCACCGAACTCTATTTTGACGGAAAGGAAATCCCCGTCGACCTGATTATCGCCACGCTACGAAAAGCAACGATAGGAAGGGAGATACTTCCGGTATTCGTCGGTTCATCGTTGAAAAACATCGGAGTGCAGACATTGTTGGACGGAATCGTCGCATTGCTTCCCTCGCCCGGTGATATTCCTCCAATCAAGGGCATCGTGGTAAAGACAGGCAAAGAAGTGGAAGTCAGGCATGATGTCAAAGGCCCCCCCCTCGCCCTGATCTTCAAAATTCAGGTGGACAGGGAAGCGGGGCCGCTTTGCTTCGTCCGTGTCTATAGCGGCGTCTTCAGGAAGTCAACCGCGATATTGAACATCAACAAGAAGAAACGTGAACGAGTGAACCGGATACTCCGCATGCATGCGAACCGTTCTCAGGAGCTTGGCGAGCTACAGGCGGGGGATATCGGTGTCATCGTCGGCTTCAAGGAAGCGCAGACGGGCAATACAATCGGTAGCGAAGGAAGCCAGATACTGCTTGAAGACATGAACTTCCCCGCGCCAGTAATCTCCGTGGCAATCGAGCCCAAGACGATGAGCGACCAGGACAAGCTTAAAAAAGCGCTGGAGGTGCTTTCGCAGGAAGATCCTACGTTCACATGGAAGGACAATGCGGAAACCGGTCAGTTGGTAATCAGCGGAATGGGAGAGCTGCATCTCGACGTCTTGGTGACGAGACTGACCAAGGAGATGAAAATCGAAGCCCGGGTAGGCAACCCGCAGGTTACTTACAGAGAGTCCATCACTAGCGAAGCCAGCGGCAGCGAAACATTCTCAAAAGTACTCGCGGGCAAAGAGAATGCAGCTGGTGTATCCCTTTCTGTCAGACCGTTGGCATCCGGCTCAGGAACTATATACAAGTCCTTGGTCAATCCGAAAGATATGCCCGCAGAATTTTTTGACGCAATCAGGAGAGGCATTGAGAATTCGTTCCGTAGCGGAATCAAGTTTGGTTATGAAGTCTGCGACATGGAGGTAACGCTGACCGCTGCAAGCTATAGTGAGCTGACGGCGACGCAGTTCGCCTTTGAGGCTTGTGCGGCGATGTGCTTCGACACGGTATGTCAGCAGGCGGGTCCGATCCTGATGGAACCCATCATGAATGTGGTCATTGCCGTGCCGAGCCAATACGTCGGGGATGTCATCGGCAGCCTTACGGCCAGAGGAGGAATCGTCAACAGCATGGAGAGCAGGCCTGGTGCCGACCATATACACGCGCAGGCCCCATTGAGCAAGCTGTTCGGATATTCCACTGCGCTGCGTTCTTCAACCCAAGGCCGGGGGACGTTCTCTATGGAATTCTCACATTACGCGCCAAAAGCATAACCGCGACCGGGTGTCGGTCCGCTGCTGCAAGCTCCCGCCACCCCGGCGGAAAGCCGGGCTTTTCCAGTTACTTCTCTGATGCGCCTACCCAAGAACGGAAGATCATCTGAAACCCAGATGTGGGGCGATACATTCTTCGCCAGCTGACGACAGGATGATGTTTTGTACCGATACGGTCACACGGGCACATTTGAGTCTGGACGCCGACCACTGTGCCCCAAAATTCACCTTGAATGATCCTTCTAAAAAAACTTGACTAAAAACCTACACAAATGTACTTTTAATTTATAAGAAAAAAATACAAATTAATCGTACTTTCAATAACTTTCTTACTGGTGGAAGGATTAATTCGTTGACAGATTATTTCGTTATTATAGCATATGGGACTATAATTCGATCATACTAACGAGGAGTAGCACATATGGCTCGAACCTATAATTTACAAGACATCTTTGCTCGGAACTTGAAAGAGAGGCGTAGGAAACTAGGGCTCACTCAGGCTCAGCTCGCTGAAAAAATCGGCGTATCGACTTCTTTCGTTACAGAAATCGAAACTTCACGAAAGGCGCCGTCTTTCTCAACGATAGAACGAATTTCGAATGCGATGGGGGCTCCTAGCTGGACTTTTTTCTGTGAGAATGGGGATAAGCTTCCGGGGGATTGCAATGCCACCGATCAGTTGGCGTATAAGTTCAAGCAACAGATTGGGGACCTCATCGACAAGTTCTTCCATGAAATCGGCTGACGTACAAGTCGCGGCCTCCCCGTTTTGACGGGGAGGTTTTTCTTGTCCCGTAAAATACAATATCTTTTCCCGCTCGATCCGCAAGATGGTTGATTGTTTTGTTTTATCAGCCTTTTGCCGTTTAGTCTCGAACGCGACAATCCGGGCATGCGTATCGGTATGGTCATATGGTCAGGGCTTTCAAAATACGCAAAAACGTTACCATAACGCTAGCATGCCTCCTAAAAACTTCTTAAACGAAAAAAGTTTTTGACAACTGCGATATGTCGGCATACGATATTAGAAATGTATCCTATGTGTGGAATCGCACGATTTCAAAACATAGGGCGCTGGAAAACTTTCGAAATGAATATGTCGCATCGGTTTTCGGTGACGAAGTTCTGACGAAGTGCCGGCAAGCATTATTGCGATGGAGCCACGGAGACACGGCGTCATTGATGTCAGTTCAACGGCTTCAGGCAAGGAGGAAAGATATGAGCGTAACCAGTACCGACTTGAGGAATCTAGCCATCGTGGGCCACAACGGTACCGGGAAAACCTCATTGTTGGAACAGATGCTGTTCTACAGTGGAGTTATTTCCCGGGCCGAGTCTATCGACAGTGGAAAGACAACCAGTGATTACACAGAAGAAGAAATCGCCCGTAAGATTTCCATCCATTCTTCCTTGGCCTCCATGACTTGGGACGGCAAGATACTCAATGTGATAGATACTCCGGGAACCGCGGACTTCATAGGCGAAGCCATCTGCGGATTCCGTTCCTGCGAAGCGGCCCTGATGCTGGTCGACGCTCGCGATGGCGCACAGATTGAAACAATCAAACTCTGGCGCCGCCTGAACAATAGAAACAAACCACGCGCGGTATTCATCAACAAGATGGATCGTGAACGTGCTGACTATAAAACGGTTCTCACTGACCTGAAGGAAGAGTTCGACTCATCGTTCGTTCCCGTCACCATTCCCATGGGCGATGGGGAAAACTTCAAGGGAGTCATCAACCTGATTGAGAACCAAGCCTATTTGATCGGTGCGGACGGAAAGGAGACCGCGGCGCCTATCCCCGCCGAATACGACGACTATGTCGAGGAATACCGTCTGCTACTCATCGAATCCGCGGCGGAGGGCGCCGACGACCTGATTGAAAAATATTTCGAGGAAGGTACGCTGGACGCGGATGAAATCCGCAGGGGACTTCGAGAAGGCCTGAACGACAACCGCGTCGTGCCGGTATTCTGCGGCAGTTCCGCGAAAGGAGCCGGACTGACGTCCCTGCTCAACTTCATCAAGAACAACTTCCCCACACCTGAAGGCAAGAAGGAGATGATACTTGATGCGGAGGGGCAGCAGCGGGATCTGTTGATTTCCCAGGACGCTCCGACCTGCGCTTATGTATTCAAGACGACTATCGACCAGTTCTCTGGAAAACTGAGTTTCATCAAGGTCGCCGGAGGGATGGTTTCCGCGGATACCGAACTCTATAATCCTGGCATCTCAAAGAAAGAGAAGGTGGGCAAGACCTACCGCGCCGTCGGAAAAAAACTTGTGGAGGTATCTACGCTGATAGCTGGTGATATCGGCATCATCGCGAAAAGCAACATTACCTCCACGAACGCAACTTTGTTGGCCTCCCCCGACATGAAGTTCGTCTTCAAGCCGCTCAACCTGCCTCAGCCAATCTATGCCCTTGCGATCAGCGCAAGCGACAAGAAGAGCGAAGACAAGATGAACGAGGCCCTTCACAAGATCACGGAGGAGGACCTGACCTTCCGTGTCGCCTACAATGAGGAAACCAAGGAAAACACCGTCTCCGGCATGGGTGAGCTGCACATCAACATGATTCTCGACCGAATCAAGGAAAAGCAGAAAATACAGATCAACACAAAGTTGCCGCGCATCGCGTACCGGGAGACCATCACGAAGAAATCGGGAATCGCCGAATACACCCACAAGAAACAGTCCGGCGGACATGGCCAGTACGCTCGCGTATTACTTGAGATCGGGCCGATTGAACGGGGGCAGTACTACACCTTCACAAATGCCATCAAGGGCGGCTCCGTATCGAAGGGCTACATCCCCGGTATTGAAAAAGGTCTGCATGAAGCGATGGAGGAAGGTTTCCTAGCCGGGTATCCGTTGGTTGACATTGGCGTGACGCTGATCGATGGAAAGGAACATCCTGTCGATTCTTCGGAAATGGCGTTCAAGCTTGCCGCTAAGGGTGCTATGAGGGCGGCGCTCGACAAGTCCGGCGCCGTTCTCCTTGAACCCTATGTAAAACTGTTCGTCTATGTCGAGAACGACTATCTGGGCGATATCCTGTCGGACCTCTCCGGCAAACGCGGCAGAGTGCTTGGGCAAGATGATATGGGACACATTCAAAAGGTCAAGGCCGAAGTCCCGCAAGCGGAGCTGCTGAACTACGCCATCGAACTGAAATCGATGACAAGCGGAACAGGTTCCTATGAACTGGAATTCGACCATTACGAGACGCTCAACGGCAAGTTGGCGGACGATGTCATCAAGGCCGCGAAGGCGGCTCAGGAAGCTGAACAGTAAAACAGTCCAGGCTGCAACGAGCCAAAACAGGCCGCCGGGAAATCCGACAGGATGGAACGGCGGCCTGTTTACTACCGTCGCGCCATTCCATCGCCGACAGTCCCATGCGAACACCAAAGGGCAGCCGGCTGTCGGCTCAACTACAGTCGGCCAACCATTCCCCCATCCCCGCCATCATTCTCCCGGAGCTAACCGATGCGGCCGGCGATATGGGGGTTCTCGACCTTTTCCACCCACACTTCGTTGATTTCATAGTCCTTCGCAAGGCCCTTCTGCTCGAACTTGGTGGTGGGACGCCATGGACGCGGCGTAGCGAAACCGCTATAAGGGTTCTTCAGTCCGGGGACTTGAGCGAAAACCTCAAGCATCTGGCCGGCGTATTCCTTCCAGTCGGTCACGCAATAGACATAGCCTCCGGCGGCGAGCTTCTCGCACATCAGTTCGGCGAGTGGCACTTGTACAAGACGACGTTTCTGATGCCGCTTCTTGGGCCATGGGTCGGGGAAAAAGATGTGGAAGCCCGCGACTGAACCATCGGCGACCATATCCTTCAGAACCTGCACCGCGTCAAAACGCATCACCCGGACATTCGGAAGCGGACGGGTACCGCATTCATGCAACAACTTCGCGAAACCGGAGAGAAATACCTCAATGCCCAGATAATTGTATCCGGGACGCTCCTGAGCGATGCGGACGGTGCTGTCCCCCATGCCGAAGCCGATTTCAATGATAACGGGATTGTCGTTACCGAAAACCTCCCGCCAGACAAGCCTTTCGTTCCGGTAGGGAATTCCATATGCAGGGTAGTGGTTCTTCAGGGCGTCGATCTGGAACGCATGAAGATGACTGCCCCTCAGGACATAGCTCTTGATCTCACGGCGCTCGTCGGAAGGGCGCACTTCCACCCTTCCCAGTTCGGGGATATCATTGAATACGTTGGTCTGCCGTTCTCTCATCGCATGAACTCCTATATACATGATGACCGCCGTCGACGACCTGCCGGAATACTCCATGGAACGATGGACGCAAAAGGCCGGGCAATGACGACCAATAGGCGTCCCGCGCTACAAGAACGTCAGGGGACGCTTCCCTAGCACGCCTATACCAGACGTTGCAGCTTCTCCAATATGAACAGAGCCTTGTCCTTCAGGGAAACGGCGTCGGTACGCATCTCCATGAAATTCATCCGCTTGGCGTCGATCCTGACCTTGCCGCCGGACAGACGGATCAATTCGATCACCCGATCGATCGACAAGCTGGCGAGACGGGAGAACTCAATCGTGACAACTCCGTTACGCTCCGCCAGATGATAGATGGAGAGCTTGCGGCAGATGATCTTGAGTTCAGCTATGTACAGGAGGTTCGCCACTTCCTCGGGCATCTGCCCGAACCTATCCTCAAGTTCTGCGGTCAGCGCCTGTAGCTGTTCCTCATCCTGAATTGATGAAATCTTCTTATAGACCTCGAACTTGACGGAGGGAGCCTTGATATAGCCGTCCGGTATGAAACCACTGTAGTCCAGTTCCAAGAAGACTTCCTTCTGGCTTTCGGCATCCCCGCTTTGCTGGAGGTCCGCGATAGCTTCGTCCAATATGCGCAGGTACATGTCGAGGCCGACGGACGACATCTGGCCGCTCTGCTCCCGCCCCAGCAGATTGCCGGTGCCTCGGATCTCCATGTCCTTCATGGCGACCTTGAATCCCGCGCCCAATTCGGTATGTTCGCTAATCACCTTCAGACGCTTGACGGCAAGCTCGCTCAGCGCCGTGGCTTCAGGATAGAAGAGGTAGGCATACGCATCCTTGTCGCTTCGCCCCACCCGTCCGCGCAGCTGATACAGTTGGCTTACACCATACATGTCGGCCCGGTCGATGATGATGGTATTCACGTTGGGGATATCGATGCCGTTCTCAATGATCGTCGTCGCGACAAGGACCTGGATTCCTTCATGGACGAACCGACGCATCGTATCCTCCAGATCGGCGCTGTCCATCTGGCCGTGGGCGCTTTCAATGATCAGTTCGGGCATCCTGCGCTGGAGCCCGATGACAACCTCATCCAATGTCTCAATCCTGTTGTGCAGATAGAATACCTGCCCTCCTCTGGCGACCTCAAACCTGATGGCGCGCTCAACCATGTCCTCATCAAAATGCTGTATGACCGTCTTGATCGGCCTTCGGGCGATGGGTGGTGTAGTGAGCAACGACATGTCGCGGATCTTGAGCAACGACATGTAGAGGGTGCGGGGTATGGGCGTCGCGGAAAGGGACAGTGAATCGACGGAGGTCCGCAGCTCCTTGATCTTCTCCTTGTCCTTGACCCCGAACCGCTGTTCCTCATCGACGATCAGCAGCCCCAGATCATTGTAGACCACATCCTTCTGCAATATCCGGTGCGTACCGAACAGGATGTCGACACCTCCGGACGCAAGCAGCTTCAAGGTCTTCGACTGGTCCTTCCTGGGTACGATGCGGGACAGCTGCGCGGCCTTGACGGGAAAATCACCGAGCCGTTTGAGAAAGTTGGAATAATGCTGTTCGGCGAGAATCGTCGTTGGAGCGAGGAACGCCACCTGCTTGCCGCTCATCACCGCCTTGAATGCGGCGCGGAACGCGATTTCCGTCTTTCCATAGCCGACATCGCCGCAGACGAGCCGGTCCATGACAATCGGGCTTTCCATGTCCTGTTTGATATCATCGATGCATGTCAGCTGGTCTTCGGTTTCATCGAATGGAAAGGAGGCTTCGAACTGCAATTGCCAGTCGGTGTCCTTGGCGAAGGGATACCCCATGGTGTTCTTGCGCCGGGCATAGAGCTTGATCAGCCGTCCGGCCAGCTCCTCGGCGGATTTACGGGCCTTCGCCTTCTTGTTCTCCCATCCTTGGCCGCCGAGCTTATCGAGCTTCGGGATACCGCCCTCGCTGCCGATGTAGCGCTGAATCAGGTTGGCCTGCTCGATCGGGACGTATAGATGCTCGTCGCCAGCGTAGAGTATCTTGATATAGTCGCGTTCCTTGTCCCCCATCTTGACCCGGTCGATCTTGACGAACCGACCCACACCGTAGTTCACATGGACCACGTAGTCACCTTCCTTCAGGTCGACGAAGGAATCGAGGGGGCTGGACTGGATATGGTGCAGTGTCTTGACGACCTGTTTCCTCCGCCCGAAAATCTCATGGTCGCAGATGGCGATTACCTTGAGGCAGGAGATCGCGAAGCCTCCGGAAATTTCCCGTTCAATGTATTCAATGCCGGGAAACTGTTGGAGCATCTGAGCCAGCCGCTTGCGCTGGAGTTCCGTGCCGGTGAAAATGGAGACCTTCCAGCCATTTGAGGCCAGCTGCCCCAGTTCCTCGCGGAGCATGGTGAAATTACCGAAATAGGAACGTGGGCCTTCGATGTCGAACCGGAAGCTGTCGCGCCGTTGTCGCGCGATGTCGATGATGGTGACGCATTGTTTCCACCGTTCCTTGAAGGCGGGATAGTCAAAAAGTATCTCTTGTGGCTTGAGTGCGTTCCTGTCAGCCTGGAAAGCGGTCCTGTAGAGAGCCTTCGCCTCCACTTCCAGCGAATGGAAGGAAGTCTCCAGACGTTCATCGCCAATGAAAAAGAAATAGTCGTCCTTGTTGATGTACGGCTCAATCGATCCAAGGGTCACGTCGTTCTGTTCTCCAAGAATGCTCATCTTGATGCGTCCCAGGCTCTTGACGGTTTCCTGGCTGATTGGGTCGTACAGGCATATCCGGTCGATCCGGTCCCAGTCGGCGTAGATGCGGACGGGGAACTCCTGTTCATGCGGAAAGATATCAATCACCTCGCCCCTGACGGAAAATTCACCGGGAGTTCCTGTACTCGGGGAGCGGAAGTATCCCCCCTCGGACAACCGCTCGGCGATTAGCGAGGGGTCAAACCGGGCGTTGACCACCAGCTCCAGCGATGAATCTGCAATTGCCCTTGGGGAGACGACGGGAGACACGAATGCACGCAGATGCGTGACGATGACACCCTGCCTGGCTTCATATACCGTCGCAAGTTTATGCATCTGCTCATATTCGCGCTGGCTTCCTTCCCAGGGGCTGTACAAGGTCTTGCCGCTGGATGGTATGTAGTAGAACGGGGTATCCTCCGGAAGTCCCTGAATCCGGGCGTTCCTGCTGGCCTTCTCCGCCTTGGAGACTTTTGAGCCCCCACCGGCGGCAAGCCCGCCGTCCTTCATTACCTGAAGGGCGGAATCCTCCGTGGAGCAGACGGCCCACACCCGGCCCGCGGCTTTTCTGGCGAACAGGCGCAACGCTTCCGCCAAGGGATAGCCGTCCAGCCCTTCTACGGACAATGGGACATGGCAATCCCGGCAATAGCTCTTGTAAGCTTCGCTGTTTTTGATATACGATTGGACCGACGTGGCGATTTGTGTCTGCATAAGCGCCATAACCCTATCACATCAACAAGAAGGTTTGCAAGCAATGGGCATCTCTTTGGACACTGCAAGGCTGAATATTCTGGCGGATGAGGTTCGTGCGTGCGGTGCGTTCGCCCGAGAAGTACAACAGGACATCCACCGCAACTACAAATCGGACGGAACGGTCATTACTGAAACCGACTTGGAGGTATCCAGGCGCATCCTCGACCTAGCGGGCAGGATGTTCCCCGACGCGAACATCATCAGCGAGGAAACCTTGACTCCATGGAGGGATGACGCTCCCTGCACCTTCGTCCTTGATCCGATCGACGGAACGGACGTCTATAGCCAGGGTCTTCCCTCCTGGGCGGTCGCGCTTGGCATACTCGATGCCGACAGGACCCCTGTCGGAGCATTCATCGATGCTCCACGGTGGGGCGTCGGCTGCGATGAACTGTTCGTGCGGCTGGATCCTGGCGCGGAACATACCTTGGTCAACGGTCGGCCGCTGGTCTTGCGGGGCGACAAGGACAAGCCGTCGCAGATAACGGTCAGCGCAAGCGGCCGGAGCCACATCGAGTTTTCCCACTTCCATGGCAAGGCACGGACCTTCGGCAGCAGCATCCTCCATCTGCTGTCGCCGGTGATATACCCCCATTTCGAAGCGTGCGTCAATCAGCCCTGCTATGTGTGGGATGTCGCGTCCGCCCATGCGGTGCTACTCCACGAAGGCATGCTGATGGAATATGTCGATGGCTCGCCGTTCGTCTATGACGATGACTTTATCCTCAATCGCAATCCGTACAGGATGCCTGTCTATGCGGGAACAAGGGCGTGCATAGACTATTTGCGAGAACACCTGCCGGTACAAGAACAATAGGTTCGTTCGGTGATTGCCCGGTGTTCGCTCTGGGCTTGATTGGCGTTCACTCAGCGAAAACCGGCGTCACCAAGGCAATTCAACCGGCAACCGGCCGCAGGAAGCTGTCGTAGGAAAGGCGGATGGTCGCCGGACATGGTTGACGCCTGAACGGAAATTCCGGCGGCGCGACGGCTATTCCTGTCCGGAGACAGGACTTGATGGAAGCTGTTCGGGAATCGCCCCCGCGTCGTGCCACTTGCGGGCGAGATACATGAACGGGGTGTCGCATACCGCCACGACCCATTTCAGCAGATAGGTTGTAGCCATGATCTGCCAAAGGACGCTCCAGGGGTATACTCCGTAAAATGCAATCAGCGTAAACAAAAGCGTATCAATCAGCTGGCTGACGAAGGTACTGGCGTTGTTTCGGATCCACAAGGTCTTGCGACCGGGCTTTTTCTTTTTCCAAAAATCATACGCCCAGATATCATGGAGATTCGACGCAAGGTACGCCAGCAGACTCCCGCAGGCGATCCTGGGCATCAGGCCGAAAATCGTAGACATGCTCTCCTGCACGAAGTCGGAGGGGGCGGGATCGAACATCAGTGCAATCTGCATGAAAATCGTCATGACCACCAATGCGAAGAACCCGATTCCTACAGCCTTGCGGGCGTCTTTCGCCCCGAAAAATTCACTGAGCAAGTCAGTGGCGAGAAAACCGGTGGCGTATACGATATTGCCGAGCGTGGCTTCGAGTCCGAACAGGACTACGGTCTTTGTGACCTGGATATTCGCGACGATGACGGAAATGGGAACCCAGATGTAGAGGCCGGTTCGTCCCCATAGACGGAAAGCGAGCATGATGGCGCAAAAGTTCAGCGCCAGCAGCAAAAGCCAGAAAAGTTCATTCATGTAGCGTTACCTCATAGAATAGAGTAGCCAGGGGCAATGCCCCCCTACGCCCATACGCAGGGTATGATGGTACATTCATCCATGTCCAGCGCAAAGGTTCTAGCGACGTCGCTGAGAAACGAGGTCCGCACTACGGCTATCACCACATTCCGCTTTTGCTGAACGGCTACGGAAAACGAAGGAGCCAAGCCACCGCCTGACAGTTCAATCCGCCCGATTTCATCAAAGACAACGTGGGTTGAATGTGCGAACTGCGCCAGTATAGCTGAGTTCGCCCAGGAAAAGACAGTGGTATCGACAAAAAATCTTCCAAATCGTTCGCCGCCGGGAATCTCCCGCTCGGACATCAGCAACCGCTTCTCCCCGGTCTGAAGATTTTGCAGGACGTATTCGTTCTTCGATGCGCCGGGGGGGACGGGCAATGTCGCGACACCGCCGAGCCGCACACCGGGCGTCACCCTGTATCTGACGATTTCTTGCCACAGCCGCGTTGTCTTGCCGGAATCACGTTCTCCGGAAATCAGTATGATCCGGGACAGCGAATCCTTGCCCTCAAAAGAATCTGCCGAATGTACAGGAACGCAAGAAAGGCTCATCAGTCAGTACCGAGGAAACTCTGCAATACAGAAAACGCCTTCATGGAGTCTTCTCTACGGATGACGAATGTAAGCTCGTTCATTGTGGACACGACCTCGATCATGTTTATCTCCTCCCAGGCGAGCTTGCGGACGGCCTCATAGACGATTCCGGGCGTCTGAAGGAAATCCCCGGAGAAGATCAGCGTGAGCGCCACGAGGTCCTCCATCCGATTGAGGATATCCTCCCCCTTCACCAAATCTTCGACCAGGCGTCGATATTTCTCGCTAACAGCCATACTCACTTCGTGATTACCCATCGTCACATTGAGAAAATCACCCTTCTCGGTTGAGACATTCTGGTACAATGTCCCCAGCTTGGTCACGAAGGAGTCCCGACGCACCAGATTCACGTCGAAGATATTCGTCTTCATGACAATCTCGTATTCGACGTTGTAACGTTTCTGGGAATTCTCACGTTGCCGGAGATCCTCCGCATATCGTCTGATCGCCATGATGATCGCTGAAATCTTCACCGGCCGACCGTAGGCTTCCTCGACCTGCGAGTGAATCGATTCCGCATAGCTGCTGCAACTGAGGATGCCCTGAATCAACATCTCGTGGAGAAATGGTGTCTTGTCGATGATTCGTTTTACACAGCTACTTACAGAATCGGTCATGTGCGACTTCCTTCCCAGAATCCCCATCCCGCCGCCATGCAGAAACGGTCGTAGACAATAAAGATCACTGGTGTTCATTTTCAACTATGTTGTTATTATACTAACAGACTATTATTATTTCAACAGTTTTGTCGCATATCCACATTGCTGGCTACAGATTGTTTTTCATGCGAATCAACGACGGACGATATGCCGACGGTCCGCTGACCGGATGACATATCCAAGATGTCAAGCGCGGACATAAACCATGCCTCCGACATGCGGACGGACATGGCGAGCTTCATCATCCCCCATTGTTCCGAATGGAGCTACCAATGCGGGCTATGTCTGCAATCGTGATGTCAATGTCCGATGTTCACATATAATAGTGCTAATCAATGAAATAATTTCATATAAATCTGAGAAAACAACGCTAGATTTTCTTGTGTTATCGGTATATGCATGGTATATTTCCAATATCCTAGGCGAAAGGAGCTCAGCATGCGCTGTCCCCATTGCGGTTACATGGACGACAAAGTATTGGAATCCCGTCAGAATAGCAGCGGATCCACGATCAGACGTAGACGGGAATGCCTGCAATGCGGGTATCGATTTACCAGTTATGAAAGAATCGAGGAAAAGCCACTCATGGTGATCAAACGGGACGGGCGCAGGCAGCCGTTCGACATCTCGAAGGTGGAGCGCGGTATCAGGACGTCCACTGAAAAACTCCAGATCAGCCAGGAGACAATCGAGCAGATACTCCAAAATATTGAAGATGAAGTCGTGCTTCAGGCCGGCAGCAAGCGGGAGATTCCGTCATCCGTCATCGGCGAAGAGGCGTTGCGGCAGTTATTCAAAGTCAACAAGGTGGCTTATGTACGCTTCGCCGCGGTCTACAGGGCGTTCGGCGACGTGGACCAGTTCATCCAGGAAATCGAACACCTCAGCAAAGGGATGGAGTGACCAGCCCGGCTCGGACAGTCCCAACAGTCGGCAGAACAACAAGGATCCATATCTCAAGCTTATCAGAAAGGGAACGCCCTTCAAGAAAGATACTTTTGGACCAATCTCCCCCGCCCCGGCCGCCAGGACGTTCCGTACTCCCCGCCGTACTCCGCCACACAACACCTCGGCAGAGCCTTATCGGGCATCAAACCATTTTCCGGTAAGGGAATATTCGATTGAGTCGTTCAAATGCTCAGGCTTTAGTATCTCGTTGGAACAATCAAGGCAGAAGTTATCGGTCATGCCGGCCACATAGTCGAACACAATCCGGGCCAACGACCCGTCATGCTTGAGATACGGCTCCCTCATCTCGACCAGGTGATGGAAGAACCCGACCGCCAGCATGTTCTTTTCCTCCAGGTACGGGGTTTCGTCAAAACCATACTGGTCGAACAGTCCTTGCAGATAGTCGATAATCAGCCTCAGCAAACGGGAGAAATACTTCTCATAGCCGCTGAGCATCGGACTACGGTAGATATGCTGGTAGTTGAACCGCTTCATCGCCTCGACGGCTTCAAACACATCACTTGAGAAGCTGATCCCCACTTCCTGTCCGCTATGGTCTATGATATCGTTCACCAAGGTATTGATGATTTCGCCGTTAGTCTTGCCAAGCCGCTGTCGGACGATCGGCGGCAGTTCGGCGGGGTTGATGATGGACAGCCTGGTGGCGTCCTCGAAATCCCGCCCCAGATATGCGATTGAATCGGAAAACCGGACGACCGTCGCCTCCCAAGTGGCAGGAACGAGCGATTTGCGGGTAGTATAGGAAGCGAGGTCCTTCACCGTGAAATCAGGCATCAGCGTCTGCAGGAAATGTTCTCCGCAATGGGAGGCGATACCGTCGCGCACCGCATAAGTCAGGTTCAGCCCTCTGCCATGATCGGCGAGGAAATCCACAACTCGAAGCGAGTTCAGCTCATGTTCAAAATCACCGAGGCCCCGCTCTCTCATAAGACCGGAGATAATGCGCTCACCCACATGGCCGAACGGGGTATGCCCGAGGTCGTGCCCCATGCCGATAGCCCAGGCAAGCTCGGTGTTCAGATCCAGTCCCCGACAAATCGCGCTGGCGATTGAAGCAACGTGCAACACATGCTCCATGCGGGTGCAGATGTGGTCGTTGCTCGGGGAAAATAACACCTGCGTCTTGTGTTTCAGCCGACGGAACGGCGAACTGTGGATGATCGCGGTCGTATCCCTGTAATAGGCTCCGCGCACATCGTCAGCACGATCATGCAGTCGTCGCTGCAATACCGAATCATCCAATAGGTTTATCAGTTTCGCCATCTTCTTGTTCCCCAATCGATTCGCTTGTGATATCTTAATGGTAGCATAATATCGGCCGACTGCATATAATTTGATTCGTTGGATACGGAAATACGGAATGGAGGTGTGTCTTGGAACCGTACGTACTGCCGCTGCTGGCGCTGTTGCTCAACTTTCTGGCGTTCGCCTCCTGCCTGCGTTTTTTATTCTCCCGACAAGGTCTGTATTGGCTCATTCCCCTAGGGATTTCGGCGATCATCGGCTGGTTCAGCGGAACGCAGCTGCTCGCCATAGTCTCCACAATGAAACCCGTCGGAATGGAACCGACCCAAAACGTCTTGATCGTAGTGCTCGTCCTGTCGGCCTTCTGGTATCTGGGGGTCATCACCTTCCATTATGCGCTGAAGAAAACCATCGCGCACAACAAGCACCTCGACGACACGTGGAAGAACTACCACGAGGCCCGGTATCTGGAGAAGGTCACGTTCAGAAACTACCGGAGACAGGCAAGACGTTTCCGCAGGAACAACGTGCCCGGTTCCTATGTTCCGGAAACAGGCCTGTACACGGAGGCCTGGACGGACTATCTGGACCAGCGCTGACACATCGTGGAAGGATTTCCTTCAATGCCATCGTCTTGTCGCAGACGGTTTCCCTGCTTTGTTTGCGCCATACGTCCATGGATGTTCCGCTTCATTGCTTTTTGCCATGCTATCTGGAGGATTCTTAAGGATGGGTTCTTCAGAGCGCGACGATTGCGGCCCACACCATTTGCAGTCGCGGCCCCCGGCATGCTATACTTTTTGGAATTCACGTCCCCCTTTCTTCTCATTTTGTTCAGAGAGCAAGTGGGCAAGAGGGACGGCATGGACGGTGGGACATGGCTCGGACAGACATTCTTTTTTTCGCGGGAATCAAGCATAGCGGCAAAACTACGATGGCGCGGCTGTGCGCAAAACGACTGGGCATTCCGCATTACGACAGCGACGATATCCTGTTGGAGACGATCAAAGCGGACTATCCAGACATCAGAAACTTCTATCGAGATGCGGGACCTGAACAGTTCAAGAACCGGGAAGCGAAGGCTCTACGGGATTTTATAGGGAATCTGTCTTGTGATGATGTACCTTCCCACACGGGGGTAGATTCATCAGCCGTACCGACATCTTCCAGCTCCGCCAATCCCCCTACCCCGGAATCCACGCATACTCCCTTTCTTGCCAACGTACACGCCAAGGACGCAGACGAAAGACGGATGCCACGCATGATCATCGCCCTTGGCGGCGGGGCGTGCGACAATGACGAGCTGATGGATATCGTTCACCAAAACGGAACAAGCTGCTATCTTGCGCATGATCCCCAAGTGTTGCTTCGCAGGATACTCCGACACGGCGTTCCGCCTTTTCTCGACACCGCCGACATCGAAGGTTCTTTCGCAAAACTCTATGTACGACGTGACGGGCTCTATAGAAGCGGCTGTGATTTTGTGATACAATTGCCCGATTGTGAGAATCCTGAAGAGACCTGTAGCTTTCTGCTTGAATCGCTAGAAAAAGCCATGGAAGCCATAGATTAGGCAAAGGAGCGAAACGATGAGTGGAAACAGTTTCGGGACCGCGTTGCGGGTCACTACGTTCGGAGAATCCCACGGCGCGGCGCTAGGGGTCGTTATCGACGGGCTGGAAGCTGGGTTCCGGCTTGACCAGGAAGCATTGCAGAGGACCATGGACCGGCGACGTCCCGGGGCGAACAAGCTGGGCACCACCAGAAACGAAGCGGACGCGGTGCAGATAATCAGCGGGCTGTTCGAGGGACTGACAACCGGCGCGCCTTTGTCCATGATCGTATACAATACCGGCCAGCGTTCCAACGATTATGAAAACATAGCGAACCTGTACAGGCCGGGACACGGAGACTGGACCTGGCAGCAGAAATTCGGGCTGCGGGACTGGAAAGGCGGAGGAAGATCCTCGGGACGGGAAACGGCATCACGGGTCGCAGCGGGAGCCGTCGCCTTGCAGATACTTCATCAAAAAGGAATAGACATTTCAGCCGGCACCATACAAGTCGGAGATGTACAGGCGCAAAAAAGAGATTGGGACATCGCCCCTTTGAATCCGCTCAACTGTCCCGATGAACAGGCTGCAAAACTCATGCGAGACAGGATAGAACAGGCAAGGAATGACCAAGACAGCGTGGGAGGCATCATTGAATGCGTCGCCACCGGACTTCCCGTCGGGTTGGGAGAACCTGTTTTCGACAAGCTGGGCGCAACGCTCGCCCATGCGATGTTGAGCATCGGCGCCGTCAAGGGCATCGAATTCGGCGATGGATTCGAATGCGCCCGAATGACCGGTTCCCGGTGCAATGATGAAATGTCGCTGGATGACGCGGGAAATCCGGTTTTTCTCTCAAACCATGCGGGAGGGCTGCTCGGCGGCATGTCCAGTGGCGCGCCGCTTCTGTTCCGCGTCGCCGTAAAACCGACTCCATCAATTTCCCGTCCCCAACAGACAATCGATACGGACGGGCGAAACCGGACGATAGAGATACACGGACGGCACGATCCCTGCATCTGCCCTCGGGCGGTCGTCGTAGTGGAGTCCATGACCGCGATTACGCTCCTCGACGCCTGGTATGCCAGTTATGGCAGGCTTTTCCAGACGAAAGTCTTGGAATAATGGCGGTCGGGGGTGAAACGCGATACCGGACCTTTTGCAGAAAACGTCCAAGACTGTTCGACGGAGAAAGGGGCTGGGACAAGGAAGCGTGACGGAGACAGTACAACATGTACGGCTCCGGAACAATGACGCAATATCCGGTCTTTCGCCGGAAAGCATCAGGAGATACGTTCGACGGAGAACCTGAAGCAGTACCGGACTGATTGTTTGTGAAGCATCTTGAGAACGTCAAAAATGTCCAAGACTGTTCGAAGGAGAAAGGGGCTGGGACGAGGAAGCGTGACGGAGACAGTACAACATGTACGGCTCCGGAACAATGACGCAGTCGCCAGACCTTTTATCCGAGAAGGAGAGAAGGTGGCAGACAGACCATTGATTATCCAGAGCGACCACACCATGTTGCTCGACGTCCATTCGCCGGACGCGGAAGCGTGCCGTAACGATATCATCGCATTCTCGGAATTGGTAAAGTCCCCGGAACACGTGCATACGTTCGCCGTTTCCGCATTGTCGCTCTGGAATGCGGCTTCCGCGGGAATCGCCGTGGAAGAAATCGAAGCCAAGTTGCGCAGGTGGTCACGTTTCGATATTCCAGAGTCGGTCATTTTCTTCATCAGGGATACCGCGGGGCGATTCGGGACGATTATCATGACCCTGCCCGAAGATATTCAGGATGAGAACCACTATGTACTCCGTGTGACGGTTCCCCGGTATGCGAAGGAACTCCAGGCACGGCAACAATTGGCGAAGCTCCTGATTCCACAAGGTGACGGACAGTTCCTGCTGGAGCGATACAGCCGCGGGGAAGTAAAGCTGCAATTAGTGAAAATCGGCTTTCCCGTCGATGACAGGATTCCCCTTACTAAAGGCGAGTCCGTACCCTGCCATCTACGAACGACCACGCTTTCCGGCAGAAAATTCGTACAGAGGGATTACCAGATTCTCGCGGCGAACGCATTGGTCGGCGACGGAGGACCGGGAACCGGATATGGAACTATAGTCCTCCCCTGCGGCTCAGGAAAGACCATCGTCGGCATGGAAATCATGAGCAGGCTCTCCACCCGTACCTTGGTGCTGACCACGAATGTCGCGGCCGTACACCAATGGATCGGGGAACTCCTTGACAAAACGGATCTCACCGCCGACCAGGTTGGAGAATACACCGGAGAACGAAAGGAAACGAAACCCGTTACAGTCTGTACCTACCAAGTACTTACGTGGAGGCCGGATAAGGAGGGGGACTTCCCCCATATGCGGTTGCTCAAGGAAGGCAACTGGGGGCTGATCATCTACGATGAAGTACATATGCTCCCCGCGCCGGTATTCAAGGTGACGGCGGAGCTTCAGGCTGTGTACCGCGTCGGCCTGACCGCGACCTTGATCAGAGAAGACGGACGAGAAGACGAAGTATTTTCGCTGGTCGGCCCTAAGAGATTCGACGTTCCCTGGGGCGAATTGGAGAGCAAGGGCTGGATAGCGGAAGCCAACTGTTATGAAATACGCATTCCGTTGCCGACGGAATTGGAACTTCCGTATGCGCTGGCAAACAAACGCGAGAAATATCGCATAGCGAGTGAAAATCCGCTGAAAATGGACGTCATCAGGGAATTGTTCAAACGGCATCCTTCCGACTTTATCCTGGTAATCGGGCAATATATCGACCAGTTGCAGCAGGTGGCGAAGGAATTCGATCTTCCGTTGATAACCGGTTCGACCAGCAATGCCAGGCGAGACGAGCTTTTCTCGAAATTCCGAAAGGGTGAACAACGGATTCTCGTGGTATCCAAAGTGGCTAATTTCGCCATAGACCTGCCGGACGCATCGGTGGCCATCCAGATTTCAGGTACTTTCGGCTCGCGGCAGGAAGAAGCCCAGCGGCTAGGACGGATCCTTCGTCCGAAGGAATGTTCGAGCAGCTTCTATTCACTCGTCACCAGATATTCGACAGAAGAAGAGTTCGCCGCGAACCGGCAGAAATTCCTTGCGGAGCAAGGGTATTCCTATCATATCGAGGTGTGGCGGTGAACAGCGATTCCGGTTCCATTCCGCGTTGGCAGAAAATGCTTTCCCGATATAGCGACGATAGCTATTTCTTCCTGGTACGCAACTACCTGGGACCGGTAAGCACGCCGTTCCATAAGCCGGCCCTGACGGATAGGCTGACGACCTTCTTCCTCAACGAACAGCATCAGGATAGGATTCTTTCTTTGATTGATGATGATGACGCACTGATACTCAGCGCTGTATGGTTGATGAAGGCGCCTCAGGAAAAGGACCTGTTTGACCTGTTCCAGAACGATTTTCACTATGCGGAACTGCAACGGAGGATTGTCAATCTTGAAGAAAGGCTTCTTCTGCTCCCAGAAGAGGACTGCGATGGAAAAGCGGCGGTCGCCATCAATCCCCTGCTCCAGAAAAGACTGTCGCAAGAGACACTCAGCCTGACACCATTGATTGGAACCGCCAGCCATGGATTTGTACAGCGGAAACCATCGCCGGCGATTCTTTCCAACGAAATCCTGAGAGGGTTCCTCAACCTTGTCGTCCAAGAACAGATTCCCGAATCCGCGCTCATGGAAAGCCGTTTTTTCGCCTCACCACACTTGGCGGCGATATTCCCGACCATCAAGGAAGACAGGATTCCCGCGTTGTTCAGCACCGTGCGAGCACTTCTTGCCTCCATGGAGATCATCGTCAGGGATTCCGCCGGGAAGCTGATGCTTGACCGGAATCGCGCGGAAAACTTATTGCAACAGGATGACAGGACGCTGGTGGTGCTGTTGCTTTCCACCGCCCTCTACGCGGAGGTCACAGGACATTGCCCTACCATGGACGAAGCGGCCCTGTTCCTCCGCTGCCGAACGGTATTGATGGAATTCATTTCGTTGACACGATGCCTCTCCACCCTGTCCATGGAGCATTTTCTCCGGTTGGCGAAGATTCTTGCGAAACGCAATAGAATCCCATTGGTCGACGGTCCGCTGGAGCGTATCGTTGAGCTGCTGCTCGTCATGGGCGTCATGGACATAACGACCGATGAAAACGATGAAAAACGGGAATACTATGTCACTTCACTCATGAAAAAACTGTTTACGGAGATTCCTGAGACATTTCAGTCCTCCACGCTGACGATAGACAGCGATTGTACCGTAAGCTATAGCGGTTCAAGAAAGAACGCGCCGGATGTCGCAAGCGACTTGCTCTATCTAGTAGGAGAAGTCAGGCAGGTAGACGCCTTGTGCAGGTATGAGATAACCCGGCAGAGCTTCAGGCATGCGCTGGACCAAGGTCTTGTATTCGATGATATCGTAGGATATCTCAATCAAGCCTCAGGACAAAAGCTACAGCTCCATCTTGTCCAGCTCATGGGAGAATGGTATGCAGCTTACCACAGCGTGCGTATCTATGATGGAATCATCGTCTGTTGCGACGCCCGCATGACCAGGCTCGTCGATCAGCACCCGCAGCTCCAGCAATACATCGTCCAGAGAATCCAAGAAGGCATTTACCTGTTCAGCAGGGAAGATGAAATGAAGTGGAGGCTTTTGCTCAAAAACGCCGGCGCCGACATGCTCCCACGGACGGTCCATGAGGAAAACGGGGAAGTCAGGCCATTCAGCACGAAGCAAATCACTCCCATGCAGCAAGAAACATCGGGCAAAGGGGAGCTGGCAATCAGACGGATACGGGAAGAACTCCGGGACATGTCCGTTTGCAATCCGCCCCGATTCGATATCCCCAGACAGGCTTCGCGAGAAACGCCATGGAAGGAACCGGCGTTCCTGGCTGACATAGCGGCGGACATCGGAAGACTACGCCTGACTGGAGCTGACGCCGAAGAAATGGAGAGCCGCTTCAGGAGCAAGTTGCTCCTAGTCTCCCCGCAGATAGTGCGCCAACGGCTGTATACAGGCCTGCTCTCCGCGTCGGGGTTTGACTTCAGGGGCAAAATCAATCTCTGCAGGAGCGCCGTCGGAAACAGCGACATGGTGCTGGAAGTGCATATGTATGACAACGACGAAGAGAAAATCCTGCTTGTCCGCGCGAAGGAGCTGCTCAATCCGACAAGCAAGGATGCCCTGCTCAAGGTCCAAGTGCTTCCCTCGCTGGAAGAACGCACTATACCTGTAAGCAGGATGTTCCTCGTCATACGCCAGCGACTGTCGTTGTTGGGCGGCCAAGTATAGGCGCACGGCCGTCCCAAGGTGCGTCACAGTTCCTGAATACGGTATTCAGACGCACGGGCACTTTTCAATTCCACCTACGCCTTGAGACGGACGCACGCTTATGACACGCCGCTGACAAGGCTTACTCACTACAAGCCCCGCTCAATCAAACTGCGTCGTCCACTGTCCGCTCCGATACGCATTGAAGCACATTCCCACTTGCTCTTCGTTGTTCTTTTCCGTAGCGAGCGGGGGCAAGGAATTTTCGGGAAAATAGTCACTTCCTATGGTTTCCGAATTAGGGTGGAACTCGCCGCCGAGGGAGGTGCAAAGGACGAATATCTTGCAGACCCTGTAGGCATAGCGCGGCAGATTGTGTTTCTCACGGTCCTGTACAGCGATCACAAGGTCGGCAGATACATCAAGACCGGCCTCTTCGCGGACTTCCTTGATCACATTCTCCTTCACCGACAGTCCAACATCGACCCAACCTCCGGGCAACGACCAAGTGCCGTTGTTCTCCTGAACCAGCAGTATCCTGTCATTTTGGAAAATCGCGGCACGGCTGTCGAGCTTAGGAGTCTGGTATCCAGTTTCGTTGCAAAACAAATCACGAACCTTCTCCACCGGTTTGTCGGCACGGAATGCGACCATCTCCGCGGAGATCTCCCTGATGCGTTCGAACCGTTCAATGTCAAACCGATCCTTGCCATAGAACAACCCGGCTTGCGCCAAGCTTTGCAGTTCAATAGCCCAATCCAACCACGCATCGGGAAGCTGAGGCAATACTCCAGTCTTTAAAATGGAACCATCATCATTCGGCATATACCCCCCTAGGACTTGGCATCATCCCAAGCGTTGCAAACGGTCACATGGATATGACCGGCGCTGAACAGTACCGCAGACAGTGACAATAGCCAATGCCGTTGCAATATTCCACTCAACAGGAACATCAGGCTGGGAAGAATAGCCAGTGCCAACGCATACCCCCTACGCCGTTTTTTGAAATAGAGCACCCAGCAAACCCAGTATCCGAGCATCAGCAGAGCAATAGTGAACAACCAGGACAGAAAGGCGGCTTTGGAAGAAAAACCGCTTTCCAACACTCCTATATTGAACGCCATCAGGAACATGGAACCATAACGGCCGATTTGCTCCACCAAGTTCATCAAAAAACTGTGGCAACGATTTTGGTTTTCATCGCCCTTGCAAATAAAAGCGTATATGATGTTGGGGAGAAGCATCAGCACCACAACCGACATGCCCGGTACATTGATCCAATTCATGGCAAGCCTCCATCATCCAAGATAGAAATCACCGACGATCAGGCCGTCGATTCCGGAAACGGGCAGTGGCTGCGCAGAATGCGGATACCATACGACATCCGGAACCACAAATTGTCGGCGACGCGCCCAGTCACGCCTGTATTCTGCGGCGGAGAACTCCATCGACACTTCCGTATTTGCCAGGCCCCCCTCCTTTCGCCTCTGACGGAGGCCATCCGAACGGCATCATTCAGGCAATGACGCCAACAGAAAATAATGCTTGCTGTTCTGCCTCCGCCCCCCGACATGGCAATCGTCAACATGGCGCACGCTGCGGATATCGAAGCCTTGGAACAGGTCAAGGATATCATCGAGACCGACATAGAAATGCGGTATCCCTTTCTCTGGTCCGGCATCCGTCCTGATCACGGTATTTGCATCGAGCTTCGGAAACCCGGCATCCGTGAATGACCAGGTATCCTTCGAGCATAGGGTCAGGAAAATTTCACCGCCGGGCCGCAGTATCCGTCGAATTTGCGACAGAATCAGGGACATCCCCTCCGTAGTCGTATGGGAAATGACATGATAGGCGAAAATACAGTCGAAGGAATCCCCCTCATACGGCAGGTCAAGCATGTCGGCTTGCCGAAAGTCGATATCCAGCCGCTCCCGTCCAGCCCACGACTTCGCGTGGGAAAGCCCCTCGGAGGAAAGGTCGAACGAGGACACCCGGAATCCCCGCCGTGCGAAGAAAATGGAATGCCGCCCCAGACCGCAACCGAAATCCAACAAATCCTTCCGTCCTTGGCCCGCCCATCTCTCCGCGATATAATAGCTTTGTTCAGAAGGCTCCAGCCAAACCGGGTTTATGTTCAAATTCCAATCCCATGGTTGAGAAACCGCCGTAATTCCCCCTTCCCAGACAAAAGAACAATGAACGCGCAAACGTTCTAAGGTTGTACGTCGGGTACGTCCCTGACGCTTTTCTTTGTCTTGGCTTCTTGTTCAGTCAACATTTTTCTCTTTCTCAGTCTTTGCGTCCCTAAGACCATGGAAGAGCCGCGACAGCCTTCAGCCACTTGATCATGGCGAAACATCCGCCCATAGGGACGCTCGCCCGCCATACAGCCGATATCAGCAACAGGAACCAGACGCAACCGCAACTTCACCAACTATCAATTTTCCGAATACATATGCACCCATTGGGGATAATGATAACCAGTAAAGGCTTCAAACTGGAGCTTGCCCTGCTGAACCAGCATGTCCATGCCATACTGAACCCTGCAACCAGCCGCCTTCGCACGGCTCAGGAACTTAGTCTCATGCGGCTTGTATACAAGGTCATAGACAATTTCATCACCAGAAAAAAGAAAATCAGGCGCAGGATCGCCATCTACGTCAGGAGCCATCCCCACCGAGGTAGTCTGCACGACCAGATCGACCTGACCCCGGTATGCCGCGACATTATCCAAGGAATCATAGCTTCCCATCGTCTCATCAGCCAACGCCCTGGCCTTCTCCACGTTCCTATTTACAATCGTCACCTTGATATTGTGGTTGTGCAAGGCCCATACGACTGCACGGGAGGCGCCGCCGGCACCGATTACCAAGGCGGAATGGATTCTCCCCTGCTCGATATCATTCTGAATCGGCGTAAGAAATCCATAGTAGTCGGTATTGATTCCCTTCCACATGTTCTGAATCCGGACAACGGTGTTGCAGGAGCCGATCTGCTTTACTTCGCGGGTAATCCGTCCAAGATACGGAAGGACGTCCTGCTTGTGGGGAATCGTCACGGAAAACCCATAGATGCGCATGCTTTCCGCCAGCTTGAAGAAAGAACGGACGGAATCAACGAGGAACGGCACATAGACGGCGTTGAACTGAATGGCATGGAAGCCGGGGTTGTGGATCATCGGAGACGCGGTATGCATCACCGGGTTTCCGATGATCCCGTAGATATGGGTCTGCTTGTCTATCTGGTCCGCGCGGTACAGCTCACTCATGACCTTGGGCGTAAGGTGTCCCGGAGCGCCGCCCGCCGACTTGCCATCGGAGCAGAAGGTCATGAACGAGCCGGTACGTTTGTAGAGGATACGGGTCGGCACCCCCATCTCGCCCATACCGATTACGATTTTCTCAGGAACTTCCGCAAGCTCCTGCTCGACCCTGAACAGGGAAATTACGTCCATGAAAGTACGGGGAGTGACCGCTATCTTGGGAATATCGCCCTTCGTCGCCATCCGGGAGAGCCGGGAATAGATGTCGGCCGGCATGCCCTCGCAATCATGAAAGGAACGTATGATTTTGACGCCTCTAGCGTGGAGTTCCTGCTCAAAATCACTTTTCTTGACATCGTCCTCGATATCGACATAGGAAAAGTCGCCCGCAGCAACGCGTTTGAGAAGATTGAGCCTCTGACGTTCCTGCAAATCGCACTTGCCCCCGTCGGAAACCCGTCTGCAAGTCAATATGACGGGGACGTCCACACGCTGGGGAAAAGAGGCGGCCCGATCCAGTTCGTTTTCGTCAAGCAAGTCAATCCGCAACTCCACAAGCTTGATCCAGGCCTTGTTACGTTCATACTGGGAAAAGTCCTCGTCTAGAGTGGTCCCTGTCAAAGTCAGACACAGCATATGGAATCCTCCCAGTCAGTCAAAATACAAACCAGACGCGCCCAGCTACAGACAACCGTTCTCAGGAAGTATCCGTCCAGAGAGAACAAGGTTGACTTGTCACCGCGGGCACGCATATGTTAGACTCTATCATACTGGTAAAACAGCTAATCTGCAACACCCACCAGAACCGTCGGCGCACATCGTCGGCGCATTTTATTTGCTGTGAAGGATCAGGCGATGGGCACTCTCCAAGTACAGAACATACGGCTGGCTTTCGGTGACAGGGACCTGTTGGACGGAGTCGGATTTACACTATCGGAAAAAAGCCGCGCGGCGCTCGCCGGCGGAAACGGAACGGGAAAATCGACATTGCTGAAAATTGTCGCGGGCCAGACGCAGTCAGACGCCGGTTCCATCAGCATGACGAAGGGAATGCGGGTATCCTACCTTCCCCAGTCGGACATCGTATTGGGAGATAGGACCGTACTGCAGGAAGTCGAGCTTGGCTACAGTCGGTTCACTGGCATGCTGGAGCGCCAACGGGAACTGGAGACCCGGCTCAGCAATATTTCAGAGACCGACAGGCATCAGGCGCTGTTGCTGGAGTTGCATGAGGTACAGGAGCAGTTGTTTGACAGCGACTACTACCAACGCTCCGCGGTCATGGAACAAATACTCAAGGGGTTGGGATTCGTCAAGGAGGACTTCGACCGTTCCTGCGGCGAGTTTTCAGGGGGCTGGCAGATGAGGATCGCATTGGCAAGGGTACTGGCCGAAGCCCCCGACATCATGCTGCTGGACGAACCGACGAACTACCTCGACATAGAGGCCCGCATATGGCTGAAGAACTATCTCAAGCTCTACCACGGCGGTGTGATGATTGTGAGCCACGACCAATATTTCCTCGACGAAACCGTCACGGAAGTGTATGAATTGTTCAACGGAGTACTCACCCGTTACGCGGGAAACTATAGCTCCTACCTACATCAACGGGAAATGGAGATAGCGGCCCTGGAAGAGGCGTATAAACGGCAACAGGCGGAAATTGAACGGACGGAACAGTTCATCGAACGTTTCAGGTACAAGGCTACCAAGAGCAAGCAGGTGCAAAGCCGTATCAAACAACTGGAGAAAATCTCCCCGGTAGTAGTACCGTCCCATTTAAAGAAGCTCTCGTTCTCCTTCCCTCCCGCGCCGCACAGCGGCAATGATGTACTGCTGGTGGAGCACCTCAGCAAAAGCTATGGAGACCATCGGATTTTCTCGGACCTTTCGTTCGTAGTCAGAAAAGGCGAGCGACTGGCAGTCACCGGTCGCAATGGAGCGGGAAAATCGACCTTGCTGAGGATGCTCGCCGGCACGGACGGGGATTATCAGGGAACGATCAGGGACGGCGCAGGATTGAAAATCGGGTATTTCGCCCAGGATACAGAGAAAACGCTTGATCCCAAGAACGATGTGATTGGAGAGATTGAGACAATCGCCACAACGGCGGATGTTCCTCGCCTACGAAACATGCTCGGTTCTTTCTTGTTCAGTGACGACGATGTGTTCAAGCAGGTTTCGGTGTTGTCCGGCGGCGAGCGAAGCCGTCTCGCGCTGCTCAAGATACTGCTTCATCCGGCGAACCTGCTGATTCTTGATGAACCGACGAACCACCTTGACATCAATGCGAAGGAAATGCTGTTGGAGGCGTTGCGGCAGTATGACGGAACGATGGTGTTCGTCAGCCACGACAGCTATTTCATCGAGCATATCGCGACACGCATACTCTATCTTTCGGAGGACGAGCCGGAATTCTTCGAAGGCGACTATCAGTATTTCTCGTGGAAGCTGGAACAGAAGGAACAGGTGTCGGCGTTAGCGGGCGACAAGGACAAACCCCTGCCCGCCTCCGCCTGTGGAAACGGCGGGGAGACACCGGCCGCAACCCAAAGCGAACCGGTGAATTCCGCCGAGGCAAGAAAGATGTCCAACCGTCGCAGAAATAAAAAGCGCTCCCTGCAACAGCGGGCGGACCAGCTGCTGGCTGATGCGGAGGCCTTGGAAAAACAAATCGGGGACATCGAGGAACGGATGGGATTGCCGGAGAATTATTCGATCGCGGCGAAAATCACCGCACTCGCAAAACAGAAGGAAGACATGCAGGCCCGGCACGAGCTGTTGACGGAGCAATGGTTCGCGACCACGTCGGAACTGGAGGAAATGGACCAGGATGATGAAAACTAAAACAGAACTCAGTCCCTGGAGTCCGCCGCAAGAACCTACGCAAGCGCAACTCAGACTCGCGAAGGCGCTCCCATACCTTGTGCTGGCTTCCGCGTCGCCGGCGAGAAGGATGGAATTGGCAAACGCGGGCATCACGGTAGCCGTCCGCCCCACGGATGCCGATGAACAGGTTTCACAAACGATACCTTATGAAAAAGTCATGGCGATCACCCGGCGCAAGATGGATGCGTATCTCATGCGAGCGGAACACGAGCTTCCCGTCCTCACCTGCGACACCATGATCGCCCATAATGGGAAGATGATAGGGAAACCGACCGACCGGCTAGACGCCTATAGACAGCTCAAGTCGTTCAGCGGCGCGGCGCATGAGGTCTACACAGGCTGGGCGCTCGCCTTCTCCTCCGGCACACTCCGGTTGTCTCCCCGCTTCCGCAGCGCAGACAAAGCGCATCCGCAGTATTTCCACGAACATCGGGACGCCTCCGAAATTGAAATCGTCTGGTACTACGACTATGCCCGCGTCGAATTCCATCCGTTGTCCGATCAGGATATCGAGACATATCTTGATTGTGATGAATGGAAGGGCGCGGCCGGTTCCTATCGGATACAGGGACGTGGTTCGTCGCTGGTCAAATCGATACACGGAGACTACGCTACTGTGGTGGGCTTGCCTATTTCGATGATTTCTGGCATAGTATCGGATACTGCGTTCTGTTAATGGGGCGCAGAATATCCGCCCAATGGGTGAGAAACAGATGAAGGGTGACGACGTTGGAGCGGCATGAAGTGTGTGTCGCACCGAGCCGTGTCGTCAGCAGGAGGAAATTTTGTCCGTAGTTACCATGAAGAGCCTGCTTGAGTCAGGCGTGCATTTCGGCCATCAGACCAAAAGATGGAATCCCAAAATGGCCCGTTTTATCTTCTCTGAAAGAAACGGTATCCATATCATCGACCTTCAGAAAACCAGCGCCTGTATCGTAGAAGCCTATGATGCGGTCCGCGCCCAGGTAAAGAACGGCAAGACGATCCTGTTCGTCGGCACCAAGAAGCAGGCCCAGCAGGCGATCGAGACCGAAGCCAAACGCTGCGGCATGCCGTATGTAAACAACCGCTGGCTCGGCGGTATGCTCACCAACTTCGCCACCATCAAGAAATCCATCGCAACGCTCAAAAAAATTGAGAAGATGGAAGTAGACGGTACGTTCGAAAGCCTCACCAAGAAAGAAGTCGCCCTGCTCACCAAGCAGAAGTCGAAGCTCGAAAAGAACCTCGGCGGCATCAAGGACATGAAGGATCTGCCCGGAGCGCTGTTCATCATCGACACAAAGAAGGAAGCCATCGCCGTCGCGGAAGCGAAGCGCCTTGGCATCCCCGTCATCGCCGTAGTCGATACGAACTGCGACCCGACCGACATCGATTATCCAATTCCGGGAAACGATGATGCAATCCGTGCGATTTCCCTGTTCGTCGAGATTATCGCCAACGCGGTCGTGGACGCTGACAATGAAGCCGGAATCCAGATCATCGAGACTCTTGGCGGCGCTGAGGACCAAGAAGAGGTTGTGGAACCTGTCGCGGAGAAGGACGAGGATGAAGAAGCAATCGTATTCTCCACCGATGACGAAGAAGAGGCCGACTACTCCCAGTATGAAGCTGGAGATGTAAATGAAGCCAAAAATGACGATGACGCGGACAAGGACGGCATCGTAGTCGATGAAGAGACTCTCTATAAGGACTGAGGAATATGGAAATCAAAGCAGATACCGTAAAGAAATTGCGTGACGCCACCGGCGCGGGCATGATGGATTGCAAGAAGGCGCTTATGAAGGCGGAGGGCGATTTCGCCGCCGCAGAAAAAATCCTCAAGGAAATGGGACTCGCCGCGGTGGCCAAGCGCAGTGATCGCGCCACCGACAACGGACGTGTGTTCGTCCGGATCGAGGATGGAAAGGCCGTCATGCTTGAGCTGTCCTGTGAAACCGACTTCGTCGCCCGCAACGCGGACTTCGTCAAGCTCGGCGACGACATGACCAAGGTCATCATCGAGAAAGGCTATACGGAACCCAACGATGAACTGAAAGCCATGGTCGACGCGTTGATTTCCGTCATCAAGGAAAACATGCACTTGAAGAGATTCGTGGCCCTCGACGTTCCCGCCGGTACTTATGTATCGTCCTATATCCATGGCGAGGGTTCCCTTGGTGTCATGGTCGAACTCAAGAGCGACAGACCCGAGGCTTTCCAGAACGAGGCCGTCAAGGAGTTCGCCCATGATTGCGCGTTGCATGTAGCTGCGTTTACACCGATGTTCCTCAGCGCCTCCACCGTCGATCCCGCCTATACCGCGGAGCAGACAGAAATCTTCCGCGCACAGGTCGCAGGAATGGACAAGCCGGAGAAGGTGCTTGAAGGAATCGTCAGGGGCAAGGTGAACAAGCTGTACAGCGAAGTCTGCTTCCTGCAACAGCCGTTCGTCAAGGACGACAAGGTTTCCGTCGAACAGAAGATGAACGCTCTCGGCAAGGAAATCGGCGCAAAGCTTGAAATCGTCAGCTTCAAGTTCTACCGTGCAGGAGCTGAAGCGTAAGCTTTATTCCATGGAATACAGTCACCGCTCACTGGATATCAGTGGGCGGTTCCATTAAGAAAACAACATGGAGCGTGCAGTATGCAGCAAATTCTCGACAATTGTGAAGCAAAAATGAAAAAGAGCGTCGCAGCCCTTGATACGGAATATAGCGCACTACGTACCGGTCGCGCCACCGCTGCGCTGTTCGATAAAATCAAAGTTGACTACTATGGTCAAGAAACTCCGCTCAGCCAAGTGGCGAGCATCTCCGTGCCGGAAGCCAGGCTTGTAGTCATACAGCCGTGGGACAAGACATTGCTGACCCCGATTGAGAAAGCGATTCTCAAAAGCGAGCTGGGCCTCAACCCGAACAACGATGGTAAATTGTTGCGCATCAACTTTCCTCCCCTCACAGAGCAGCGCCGCAAAGAACTTGCGAAGAACGCGAAGGGGACGGCAGAGCAAAGCCGCGTGGCAATCAGGAACATCCGCCGGGATGCCATCGATGAGCTGAAGAAACAGCAGAAAGGCGGCGACATCAGCGAAGACCAGCAGAAAGACGGAGAAACGAAGATCCAGAAGATGACCGACTCCTATATCGCGCAGATCAATGCGTTGGCTGAAGCGAAGGAGAAGGAGATCATGGAGATCTGACATGGCGGAAGATATACCTGTGATGCCGGGAGCCGTACCGACGCACATCGGCTTTATCATGGATGGCAACGGCCGTTGGGCGACAGCGAAGGGGCTTCCTCGGACGGCCGGTCATCTGGCGGGGCTTAAAGCTTGTCGGAAAGTCATCGCCGAATCGGCGCGTCTCGGTGTCAGGTATGTCACCATGTATGCGTTTTCTACGGAAAACTGGAAGCGCTCCCAGGAGGAGGTCTCCTATCTGATGACCTTGATCGCTGGCAAATTGCACGGAGAACTTTCGTTCTATCATCAGTACGGTATCAAAATTCTTGTGAGAGGAGACATTTCAACTCTTCCGAAGAAAGCGGCCCAGACGATTGTTTCAACAATCGAGGAAACCGCCGGGAATGATGGACTTGTCTGTGTGCTTGCCATCAACTACGGAGGACAGGACGAAATAGCGAGGGCCGTCAACCGATGGAGAAAAGAAGTCCACGATTCCTCACAACCCATTACGCCGGCGGATATCGCCTCGCACCTTGACAATCCACAGGTCCCGGCTCCCGACATCATCGTTCGAAGCGCAGGGGAGCAACGGTTGAGCAACTTCATGCTTTGGGATAGTGCCTATGCAGAATTTGCCTTCTATGATACGCTATGGCCGGATTGGGGTGCGAAAGAGGTACAGACCGTCTGTACCGACTATGCGAAAAGAACGAGAAAATTCGGAGGAGTCATAGCATGAGCTCTTTTGGGAAAAGACTCATTACAACATTTACAGCCGTTCCATTGCTGTTCTGCGTCATATTCTTTCTCCCACATCTCAATTATCTGGCGTTTTCAATCGTCGTCGTTCTCGCAGCGCTGGTCGGATCCCATGAGATGATCAACATGGCGTTTCCTGTGTCGGCGGACGGCATCCGTGAAAAACCACTCATACCATTCTGGCTTCCCAGCATTCTGCCTGCCGTACAGTGGGCGGAAATCACATTTGTGCCGGCGCTGGACCTTCTTGACATCACCTTGATCGCGCTGTTCATTTTTGCGTTCATCGTCGAGATATTCCGGGGCAGCCATGACAATTTCTCTGGCACGTTGTCCAGAGTCTCCCATACCACCTTCCTCATCGTCTACCCCTCTTTCTTCGCTAGCTTTCTGATACGGCTGTTCGTACTCGACTACACGACTTATTATCTGTTGCTGATGTTCCTGTTGGTATTCGGCAATGATGTGTTCGCATATTTGTTCGGTATGTGGCTGGGCAAGAACAATCGTGGAGTGTTCAAGGTCAGTCCGAACAAAAGTGTCGCGGGCTTTATCGGAGGCGCGGTAGCCAGCGTGCTTCTGGGAATCGGCATGGTTTCCCTCGTGCCAGAGCTTTCCGGACAAATCAGCATATTGCAGGCGGGGGTCCTCGGCCTGGTGATATCATTTACAGCGAACGCCGGAGATCTGATAGAATCGGCGTTCAAGCGTTCGGCGGGGCTGAAAGATTCAGGCACGATTATTCCCGGACGTGGAGGTTTGCTTGATTCCATCGATTCCATTATTGTCAGCGCTCCAGCGTTCTTGCTGCTGCTTACCCAATGGATTCTCTAGCATGATGAAAACGCGACGTTCAGCGATACTGCTCGGGTGTACAGGGAGCATAGGCCGCACAGCGTTGAACGGTATCAGCCAACTCAAACAGAAGGAAATTATTGTCAAGGCGCTTTCCGCGCATACGCAGGTGCTGGCTTTGGCTCAGGCGGCCAAGGAGACCGGTGCAACGGCGGTCTGCTTGACGGATCCCGCCGGCGATATCGCAACGTTGAAAGGACTCCTGCCCTCCACAACCACCTGCTATCATGGCCCACAGGGCTTGCAGGACATGCTCAAGGACATTGACGCCGACATCGTGCTCAACGGCATCGTCGGCGCAGCCGGTCTTCCTGCGACTTTGGGTGCGTTGGATACCGGCCATGACGTCGCTCTCGCAAACAAGGAGAGCGTCGTCATGGCGGGACAATTCCTGTTCGACTTTGCACAGGTTCGTGGCAGACGGATCATTCCGGTCGATAGCGAGCATAGCGCATTGTATTCGTTGATTAACGCGCATGGAAGAAATCAGGTCGAGACGTTGGTCATTACAGCGAGCGGCGGCCCGTTCAGGACATTGCCGAAAGAGGGTTTCTGTGAGATTACCGTAGAGCAAGCCATTGCCCACCCTACTTGGAAGATGGGCGCAAAGATTTCGGTAGACTCCGCCACGCTGGCGAACAAGGGGCTGGAGGTAATCGAAGCCTCTTATCTGTTTGGTTTTCCCGCATCGTCAATCGAAGTCACCGTACACCCCCAAAGTATCGTTCATTCACTTGTCAGACTGCGTAACGGGGCCGTATACGGACAGATGTCTCCGTCGGACATGACGTTGCCGATCATGGAGGCCCTGTCGGATGGCCGGCTGGGCTTGGCCAAGGTGGTGAGCCCTCTTGATTTCTCACGGCTTACCCTTACGTTTGAACAACCCGACTACGACCGTTTCCCACTGTTACGGCGGGCCTTCGCCTGCATCAGGGAACAAGGTTCATACTGTATAGCGTTCAATGCCGCCGACGAGGTGGCTGTACAGGCTTTCCTCTCCCGCAGATGCAGTTTTACGGATATCAATGAAATCGTCGATAGGACACTCCAGCAGGACTGGCATAAATCGGCAATGGATTATCCGTCTGTTCTGGAGCAGGATGGGCTTGCGAGGCGGTTCGCGACCCGAGCGCTGGCCGAGGTGTCAGGAAAATAATGCTCAAGACAATTCTCAGCGCCATCATCGGATTTCTTGGCATCGGCATCATGGTATTCGTTCATGAGGGCGGCCATTTCCTAGCCGCAAGGACGTTCGGCATCTTCGTGGAAGTCTTCTCCTTCGGGATGGGGCCGAAAGTATTTTCATGGAAACGCAAGGAAACAGAATTTCGGATCAGCCTGCTGCCGTTCGGCGGATACTGCCGAATGAGGGGATCGGACGACCTTACCAGGGCATTGGAGTCAAAGCAGAAGCAATTCGAACACGCGGAAGCTGGCTCCCTGTTTTCGGTTGCGCCCTGGCGACGATTGCTTACGTATCTGGCCGGTCCCATGGCGAATATTCTGTTCGCAATCATCGTCTATACTTTTTTTTCCATGATGAGTTACCAGACGCTTTCAGACCCCCCAAAAATCGTTGTGACAGGCGACTACCCCGCCCTTTTCTCCATGACGGAACAGGAAACCGCCGACATTCCCGCCGTCATCGCCGGGCTGCATACCGGAGACGAAGTCGTGCGGTACAACGGACAAACGGTTGAAGACTACCAGCATTTGCTGACCCTGTTGAAAGCGTCTGACGGCTCCACCGTCACAATGGACGTCTTGCGCGGCGGCCAGCCATTGGAGATAGCTCTGACACCAACCAGCAAAGAGGACAGGAGCTACTTCTTCGGAATCAGCGCCTACATCGAACCAGTCGTTGAGCGTGTCACCAAGGACAGTCCTGAATACCTCGCGGGACTTCAGCGGGGGGATAGGATTGTTGCGGCATCAGGCGCGACGATATCGAACATGCTGGACCTTTCGACGTTACTCTTGACGCGACCTACAGAAATCACCCTGACGGTTATACGGGATGGTAAAACCCTCGACCTAAGTTTCATCCCCTCTGTCAGCGACGACGGCATGCCGACCCTTAGCTTTTCACTGCACAGCGGTACAAGAACCATCGAGGGCTTGGGTTTCCATGAAGGTTTGGCGCACTCAATCGGCCAAGCATTCCGGTTAGTCGAAAATACATTCGCCAGCATTGGCCAGGTAATCGCTGGAAAAGCGGATATCAGATCGTCCTTCACCGGCCCTTGGCGGGCATCCATGATGATTGGGGATATTACGACGCAAGGGTTCTCGGACAGCCCAAAAGCAGGCATCAGGGCGATGCTCTACCTGCTGGGCGTTGTCAGCATCTCGCTCGCGGTAGCGAACCTTCTGCCGATTCCAGCGCTGGATGGAGGGCTGATCATGATGAGCGTCATAGAGATGCTTCTGCGCAAGCAGGTGTCGCCACGGACATATCTCATGTTGCAGTTCATCGGAATGGGGTGCGTACTGCTGATTCTGGGATTCATGACCTTCACGGACATGCGGTACTTCTGACTCAACAGAGGCTAGACAGATAGACGAGCCGAATCATTGAGAGGTCGAGGCAAAACATTCCCTACTCGTTGTATTGAGTTTCCAGTTCCTCGAACCTGACCAAATTCTTGACAAAACCTAACCAGAAATCACCAGTCTCGCCGTTTCTCTGTTTTGCAAGGATGATTTTCGTCGGCTGGACGGGATTGCCGTCCTTGTTCTTCTGCTCGTCCTGTTGGTTCTTGCCGCTTCCATCAGAGGACTGCAACCTGTCGCGATGCATCAAGATCACGACATCTGCGTCCTGTTCAATAGCGCCGCTCTCGCGAAGGTCGGCCAGTGTCGGCTCCTTACCTTCGCTCTGGCGTCCGACCTGGGATAGACAGACTATGGGAATACCCAGTTCCCTAGCGAGGGCCTTCATGGACCGGGACACGGCGGCAATCTGCTCATGCCGAGGAATCTGAGCGGAGTTCGCCTCGGGGTCGATCAGGCCGATATAGTCAATGAAAATGATTTCGATATGGTCCTCGCGCCGCATCCGGCGAGCCTGCGCCCTCAGTTCCAGCAGCTTCATGTTCGGAGTGTCCTGGACTTTCAGCGTCTTCTCATACAACCGTCCGGAAGCTTCCATGATTGCATTAAGGTCGGACTTTTTTAAAGTCGCGTTACGGATTCTTTTGAAATCAACCTTGCTTTCCGCAGAGAGCAGTCGTTCGGTCAGGGAATCCGCACTCATTTCCAAAGAAAAGAACCCCACCTTGATATTCTTGCGCACCGCCATATTCTGGGCGATGGAAAGGGCGAATGCAGTCTTTCCAACCGACGGACGGGCTCCGATGACGATGAACTCGCTCGGCTTGAAGCCGCCAGTCATATCATCGAGCCTCCCGTAGCCAGTAAGCAGACCATCGGAAGTCCCCCTGTTCATCCGCTCCAGCAAACGATCAGTAGCGCTACTGACCAATGGCTTGATATCATAGTACTTGTTACCACCGGGGGTCGACGTATTGATGTCAGAAAGCAACTGCTCGCTTTCATCGACCATCTGCATGACGTCTTGCGCTTCATCGAACGCCTTCTCGCGCATCTCGCTTGAAATCTCAAGCATACGGCGGCGCAATGCAAGACCTCGGATAATCTGCCCATAATAGGTGGCGTTAGTCGTGGTGGGAACGTCGGAGGTAAGGGATGATATATAGGATAGACCTCCACAACGCTCAAGGATATCCTTTTTACGCAAATATTCGGCGATAGTAATCAAATCTATCGCCTGAGAACTGTTTTCCTGACGAAAATTGACAATGGCTTCGAACAACACCTGATGCCCAGCCTTATAGAAATCCTCCTTGTGGAGAAAATCCATAATATCGGCGAGCACACGATCGTTCAGCAAGACCGCACCGAGGACGGCACGCTCCGCTTCATCGTTATGTGGGGGGATACGCCCCCCCACGATGGTATTCGAAGCCATATAAAATACAGGAACCTTACTGTGCGTCGGCGGGAGCTTCAGCCTGTTCCGCGGCAGGAGCTTCCGAGGCAAGGGCTTCAGCCTTTTCGGCTTCGGCGGCGGCAGCGGCGGCAGCGGCTTCCAAAGCGGCTTTTTCAGCTTCCTTTGCGGCGGCGGCAGCGGCGGCAGCGGCAATGGCCTGGCGCTTCTTTACATCAGCCTCGCTTTCAACGACCATCTTGACCAAAGAAACTTCGCTCTCATACAAATGGACGCGCACCTGATAGGTACCGGTCATCTTGATTGCATGGGTGGAGACTTCAATCTTCTTACGATCAACGTCGATCCCGGCCTTAGCCAGAGCGTCCTGCACCATGGAGGAAGTCACTGAACCGAAGAGCTTGCCGCTCTCACCGGCAGACACGACGATGTTGAGTGTCAAAGCGTCGAGCTTCTCCTTCAATGTCGCCGCGGCAGCACGCTTCTCAACCTTCCGCTTTTCAATGGCGGCGGCTCTGCTTGCGAAGATAGCTACATTACACTTGTTGTAATGTACAGCGGCACCGCTGGGCAACAGGTAATTGCGAGCGTAACCGTTTTTGACTTCACAGACGTCTCCCTCTTCGCCGAGGTTTGGTACGTCCTGATTCAGAATAATCTTCATATCGAAAACTCCTTAGTCGTTCTTTCTCATAGTAATCCATGTCTCCAGAGCTCCCAACAACGGAAGCGCCAGGACAACCAATGCGTTCAATCCAGGCAGCATCATGCATAGTATCACAGGCACCACGATTCTAGCCACGGTAACATGCGGATTCCGCTTGCGAACCAGAAACAGCAGGATAGCCAGCCCCTGCGCCATATATAGCAACGATACCGACAGCGCGAGATTTACGGACAACGCGCTTACCGCAGCGGGAAACGCAAGCAACATGTTCGCCAGTACCAGCGCCCAGGCGCCGAGAAATACCCAGATGGTATTTTCCGGCAAACGCCAGTTTGCGACGCGCTGTTGCCACATGGTATCCTGACGATGCAGCACGCACTCCGATATCAACGCAGAAACGCCAATCAACGCCATGCACATGGGGACGAATGAATGATATACGACCTGCACACACACAGCGAACAATACATCGGCGTTGACACCAAGTATCGTCGTTTCCGTCGTTGCCTGGATGACCTCCTCCGTAGCGATCAAGGCGGGAGTCGTCGGCATCAAGGTACTGAACAACGTCTTAAAGGTATTGGAATAGATTTCCGCAACCTTTCCAACTGCTTCAGAACCACTTTGCAACCAGACCGCCAGCCCGATACCGGCTACCACCGAAAACGCGCAGGAAGCGAGGTAACGAACCAAGCACCTTGCATCCCGCAGCCATATCCAGACCGCGGCGGCAACCAGCAGCACCACTGGAATGAACAAACCAATCGTGAGGATCAATGGCGTAGTGTCCAGCCCCAGCGCTTTACGCGCTGAAAACAGCTCTCCACCGACGACCAGAAGGAATACGGCGGCTACAGGAAGCATCGCCACCCTTCGATCCTCGAACCGAGGAGCCAACAGCAGCAGTGGGATCGTATACAGGATATTGGTGAACGTCAGACGGTACAACAGCAAACTTGCAACAACCATCAGCAATGAATCACGAATCAACCTGTCACGAACAGCATCCCGCTGTATCAACTCCCTACCCTCCTTACTTCTTTTCGAAGGGGAGATACGCCAGAACCCTCGCCCGTTTGATCTCGGTAGTCAAAGCACGCTGATGCTTGGCGCAGGTACCGGTGATGCGACTGGGGAGAATCTTGCCACGCTCGGTAATATATCTCTTGAGCATTTCGGGATTCTTATAGTCAGCGACCGCATTCTGAGAGCAGAACTTACAGACCTTTTTCTTGAAAGTGGTCTTTTTTCCGCCCATTTTCTTATCCTTGAGGCCGGCGCCGCCTTTGGCGTCCATAGCGTCATTGGTCATGGCATCTTTATCTTCACGCATGAAAATTCACTCCTTAGATCACCCGCTCTTCGTTCCAGCGGGCGTATCCGGCAAAAGGCCGGCATTCATCGTATCGGTAACGGCGCACCTTCCGTCCTAGAACGGGATGTCGTCGTCAAACTGTTCGGGTCCGAAATCACTTACCGCTGGTGCGGAAGGGCGGGCCGGAGCCGCTGCTCCGCCACGCGGCTGGTCGCCGTAACCACCTCCCTGTCGGGAAGAATCATCGAACCTCCCTCCCTGGGGAGCGGCGCCACGCTGCTCGCCTGAACCACTGCCGAGAAGCTGCAAGCTATTGACAAATATCTCTATCTTGCTGCGAGACTGCCCGTCCTGCTCCCATCTGTTCTGGCGAAGTTCGCCAATGATGGATACCTGCCGGCCCTTCTCCAGATACTGGTTCATGGACTCGGCGGACTTGCCGAACAAGGCGCAGTCGAAATAGCTGACTTCATCTTCCCATTTGTCCCCCGACCTCTTCCTCCGGTTGACGGCGATGGAAAATCTGCAAACGGCGGAACCTCCGTTGGTATACCGAAGTTCACTTTCCCGTGTCAGACGCCCGATCAACGCAACAACATTCAAGTCATTTGCCATACTTTGCGCTCCAATACGATAACGTTATCGCTTATTTTTCCTTGTTGACGAACAGGAACTTCAGAATAGGCGCACTGAGCAGAAAAGCCTGCTCGAACCCTCTGATACTAGCGGGATCGGCATTCATCTCAAAATAGACGTAATGGCCTTTTTCCTGCTTCTTGATTGGATAGGCGAGAATCTTTACGCCCATATCTTCTTGCCTGGTGATTTCCACCCCGGCATCCGCGAATGCTTTAGACACGATTTCCATGCCTGCGGCCGTCTTCTCTTCGTTCGCGTCGAAGATGACGGTGAACTCATAATTTCTCATGGTTCCTCCTTACGGACTGAATGATCCACCTCAGGGTGGATAAAGAGGTCTTTGAAATGTACCATTTCATGGCGAGATGAGTCAAGGCGGAGAAAGCAGTTATCATCCAATTCCTCCACTCCACGTTTCCCATCGGCGAATTCCTCCACCCTACGCAAAGACGACGTTCCACGGCTGTCACGCATATGCCACGAAATCCCCACGGACACAATACAACCCTCTTGTCATATCGCTGTCATGCACCCGGCACATTGCCGTTACGTGTGCCGTTACATGCTCGCCACACCACCCCATGGACTCGACGCCAGACGTCTCCGCCCCCATGGAAAGATCGATATTGAACGAAACAACTTCTAGAGCAGGACGCAATCCCGTCATAAAGGACGTAGCAACAACATACAGGACGTAATCCCGACATACAGGACGTAGACGACAGGTAGCTCCGACATAAAGGACGTAATCCCATCATAAAGGACGTAATCCCATCATAAAGGACGTAATCCCGTCATAAAGGACGTAGGCGACAGGTAGCTCCGACATAAAGGACGTAGGCGATAGATACAGGACGCAATCCCGTCATAAAGGACGTAGACGACAGGTAGCTCCGACATAAAAGAAGCAAAGCAAAAAAATTAACGACGAAACAGAAATTGCATGATGCAACGGACAAGCGCATCTTTGCAACCCCGACCGTATAAACCGGCGCAAAAAAACGCCGCCTGCTCCCGTCGTCGAGGAACAGGCGGCATAGCCCTAATCAGAAAACAAGGGGAGAGGTAAACCCGCTCCTATATTTTCATTTCACAAGTTGGGTAGAAATCACCGTTTCGTCCAGTATTTCCTGGGGACGGGATCACAACCATCCCACAGTATCTGACGGAAGCGAACCGGATCCGTATTGCCTTCCGTATTGATGAACAGTACCTGACTGTCAGAGCCAAGCTGGAGGAAATCCTTCAACTCCCGACCGCCGTTTTCCGTCAGCAAGGAGTAACAGGCGCCCAGCGTGACTGCGCCGGATTCGCCCGAAATGACGAACGGATCACCCTTCAGGGGAGTAGCTAGAATACGCATTCCGCGGGCTGCGACATAATCGGGAACCTGCATGAATACATCGGCGCATTCCTTCAGTACAGACCAAGCGATTGGCGAAGGTTCACCACAGGCCAGGCCGGCCATGATGGTATCGAGGTCGCCGTCAACGGAATGGGGCACCCCGTCATTAACCTTTGCACTGTAGAAAAGGCACGGAGCTTTGTCTGGTTCCACAACGATGAACTTTGGAGGATCCTCAGGAAACAATACAGAATAGAATCCAATGACCGCCGCGGCGAGCGCTCCCACCCCAGCTTGCACGAATACATGTGTCGGCCTGACGATACCAAGCCCAGCGAACTGTTCCTGAATTTCGAGCATCATGGTAGTATACCCCTGCATGATCCACGTCGGTACTTCGGCATATCCGGGCCAGGAGGTATCAGAGATGATCACCCATCCGTTTTTTTCCGCATCGACGCTGACCTGCCGGACCGCGTCATCATAGTTTCCATCGATGATCTTCACTACCGCGCCATATCCGCGTATCGCATCGATACGCGCCTGAGACGTATCCTTGTGGACATAGATGACGCAGTTGTGCCCCAGCTTCCTCGCCGCCCAGGCAACACCGCGGCCATGGTTGCCGTCGGTGGCGGAGGCGAATGTAATAGTACCCAGCCTGTCATGGCATTCCTTGCTGATCAGATAATCGTAGGTCATCTTGCTGTCGGGAATCCCAAGCAGTTTCTGGATATACCGATAGATGGCGAAAGACCCGCCAAGAATCTTGAAGCTGTTGAGTTCAAGGCGCTGCGCCTCGTCCTTTACATATATTCCCCCGATGGAAAGCATGGACGCAAGATTAGGCAACGCACGCAACGGAGTCTGCTTGTACCCCGGTATCTGGCGATGAAACGCCTTTGCGATACGACTTGTCTCAATCGAGAACATGTCTCGGGCAGTAGTAAGATCCTTGTGTTCATGTCTTCTCAAAATCCAGTCGAATTCCGGCGTGTCCTTATCCATAGAACACCTCCAATGATTTTATATTTATTTTTTGTGCATATCATAATTTTTTTCTACAATAATTGCAATGATAAAAGAAATATTGATGATTTTTTGAGCATATCATAATTTTCATTGCGATTTTTTCAACAAATCGCAATGACTATGAACAAAATTCATGGAAATAACGACGACGATAGGACGAAAGCCTTTTCATGGACTGTTCTGAAAGTCGACAATCAATAGTATAAGCGCTTATTCAGTCAAAGAGGTTTGAAAGTCGTTCACTTCACCTTGCTTTAGGTATCGGCATCCATACGCATCATGCCGATTGGGTGTGAACAGAGTGTTATATATTGCGAACCATATAGACGACATGCGGCATGTCGATCCCCCGGTAATGCTTTACAAAGCGATTCACCGCGGACATCCCGTTCCGTTGCGCAACCCGCTGGGAAGGCAGGTTGTTGTCACGGATGATGGAGTAGACTTCCGGCACGCCCAAAACATTGAAAGCATACTCCCTGCAACCGACTGCCGACTCGGAGGCATAGCCCCGCCCCCAATAACGACGCTTGTACAGGTAGCCGACTTCAACCACCCGCCTACCTGCGCAATCCTGCATCGTCAACCCGCATTGCCCAAGAAAGTCGCCGGTTTCCTTTGAGATTACGGCCCATAGCCCAAATCCATCATCGGCATAACGCAGCAACTGTCTGTCCAACCACAGCCGTACTTCTTCATCCGTAAAAGCACCTTCGTAGGCATACATCGCTTCTGGATCCTGGAGGATGTCGCAGAGGTCGGCATAGTCCGTCACTTTGAGCTTCCGGAGGACAAGTCGCTCCGTCTCCAATATGAAGCCTTCACACATCGTCGCGGCACCCTCCGTTTTCTTACATTCATTCGTATAAGCTCAACGCAAATACTCCGCCACATCGATGTTAGCGCCACAGATGCCTACCGGCACGCCATTTTGAGCCGGCTTTGAATCCGGGTGCGGCAACAGCCACTTGTTACGGGCGGTAAGCCTCCGGTCCTCACCACATTCGCGGACAACAGTCGGGAGTTCCGTATTCGTCCCGGCAGGCAGCGCCACTGCCACACGGAAGCCTTTGGAACCCACCTGACACGGAGCATAATGCAACGTAGTGGCGTACACTTCCACGACCACTCCCGCCGGAACACGGAACGCCTTTACACAAGAAGAATCTACCACGCCATCGCGAATCTCATCTTGATGCGCAAGGAGGAGAATGAAATCATCGGTTCCGACATTGAACTCGCTCGAACGATGGTATTCAAGGCAGTTGAGCCTCGTATTATATCCCCAACACAGACCAAGTTGCGCCGGAAGCGCTCCGAATCCCCTCGTTTCAAAATCGGAAAAGACCGCGCACGCTTCCAGTTCCTTGATTGACGGAAGATATTCGGTGCCGACCTCCGGCATCGCGATTTTTTCCATCTCAGCTACAAGCGCTACGGTGTCATATCCTTCGGCGACCGTCCCGTATGCAGTGAACTCACTATCAAAGACCGAATGGATTTTCATTTTCTCCTCCCTTACGTGCCCCCAAAGGCTACATCTCTTTTATCTTGGAAAGATATCCTGTACATGCGGCTTCAAGAATCGGAGCCATATAGTCATCCACATCTTTCGCAGTCATCGGAACCGGCATGTTCTGAAGCTTCATCCGCAAATCAGGATCCTTGGCGGCGGCAAGCGCCCTCGGAATGTGAGTCTCTTCCCTGAACTTCGGCAGGTCGGAGAGTATAGTCGGGGAACTTCATCCTCAGCAAATCATACGCAGTCTTGAAATAATCCATAGGAACACTCCTTCCTATCTGACAAGCCCCATGCCGAGAAGAACTTTCTTGAGTTCCACCTTCTCCGCAGCGGTAAGGTCATAGACAGGTGATTTACAGGGACCGGCGGGAATACCAATCATTTCAAGCGCGCTTTTGATGACCATCGGGAACGTGCCGAGAGAGAACGCCATCCTCAGCGGGGCGAGTTCAAATTGAGCATTGAGCGCGGCGGGCATGTCTCCTTTCATGAAATTCTCATAGATCGACACGACCAGCGCAGGAGCGACGTTCGAAGTCGCGGCGATAGCCCCGGTCGCACCGTATGTAAGCCCCGCAAGGATATGCGTGTCCCTGCCCTGCAGGACATGGAAATATGGATTGTCCTTCGTAACACGGATGTATTCACTTGTAAGGTCAAAGTTTCCGGAACTGTCCTTGATACCGATGATGTTGTCGATTTCAGAAAGCTTCTCGACTGTCTTTACCGCAATGTTCACACCAGTTCTGGGAACATTGTTGTAGAGAATCACAGGGAGACCAGTACATGAGGCGACAGTTTTGAAATGCTCTATCAAATCATTCTGACTGGGAGAGATAAACATTGGCGTCAGCACTGAGACTGCATCGACTCCCTCTTCTTCCGCCATCTGTGTAAGCTCCACGACCTCACTGGTCGTAATGCCTCCAGTGCCGGCATACACGGGAACACGGCTCTTTGCCGCTTTGATCGCGGTACGAATGATCTGACGTTTCTCATCAAGCGTAAGCGCATAGAACTCGCCGGTGGTACCGACGACGAACACGCCATGGACCCCATTTTCAATGAGATAGTCAACATGTTTCGCAAGCGCATCATAATTTACTGATTCATCTGCCTTCAGAGGAGTTATCATCGCGGGGATGATACCTCCGGGCACGAAATTCTTGGCTTCCATTTTTTCTCCCCTCCCGTCAATACGTCTGCCAGTATCTATAGGTCTCTTTTTCAATCTCATCCCAACGAGGCACAAGACCGAGGCCAGGGCGCGCATCATCAAGCACGATCGCACCATCTTTGAACTTCAATCCCAAGGAAAAAAACCTGGGACTGAGATCGAGGTTCTCGATTGAGAACTCCTGAACCTGAAAATTGGGGCTCATGGCGTCCACCATGACGGACGCCATCGTTCCCACCGGGCCACCGCTATTGTGAGGAGCAAACTTCATGCCATAGATTTCGGCGTTCGCCGCCATCTTCCTAGTCTCCAAAATGCCACCGCAATGCGTAAGATCAGGTTGGACAGTTGAATAAAACCCCTCTTCGTTGAGCGGCTTATGCTGGAAACGTGTGAAATACCGTTCTCCGGCCGCTATCGGAACATTCGCTTTTATCGCAAGCTTGCGATAACCGGTAAAATCGTCAGGGTGCATCGGTTCTTCCAGAAAACCAGGCCGATACTTCTCCGACAGCATCGCATACTGGAGCGCCCCGTCATATGAAAGGGAACCGTGAAGTTCAACATACAGTTCAATATCGTCCCCCACGGCTTCGCGGACAGCGCCAAGACAGTCGATGCCGTATTTTACCCGCCGTCTCTCATCAGAACCCTCCGGAGCCGCTTTCAAAGGATCCCACTTAAGGGCTTTGAAACCTTTTTTGACGGTATCAACAGCGGCGGCCGCAAAATCATCGACACTCTTCGCCTGCATGAACCAGGTATTCGCATACAACGGAATCCGGTCATAAAGCCGCCCGCCCATGAGATTGTACACAGGCTGTCCGAGCTTTTGCCCCACGATATCCCAAAGCGCCATCTCCACGCCCGAAATCGCGCTATTGAAGACGGCTCCGCCTCTCCAGGCGTCCTTTATATAAGCGGTGTTGAAAAACTGCTCGATGTTGAAGGGCGACTTCCCTACGATGACCGGCTTGATGTGTCCCTCAACCGCGGCCTTCACCGCCATTTCTTTGTTTCTGATCGTCGCCTCTCCGATACCGGTGATTCCTTCATCGGTGGAAACTTTGACGAAGATAATGTTGCGCCACACCGAATAGTGCATGTAGCATCTCACATCCGTTACTTTCACGTTTCTCCTCCGTAATAAATATCTACGTTCTCTCTACAACAGTCTGAACTGTCTTCCTGATGTGTGATATCATTGCGGATTCTGCTTCATCAGCTTTCCTTTCTTTCATCAGGCGGAGTATCAACCGGTGTTCTTCTGCGCCCTTGATCTTCAGCTCGAGTTCCCCGAGCGCATGTTCGCGTACCGAAAGATCTATGGCGACGAACTGTTCAATCAAGGAATAGAGATACTGGTTCCTGGCCAATTCCCGGATCTTCCTGTGGAAGTCGGTATTTATGGAAATCAGCCTCGCCAGATTGGTCCCTCCCCGTATCGCGTCGTCGGCGCCGTCCAGCAGATGTTCAAGCTCAAGGAATTCCTCATCGGTAGCTCCGCGGGTAGCGAAATTCACCGCGACACCTTCCAACGCGGACCGGATGTACACAAGGTTCCGTATGCTTGAAGTAGCAAAATCCGAAATAATCGTTCCTGACCTCGGTTTCGCGACTACCAGCCCTTCCGATTGCAGAATCTTGAACGCCTCCTTCACAGGAGTGCCGCTGACACCGAACATCTGGCTGATAATGTTTACCGAAATCTTTTCCCCGTTCTTCAACTCCCCTGAGATGATTCCCTTACGAATAGAATTTGCCAACTGCTGCGAAAGCGGTAGTGAAACATTGATCTGATCCATAGATACCCTCACCTCAACTATAAAACTATTTACTCTTTGACGCTACCCGCGGTCATTCCGGCGAAGAAAAGATTCTGCCCGAAGAAAAAGAATATCATCAAAGGTATGCTCGCAAGAATACAGGCCGCCATCATATCGTTGTACAGGACGTTCGTATCGTCCAGCATCTCGCCGCTACCCACTGAAACCGTCTTCATCGATTCCGAACTCGTAAGCGTCATCGCGAACTGGAATTCGTTCCAGCTGTTGATGAACGAATAGATCGCGGTCGACGCAAGTCCAGGGATGCTCAGCGGGAGGTTGATCCTCCAGAAGATTCCCCAATGGTTGAGACCATCTATCGCCGCCGCCTGATCCAGTTCTTTTGGTATGGTCTGGAAATACGAATACATGAGCCAGGTACACAGTGGCGTTTGGAATGAAATATAAACTATCATGAGTCCCAGATACGTGTTGATCAGGCCGTACATCCTCAGAATACGGAAATAGGGAATCAACATGATGACCGACGGGAACATCTGCGTCACGAGAACGAAACCGAGGAACGCGCCTTTCCCCTTGAAGTTATAGCGGGACGCAGCATAGCCTGCGAGCGTCGAAACAAGCAAAGTCAGAAAAGTAGATCCCACGACGACGATAAGGCTGTTTCTGAAATATACAGGGAAATCGTAATGGCTGATCACATTCCTGTAGCCATCCAACGTGAAATTCTCAGGCAACATCGTCGGCGGAATACGAAAGGTCTCGGTTCCCGGCTTAAAGGACGTGACAACCATCCAGTAGATGGGGACCAACACGCAGAGACACCCCAAAAGCACGATTATCAGCGACAATACGGGAATCTTTTTCCTATGTTCGAGCTGTGCCATCTTTAGGCCTTCCTTTTCTGGAGCATTTTTTGCAGGACGGTAAGAACGATGATGATTACAAACACAAAGACCGCCCGCGTCGAGGATTCGCCGAACCGCATATATTCGAAACCAGTCTTGTAGATATCGATACTGACCACCTGCGTTGCATCCACAGGCCCGCCTTTGGTAAGGTTCCAGACCAACGTGAAGTGCTTGAAGCACCACATGATCTCCAGCATCAACGTAGTGGATAGTACCGGCATGATGCCTGGCAGCGTAACATTCCTGAACTGCTGGAAGGTATTGCACCCATCGAGTTCTGCAGCCTCATACAGATCCTTCGGAATCGTCTGCAACGCAGCCATGAGCATGACCATCATGAACGGAAAGCCTTTCCAGATACTGGCTACGATGACGGCCCCAAGCGCAGTATGCGTATTGCTCAGCCATTCAACAGGCTGCTCTATGATATTCAATGACCGCAGGACATGGTTGAACAACCCATAATTCGTATTGTACAGCCACTTCCATAGAATACCGATGACGACATCGGGGAAAAACCATGGAAGCACCAGAATTGACCTGAACAATTTCTTGCAGGGCATGTTTTCTTTTACAAGTATAGTCGAAAAGGCCAGTGCGAGAATCGTTCTGCCGGCAACGGTGGCAAATGTAAAGACCGCTGTTTTCCAAAGGGATGCGTAGAACGTATGATCCTTGATAAGCCGCCCGTAGTATTTCAATCCGACAAAGTTGAATTTATTTACAAGGTTTGTATCGTAAAAGCTGATCACGATACCGTAGACAAGGGGATATACTACCATTGCGAGCATGACCATGAGCGCAGGAAGCGAGAATACGTTCCCTATCCAATCTTGAGCAAGCCTCCCCTTTTTCCGTCCGAGTACGACCATCTCAAATTTATCATGATCAGATTTGCCTTTTTTTTGTACGGCTGACATCGCAACCTCCTTCATAGGAAGCCCTCCGGAGGAAATCTCCGAAGGGCTTCGCCTTCTAGATTACGTATTGTTTGCGATGATTTGCTCTATGGCGCGCTGGCAGGCCTTCACTTCGGCCGCCACGTCCGAAGAGGGATTGAGCATCAGCTTCTGATAGGTCTTGCCAAGCTCGCTCTTGACCTCTGCGTAGAACGGTGCGTTTGGAACCTGCTGGCTGGCCTCCGTACCTGCGATGAACCCTTCGAAAAGCGGGGTACCAAGGTATTCGGATTCAGCGAGAGCATCCTTCATGACGGGCAGACGGCCAGTAGTCTCGACCCATCTGATGGAATTCTGTTTGCTGGAGATGAACTTGGCGAACTCCACGGCGAGTTCCTTGTTCCTGGATTCAGCGTTTACCGACCAACCGAGAATCGACACCGGGGTAAAGGTAGTTTTTACCGAGGGCATCTCGACAGACACAATCTTATCCCGGAGGGAAGGATTCGCAGTAAAGATCTTACCTACGGAGTTTGAACCTGCGATCAGCATTCCAATCTGTTCCGCGGCCATGAGGTTGACATTCTCATTGAAAGAGTTCTCAAGCGCTCCAGGAGGGACGACTCCGTATTTTGTCTTCAGGTCCCTGAAATACGTGAAGGCATCGATCGATTCTGGAGTACCTATTTCCGTCTTCCAGTTGCCGTCGGCATCCTGATAGAGTTCCCTTGCGCCAAAGGAACGGAGGATCATCACAAAACGGACCTGACCGGAATCATCGTTGGTACCGATAAGACCAAAACCGTATCTGTCGACAATGCCATCGCCATTGGTGTCTTTTGTAAGGGCCTGAGCCGCGGCGAGAACTTCGCCCAATGTGGCCGGGGCTTTCAATCCAGCCTCATCAAGCCAATCCTGACGGAAAATGAGCGCATTTGGACCGGAATACCAGGGATACATGACGAGTTTGCCGTTGACAGTCGATCCATCACGAATCGCATCAACGATATTGGCCGTCTCAGCCTGAGTCATGTACGCTGAGAGATCTTCACAGATACCCATGTCCTCAAGCTTGCTTACATTGTTTTCGGTATCGACAAAAATATCGGGCAGCGAGCCGGAAGCGGCGAGAGTCGTAATTCTCTGAAGAGCCTGATTCATCGGAACGCCGGTCAACTCGACCGTCACGTTCGGATGCTGGCGTTGGAATTCCGCCACGAACTCTTCAAAGAGCGGGCCTTCTGGCTTCTGGGTGATGGCTGTCGTCAGGACCGTAAGAGTAACAGGCGCGTTCGGATCGACGGCTGCGGACTGCCCTTCTTTCGCGCCGTTGGCAAAAACGGAAAAGCACATGACAGTCACTAGCAAAACTACAAGAAATGACTTTTTCATCTCGTACTCCTTTGAAATTTAAAATCTGGTATCTCAGATTTCACTTTTACAATTTAGCACTGATTTACAAATATGCAAGTAAAACTTCTATTTTTTTTTGCGACTAATTTTGAAGCAACACAAGGAATGTCGCGTCCTTGCCGCACGGATATCATTAACGGTAATCCGTCATCTCCCGCCGAATCACGTTCACGGACAATGAATCACTGGATCAGGACGAAAAGCTGTAAAAACGTTAATTTTTCCGATTTATGTTGACATATCAGTTTTTTTGATATTAATTAGTAATAAGTCCTATTATTAATAACAGCTTCAGGGGGTAGCGTCTACAGATGAAAACATGGTTGCTGACGGCGGTTGGCTTTCTTTGCCTCGGACTTGGAACGATAGGCATCCTGCTGCCCGTATGGCCGACCACGCCTTTCGTGCTCGTCTCCGCAGCCTGTTTTTCCGCCACTCCCCGCCTCCGGGCGAAAATCATGAACATCAAGTTCTTCAGGGAGCATGTCGAAAATTACGAACGGCGAACGGGCCTGTCAAAAAAGACCGTAGCGATCAGCCTTGCGTACCTATGGACGATGCTGTCGCTGTCAATCCTGCTGGCAAGAACAGTCAGGATAGCGCTGCTGCTCCTAGTCATCGGGACGGCGGTTACCTTGCATATCATGGTGATGGCAAAAGCCAAAGGAAATTCGCGATGAAACGCACCATGGGAATCGTCGAGGTTGTATTCGATATGTTCTATCTCATTGCGGGGACTACCATCGGGCTGCTGCTTCTGGTCAATCCAGGGCGCGACCAAGCGGCAAGGACGTTCGCCGGCATCATGGCGCTGCTTCTGGTGGGCGGTGATTCATTTCATCTCGTACCTCGGATACGGATGTCCCTGGCAGGGGACGGCACATCGCTGAGAACGACGCTCGGACGCGGGAAACAAATCACATCCATCACCATGACGGTATTCTATCTGTTCCTCTGGCATATCGGATCGAGGGAGTACCAACCAGAAAACGGACGGTTCTGGACGATATCGATCTATATCCTTGCGACCATCAGAACCTTCTTGTGCCTATTGCCGCAAAACAAATGGACGGACCGCCACCCGCCCCTAAGCTGGGCGATCTGGAGGAATATCCCGTTCATAGTCCAAGGGATGATGGTCGCGCTCCTGTTCGTCTTTGGAAGGAACGCCTCGCCCGGCCTAGAAAACATGTATCTCGCGATCATCCTCAGTTTCGCCTGCTATGTTCCCGTCGTCGTCTGGTCAAACACCCATCCTAAGATCGGAATGCTGATGCTGCCGAAAACCTGCGCCTATCTTTGGATGCTATGCATGTGTCTCAGCCTATGAAAAGCCTGCGAGGAGGTGTCATATGGTACGGTCGGGCTTGATCATCGGAATCATCAGCGCGTTGGACGTCAAAACGGCGATTCCATCGGCGACGTTGGCGGTCATGGGCTTCACCATGCTATGGAGCGTCAAGGAACTGAAGGTACAGACAGACAGATAGACAGGGTTTGTAAGGGATGGCGTTCTGAAAATCCGAAACGCAGATTGTTCTGCGATATTCATACACGTTCACAATTGAAAGGAGTCAACTATGGACAAGTACGGTAAACTGACAAATGAGGTCGGCGCACCAGTCGCCGACAACGAGAATTCCATTACCGCGGGGCCAAGAGGTCCAGTAGTGATGCAGGATGTATGGCTGATGGAGAAGATGGCCCATTTCAACAGAGAGGTCATTCCAGAACGGCGCATGCATGCCAAGGGTTGGGGTGCCTATGGTACTTTCACCGTCACCCATGACATCTCACAGTACACCAAGGCGAAAGTTCTCCAGCCCGGCGCGAAGACTGATGTATTCATTCGCTTTTCAACGGTAGCCGGCGAACGCGGGGCGGCGGACTGCGAGCGTGACATCCGGGGAGTGGCCGTCAAATTCTATACGGAAGAAGGCAACTGGGACCTGGTCGGTAACAATACCCCGACATTTTTCATCCGCGACGTGCACAATTTCTCAGACTTGAACCGCGCGGTGAAACGAGATCCTCGCACGGGTCGCCGTTCAGCCCAGAACAATTGGGATTTCTGGACGCTCCTTCCCGAATGTTTTCATCAGATCACCGTGGTGATGAGCGATCGTGGCATACCGGCGTCCTTCAGGAACATGCATTTCTTCGGGGAACACACCTTTTCATTCTACAACGCAAAGAATGAACGTGTCTGGTGCAAATTCCATTTCAAAACCCGACAGGGCATCAAGAATCTGAGCAATGAGGAAGCAGCCAGAATCAACGGCATGGATCGGGAATATCATGGCAAGGACCTATATGACGCGATAGAACGGAGAGATTTTCCCAAGTGGACCATGTACGTGCAGATCATGACGGAACAGCAGGCGAAGAAGCATTACGAGAACCCCTTCGACATCACGAAAATCTGGCGGCACGCCGAATATCCCCTCATTGAGGTCGGAGAACTGGAGCTGAACCGCAACCCAGAAAACTATTTCGCCGAAGTGGAACAGGCGGCATTCACTCCAGCCCACGTAGTCCCCGGCATCGGGTTCAGTCCCGACCGTTTCCTGCAAGGCAGGTTGTTCGCCTACGGGGACGCGCAGCGCTATCGCCTTGGCGTGAACCATAACCTGATTCCGGTAAACCGGGCGAAGGTTGAGACGAACGAGTATCATCGCGACGGCGCCATGCGTGTGGACGGCAACTACGGCGGCACTCCGGCCTACTCTCCGAACAGTTACGGGGCATGGACGGCGCAGCCGGAGGTCATGGAGCCACCCCTTGACCTGGAAGGGGCGATGTACCGGTATGACCCGAAGGATGATCCGACAGATGATTGCTTCCGCGCAGGGGGTGATCTGTGGAGGGTGCTCACCGAAGATAAAAAACAGATTTTGATCGAGAACACCGCCACGGACATCGCCACAGTTACGGAAAATATCAAATACCGTCATGCGGCGCATTGTTATCTCGCGGACAGGGATTATGGCGAACGCTTTGCAAAAGCCGCGGGGCTTTCGTTGGATAGAGTAGTCGCCCTTTCACAGTTGGACAACACCAACTTGATACAAGCGACGCTTTCTGAGAAAATGGAGGTATAATCGTAAGCAGGAGCATCTCTTGATGAAGAAACAGCGATATTCAAAACAACGCCAGCTGATACTTGACGCTGTACGGCAACGGCATGACCATCCAAAGGCGGACCAGCTCTTCATAGACGTCCACGCCGCCGATGGAAAAATCAGCAGGGGCACCGTCTATAGGAACTTGAACCTTCTCGCGGAGAATGGGGAAATCCATCAGGTACAGGGACCCGACGCCGAACGTTTTGATTGCCGACTGGACCGTCATTATCATCTGGTCTGTACGGAGTGCGGAGCGATGCTGGACGCACCGATAGGATACGAGGAGAAGCTGGACCACATGGTGGAGGAACTTACAGGCTGCCTGGTTGAAGGCCATACCACGGTCTTCAACATAATCTGCCAGGAGTGCCGGCGAAAAAAAAGTTCGGAACAAAAATAGTCATCTTTCACAATCGCTGCGAATACACGGCCGTCGGAATTCCGGCGGCCGTGTTCTGTCAGAAGAATTCATCGACGCTGGCTCCATATATGCCGAAATTGCCGTTTTTTCGTATAGCCAGCTGGACGACATGGTAATACTCACTACTCTCAACCTCAAAGAGCTCAGAACGGTTGTACGAGCCTTCGTCGCCAAACAGAAAATCCGGCCCATACCAGACCTCCCCGCTCGCTATCATGAAATAGTACTTTCCCTGGGGAGCATAGACGGTGCAGGCGCTGCCGGAACGAAGGAAAGCCGTAAGCGCCACCTCGTCACTGTTCCAGCGGCGAAGCTGTATGTAGCGGGCCTGTCCGTCATTGTCCGACTGGATATCTATCCTGGTCCCGTTGGCCGAACCGCTCATCCTGCCGTTGGGCGGAAAATCCAAAACGGGAAGATCAGGCAACTCCCGTACTACGGCTTCAAGCTTATCAAGGTGCGCTTCAAAAGCGTATCGTTTCAGATACTCCACATATTCCCGGGGAATTTCATCGACTTTCAGCGCCTCAAGACTGACCGGCAAATCATACCATTCATTGTCCCTACCACCTGAGGCCGCAGCCGTCAATGCATCAAGGAACCCCTGGCGAGTCTCTTCGTCCGTTCTGGAAGAGTTCCGCCCTTCCTTCGCGAACCGGTCGCTCGCCGATTTGAACGCTGTCTCAAGGAGCTTCTCGGGTATGGCTCCTGAACATCTCAGCACAAGGTGGTTCGGCCCGCCGGAGATGTCGAGGGTCTGTTTCGTCTGCGTACGGAACAAAGGCTTCCACGCCTCTATATCATAGATTGAAAAGGCGTCGCCCTCGGTGTTCCATACGAAGCTCCCGTCTTCTATGGAAAGCAGACCGGGCACGTCCGCAACATTCCTTAACGCAGGGGGAAACAATCGGTCAGCCAGCGCCTGGCGTACGGTGTCGTTGGCAAAGGCTTTCTTCGCCGAGGAAGCGGCGGTCTTGACCTCCTTCATCAGCGATTTTTCATATGCGCCGTCAGAGAGGGAAAGAACGACAGAGACATCATGCATCTCGACATTGGCGACGAGATCATGCAGCCATCGCCCGCCCCCGGCTTCATAATCCCCAAGCGATTCAAGGTCGGGATCAAAGGATTTCAGCCAGAAAGACAGTCTGTTGCCAGTAAGCCTGACATCTTGCGCGCCAGCCTCAAAGATGGCTTTCTGCCAAGGATCGCGGGTATGCTTCGCCATTCTGCCCAACAAATCCGCCACCGCTTCCGGTACTTGAGAGTCTTCAAGAACGAGAAATTCTTCGGCAAGGCTTTCTTGACCACCGTTCGTCGCGCAAGAGGCCAGCAACAGACACATCAAAAGGACCAACGCCACAACCACCGTTTTTCTCATGTTCGTCCCCTTCCCTATAGTCCAGAGTTTCATGAACATGGTAGCATGCCTATACCGCCATGACAAATATTATTGTCCGAACAGAATACAGCAAGGGTAAAGCGACGTTTTCCGCAGGCGGTGCGTAGCAAAGGGTAGATTGGTCTGGGGCGAGGGACGGCTGCGCACGCGGCTCATTTTCCTCTGTCAGTGTCCGCGCTTGTGGAAATAGATTCAACAAGCGAAAGCGGGGATCCTCCTATCAGAATATATTTCCGTTCTTCCGATAGGACGCCCAAGTCACTTCAAAGAAATCAGAATCCTCCGGCAATGGATTTGGTTTTCGCCAGACGCATGTGCAATCACCGCCACAATAGAGAATTTCCTGTATTGACGGAACGGAAGAGGCCTCTTCCATGACACAACGAAACATGGAGGGGAGACGAGGGTCGGGCAACGTGCCATCATCATCCACATACAATGCGCTTCCGCGGCTACGTCCTCCATGCGCCTGGTAGTCAAGCATGGCGGAGACATAGACAAACTGAGAAATCAGGCAATCTCTGAAATGAAAGTATTTGCCAAGCAAGGAAAGCCGCGGTACCGAATAACGGGTAAAATCAGATATCTGGGCCGATAGATCCTTCTGAAACGCGACGAGTCCCATCCTGTCCCGAATCGCACCGGCCACACTCCCCATGCGAAGCTGGTTTTCCTTGAAGTCCCGCTGGAAATCGGGACCTGCCGTCCCTACCGCTCCTTCCGCAAGCCTTGTCATCTCAATGACCTGCGCGCTATCGGACAGTTCCACGGGAATCCATTGTGAACAGTGGGCCTTGCTCAGTATCCAGAGGGCCGCACGCCTTGATCCAACTTGCCCTGCGTTCAATGCGCTCCCGCCTGGACGATATACGCCATGAGAACCGGCGACCTCCCCTACCGGAAAGAAACCGGAAAGCGACGAACGCCACCAGAGATCCATGGCGACGCCTCCGTTATTGTGCTGTGCGCAAAGCGATATCTCCAGAGGTTGCGTGGCTAAATCAACGCCGTGTTCAAGGTAGAACAGGTAAGCCGGTTCATTCATCTTTCTCAGACGTTCTACGGGCACACCGAAACAGACTCCCGCCTGCTCCAGATATTTCCTCGTCTCTGGGTGAAGCGAAGAAAAATCGACAACGCCGTTGCCTGGATTCCGCCGATAGTCAAGATATACCCGCCGTCCTTTCTGAAGTTCCAGATAGACGAGGATATCAATCAAAGAGGAACCTCCGGAGGTCTTTCTCACATCGAAAGGCCATTGATAGCCTTTCAGAAACACCAATGAAAGCAGCTCCGCCAGACTGGAGAACGCATCGGACAGGAATTCCCGCTCGGCTCCGGAGTCATCGACACTGATAAAACGGGGAAGCACCTGCATATAGCTTCCGCTGACGTTCCATCGGGGACGTACTGAAGCGAGACCGAATTGCCATTCAGTCAGATTGCGGCCATAGGCGCCAGCCTCAAAGGCAAGACCGGAAGATCCGAACTGGCTTTCAGGATATACGGAATGGGCATACATCACGGCGGGCCCACCCGTAGCCCATACAAGATTTCGGCACCATATGATGGAAAGCTTCCAACTTTGGATATCCAGGCAAAGGATACCACGAACGGTGTTGTCCTCCGTCAGAATACGAATGACCTGTCGGTACTCAAGGATATCCCCTCCACGGCGACGCACGCTCCGTTCCAGGTCTTCCGTCATGAAACGGGAAGTGTATGGCCCAGCGCTCGTAGCCCTTCGCCGCAAGTCATGGTCAGTCTGATAGCCCACATATTCTCCATACCGGTTCACGGGGAAAGGAACTCCAAGCGAAGCGAGCTTCAGGAAACCATTGACGGACAGAGCAGCCTCGCACAACGCTACATCTCCATCCACGCAACGCCCCGCATATAAATCTCCGGCCATGGCGCGAACACTATCCCCGTCGGAACCGGCGAGGGAGAGCTTGTAGTATGTCTGCTTGTCCGAACCAGTGTTCCGGCTGGTACCGGCTCGATGATGCTCGCAAACCAGGACGACATCATCATCACCGCCGGCAAGCAACGTATCCATGGCATTCAGGCCGGCCGCACCGCAACCGACCACCACAGTTTCGCAGTAAAACGCATCCAATGAACAGAAAGGCGCATGACGTCGCATCAAAGCCTCCTGATATGGAAACCACCGTCTACGTCGATATGGTTTCCGGTGGTATAGAGGAAATCATCGGAAGCGAACACGGAGACGGCGGACGCGACGTCTTCGCCCTCCCCCCAGCGCGCTATGGGGAACACACCGGTCGCTATCAAAGAATCATATTTCTCGGTCACCTTGCTCGTCATGTCAGTCCTGATGACGCCCGGGCGGATTTCATGGACAAGAATCCCTTCAGAAGCCAAGCGGTCCGCATAGAGCGTCGTCAGCATGGAGATACCGGCCTTTGATACGCAGTATTCCCCGCGGTTCACTGAAGAAACTTCGGCGGAACAGGAGGAAATATTGATGATCGTCCCCCGCTTGGGGTATAGCCGCTCCTGGGCGATCATCACCTTGGCCACTATCTGGGTCAAGAACATGTTGGACTTGGCATTGGTGTCCAAGACGAAGTCCCAGCTCTCCTCATTCATTTCCAGCAGGTCGGCGCGTATCTTTGGCGCGACCCCCGCGTTGTTCACCAACAGATCGATCCTGCCGAATACAGAACAGGTTTCAGATACGATGCGGGAACGGTCTTCCTTGACAGAGACATCGGCCTGGATATACAGATACGTACCGTCGGGAAAATCGGAGAAATGTTCTTTCGCACTTTCCTCCGGGCGGGTTCCGACTACGGCGACCCGATATCCGTCCTGAATCAAACGACGGACGATGGCCAAGCCGATTCCACGGCTACCGCCGGTGACGATGGCTATCTTCTTCACGATTTACCCCCTTGCGCACGTGCGTCGGCCGCTTCCCTGTACTGCCGGTACAGCGGTCCATAGGTTCCTGCGTCGCGGATCACACACCCCGTCCGACCATGATCCCGCATGATCTGCGTACAACGAGAACACGTGACACAGCATTTTTTCGGATCCATACCGGCGCCGGACAAGATATCCCGCGGGGCATCGGGATAGGCTATGGCGGAACGTCCCAATCCGACGAAGGAACAACCATGGGCTTCCAAGTTCGCAGCCCCTACATAGGGAATGAAGTTACGCAACCAAGTATATCCGTTACCGACTACAGGGATGTCGCCGGCGGCATCCTGCACCGTCCGGGTAAACGCAAACAGCCTCGCGATGCTTTCCAACGGATGCTCCTGCGGTACGGGAATTCCCTGAGAGGAAACGTCGAACGGTCGGGTCACTTGGGGATAGATATAGTACGGGTTGCCCGCGGAATTGCTCAGTAAATCGACACCCGCGGCAACCATGTCCCGTACCAGCCGTACTGGTTCGGTTGGATCGAAACGCCACATGTCGTGTTCATCCTCTCCAAAACCATAGGGATATGGATGTGCGTCGAAGACGTTGAAACGGCTCGCTATGATAAAATCATCGCCACAGGCTTTTCGAATTTCCCGTATGATGGACAGCATCAGCCGCGACCGGTTCTCATAGGAACCTCCGAAACGCCCCGTCCGGGTATGGCTCGCAAGCAGTTCGGAAAGCAGATATCGATGGCAGGCCTTGACGTCGATACCGTCAAATCCAACTTCTTTCGCGAGTATGGCCGAATGGACGTAGCGCGGTATCAAGGACTCTAAATATTCATCCGAACAAACCTGAAGATCGGAATCAACGCCGCTTCTCGCATCGAGAATAGGGTCGCGCTGCGGGACTATCGGAGCGGGGACATGCCCGACGGGACGGCTGTACCGTCCCGAATGGGTAAGCTGTAGAACCGATACAGGAGCCGCCCCATTACGTTCAAGGGCGGCTTGACGGCAATCCTTCAACAAAACGGCGAATTCAGCCGCATTCGCATCGGTGAGCATCATCTGCAACTCGTTCGCCCGGCCTTCCTGTACAACAGCGTTCGCCTCCCACCAGACAAGCCCCGCGCCACCACTGAAAAAGCGCCGGTACCGGCGAACGACAAGGTCGGACGGTCCACCGTCAGGACGACTGTCGCACCCTTCCATCGGCAGGATGGCAAACCTGTTCGGCGCGGACTTCCGCCCAACCGGCATCGGACTGGCGAAAATGGACAGGTCGGTAGAACAGGCCATGTCAACTCCAAGCTGAGAAACCGCCGAAAGCAATTCCTCTAGGGATTTATAATGGAATACCTCATGCAAAGACACTTCTCTCTACTCCTTCATGAATGATTCTTGTATCAATGATTACCCTTAAATCAGTTTGCGGAGACGTTTAGGTCAGGAACCGCGGCAAATCTGGAATCTATGAGCATCCGTTTCCCGTGGGAATGCTGAATCGCATTGACAATCTGTACAGCGGCCAGACCCGTATGGCAATCGCAGATGAATGGCGTATCGTCCAGTATGGAACGATAGAACGCATCAATCAATTTGCCATGGGACAGCCCCCATTCGGATTTCTCTCCACGCGCAGTCTCGCATGGGCGCCATTGCTCACCTTCCGCGGTCTGGATCAGCAACCCGCTCTGCTTGACGACCAACGTCGCGGTTTCAAGATGAAGTTCGACGGTGCATTGCTTGCTCATGGGATAGCAATTGGTGCAGAACCCCACGGCCTGTCCGCCGTTCTTCAGCTGGAACAGAACCATGGCGGTATCCTCCACTTCGTAGTCATCGGTATCCCGCAGTTTCGCATCCATGGCGGAAAGGGAACTGACGCCGCCGGAAAGATAGTCGAGCAGATCCAATGTATGAATTGCTTGGTTGATGATACAGCCGCCGCCTTCTCCCTCGTACGTTCCACGCCACGGACTTGCCGAATAATACGCGCCATGTCGATCCCATGCAACCAACGCCATACCGCTAACGATCTTGCCGTAGCACCCGGAGTCTATGATCCGCTTCGCCTCGACCGTTGACGGATTCAGGCGATTCTGGAAGCATACGCCCAACCGGCGTCCAGTACGCTCACTTACCTCGATCATCCGTCCGGCATCGTATGCGCGCATCGCGAGGGGCTTCTCGCAGAACACATCAAAACCATGTTCCATGCATTCAATGGCGATCCGGGGATGAGTATTGTGGGGAGTGACGACATGCACGACGTCAACGGTATCCCCTGTGAACAAATCGTGATAGTCATCGAGAGGGGAACCGCCATATTCCACGCAGAAAGCCTCCGCTTTCCGTCGGTCCACGTCCACGGCATAAACCAATTCCGCCAGAGGATTTCCGGCGAGAGCCCTCCCATGATTCTTTGACACCGCGCCACACCCGACGACGGCGACCCGCAACCTAGCCATTCCCATCCTCCTTGCTCATGGACCTGTACTGTCCAGGAGTGATATGTTCGAATTTCTTGAATACACGAAGGAACGTACGCAAACTTCCAAATCCACACAGAAAGACGACATCGCCGACAAGAGCGCCTTCGGAAAGCAATTTTTTCGCAACGGAGATGCGATAGGAGGTGATATAGTCGGAAATATTCATGTTGTGGTACTTCTTGAACGCCCGCGACAGATAGACGATGGATACGCCAAGCCGGTCGGCCAGCAACGAAACATTCAGCATCGGGTCGGCATATCCAGCCTGGATTTCGGCAAACGCCTTGCGATAGATGGCATAGTCCTCCCCTGATGAATCTTCATATCGGCTTTCAACCGCGAGTACCGCGTCGCACAGCCGTTCTATGACTTCGTCCACTTCATGGTGCGAGCGTTCAAAATTGTCAGACTGGATAATCGGAGAAAAGGAAATAACCGGTAAAAAACCGCTGAAACGATCATCAAACTTATTGGCGGTACGAAGTATGGTACCGGTAACGCTGAACAACAGGTACCGCAGACCACGGGGAGAGACTCCCATCGCGCGATTGTCGATGATCAGGTTGTCAACTATACGTACCGACTCGATTGCGTCGCCAGACTGAATCGCTTCGGAAAGTTTGAGTTCATGCTCGGTAGTATAGTTGAAATTCATCTGATTCGTCATTTCAAGAACATCGCGATAGAGCAGGAACTCCCGACTGGAAACATTACGCTGATACTCAAGGACGTTGATCGCTTCAAGATAGGCCTCTCCCAACGTGCACAATCCGACACTCAGGTTCGATGCCGCGATATTCAGTATTCCGTACTGGTCGTCGGAAAGAAGGTTTTTCATCCGCTCGGCGAATGATAAACAGAATGCTGAATCCCCCCCATCAAAAGCAGGGTTGAGAATGAACGCCGCGCCATGCGCGGAAAAAAACGGCAGAATGACCACCGACGAAGAACTCAAGGAGGAAATCAACAAATCTTCCAATTCTGAAACGGAATGGCCGTCCACGGGGGCGACCAGCAGAACGAGGAACCGGTCAGAAATCAGGTTGATGCCGCATTCCTTCAAAGCCTCCATGCTGATAGGACCGTTAGAACGTTCCACAAGCTTGGAAAGCATGTGTTCCTTCAGCGATTCCGTCTGCTGCCGAATCATGAGGCTCATCCCTTCCTGTTCCTCCTTGAGCCGGGATACAGAAGAAACAAACGGAGAATAGGCGTTTTCGGGAACTGAATCGTTGTTGACGTCCGTTCCGGATGCCGTAATGGCCTGTTCATAGATGGACCATTCCCTATTCATGCGACGCCAGACGGCAAGCAGACCGCCGATTATCGCAAGGAAGAACGACAAGAACGCAAATATCAGCACAAGATACACGAAATGGAAATACGTTCCTTTGTCAACCATCACCAGATATTTGACATTGGCCAGTTCCGATCTTCCCGCGGTGACAATCTTTCCTCCTTTCAATACGCTGGATCCTAATTCGATTGATGCAAGATCCGCCACATGCGCACCTTGGGAGTATTCCCCTGTAAAGTCAAACAACACTTCATCGGAGACGGCGTTGACGATCATCAGGTCATGGTAGTCGTCAAGTTCTGATGGCAACAAGTCGGAGATATCAACGAGGAACGCTGCGTAGAAATCAAGGACGTTGCCGGCCCGGACATAACTCAACGGCCTCAGAACAAGAAGACGCTGTTGCTTCTTGCCTCCGGGGAGGACACGGGAGGCATCTTCTATATGCAGGACATTCCGTTCAGTCCTGAATATGTCGTCAATCCGTTGCTTCTCATAGGAAAGATCGTATTCATCCCGCTGATAAAAATCACTGATGCTCCCCCAACGTTCCCCGGAGATATAAAGGTCGAGCTTCGGAGAATAGAGCATGCAGTCGAGAACCGCGCCGTACCCGTTAATCAGATGCCTCAGGCTCATAGTCGTCTCGAACAGATATAGCGGTTCAAGTTCACTTGTAGACGAAACAGTGTCCAATGCCTGAAACTGCGTATTGAGCAATACATTCTCACATACCGAATTTGCCTGGGCGAAAACCGTGTCAAACTCTCTGCGAACGAACTGGACGGCTACCGAGTTGGTATAGGAAATATTCCTATTTACCAAGGAAAGGCAGGTCGCGGCAAAGATGATGAACAGCACGAGCGGGATCACGCATACGATGAGATAGGAGTATCCCCATCGAACAAGGATACTCCGCTTGAACTTATTTTTCTCATGCGCGACGCCCATTTGCCCCTCCCCTACACAGACGATTTTCAGACAGGCACCCGACCACCGCATTTCTCAGCGAGCAGCTTATAGAACAGATCCCCGTCAACAGGCAAATCCACCCAACCGCCGCCAGTCCACGAGGAAAGGTGGATGGCATTGGAAATGGACAGCCCCTTGATACCGTCTTCGCCAGGCGCAAGCAACGGGGAGCCCGTCAGGATCGCGTCGCAGAAATTCTTGATTACACCGGGGTGAGACGTATAGGTCCCCTTGACGGGAATCTCGCATTTCCAACATTCAGGCTGCCCGATCTCACCAGTGAAACGGGCGTTGAAATCATCCGACGACTCACGCAAGCGCCAGAACGTAATCGTGTCGTTTTCGACCACCAGCTTTCCCTGAGAGCCGGTAATCTCAAGCCGATTCGTTCCAGGAGCGTCGGCGATAGTCGTGATATAGGACCCCGTGGCGCCATTGGGGTACTCGAACAACGCATAGACGTCATCCTCGACCTCGATGGTACGGTGCTTGCCATAATAGACCTCGGCCTTGACCCTCGACGGCATGCCGCAGATCCATTGCCACAAGTCAAGGTTATGGGGATTCTGGTTCAACAGCACACCACCGCCCTCTCCGGCCCAAGTGGCGCGCCAAGAACTCCTGTCGTAATAGCTCTGGGCGCGAAACCAACTGGTGATAATCCAGTTGGTATGGATGATACGGCCCAACTCACCTCCTTGCACCAGATCCCTCGCTTTCTGGTAAAGGGGGTTGGTCCGCTGGTTGAACATGACTCCGAACACCATGCCGCTTTCTTTCGCGACACGGTTCATCTCCTCCACCTGCTTCGTATAGACGCCCGCGGGCTTTTCACACAGCGCATGCAGACCGGCTCTAAACGCCTCGACCGCATAGACAGGATGATAATAGTGAGGCACGGTCGGAATAATAGCGTCACAAGTTCCAGAATGGATCAACGCTTCGGCGCTGTCGAAATAGGCGACGGAATCCCCGCAGCACTCCCGCGCCTTCGCCACCTGTTTCGGGTCGATATCCGCGATAGCCGTCAATACGGCGTTCGGGACTTTACCGTCGAGGAACGCCCGTGTATGCTGCGACCCCATCTTCCCATATCCGATGATTCCAATTCGCACCTTGTCCATGTCAGTATACTCCTTCCACTCAGATAAAACGATAGGTTTCGTATGTTTCATTTCCGTATTTCAGCAAAGCGGACGCATTGCGGTGATCGCGGCGACGGAATCCCTCCGCCAGTCATCGCTCTTGCCCTCGATGCTCACCGAACCGTCATAACCGGACGCCTTCAGCGCAGAAAAGAACTCAGTCACCTCGGCATCAGCCTCAACGGGATACGCACGTCCCTCACGCATGGCCATATGGGCGTGCATCAACGGAGATACGAGTGATATCCTTTCAAGGGGTTCTCCCTCCCGGCGCATGTGAAACGCGTCGGCGAGCAGCCCCACGTTCACCATATCCACCTCGGCCTGCAACGCAGCCCCTTCGGCCAAAGTATTGATGAGATTCGTTTCCGTCCGGTTCAACGGTTCGATGGCGATACGAATCCCGTAGCCAGCAGCCACCCCGCCGATTGTCTTTGTCACAGCGACAAGCTGAAGGAACGCATCCTGCCAACGAACGCCTTGGGGGATGTTCCGCGACTTGCCGCTACCGAATACGACAATATCCGCTCCCAGCTCCCTCATGCGGGAGAAAGCACCGTGAAGATATTCAACCATCGCCCGCTCATCATAGGCTCCGCCGATGACGGACATCGACTTCGGCAGCAACAGGCAACAGCGTTCAACCTTGATTTCCGAACCCTTCACCAGGGCAAGGACATCGGAGTACGCCTCCGCGTCCAATGCGGCTATCGCGTTGAGCTTTCCCTCTACATAGTCAAACCCCGCGGCTTCAGCCTCGCGAATGTTCGCGATGTCAGTACACAATCCCAATCTGATCATACGACCTCGACCTCCTCGTTTCCGACCAACAAACGCCTTCCACCGATTTCCACATCAGCCCGGCCCCCCTCAATGGTGATGCGGACGGGGAGTTCTCGCTTTCCAACAACCGTGACAGACAGCGCCGGAACCCGCCCCAAGAGGCAACGCTGTACCTGACCCACCGGCTTCCGCACAGGATATCCGTAGGAAACCCATCCGGCGATGGGATCTTCGCTACCGCAGTACAGCCTCGATGTCCAAGGACTATCGGACCCATCAGGCCCCACCTTGGAACCGTCCACCTCATACCGTACGGAATCAATATCCGCCGACGTGGCGACAGAGGTCATGCGGAACGCCGTCCCGCGGGGAGTGGTGAAATCGGCGACCTCGTCGTTCCGCAAAACCACATCCCGTCCCGCGAAATTCCAGATAAGCCGAAAATCATGGTCCGCTTCGCCCAGACCAGTCACATAGTCCAGAACTACGGCGGACTCGACGGCGGGGAGAAATACCAGCTTTCTGCGATGGAACACAGAGTCGTCCATGAACGCATAGCCATTGTGGGAGACATCGATCAACTGATAGTCGTCCGTCCTCCTGAACGCATGCAGCACGGTACGTACTCCGCGAACACGATCCACACCAGGAACGGCTCCCATCAGATGATCGTCCACGTACAATGTGTTGTGCGCCAACGCATAGGTGAAATAGTGGCGCCAATCCTTCCAGCATGAACTGTTGTAGATATACCGACCGCAGTCAATCAATACATCCTCGCCATGGAGCGTCAGCTCCACATGTCCGTTGTCGTTGTGGGAGTGGGTGCTTTTTTCTCCACGTTCCAGCTGGACGCCATGTATGTGCATGTAGCTGTCCGTCCGCGTCCAGCCGGTCCTTGAAACGTACAGGCCAGTCTCCCGCATCGCATACTCGCGCCTTGCGGGGGCTTCGCCCTCCGCGCCTCCAGTCGCTGCATACAGGAAATCGCCCCGTCCGGTCAACCGGCTCATCAGCTTGAAATATGCCCGTAGTTCGTTCAGATCATCGGGAAAGAATGAAAGGTTCATCCCCTCATAGACGGAAGTATCGCTTCTTCGGTCCAGCAGGCTGTTACGGTCGGCGTCCCCGATCATAGGAGTAGAGAAGTCGGGTTTGACGATACGTAGAAGATATTCAGCGCTTCGTTCCAGCAATGTCATGGCATAGGGCGCCACGGGAATGTCGTTGAGCGTACACAGACGAACAGCCTGAAGAAACGCTATCGAGGCAACGAGATGATAGATCGGCGTGTGTTCCATATGAACTCCGTCATTGTCGAAGCAATAGGCAAGTTCATGCATGATCCGCTGGTATCCGGCATGGGCCCATTTCTGGGAATCGGTCATTTCAGGGAACATGATTCCCAGTTGAAGCAATGAACTCGCCTCCATGGAAAGCCAGTTGCTCGAATGGCTGTGGTTGCTGTAATGCCGTTCCAAGAACGTCCCGTGGTCATGGATGGAGCAAAGGAATATAGCCCAGGTCTCGTCATCGAACGCAGGGCTGGTGCGGACGATCTCCATACACGGCAGCCAAGTCGTATAAATACGGATACCGGTTTCGATGGTACGCCAGGCGTGTCCCGGAAACGGGGTCTTCTGGGGTTTTTCATCATCGCTGTCGATGAAGGGCTGTGCCGGCCAAGCCTCGTAGAAGCTTTTCAGTTCATCCGCGATCTCACGCACGTACCTGTCGTCCTTCGTCAACGCATAGGCGCGGGCAAGCGGCTGCCAATAGATTGTACGGAAAAGCGACCAACTCCACTCATTGTCGCGAGAGGTATCCGCCGTAGGATTAAAATGCCAGTCTATCGGACCGTTGAACGCATGGCCGAAAATCTCATGGCGCATCACGGCTTCGGCTTCATCCAGGATGTTCCCGTCAACAAGTCGCCCGGCTTCAGAGGCTTCAAACAGATACCGGGGGGACCTGCGTCCACGAAAATGACGGACCACCTGAGCCACGGCGCCATCGATATCGCCGGCAAGGGACATCCGCCCGGCTTCTTCCATTCCCGGCGCGGAGAAATCCAGCAGGGTGAGTAGTTTTTCCTTACAATTCATCGTCGTACTTTCCTATTTTCAGAAATGCGGGTGGATATTCTCCACCCGCAGAAATTACATCATCGTGGAAAAATTATTTTTCCATGTAGCGGTCGTAGCAGGCCTGCTTGATTTCGACAGCCCGTTCAAGGCCAAACTTCTTCAACTGATTGACATAGGTGTCGAATTCGCTGATCGGCAGAGCGCCGGTAATGAACTTCGACTCCATTTCATCGGAATACGTCTTGACGTTGTTCATGATCTTGGCAAGCTCGGAAGCCTCTTCGGATGTCGCGGACACAGGAGGCAGGACATATTTGCCATAGTCGGTCTGCGCCCACAGGTTGATCGCCTCCTGAAGTTCAGGGATGCTGTAGTACTGCTCAAGATACCGGGGATCCTGGATGAACGGCCCGTTGACGGCGGAACGCATATACTGCGCCATCGCCTGGCTGATCGTCAGTCCATCAGGGTTGTTCAAGATCATGTCGGTATACTTGGGATAGCCGTCGACCATCGTGTAGGAAACGCCTTCGATACCGAAGTTGACCAGCAGATGCCCCTCCTCCGAGAAGTTGTAGTCAAGCAGCTTCGCCGCGGCCTCGACATTCTTGCAGGAAGTGGAGATCGCCGCGGAAGGGCCGGAATTGGAATAGATCGTGGACATCTTGGCGAACCTGGAATACCGGCTGGAATCAGGAGAAATCGGCCGTGCAGAAACGAGCTCGACGCTCGGATCGCTCTGCTGCATCGCGGGCAACCAAGTACCGATACCGGAACCGCCGGGAGCGTAGGTCGCGGCGCAGAGGTTGTTCAGGACCTTCACAGCCTGGCTTTTCTTGTCCACGGAGAGGTAGTCGTTGTCCAGCAACCCTTCGGCGTACAGCTTGTGGGTGAATTCGAGATACCCCTTGCGGGTCGATTCAATCAAGCCGTTATGGACTACGCCGTCGACGACATAGAAGTCGTCCCAGCTATCGAATCCAGGAGACAAAACACGGCTCACATGGTCCTTCCTCAACGTCAAGGGAAGCTGTACCCCGATACCCTGCAAGGCCTTGAGGGCGGTATACAGCTCATCGGGAGTGGATGGTACTTTCGAGATGCCTACTTTCTGCAAGAGGTCCAGACGCCATACCCAGCCTTCGGTGAAGATCAGGTTGTTGTTCTCGTAGCTCTCCCCTCTCAGGAACGGGAATACGTAGTAGGTACCATTGTCGGTGCTAATCATCTTCGCGATATCGGGATGCCCCGCAAGGAACTTAGTGATGTTCGGGCAATATTTCTCGAATACATCGTTCAGCGAGATGATGACTCCATCGTCAATCGCAGCCTGCGGTCCGCCGGGATAGTCAATCCACTTGTATTCAATGATGTCAGGATAATTGCCAGAAGCAATCAGGATGTTGAATCCTTCAGACATTACGGAATCATTGCTGGCGGGTACATGCTGGAACGAAATATCAGTATTCGTCCGTTCCATCAGTGTCTGGAAATAGATCGTCTGGCTAAAATCCTGCACCACGCTCGAAATGTTGGGGTTCAGAGGCGCCCAATACGTCAGCTTGGTCTTTCCCGTGGCGGTTACGGAACTCTTTTCCGAAGAACCGGCGGCGAACAGGGGCCCGACTACCAGCAGCAGAGCCAATACGATCAAAAGTGTTTTTTTCATCATTACCTCCTCATGTAATGCAAAAACTGAAAACCAATATATCCGACCTCGGGCGATGCCCGGGGACATGCCAAAATCAGAGTTCCCGCGGCAGGCACCAGTTCTCATAGCTTCTCAAGTACGTATGCGCCAGATCAGGAATCGCGAAGTATCCATCGTCATCGGCGGACTTCCTTTCAGCGTCAAGCCGAGGCAGGACGGGCAACCGCTGCGCAAGGATCACGCATTTCACATGGGCTCGGGACGTTTCCAAAGTACAGGCGGGACGAGAGCCGGTACGTACGCACGCGATGGCGTCGTACAGCTTCTGCATCCGTTCACCTTTTTCACATACGGAGTAATCCCTGACGGTACCGTCGGCCAAAGTCCCTACGAAGGAATCTTCCTGATTGACGATGACGCCTTTCTCGAATTCATACACCCCCATCGGCCCTACTTTCCTTTCATCAAGGCAATGAGCGGTATAGTATAGCAAACTCACACCCTTGTCCGTATGAATCCGCAATGCTGCCGCGTCATAATTCTCAATCGACGGTCTTCCCTTCCAGAGTTCCCCGTCCACATCCAGAACATCCGCAGTCGTCTCCGTGGATGGTCCCAGCAGATAGAGCATATTCTGGATCTGATGGGCGCAGGCGTTGGAGACGGGGCTGTCAAACACATGTTCACCATGGCAATTCAACTTGCCCGCCCAGCCGTTACGGGCATAATACAGGTCTCCGCGCCGCATCAACCGCAGGGACTTCATCCTGACAGGCTTCCCATAGAGACCGGAAAGCACATCGGCCTTTATCGCCAGCACATCCCGGGAAAAACACAATTGATATCCTACGGCTACAAACAGTCCGCTTTTTCGTTCCCGCGCAATCAAATCGTCCATCAAGTCAAGGCTGATAGCGACGGGCTTTTCACACAACACGTCGCTCCCATGATCCAGCGCCGCGACAATATAGTCGTAATGCGTATGGATCGGCGAAGAAATCACCACGAGATCAGCCTTTCCTCCGGCGGAATAGAACTCGCCGGGAGTACGGAACACGGGAATCCCCCGCTCCATGATCGGTCCTTTCCAAGGGCTCTTGTCAAGGAAAGGATCGGCCACCCCCGTCAACTCGACTCCGGGGATGTCGCGCATCATCAGTTCCTTGATATAGTTCTCCCCATAGCCGCCGATACCGACGAGGAGCAATGAGACATCGTTCATGCATCGACTCCGTTGAACGGGGCGGCTAGGATCCCCCCCCTGTCAACAGTGAGGGCCTGGGCGGGACAGACCTGGAAGCAATAGCCGCACCCGATGCAACCGTCGAGTTTGTGCGCCTTGCGATCCTCCACGACAATTCCCTCATGCCAGCAGACATCCTGACACCGGCCGCAACCGATGCACTTGTCCTGATTGACCTGGGCCGTACGGTACGACTCGCCAAGCAGCTTCTGCCGTTTCTTCGCGAATGCGTCAGGCATGGAGAACAGTTTCAGCGCATCGCCCTTCAGGGCTGCCATGTCGGGATATCCGTTCTTGTCCATCCAAGATTCAAACTGCCGGATCAGAGACGAACACGCCATCGTCCCACCAGAACAAGCCAACGCCCCGATTTGGACCATGTCGCTCCCTGACATGACCAGACGCAACGCCTGGTCATAGCTGAACACACCGCCACCTGCGAACATCGGGATATCGATTCCTTTGTTCCGGGCCTCCGCCACGGCGTAACAGACAATCGGGTTCGCCTGCGTGCCGCCATAGCCAGCGCCGGGACGGGCCTCCGTCCGCTTCCAGTCCAAGTCAAAGTAAAAGCCTTTCCAGCGAGCCGTAGGGCCGACCGCCGACGCTCCCGCGGCCACCGCCTGACGGATTGAAGTCAATGGATCGCAGGCCTCGACAGCCAACTTGACCATGACGGGAATGCCCGGCACGGTCTGCCGGATCATCTTGGTACAGGAATAAACCAGTTGATAGTAGTTGAACTGCCTGTCCTTCGCCACCGCGACTCCGGGAGTATTGAAATGGAGTTCAAACGCATCGGCTCCGGCGTTCGCCAGTTCGCGGGCTTGATTCTTCCAACTGGACTCCCAGTCACCGCCCTTGACAATATCGCTGTAATGTCCGATCGAGACCCAGAGCTTGATATCCGAATCGAGATTCCGTTTGATTTCACGAACCTCATCGCAATACTTGTCGAGACTATCGACGGGATCAGGCAGCTGGGTTCCCACCGCATGACTGTGGAACGTCGGCGCGCCCTTGTACATCGCGGCGGCATCGGGATAGATGAAGCTCCCTCCACCCGTACCATGTCCGAAATTTCTCAGCACGATAGCGCCAGGACGGCATTTCGCGCTCTTGAGTACATTGCGCGCCCCTTGCGTAGCGGGACTTGACGCAATGACGAACGGATTGATCATATCAAACGCAGCGACATGCATATCTGCCATACTTATACCTCACTCCTCATATATCCATTTCAATCCGGTTCTCCCGCTCAAGCCATTGGAGCAGGGTCGCCGCATCATTGGCGAACTGTCGTACAGAATCGTCCTTTACGAACTCCAGCAATGCATAATGGTCTTCTGACCTATCGACCGCCGCAAAATAGTCACGCCAGACATCGGCTCCTTCGGCAAGCGGTCTCCGACCTGTTTCATCCCAATGGTAGACATGCAGGTTCACCAGGCGAGAGCCGATCGCACGAAGCCCGGCCACCCTTTGCGCGACAGTCAGAGCCATCGTCGGTTGCCAGAGAGTGCGGCAACTGGCGTTTCCAACACCATCCAAGAATCTGATTCCCGACTCGTTCGTGTCGGTAATCGTATTCTTGTGCCATTCCAACGCAACCGTCAGCCCCTGCCGTGCGCATCGCAGGGAAACCTTCCGCGCCTCATCGACCAAAAGGCCGAAGGCATTTTCATCCAATTCTGAAGACGGCCGATCGCCTCCCCAGATACGTATCACGGAAGAACCCAGCGCCCTCGCCGCTTCGATTCCGGAGGTGATATCCATGCCTTTTCCAAGACGGTAATAGGAACCGAACCCGGCGATCCGAAGCCCAGCACGTTTGGTCAAGGCCGCGATACGGACGGCCTCTTCCGCATTACCTTCCGGAACATGCCAGTCTTCACTCCATTCGATAGCCTGAAGGCCATGCGACGCGGCAAGCTCTATGACTTCTTCCACCGGCCTCCCCTTGAAGGTCGCGGATACAAGACCTGGTATCAACATGCTACAGCTCCAGAACTCCCTGCCATACGCTCTCGTCCACGAACACGCCTTTCTCCAGGCTCTCTTCGCGAATCTGCTTCATTCCCTGTCCTGGATAATGGACCGGACGCCCCTCATGCATCGGGACCGAAGTCCGCAAGTCCTGCAACGACAATCCAATCTGACGTTCCAGCTCCATCCTGTCGGGGAACTGGGAAAGGGCAACCGCCATGAAAAATTGGGAAATCGACGTTTCGGTAGGCAACTCTCCCACCCCCCTGGTCGTCGTTCCGCCCGCAAGCGTGGCGGCGACGAGGTCAAGGACCAATGACAACCCCGAACCTTTCCAGTATCCGATAGGCAGAACCTGATGGGTCTCAAGGATTTCCGCAGGATCCCGCGTGATATCCCCCGATGTATTGAATCCACCGTCAACGGGACATAAAACGCCTTCCCGCTTATATTTTTCCAATTTCCCGTAGCTGAACATCGACATCGCGACATCCAGCACCACCGGGGCGTCCTGATATGGAACCGCCACGACCATGGGGTTGTTGCCGAGCTTCGCATCCTTTCCTCCCCACGCAGGCATATTCGGTACAGTGTTCGTCCACAGGATACCGACGCAGTCATGTTCCACCGCCAGCATGCCGTAGTTGCCCGGACGCATCCAATGGTTGGTATTCCGTAACGCCACGACACCCACGGTATTGGACTTTGCCAGTTCTATCGCCCGGTTCATGCACAGCCAGGCATTCAGGTTGCCCGGCCCGCGCTGGCCATCCCAACGCTCAAGGGAGCCGAACTCCCCCACCCTGACGGCCCGCTTGGTAACGTTGACAGAACCGTTTTTGATCGAGGCGATGAACTTCGGGAACCGGTTGAGCCCATGGGTATGGACTCCGTCGCGCGATGCATCCGCGAACATTCTGGCGCTCAGACGGGCGTCGTCGCCGGTAATGCCGTATTTTTCCAGGACGCGGACGAACTGCGCCACCATGTCATCGTATTGTACTCTCATCGGATCACCCCTTCACGGCGCCGACCATGACGCCTTTGACGAAATACTTCTGCAAGAACGGATAGATGCAGAGGATGGGAACGGTGGCGACGACGATTGTCGCGTATTTGATCGTATCGCTCGCCATGGCAAGCGCATCGGCTCCACCCGCCGACATGATGCTCGTCTCATCCTGAATCAGGATTTCCCGCAGTATCAGTTGCAACGGGTACTGTGCTTTCTTGTGCAGGAAGATCATTGCGTTGAACCATGAATTCCAATGATAGACGGCGTAATACAGCGTGATTACCGCAACCGTAGCCTTGGTCAGCGGAGTCATGATGCTGAACAGGATGCGAACATGTCCGGCGCCGTCCATCATCGCGGATTCCGGCAAGCTGTCGGGAACCGACGCCATCGCGGTACGCATGACGATCAAGTTGAAGGTATTTATCGCCACAGGAAAGATCAGCGACAGCCGTGAACCGGTAAGGCCGAGGGAATGCACCGTCAAGTAGAACGGGATGGTCCCTCCCTGGAAATACATCGTAAACACGATCATCAGAGTGAAAAACCTGTTCAGCATGACGCCCTTGCGGGAGAGCACATATGAGCCGATCAACGTAAGGACGATGTTCAGGGAAGTCCCGATCACCACGACGAACAGCGTGTTCATGTACCCTGACAGTATGTTGGGGTTCTTGGCCACCGCCTGGTATGCCTGGGTGGAAAACTTAATCGGATGCAAGAACAGACCTTCATGCTTCATGACCTCGACGGGATCGCTGAACGAAGCGAACACGATGTTCAGGATCGGAACAAGTATGCACAAAGCCAGCAAAGCACAGAGGATAACGTTGACGACATTGAAAATCCGTTCGCCCACGGTAAGTTTGACTTTCATCTTTCTTCTCCTACCACAACCCGTTTCCGCTGACTTTCTTGCTCAGTTTGTTGGTAAACCAGACAAGCAGGAAACTGACCACGGAATTGAACATACCCACCGCCGTTGAATAGCTCCAGTTCATCTCCAGCAAGCCTTTTCGATACACGTAGGTGGAAATGACGTCCGCGACCTCATAAGTCAGGGGATTGTACATAAGGATGATTTTTTCATATCCGACGTTGAACATCTTACCGACTTGAAGAATCAGCATGACGACGATCGTCGGAAGCAGACATGGCAAGGTTATGGAAATCAATTGCCGGAATTTTCCCGCGCCGTCGATTTTCGCCGCTTCGTACAGCTCGGCGTCGATGGCGATGAGCGCAGACAGATAGATGATCGAGTTCCAGCCTATGTTCTGCCATATCCCTGAAATGATATACAACGGCATGAAATATCGCTTGTCATTCAACATCGTGACCGGGGCAATTCCAAAATTCGCAAGAAATTGAGTAATGGCTCCATTCTTGTTCGTCAAATCCATCATAATGGAAACCACGACGACGATTGAAATAAAGTGAGGGATATACGAAATCGTCTGCACGACTCTCGAATAGATTTTGCTCCGCAGTTCGTTGATCAGCAGCGCAAGGACAATCGGCATCGGGAAAGTGAAGATCAACGTAAAGAAACTGATTTTCAACGTGTTGAGAAGAACACGCTGGAAATAGTAGTCGGTGAAAAAATCCTTGAAATTCGTCAGACCGACCCATTTGCTATGTAAAAAGCCAGTACTCGGCTTATAGTTCTGAAATGCGATTACCAAACCGCACATCGGCCCATATTGAAATATAAGATAAAAAACAAGTACGGGCAGGAAAAGAGCATACAGGCTTCTATTCCTCCGCCAATCCTTCTTCATTTTCAAGGAGAGCGGCAAGTCGTGATACTCAACGATTTCCAACTCATCCCCTGCTGCATGACGCTTCTTCATGGAACCTCCAAATGCCCCCAGGACAGTTCCGATTGTTTCGTCAAGATGAGGCATCTGTAAACTGACAGAATAAAAATGAATGTGACAGAATTTTCTCATCAAAATCTCTCGGCGAATCCAATGCCCTATTGAATGATGATTATCTCTTTGCATATGAATGAATAATCAAAACATATCAAATTAAATGAAAATATTGAGGCAACGTGAAAATCGTGACATACCATGCAAAAAGAACTTTTTACGAGATAATCAAGCTACAAAATACCTTGGATGAACGTCTTTCGTTTTCTTCTTTTGGGTCTTCGCATCTCGCACATTTTATTGGCATGCCGGACTTGACCGCCACAGCCCAGGCCATTATTCTCCAATATAGACGTTCCCCCCGGACATACGATTACTAAAATAAGGAACGGAATCCATGTATCACAATCCCATTATCAGAGGGTTCAACCCCGACCCGTCGGTCTGTGTCGCGAACGGCAAGTACTATATCGCCGTCTCCACGTTTGAATATTTTCCGGGAGTTACCGTCTACGAGAGCGATGACTTGGCGAACTGGAAATATTGCGATTCTATCCTCACCAAGGAAAGCCAGCTCGACCTGGACGGATGCAGAAACAGTTCTGGCGTTTACGCCCCCACGCTGCGGTTCCATGACGGCAGGTTCTATATGGTTACGACGAACAAGAATACCGGATGGAATTTCATCGTGCATTCCGATGACATCAATAATGGCTGGAGCGCCCCTCGGCTCGTCGTCAAGATGGGGATAGATCCGTCTCTGTTCTTTGATGAAGACGGAAGTTGCTACTATACTTCAAATGGCACATTGGAAGGCGTCAGGGGAATCATGGGTGCGCATATCGATCCAGATACGGGGATTTTGGAAGAACCGCTGAAGCTCATTTCCCGCGGATGTTCCGGATATGCGACCGAAGGACCGCATATCTACAAACGTAACGGATGGTACTATCTCCTTGTATCGGAAGGCGGGACTGAATATGGACACCACTGTTCAATCCTCCGTTCCCGAACGATAGCCGGACCATACGAGGAAAACCCCGCGAACCCGATACTCTCCCACACGTTGCGCAAAGGCCACAGGATCCAAGCTACCGGACATGCGGATCTATTGCAAATCGACGAAACGAGATGGATCGCCGTATTTCTTGGAGTGAGGCTTCCCGGCAAGGCCCTGTTGCACAATCTCGGACGTGAGACATTCCTTGCCTCCGTGACCTGGCGTGGAGACTGGCCAATCATTGGCAATGCCGGCACGGTGGAAGAGGAAATGGATGACCTCGGCATCGATGGAAATCCCGTCACTTCCCTCTCTATAGAATTCAGCCACCCCCTCTCATCGTACCCGCTGCTTACCATCCGAAAACCAAAACCCCACTGTTATCGACAAAACACAAGCGATGCCACTCTTACACTTTTGGGAGAAGCGCCCCTGTCAGAACCTGCGGGGACTCCGACATTGCTGGCTATACGCCAACCCGAGTTCGACTGCGTCTTCGAGGCGACATTGGCACTACAGGGGCTTGTCGGCAAAGCGGGTATCGCCGCATGGTATAATTCCGACTACCATCTGAAACTTCAAGCCGGATGGACGGAAGCAGAGACGATTGAAGTCACCCTGATCAGACACCTCCATGATTTTGAATCCGTTACTGAAACTATGATGATCCATCGGCCAGCTTCAGAGTCCATCAACCTGAAAATTGTTTCCAATAATGAGCATTATCAATTTTTCTGCGATGGTCTGGAGCTCGGCAGGGCGTCCATCGCGACGCTCTGCACGGAAGGAACCATGTACATGACGTTCACCGGCGCGATGTTCGCAATCTGGGCGGAAACGGGTGAAGCGACGTTCCTCGACGGCATCAGGCTGGACACGAAGACCACCTAGCCTCCGATATCGCGCAATAGTTCCTGACAAGGGAGGGATTCAATGAAAATAACGGACACATCGCTTCAAGAAGTCAAAATAACTGCGGCATCCTTCCACTTGGGCGGGTCGGTGCGTCTCATGGCAAGGCCAACCATACAAAAAAACCGCCGGAGCGACCGACGGTTTTGCAAAAGACTGCGATAGAAGAACTATTTCTTCTTATGGCGATTCATTCTGAGCTTTTTCTTTCTCTTATGAGTAGCAATCTTATGCTTCTTTCTTTTTCTTCCACAAGGCACAATAGAGCTCCTTATCCAACGGTTGAGTTGTCGGTTTCCCGGCACCAATAGGATTGTAATTACCGCATCATTATGCAGTGATGAAGACTTAAGGTCAAGTATCGGAAGGAAAAAAACTCAATGTTCGGCAAAATGCCTGAATAAATAACCGTTCATACCCACGATAGTGTGAAATTTCCGTTAGAAAGTTTCAATCAACCCACTGGTTTGCCATTTCTTCAATTGCCCATCGGCGCGGATACTTGTAATATTGTGGTAGAAAGAAAAGGGAGAGGCAGTCTAGGATGAGAGTCCTTGTTTTTGGACTAGGAGCGCACGGCGGAGGTTTTGCCGCGGCAAATTATTTTCTGAACCGCGGCGATGAAGTACGGGTAACGGACCTGCGGGGATACGACGTGCTTGGCGAAACTATGGAAGTCCTCACGAACAGAGGAGCCACCTGTATCGCGGGAGAACATCGCATGGAGGACTTCCTCTGGGCCGATATTGTCATCAAAAACCCGGCGATCGCGCCGGACAACCCATATCTCCGCGCCGCGCGTACCGTCATCACTGATTTCTCATGGCTGTTCGCCTCCCCCTGGTGTTCGGAAGTCAAAATCATCGCCATTACCGGGACAAAGGGAAAAACAACGACGGCGGCGGCCGTAGCCCATGTGCTCAACTCGCTAGGCTATGAAACCGTACAATGCGGCAATATGGGAATCAGCGCATTCACCATACTGGCCGATTGGGAGCGGAGAAAGGCAGAGGGGAGCAGTCTTCCTGCCTATCTGGTCTGTGAATTCTCATCATGGCAGATACGGGACCTGTACGCTGCGTTCCAAGGAAATCTGCCTGAGATTCGGATCGCCGCGTTGACCAGTCTCTATGCCGATCACCAGAATGCCTACAAAGATATTGAAAGCTATCGGAACGACAAGCTGGAACTGTTCGGCGACCACTGTGAGAGCGTCCTCGTCCCTGAATCGATGATCAAGATGGTCAGGGACTATACTCATCTCCCTTCAAAGCGCATCCACGGCATCGACAGGCTGTCAGGACGCGTGCTTGCACCGAATTCCCCCCACCGATGCGCATATGCGATATGCCGGATGCTGGGATTGAGATGGAGGGAGGTCCTCAAGGCGCTTAAAAACTTCAAAGGTGTCCCACACAGGATTGAACAGGTCGGTGTCGCGGATTCAATCATGTTCATAAATGATTCCGCGGCTACCATCCCGGAAGCGGTTCTGTTCAGTTTCGAAAATTGCAGACCGTTGCCGATACACCTGATTTGCGGAGGAACGGACAAGAACCTGAAAGCTGAAGGAATGCTCATAGCCTTGAAGGAAGCATCCAGCCTCCATCTGCTCGACGGCTCATTCACTAGGAACAAGTTGGTACCCTTGCTGGAACAGGAAGGGCTCCCCTATTCAGGCCCATTTGGAAATATGGACTCGGCAGTCGACTCGGCGTATGAAGCGGCATTGAAGAAAAAAGAACCGAACGCGGACACCATGCAAGTGGTCATGCTATCCCCCGGCGCGGCGTCGTTCGAGCTTTTCCAGCACGAATTCGACCGCGGAGACAAATTCAAGATTCGCTCGAAGCAGAAGATTGCAGGAACGGACTCATCGGATGGCGATGCATCCGGTAGCGCATCTTCTCCCCACACGTGAAAAGCTTCCAGGTGAACCGCCGGTATACATAGTCCGTGGAGGGGGTACGGTAGAACGCATGTCCACCAAACGACCGTTTGAACAAATCCAGCCCACGCAGATGCGCACCCCGGCCATTCGGTCCAGGAATGCCGTGCAAATCGTAAACCTGACAGCCATGTTCACAAGCCATATGAATCGCATAATCCTGCAACGCATATGAGCAGGAACAATCATCGAGGCGCAGGGAGGCGCCGAACAGATATACGGCGGTATCCTTGGATTCGAGGTTGATGCAGCCTCCGACGATCTTTCCTTTGTATTTCGCGAGATACAGGTCGCAACGAACATCTCCGGCCACCTTGCCGGAAAATGCGAGCAGCCTGCGCAGGTAACTTCCCGGCCGCGCGGTAAAACCATCCCTCCTGGCGGTCTCCAGATACACATTGTACCAAGCGTCGAAGTCGGCGCGGCCGCCGTTCCAGACTTCCACCTTGATATGGTTCGCAGCCTTGCGGATGTTTCGGCGCGCCCGCTCACGATACTGGCGGGCAACCTTCTCGTAACCTTCTGAAAGCGCAAGCCGAACCGTCCCTTCGGGCTGGACGCTTTCCTGGCAGGCGCGAAACCTGCGACCTTCAATTTTCAACGTATTGGGTTCCTCCGGCTCGTCCCAAGGAAGATCGTACCTAATGGCGAATACGCCATGGGGAAGCATCTTTTTCAATTCCTTGGAAACGTCCCGCAAGAACTCCCCTACCGGGACGGGTATGGAAAACACGGCAGGACCGAAAGGCACGTAGGCGAGGCTCATGCCTGGAGAGAAAGCCCTGGTGAGTACAAGCAGATTGCCCACCCATGGCCCACCGTCGGCGGTCAGTTCAATTCTGAACGCCTGAGGCTTCCAGCCCGCTGGTTTTTTCACCACCGCCCAATAACTGCTCTGGAAAGGATTGCCCATGCAATCAAATGTCTTGTAGTCAATTTCCGTCACTTTCATAGATGCACTCACCCAATATCGCCGGCGGGCAACAATATACAGAAAAGCCATGCCCTAGGGAGCATGACTAATATCACATGGACAGGGCTCCCAAAGATGCCCCTGTCCCGCTATGTTCAGAACACTATCCTCCGCAGCTATCAGCCGACAGGACCATCCAGATATTTGCTCGCGGTCAGATAACCGCCGCCAGCGCCGATGGCCTTGCCATCGACTTTGACCACCCCCGCCTCCGTATACAGCGGCATGGCGAAGAAATGGTCAGGCTTCACGTAGCACTTCTCATCTTGCGGAACTTCAAATCCTTCCGGTTCCAGAACGGTCCCGACCTCGAACTGAGGCGCGAAAAGCACTTCACAAGTAGTGTGAGGCTCTGCGTCGGGATCACTGGCCGCCAACAGCATGCCCCGGCTCTTCACCCCGCGGAAATTGGCGGGCTTGAGATTGCTCACGACGACGATGTGCTTGCCCATCAACTCATCGATGGTGTAGTACGGCACGATGCTGGACACGATGGTCCGGGGTTCCGCTTCTCCGCAGTCCAACGTCAGTATATACAGGATATCACCATTGGGATGTTTTTCTACATTCACAATCTTCGCTACTTTCAGTATGACGCGGCGAACGAACTGCTGCGCAATGGTTTCATCCGCTGGAACAGCCCCTTGAGGGACGTTCTTGACTGTATCAGACATTTTATTCTCCTTATGTTCAGCTTGCTGTTTCTTCTCTTTTTCAGCGCGTTCCTGTTGGGAACCGCTATACCGTTCACGAAGTTCATCGATCAAGGAGTCGTCCAGCTTGGTAAACAGGTAGTCGACGTCGCCAATCGTATCGATACCCGTGAACGTAGACAGCTGGGGCCACTGGTCGCCGGAACAACCGAGCCAAGACAACAGCTTGCCGGACGCTACGGGCATATACGGTTCAATCATGACCGCGAGATCATGTATCAGATAGACCAAAGTACGAAGCAACGAAGCCGCCGTCTCAGGATCTTCAGTCCGCTTTTTCCAAGGCTCACCGTCCTGGAACGCCTTGTTTCCCATCGAGGAAAGCGTGAATATCTGTCTCAGGGCTTCACGTTCCTCGGCATGCTCCAAAAGATCGGTAATCACCGTTTCTTGGTCGATAATCGCCTTCGCCAAAGTCTGGTTGATACGACCTTCCGGCAACTTGCCGTCATAAAAACGCTTTACGAACGTCAAGGTCCGGTTGACTAAATTGGACAGGTTGCCGATCAGCTCTCCGTTGACCTTCTCCTGAAAATCCTTCCAAGTAAAGGTCACGTCGCTCTTTTCTGGCCGGTTGTAGTACATGTAGAAACGCCAGACATCGGCGGGAATGCCAGTCTCCTGCACGTCGTTGCCGAAAATGCCGATACCCTTGCTCTTTGAAAACTTGCCACCTTCATAGTTGAGATATTCAGTGGAACTCATATGATGCAGCATCGTCCAATTCTCGCCGGTGGCCAGCAACGTCGAGGGGAAGATGACGGTATGGAACGGGATGTTATCCTTTCCGATGAACTGGAACAGCTCCACCTCGTCGGGATTCTTCCACCAATCCTTCCATTGGCCGGTATAGCCGGCGGTAATCGAGATATAGCCGATGGGAGCGTCGAACCAGACATAGAACACTTTGTCCTCGAATCCCGGCTTCGGCACGGGGATACCCCATTTCAAATCCCTGGTGATGCAACGCTCTTTCAGTCCGTCCCGAATCCATGACCGTGTCATCTGCACTGCGTTTTTCGCCCAGAAACCCCTTTCGCTCGCTTCGTCCATCCACTTCTCAAGCAACGGAAGCGCTTTCGGCAGGTTCAGGTACAGATGCCTGGTCTTGCGGACCTCAGGCCGGGTACCGCAGACGCCGCACCGCGGTTCAATCAGCTCCGTCGGCTCCAGCAGGGACTGGCAGCTGTCGCACTGATCCCCCCTCGCCTCGGAGCTTCCGCAATGGGGGCAGGTTCCCTCGACATACCGGTCGGCGAGGAAACGCTGGCAATTGGGACAATAGAGCTGTTCAATCTCTTTTTCATCTATATATCCGGCGGCTTCGACTTCCTTGAAGATACCCTGCGTGATTTCAGTCTGGATTGGATCGGAAGTCCTGCCGAAACGGTCAAAGGCGATATTGAACCAATTATAGATGTCGCGATGGATCACATGGTAGCGGTCACAAAGTTCACGGGGAGAGATCCCCTCCTGCAAGGCCCTGGTCTCGGAAGCGGTCCCGTATTCATCGGTACCGCAGACATACAGGGTATCATAGCCGCGGGAGCGGCAGAAACGGGCGAACGCATCGGCGGAAAGCACTTGGGTCAGATTTCCGAGATGCGGAATATTGTTCACATACGGCAATGCGGAAGTAATCAGTCTTCGTTTTTTCATAGTCCGTCCATCATAGCCCTCCGCCGAGCTTTTTTCAATATCATTCAGACTGATACGATACATTTGGAACGGCAAACTTCCCGCCTCTTTTTTCCGAAGTTCCTTGACCATGAGTATCCCGCAATATACATTGTAGACTGTGCCGTCATTGTAGGCGACTTGTTCCAAAGGTATCCTGTCGGCACGAATCATGAAGGGCGCCAGCGCAGCCGCCTCCATCCAAGGGAGGAAGCCTGCAACCGCAAAAGGCGTCCAGTAGGAGAAGAGATGGAGGAGAATAACAGACAATCTTCCTCGCGCAAGCATTTCCGCATCAGTCCAAAACTCATTCTTGGCGTGATTGGGGTACTGATACTGATAGCTCTGGTCATGAGCAGTTTCTTTGTAGTAGACCAGACTGAACAGGCGGTGGTCTTGCGGTTGGGCAAGTATAACCGGACCGTAGGTCCCGGTCTCCAGACGAAGTTGCCGTTCGGTATCGACGTCAACTACAACGTCCCGACGCAGATCGTGCAGACCATGACGTTCGGCTATCGTTCGTCCAACCAGGTTGTGGCGAACCCGCTGCTCAACGCCGCGGACTATCCCCGGGAATCGGTCATGCTCACCGGAGACCTCAACATCATCGACGTCGAGTGGATCGTGCAGTACAAGATCGAGAATCCCGCGGCATGGTTGTTCAGCGTCCAGGACAGGGATACGACGATCAGGGATATCAGCCAGTCCGTCATGAACCAGCTCGTGGGAGACTTGCCGATCCTGTCGGTCATGACCAGCGAAAGAACACGCATCGAGGTGGAGACGCAGGAGGCGATGCAGAAGATATTCGACTCCTACAACCTCGGCATCAGGGTCGTCACCGTCAAGTTGCAGAACATCGTGCCCCCCGTCGGGACCGTCCAGGATGCGTTCGAAGACGTCAACAAGGCCATCCAGGACATGAACAGATTGATAAACGAAGGAAAGGAAGGCTACAACAGGGAGATTCCAAGCGCGCAAGGCGAAGCGAACCGGCTGGTGCAGGTCGCACAAGGCTATGCCGCCGAACGTGTCAACCAAGCCACCGGAGACGTCGCCCGATTCAATTCGGTGAGGGAGGCGTATGAACAGAGCAAGGACATCACCAGCATCCGGCTGTACATCGAAACGATGGAAGAAATCATCAACGACGCGTCCGGCAGGGGTTCTACCGTCATCATCGACAAAAACCTGGAGAATTTCCTTCCGGTCGGTTCAGTGGACAATCTTCTGGGAGGTGCCAAATGAAAAAGACTGTAACGGTACTTGTGGTCATCGGCGTCCTGCTGGTCATCTTCCTGCTTCTGGGGCCGTTCTACATCCTCGACGAAGGGGAACAGGCTGTCGTCACCCGTTTTGGGAAGATCGTGAACACAGAGACGTCCGCGGGACTGAAATTCAAGATGCCGGTCATAGACAACGTCGTGAAATATCCTAAGAAGATACTTTCATGGGACGGCGACGCGCAGCGCATCCCCACCAAGGAGAATCAGTTCATCTGGGTGGACACCACCGCACGCTGGAGGATCAGCGACCCTGTGAAGTTCTATGAGACGGTCAATACTGTGGCGAATGGACGTTCGCGCCTCAACGATGTCCTGGACTCCACGATTCGCACGGTCATCAGTGAGAACTATCTCAATGAAGCGGTGCGCAACTCGAACCAGATCAATGCGATCAAGGTCGAGGAACAGGTGCAGAACGTCGATAACATCGAAGACGCCGAACGCCTGCGAAACCTGACGGTCACTTCAACGCAGCAGGAGACGATCAAGATCGGTCGGGAGGGCCTGTCCCAGCGGATGTTCGAGATGGCTTCAGGATTCACCGACGCCTACGGCATCACGTTGATCGACATCGTCATCCGCCAGATCCGCTACAGCGACGATCTGACCCAGAGCGTCTACGAACGGATGATCAAGGAACGAAACCAGATCGCCGAAGCATATCGCTCCTATGGCCGCGGTCAGCTCGCGCAGTGGCAGGGCAAGACGGAGAACGACCAGAAGACGATCCTTTCCGAAGCCTATGCCAAGTCGGAGCAGATCAAGGGCGTAGCCGACGCCCAAGCGGCCCGAATATACGCCGAGGCTTACGAGGCGGATCCCCAGTTCTTCCAGCTATGGAGGTCCCTGGAGTCCTACAAGAAGACGATCCCGAACCTGAACAAGGTCCTCAGCACCGACATGGAGTACTTCAACTTGATGTACGGCAAAAGCAACCAATAGTCCCTAGGGGCTGTTGTTCTACAGCCGCTCCACGTCACCCCGCAGGGGGAGGATATGGAGCGGGTTGCCGGGATTCTACAGGGCCGCCACGATTGTGGCGGCTCTTTTCATCTGCAAGGGCCGTTGCATCATATCATCATCCCCCGTATACTACGCCCATGCATGACCACCCCACCCCATTGCTGATCGCTTTTGATTTTGACGGGACGCTCTACCCTCTTCGGCCATATGACAGTGAACAAAGGCTCCTGCTGAAAGCGACGGAGCGAGCGGGAACGCTCAAGCGCGCCATCGCGAAAAGAGCGGTGCTGAAAGACATGAAGGGGATGATGCACCTTGGTGAGTTTACCGACAACTACGTGAAATTAACCCGTAACGCCCCGTCCACGATGTTCGATGATGTCGTCACCGACTTGTGCGCCTTGGTGGAGCCGTCCGCATTGGAATCCCTGCGTAGTTTGAAAAAAGATACGGAAGCGGAGCTTTGTATCATCAGTTGCGGCACGGTGAACCTCATAGAAAGATATTTGACGCAGATGAATGTCCTGGAAATATTCAGTGACATTACCGGAAAGGTGTTCGATACGACTCGTGGAACGCTGGCTTCAGTCACCATTTCCGTCAGAACGCCACAGGACAAGGTACGGATATTGGACGATCACATAGCCCGTATCGTCACCACCACGGGTGTCAGGCCGCTGACGGTCGCTATCGGCGATGGCCCGACTGACATCCCGATGCTTCACCATGCGGATCTCGGCATCCTTATCGACTGGGACAAGCTTCCCGGCGAAAATCCTGAACAACGGGGGTTTGCCTTGGCGGGTTCGGTTGACGAGGCCTGCCTGATCGTGAGGGCATGGTTGAAAACAAAAACGAGGAATTCCCAGGAAAACTCAAATTAATCCGTCAGTTCCCACACCAGAGCCCGTTTGTCTTTGGGCTGAGGAAAGCTTTCATTATCCGCGCTTGATTATGCGGCCGTGAAATATCCGCGCTTTCCTTTTCACATGTGGCGGATATTGACCATGGCGTATGGAATACCCATCCTTTGGAGGCGACCGTCCTTGTGATGCATTCACAATGGCAGAAGTCCTTTCTGCAAAAGTCTCCGGTGAATACGGGTTCTGGCGTAGCGTCGATTGTGAAAGGGCCGCCCACAACTGACGGAACCCATATCCGGAGCAGACTGGGGTATGTGCCGTTTATTGTCCTGAACGTAGCCTTATGCAAGGCATGCGTCCATCGCCAACCTGTTCCAAAGAGACTACCTCCATCTGTCGTCCATGGCGGACTTGACCTGGTTGGCTTTGAACGCTACGAAGTCGTTGGCAGGAACATCCAAATCCCCCAAACCGACGCCGTCACTTACGTCGTTGAATATTACCCCGTCATATCCTTTCTTTTCCGCATATTCGGCCCATTCGCAAATATCCTTCTTCATAGCGTTGAATTCCATGCTCCCATAATTCTGACCGTTCGCCTCTATGTCCAAGGGATTGCGCAAATTCAAATAGCAGGCATAGAGTTCAAAGCCATATCCACCCGCGTTGTCCATGTCGCTATTGAAGAAAAAACCTGAATTCGCACGTCCCTCGTTCTTCCTGCGGAACACGGAGAACCGGGAGTATTCCGTGCCATAGCTCTTCCATTTGGGGTTCCATGTGCTTGCCTCATCACGATTGGTCGTCCCGTGATAGACCACCTGCGGCTCGCCGTTTTCATCAACTACCTTGGACGAAGTGAATATTTCTTGTATTATTTGCAGTAATCGCTTATCCTTTATACATGAGGAGTTGATTTCCAAATCTGTTTGTTTCTGGTTTACAGAAGAGGAAATGAACTCCTTTATTTTTGCCAGTTCAGTCAGCTTGTGGTCATAATACCGGTTGCCGTCCTTGGCGATCGACACAACGGATTTGACCATGTACTCGAAACCGTCAATGGATATAGCCGATACATAATACCGGAATCTATCGATCTCTGGTTTTCTTGGATTGTCGTTCTTCAATTCCGTGACAAACTGCGAGTTCTCAGCGATATAGGGGATTGCCGCGATGGATTGCAGGTGATGGACGTCCTTGTAGTCATGTTCCAGAATTTCTTTCAGACTGCCGAACTTACTGCTCGTAGTAAGGTTGAAGGAGAATCCATCCGACAGGTTCGTATAAGTCCCCGTGAGGGTCTTGCCAAAGTTCGCTGCGCTTGTCTTGACGGCCTTGAGGTCTGGACTGGCAGGAATCGCTGAGACATTGATTGCAAACGGTCGAGAATCAACAATACGGTTTACCGCTTCCCGGCCTTCCCAGTTCCCGAACCACTTCTTGAACGCCGGAGTCCGCACCTGAACCCACTGTTCGTATGTGAGGTTGGAGGGCTTGCCATTGGGAGCGAGGTGGTTGCCGTCAGCGTCGAAGTTGTCGGGGTTCGCACGAAGCCGGGTCTCGGTGTCGGCGTATTCCCGCCGCACCTGGGACAAGGCAGCGTCATCAGCCTGGAACAACGCGCCGGACGCCGCCCGCTCCCGGGACACACCGGAATTGAGCAATCCATCGTCCGTGATGGTCGCCCCCTTGGTATTCTCAACGGCCTCCCGGAAGACATCAGAATCAGGTAATGCGATGGGGTAATCAAGTTGCCGTACCGTTTCCGGTGCAAGCTGATAGAGGATGTTCGGGTTCTCCGCGTCGAACGTCCCCCGGTTGTCCGTGGCGGACTTGATCTGTGTGGAATCGAATACAACATATTGGTTCACACTTTCCCGGCCTACGCTCCGTGCATCAGCGTCAGTGTTCCGTATGACAATACCGTCATATCCTTGATCCGTGAGAGACCGCTTGTATTGCGCTATCGCCTTTTGAGAATCATCCTGGGCTCTATGCTTCCTTCCCCATTTGTGTTTTTTGCCGTTATAGGTAGCGAACTCGTCAAGATCGTCAAGCATCTGGAGATATGCATCTCCGTTTTCAGCCACGTTCAGTTGCTCATACAACTGTTTTTGCCGTGCCTCAAGTGCATCCCATTGCTTGAGCTTTTCGCCAAAAGGCTTTCCAAAATAGAGGTTATCATTCATCGCTTCCTTGTAAAGCCGGGATTCACCTGTCTGGACAAAGGAATTGTCCGGTTCCTTTCCGGTCAATTCCTTGAGGATCGCGTTCTTCTGGGTTTGGATATGATCTATCTCACCTTTCAGTCGACTGGCTTCGCCTGACATGTCCTTGGTGATATATTCCTTTGGGTTCTTCATATCCAGGAACACTTCGTGGACACCGGGATTTCTTCCCCACCACATCCGCGAGAAGCTATCCGCCAAAGCCCTGTCTTCGGCGAACCAAAAGCCTATCGGAGCATTGGTGTTCGATGAACCGGACCGCTCAATTTCAAAGGTGTGAAATCCAGCACGGGGAGAACCATGATACATGATTTTCGGCTCGCCGTTCTCATCAACTACCCTGGATACACTCTCTGCGTTGACGCCATCCAATAGTCGTGATATATTTCCCTTGTCAGAAGTTCCGGAAAGGCTTCCGGAGAATACGGTTTCTGCCGTAGTATCGATTGTGGATACGCCGCCCGCATCTGACAGAGCCCCTACCCTGGGCAGACTGGGGTATGGGTTGTTTTTTGTCCTGAACGCAGTCTTATGAAAGAGCAGGCGTCCATTGCCGGCCTGTTCTAGAGAAACCACTTCCATGAGACGGGATTGCTTCTTGATGAAAATCAAATTGTCCCTTGTTGTTTCTTTGCTGTTCCTATGCCGGGTGTCGGCAATAATCTCATCGGGGGAAGACAATATCTCCTGGATATTCAGATATTCAGATATTCATCGATCCCCAAATCGGCATGATGATTCAATGCGTGATCGATGAAATAAGCTTGCCCGCTGTATACCCTGTTATCGACCGCATCCCCTTTGAAATATTGAAGGAACCGCTGGGGAATGTATCGTCATGATTCTTGCTCTTTTGTAGTTGAACACGACGCAGGCAGGCACACAACGCTTGAACGCCAGCCTGCGAAGGAAAGGTCGCGGGAGGCAAGGCCGTGAAACAGGGGCAGTGCGAAAAGCACGGCCCTGTTGAGACAACGACTATCACACGCCAACCATAGCAAATCCTGCGAAGGAGAATGGGAGCCTGGCAAGGCGCGAAAGGATTGACAGTACTACAGGTACGGCAATCCTGAATGCAACGCAGGCATGCGCCCATTCTCCGAGCAGGGAGTTTGACTTTTAGGGAAATTGCATATACCCTTTTATCGACATCAACATCCAATCGGTATCGATGTCACCGACACACCGCCAAGGAGTTATGATTGGACAACCAACGGAAGGCCCGTATACGGAACAGCAACCGCCGCATCCAGTTCTTCTTATGCCTGTGCGGCATAGCTTTGCTGACGTCCTGTTCGTCCAGCCCGGAGCAGGAGGAACAGCGGCGAAGCCTGGCGTTGGATTATGGTGTAATTACAGGAAGCATCGCATATCCCGGAAACTACTCCTATACCGACGGCAGCCTGGTGATCGACATCTCCCTGACGCAGTACGACTTCGTGACCGGGAACACACAGGAGATATCGCATCAGCGGATTAGAAATCCGCAACGCTTTCCGGTGAACTATACGATTCGGTATGACAGCAAGGACATCCTGCCCTATATGAGGTATTCCATCAGCGTCCAGGTCCGCAGAAGCGGAGAGACGGTCCCCTACCTGGAGGCTACCGAGGACGCCTGGGTGCTTACCGCGGGCAACAGCGACAGGGCCAACATCCAGCTGACGGTGTCGCGTTAAAAACAGCAGGCGTCCGGTTCCCGGGCGAACACAGAGGCTACCGCCCGGACCATCTTTCAGTTCGGGATGCCCCGCTACGGGACGGTGCATGTTCTCGCATCGCATGACAGGAGGCCTTCCGCCTGGCCCGGTCCGTTCAGAAAAGGCCTACTGCGGCAGATAGGCGGCTCTCGCTTGCCCTAATGCGGCCCTGTAGCAGATGAACGCCAGAAACAGGGACACTGCGGTGGCGGTATACATGCACCATACCGGCGCAAGACCAAGAATTCCGGGAACGATGGCCGACACAGCCACAATCATCAGATACAGCAGGCTCAATCCCATTCCAATCAGTCCGTTCAAATTCTGCTTGACCGCCTGTTGCGGCAGTTTCCAATCCAAAACCGGCCGGTGATAGTCAACAGCGAGATCCAACGCACCGGTACCGAAGATGGTGAACAAGCCAAGGAACAGCATCCAGGGAAGATTCTTCGCATCGATATTGAATATCCAGCAACACAAGAACAGGTAGATTACATGGGGAACGTACAGCATGACCATGTGCAACGCCATTTTGCCGTTGACATGAGTTCGGAACGAGACAGGCCAGGAACGGCTCAACGAGAACAAAGGGCCTTCGCGGGAAACGCTGGTGGAACTTACCATGGAAAACGAAGCCATCAATACCAGAATACCGCACATCCCGGCGGAAAACCAAGGTGAAGAGCTTACGGATTCAACCATGCCCCGCATTTCGCCGAGCACGCCGCTCAGCGCATAGACTATGACCAAGATGATTGGGATACAGACTTCCCCGACAAGTTCAATCAGAAAGGCGGGAGTCCCTCGAATAATATCCCATTCCTTCGCGGCAAGACTGACAACACGCGACGACGGTTCAAACAGAGCGCTCCGTTTCTTGCGAAAGAAATGTATTGAAGCAATCAATTTACGACGATGAACCTTATTCACTCCATTCTGGGCGATTGAAACGCACTGCCCGTAGGAACGGGAGAGAAACAGGATTGCAAGCCAAGTAAAGACCACATTGATCAGCACACTCAAAACAAACGCCAGATAGGGATTGAGAAAACCGTATTGGGAAAAAAGCATTGATGTCTGGCAGGCAAAATAGAATAAAGACTTGTACGCCGTTGAAACAGTCGCGCCGAGCGCCGCGACCAGCTGGCTGGGATCCGAAGATTCGTCAAGCCCCGACATCCGCATCACCCCGCCTTGGGCGAACAAGACCAAAGCCATGACGACCAGAACGGCGACAAGTTCAATCAACACCTTGTTGTTGCGCCCCTTGGAGAGCTTCATGACAACCCTTCCGAACACTGCGCCAAGCAAGATGGGAACGACAGGTCCGAGAAACAGGGTGAACAGACCGCCGAACACCAACGGCACGGACCAGCCGGTGACACCCCATACGATCACGATGCCGGGGACGGTCACGAAGAAATAGAGAGGAAACAACGCGGTGTACAGCAACACCAGGCGACTGGCGAGCAATTCACTCTGGCGTACCGGTACGGTCATCAGCATGGAAAGGTCTTTGCCCCGATAGAGCGTCGAGGCGGCGGTCATGCAGGAAAACAGGAATACAAGGACAGCGCCGAGAATTTCAGCGAGAAACGCGCCGAGATCGGGAAGACCGATCAGCAGGCCCATCTGCTGAAACGAATAGTAGTTGACCCCGATCATGACCATGAGCATCGCGAAAGAAAATGCAAGCAGCACCCCCAGCAGGATACCGCCAATAATCCTGAAGGCCTTTTTTGCCAGGCCCGCGTCTTTTCCCGGACGGCGGGAAGAAACGATCTGAAACAGATGCGTCCAAGGCCTAGTACCGGAATAGTAGGAACGGACAAGCAAAACGACTGTACGAAGGTTCATCGCAGGACCTCCTCTGTCGTCTCCGCCACCTGCCCGATATCAGTCTGTCCTGTAAGTTGCAGGAACAGTTCCTCCAACGTAGCGTCAGTCTCCCCTTTCTGAGTTTTCAACTCATCCAGCGTACCATTGAACAGCAGGTGGCCTTTGGCTATGATGCCGACCCTATCACAAAGCCGTTCGGCGACTTCCATGACATGTGTCGAAAAAAACACCGTACGCCCCATCTTGCAGAATTCCCGCATGACATCTTTCAAAACAAAGGAAGAACGCGGGTCCAGACCGACCATGGGCTCGTCGAGCACCAACACCTGGGGATCGTGGACCAATGCGGCGATGACGCCGAGTTTCTGCTTCATGCCATGGGAATAGCTGTTGATCGGATCTCGCAAGGCATCCGTCATTTCAAACATCTCGGCGAGCTTTAAGGTTCTGCTTTCCCTGGCCTTGCCGGGAATGCCATACAGGTCACAGATGAAATTGATATGGCGCAGACCTGTCATGCGTTCATAGAACAGCGGCTCATCAGGAACGTAGCCGAGCAATTTCTTCAATTCGGTCGAAGAATCCAGATTGTCGAAAGAACCCACTTCGATGCTGCCGGAATCCTGCCGGAGCATGCCGACGAGCATCTTGATGGTGGTTGACTTGCCAGCGCCGTTAGGGCCGAGGAAACCGAAGATTTCACCAGGGCGCACCTGAAGGTTCAAATGGTCTACCGCAGGGACTTTGCCCTTTCCATAACATTTCGTAACATCAGTAAAACTGACCATTGGCTTTTTCGCGTCTCTTGCAGCGTCCATATCAACCCCTCCATCTATCCGCGGTTAGCAGGCCGGAACGATTCAGCCATCGTCGCCCGACACGGCCAAATCGCGCCATATGATATCAATATGATATCATTATGATTCAAACTTGGCAACCCGCTCAAAACAGGATTCCGCCTATTGTGGAAATCATACACTATCGGGAGGCGTTCTGGAATGGCAGACATTGATGGAATATCGCTAAAAACGCAACGCCATCCATCATGGCCATGAATAAATATTTAATAAATTCCATGCATTATAATAAGTTAAGACTTTTTTACGAATAAATATACAAAACATATTGCATATTTTATCAATTTTCGCATATTATCGAACCATCAGAAAAACGATTGATCCTACGGAGGGATACACGATATGAGCAAGGAAAAAGTAATTCTGGCATACAGCGGCGGACTGGATACTTCCGTCATCCTCAAATGGCTGTCGAACAAGGGCTTCGATGTCATCGCCTATGTAGCGAACGTAGGACAGAACGAAGATTTCGACGCCATTGAAAAGAAAGCGTATGCGACCGGCGCGTCGAAGGTATACATAGAGGATCTGCGTAAGGAACTGGTGACGGACTATATCATCCCGGCCATGAAGGCGAATGCAATTTATGAAGGGACGTATATGCTGGGAACCTCCATCGCGAGACCGATCATCGCGAAGCGGCATATAGAAATCGCGAAAAAAGAAGGTACCGTGTACGTGGCGCATGGAGCCACCGGCAAAGGCAACGACCAGGTCCGGTTCGAGTTCGGCTACTACATGCACATGCCGGAAGTGAAGATCATCAGCCCATGGAAGGATCCCGAATGGCTGAGCCAGTTTGAAGGACGTTCCGACATGCTCGCCTATGCGGAGAAATACGACATCCCCGTCAAAGCCTCCTTGAAGAAGCCCTACAGCGAAGATGAAAATCTGATTCACATCAGCCACGAAGCCGGTATTCTGGAAGATCCCGCCAACCGCTGTCCCGCCGACGTGTTCTCCCTGACGCTTTCTCCGCAGGACGCTCCAGACAAGGAAACCAACCTGGCGATCGAATTCGTGAACGGAACACCCGTGAAGGTTACCAATGAAGACGACGGAACGGTCGTGACCGACCCGCTTGAAATGGTCCTGTACTTGAACAAGATGGGCCATGACAACGCTATCGGCAGGGTGGACATGGTGGAAAACCGCTACATCGGCATCAAGAGCCGTGGCGTCTACGAGACCCCCGGATGCGAAATCCTCTGGAAAGCCCACCACAATCTGGAGGGAATCACGATGGACAAGGAAGTAATGCACCTCAGGGACTGCATGATGCCCAAGTACGCCGAGTTGATCTACAACGGCTACTGGCATGCGCCTGAGTTCGACATGCTCACCGCCGCGTTCGAGCAGAGCCAGAAGCATGTCACCGGCACAGCCAAGGTCGCTTTGTACAAGGGGAATGTGGTCAACGCAGGAATCACCAGCCCCTGTTCCCTCTACAACGAGGCGCTGGGCAGTATGGATATCGCAGGTGGATACCATCCAGTCGACTGCAAGGGGTTCATCAACATCAACGCGATTCGGCTGATGGCTTCGGCTACACGGAATAATTGAGGAACATGCGAGGACAAGGCTTTGACAGCGTTTTCCATGGACGCTCATGAAGAAAGACTGTTAAACGGCGACAACGACGTCGTAAGAGTACGGATTGCTCTTACGACGTTTTTTGTTGCACTTTGTTGTTTTTTGTTGTGAGAATGAATTCGCCATGCTACGATGTCTTATATTCCAGGAGGAAGATTACTTTGGAAACGACTTGCGCGATTGAGATGAAGGGCATCACCAAGCGCTTTGGCAAAGTGGTGGCCAACGACGACATTGACCTGACGATCAACCGGGGTGAGATACTCGCTCTGCTGGGAGAGAACGGCAGCGGGAAAACCACCTTGATGAACATGCTGTCGGGAATCTACCAACCGGATGAAGGACAGATTTTCATGGACGGCAGCCCGATTTGGATACGTTCTCCCAAAGATGCGTATGACTATGGAATCGGGATGATCCATCAGCATTACAAGCTGGTCGATGTGTTTACAGCGGCCCAGAACATCATCCTAGGTCTCGATGATGGCAAGATGGATTTGAAAGCAACGAACACCAAAGTCCAGGAAATCTGCGACAGATATGGTTTTGACATCGCCCCGACGAAGAAAATCTACGACATGTCGGTTTCCCAGAAGCAAACGGTCGAAATCGTCAAAGTGCTGTACAGAGGGGCCAAGATACTGGTTCTTGACGAACCGACCGCGGTCCTGACGCCACAGGAAACGGAAAAACTGTTCAACGTACTGAGAAATATGAAGGCGGACGGCAAGGCCATCGTCATCATCACCCACAAGCTCAACGAAGTCATGGATGTTTCGGACAAGGTGGCCGTCCTGCGAAAGGGAAAGTATATCGGAACGGTGCATACCTCGGATACAAACCCGCAGGCGTTGACCGACATGATGGTCGGCCATGCGGTAACGCTCAATATAGATCGACCGTCCTACGATACTCCAAAGCCCAAATTGCGAGTCAAAGGACTGACTTGCGTCGACAATGAAGGCGTCAAGAAACTTGACGATGTTTCATTTACAGCGATGACGGGGGAAATCCTTGGCGTCGCGGGCATCGCTGGCTCGGGACAAAAGGAACTGCTTGAAGGAATCACGGGCCTATACCCGGTAGCGGAGGGTTCGGTGCAATTCATAGGCGAAGATGGAACGGAAACCGAACTAGTCGGGAAAACCCCCATGCAGATTCGCAAGACGGGCGTCGGCATGGCATTCGTGCCAGAGGACAGACTCGGGATGGGGCTGGTCGGCTCCATGGGCATGACGGGCAACATGCTGCTTCGTTCCTGGAAAAACGGCAAAGGCGCCTTCCTTCACCGAAAACAGCCGGAAGAGCTTGCGAAACGTATTTGGGATGAGCTGGAGGTCGTCACCCCCAGTACGAGCTTCCCTGTCAGGAGAATGTCAGGAGGCAACGTCCAGAAGGTGCTTGTAGGCCGGGAAATCTCCGGAGAACCCGCGGTACTCATGACGGCCTATGCCGTGCGGGGACTGGACATCAACACTTCCTACACCATTTACAATCTGCTTACAGAGCAGAAGATGAAAGGCGTCGCGGTGCTGTATGTCGGAGAGGACCTCGACGTGCTGCTGGAGTTGTGCGACAGAATCCTGGTGCTGTGCGGCGGACGGATCAGCGGCATAGTCGACGCCCGCACCGCCACGAAAGAACAAATAGGCTTCATGATGACCAGTATTGAAAGTGAGGAGGCGGGCCGATGAGCGCAGAACCCAAAACGCAACTGATACGTCTTGCGAAACGTGACCATATGGATCCGAAGAAGGTCTGGTGCATCCGTATCGCCTCCATCGTATTCGCACTTGTCCTCGGGTGCATCCCCATGCTCCTTACAGGCCACAACCCCGTCGCGGCATATGGAATCATCGTCCAGGGTTCGTTGAGCAAGTCGATATACCTCAAGCAGACGATCAAGATTGCCATTCCCCTCTTGGGAGCGGCGCTCGCCATAGCCCCGTGCTTCAAGATGCGCTTCTGGAATATCGGCGCGGAGGGCCAGATCACCATGGGGGCCATCGCGGCTTCATACTTCGCGCTGTTCTGGTATGACAAGCTTCCACGTTTCCCGCTTCTTGTAATCATGTTTCTCGCCGCAGCGTTGGCGGGGGGCGTCTGGGCGCTGATCCCGGCGTTCTTCAAGGCGAAGTGGAATACGAATGAGACGCTGTTCACGTTGATGATGAACTATATCGCCATCGGTATCGTGGCGTGGTTGCAGGGTGGTCCCTGGGAAGGGAGAAAAGGCTCCCAGATCATTCCGATGTTCAAGCAATCGGCCAGATTGCCGAGCGTCTTCGGAATCCACTGCGGCTGGATTATCGTCCTCGTCCTCGTCGTCGTGATGTACATCTATATGAACCATACGAAGCACGGGTATGAGATCGCCGTCATCGGGGATTCGTACAACACCGCGCGCTATGCGGGAATGAACGTGGGACGCATCATGATGCGCACCATGCTCGTCTCGGGCGCCATCTGCGGCATCGTGGGGTTCATCGTCGTGTCCGGCGCAAACTATACGCTCTACAAGGGTGTCGCGAACGGCGTCGGATTCACTTCGATCACCGTGGCCTGGCTGAGCCAGCTCAATTCCTTCGCCATGATAGCCATCTCGATGATCCTCGCGATCCTGACCAAGGGGGCTAATACGTTGCAGACACGGATGCAAGTGCCGGCGTCCATCGCGAATATCGTAATCGGCATCCTGCTGTTCTGCATGCTGGGCTGCGAATTCTTCATCAACTACAAGGTTATTCTGCGACACAAGGCGGTACGGGAGGTGAAAGCATGAGCACCTTGATATCTTTGATCATCGCTGCCGTCACGTTCGGCACGGTCCTCATGTTCGGTACCTTGGGCGAGATTCTGACGGAACGGTCGGGAAACCTCAACCTTGGGGTCGAAGGCATCATGTATATGGGGGGCGCATTCGGACTTGCCGGCGCTTTCTACTATGAAAAAATGGTCGGGACAGCGGCTTCCAATGGGGCGGTCGCCATAATCGTCGCGATTCTGGCCGCTTTCGCGGCGGGCGCGGCGGCATCGCTCATCTATAGCTTCCTGACCATCACGCTCCGGGCGAACCAGAACGTGACCGGTCTCGCGCTTGCGATTTTCGGCACGGGTGTCGGACAGTTCACCGGAGAGTTCATGCGTGTCAGCGAGGGCGGATACGTCGCACTCAGCAACAGTCTGAAGGCGGCGTTCTCCCGGTCGATATTTCCAAAGGCGCTGTCAGAAATTCCTGTAGTCGGAAATATCCTGTTCAGCCATACGGTGTTCTTCTATCTCGCTGTAGTACTGGCTATTCTAATGCATCTTTTCCTCTACAAGACCCGCTACGGCATGTACCTGAGGGCCGTGGGGGAATCCCCGGCCACCGCGGACGCCGCCGGTATCAACATCACGAAATACAAATACCTTTCAACAATCATCGGAGGAGGGATTTCCGCTATCGGCGGCATGGTGTATATCACGACCACCGCGGGGTGTGTATGGAACCACGAGGGGCTCGCCGGCGTCGGATGGCTTGCTGTGGCGCTCGTGATATTCTGCATGTGGAGGCCTTTGAACGCCATCTGGGGTTCAATCATCTTCGGAGCCATGATGATCATGTACCTGCGCGTCGTAGTACCGTTCATCCCCACGGAATTATACAAGATACTACCCTATGTCGTCACGGTCATCGTCCTCGTTTTCTCCAGCATGCGCAATAACAAGGAAAAGCAGCCGCCAGCTTCTCTCGGGCTCAATTATTTCAGAGAGGAACGATAAGGACCGCCGTTCTGCGGGGAAGGGGGCGGATGAAAGCGCCCCCTCCTTTTTGCTTCCCGTAGGAACTTTCCGACCGGCTTGCGGGTGAAAGTTTCACTGAAACGGATAGCAACTGGCATGAATTTGCCAGATTGGTGCGAACATATTGTGTTTTTTCGCAAACAATGTTGAAAAACACAATAATTATGATAAAATCGTACATATGTGGAGTTTTTAGTTCACAAAAAAACTGTTCCAGGTCTCTGACTTCGGAACAAAAGTGGAGAGAAACATGAAAAAAATCACACTTACGCTTCTTGCCATGCTGCTTGTCGCAGGCTTGGCGTTCGCTGGGGGGGCATCGGAAGCTCGTACTACAGCCAGCGCAGGAACGACGCTGAAGGTCGGACTGCTGTGCATCGGTGACGAGAATGACCAGGGATATTCGTACAACTTCATCCAGGGGCGCAACGAAGCTACAAAGAGACTGGCCGCCGACGGTATCAACGTTGAATGGGTAACGAAATACAACATCGGTGAAGATTCAACATGCCTGGATGCCAATATCGAGGCAGCAGAAGAGGGTTGTCAGATTATTTTTAACAACAGCTATGGTTTTGAGCCCTTCATGCTTGAAGTCGCGCCGAGCTATCCCAACGTAAAATTCGTAGGCTGCACGAACTGCGTCTCCTGCGTTGACGATCTGCCCAACACCTACAATGCGTTCGCCAATATCTACGAAGGCCGTTATGTAGCTGGTGTGGTCGCAGGCATGAAGCTCAACCAGATGATCCAGGAAGGCAAGATAACCGCGAACAAGGCCGTTATCGGCTATGTCGGCGCCTACTCGTTCGCAGAAGTAATCTCCGGCTTTACAGCCTACTACCTTGGCGCAAGGAGCGTCTGCCCTTCAGTGACCATGAAGGTTTCCTTCGTAGGCTCCTGGTCTGACGCGACTGCGGAATCTGATGCCGCATTGGCCCTTATCGACCAGGGTTGCGTAATGATTTCCCAGCATTCCGACAACACGACTCCCGCAACCGCAGCCCAGAGCCGTGGAGTGTTCCATACCGGATACAACGCGGACATGACGGGTGTCGCTCCCGCTGCATCCCTGATTTCAACCCGCATCGACTGGTCTGAATACTTCTACGAATTCATCAAGGCGCATGTTGACGGCGTAACGATGGAGCAGGACTGGTGCAAGGGCATGTCCGACAACGCCGTTGTCATGACTCATCTGAACGAAGCTATCGCTGCTCCTGGAACGGCTGAAAAGATGGCGCAGGTCATCGCCGACATCAAGGCCGGAAAAATCCAGGTTTTCGATACTAGCACTTTCACCGTCGATGGCGCACCGCTTACCCATGCATTCGCACTTGACACCAACGGTGACTTCGCCGCTGATACGGGCGAAGCAGTATTCGATGGCGCATTCCATGAATCCCATTTCCAGAGCGCTCCGTACTTCACCGCTCAAATCGATGGAATCACATGGCTGAACGCCGCATATTGATTTTTCTTCACTGACTATCACGGGGGTGTCGCATCAGTCGGAAGACAACGGCGGCACCCCCGTTCCGTTATCAACGTCCCGGCACGACCATAACCGGAACGCCTATAGCCTGTGGTGATATGGGTATTTCGCATGGATGCGGGTACCTTGACGTGAAATACCGTACAAGTACTTTTTTTCTACATGTTCAACAGCCCTCCCCCTCTTGCGAATGTCTTGACTATAAGTACAATAGAGGCATGTTCAAAATCGGAGAATTCTCCAAGCTCATGCACGTTTCGATTCGCATGCTCAGATACTATGATGAAATGGGGCTGCTCAAACCCGCCGTTGTGGACCGTTACACAGGCTACAGGTTGTACTCTATCGACCAGATACCGGCGCTTCAACAAATATTGCTCCTCCGTGACCTCGATTTTCCTATCATGGAAATGCCTGCGATACTCTCTCATTGGGATGATGACAATATCCGCCGCCGACTTGCTGAAAAACGTGGAGAGCTTGAATCGGAGCTACGGCGTCAACAGTACCGGTTGCAAAAACTTGACCAAGCCATCCAGGATATCGAGCATGGAACGCTTGACTTGCATTACGCCGTTTCGCTCAAGACAATCCCCTCCCTGCTCGTACTGTCCCTTCGCAGAATCATCCCCGCATATGATTGCGAAGAAACGCTCTGGTATGAACTTGGCGACTATATGCGCCGCCATGGAGTCTGCCCCGCCTACGCATCAAATGAAAACAACCTGACGATCTACCATGACCCAGCCCATAAGGATCACGACGTTGACGTGGAGGTCGCCTCGGTAATCGAGAAACCATGCCTGCCTACCGAAGCGGGATTCTCCTGCCGGAACGTGGAGGCGGTGGAGAACATGGCCTGCGTCATGGTCTACGGTCCTTTCAGCAATATAGACGGCGCATACAGAGCCTTTGCCCGCTGGCTCGACGACCACAACCAATACATCATGTCAGGACTCAGCCGCCAAATCTGCCACAAAGGTCCCTGGGATGAACCAGATCCCGCAAAATACCTGACGGAACTACAGTTGCCTGTGGAAAGAAAGAACATTACCTAGCCGTCCGATATCTCCCAACTTCTGCCAGCCTGCGTCCTACTCCGAGCCTCCTGTTGTTCGCAGGTTGTTCTCCAACCGTAACAGCTTCATTGCCAGCGTCATCCTGCGCTCTACGGCGAAAAAAGAAGACTACATGAGAAAAAACTTGACTCTCCCATCATGTGAGGGTTCAAAGTGGAGGCAACGGAGGAAAACGACATGAAAACACAGACATTCAGCAACGTGGAAATCGGTACGGTACGCTCGGACGGACAAGGCATGAGGATTGAACTGGGACAACGATATGTGCCGGGACTAAGGACGTTGGAACAGTTCGGGCACATCGTGACGCTTTGGTGGGCGAATCGCTTCGACACCGAAGAAGACAGGAGCGTTCTAGAGGTCCCGGCTCCTTACAAAAACGCACCGGAAATCATGGGCATCTTCGCCACCCGTTCACCATTGAGACCTAATCCGATCGCACTTTCAGTCAGCGGCATTCTAGGGATAGATGAACGGACGGGAACCATCTATCTCGATTATATCGATGCCGATGACGGGACGCCGGTACTGGATATAAAACCCTATATACCGAGCATCGACAGGATAGAAGAACCCAAAACGCCAAAATGGTGTACGCATTGGCCAAAAAACGTGGAAACATCAGGCGACTTTGATTGGGAAGCGGAATTTAATTTCTGACAGTCAGCACGCCAACGCTACTGGGGTACGGGATGTATAGCCCGTACCCCTTTCACAGCGGGCCGTTGCCAATGCGTCAGTGATACGGTGCCACCGGCTAGAAGAATAGCTGGGCTTCCCGCCTCGTCCCGAGACAACGCTCCTCCAGCATTTTCAGCACTTCAGCATGCCTGGAATCGAAAAAACCACGGACATGAAGCGGACACGCCTTGATGCAAGCAGAACAACGTATACAGCGGGAGACATCCGTCTTGCCCGGGGTCGCCGGGTCGATAGCATCGACGGGGCAAACCTCCACACATGCGCCGCACTCAGAGCAATGCCCGGAAACCATGGCTCCGAACGGAGGATCGGAGGAACGTATACCGGACTTGTACGGACGTTTTCCCTCGATAGCGCCCATCAGGACCTCCCCCTCGTTGAGCTTTTCCAATGCGATGCGGCCGAGCGTATGCATCGCGTCTAGATCCTTCGCATCGGGACGGCCAGAACCAATGCGGTCATCATAAGAATGGACTCCTACAAACGCACCGGCACATAAAGGAATAAAACCTGACGCCCGGCATAAATCCTCCAACTCAACGAGGGCATCCTCATAAGCCCGGTTGCCATACGTAACGGCAAGGACGGCTTTTGAACCATCGGCGTGGATCGACGATGGGAACAACTCCGCGAAACAGGAGGGAAGACGCCCCGCATAGACTGGCGCGCAGATGACGACGACATCATCCTTGTCAAAGTAAATGCCCTTCGACCTTACCTCGCGGCGCGACACGGCTTTGGTCAAATCATGATTCAAGTCGATATTGGACTCAAGCCCGAAAGCCACCGCATTGGCAGTCGTCCGGCTGTTGCCGGTAGGACTGAAATACAACAGATGTACATGCTCGACCATTACGATGCTCCTTATTCCTGAATAAAATATGCCAGGAAAACCCGCAAGCCGATATGCCCGCAGGAAGTCTCCAAAGCGGAACGGAGAATTTCCCAAACAGGACTGACCGTCATTCGCAGCTGTACTGGCTATCAGTTCAACGTCTCTTCGTAGTGCTCCGTACCGAGGGAAAGAATCCGGGCGATATGGTCGTCATCAAGCCGATAGTAGATGTTCCGGCCCTCCTTTCTCCAACGAACCAGACGGGAGGCCTTCAACAACTTCAATTGTTGACTGATGGCGGATTGCTGCATCCCCAAGGCATCGACGATAGCATTCACGGGCAACTCGCCCCCTTCCAGCAGAAAAAGGATTTTCAGCCTAGTCGGATCTCCGAACACTTTGAAAAAGCCGGCGATGTCCACCACTTTTTCATCTGCCGGAAAAGCCTTGATAGTGTCATGTTCCATGCCTTGCCTCCAGAACCTATTATACGCATGGTTTCAAAATGAGGAAAGAGTTCTTGTGGAATCCTCTCTTGAAAAAAACGCTATTTTCTTTTTATAGGAAATCGGCTAGGATACATGCAAAACCACGTATTGAGGAGGGGCGATATGCAGGCAGGAACTCAAGCGAAACCTATTGTCGGTTGGATTGGAACAGGAGTGATGGGACGTTGGATGTGCCATCATCTCATGGCGGCGGGCTATAGCGCCGTCGTCTACAATCGGACGGCATCAAAAGCCCGACCTCTAGTGGAAGAGGGAGCCACGCTCGCCGCGACACCTCGCGAAGTGGCGCAAAAAAGCGACATCACCTTCACCATGGTAGGCTTCCCTACTGATGTTGAAGAATGTTATTTCGGTGTTGACGGACTGTTTTCCAGTGCAAAGCCAGGAAGTATCTTTGTCGATATGACAACGACAAAACCTTCGCTAGCAATCAGAATCAACGAAAAAGCGAGAGAACTTGGTTGCGATAGCGTCGATGCGCCAGTATCCGGCGGAGACGTGGGAGCTAGGGAAGCGAGACTCTCCATCATGGCGGGAGGATCCAAGGAGGCATATGAGGCGGTCCTTCCTTTCTTCGACATCATGGGCAAGGCTTCCGTTCTGGAAGGCGGTCCCGGAGCGGGGCAGCACACGAAGATGGCGAACCAGATTACGATCGCCGGAACCATGATCGGCGTCTGTGAAGCATTGCTGTACGCACGCAAGGCGGGACTGGATCTTGATACTATGGTCGGAACGATTAGCAAGGGTGCCGCCGGTTGCTGGACCCTGGACAACCTGGCGCCACGAATTATCAAAGGCAATTATGCACCAGGTTTCTTCATTGATCATTTTGTCAAGGACATGGGTATCGCATTGGAAGAGGCGCAAAGGATGCACCTCTCTCTTCCAGGGCTGGCGTTGGTCAATCAGCTATACATCGCGTTGCAGGGAACTGGCAACGGCAAGAATGGCACACAGGCGCTGGTGCTGGCGCTTGACAGGATTTCAGGGGCGGACTGTTTTACCGAATGACGCCAACTGATGAAAGCCGTTGAACCGGCCATGGACATGTCCGTCGGCGACAATCATGGTCACGAGGCGTTGACGGCCAGAAAGGCTGACACATATTCGCCGTTCGTCAGGCATGATTCTTGCGAAGAAACGATCGGGATGTACTGGTTTTTACATACCTTGAGCAATTTATCAACGGCATATGGAAACGTCGCGACAAGCATGACAGGACAGGCCTGCCGAACATGGCGCCACCACATCCAAAGAGAAGGAGTCTGTACATGGAAGTAGCCAAAAACAGTGCAAAATTGATTCTTGACGGCAAAGAGCTCCCCTTGACAGTAATTACTGACAACATGGGGGACAAGTCGATTGACATCACCACCCTACGGAAAGAAACTGGTTATATCACCTATGACCCAGGCTTCGTCAATACAGGTTCCTGCTCCAGTTCGATTTGCTATATCAATGGTGAACAGGGAGTTCTCAGGTACAGGGGCTATGACATAGAAGATCTGGTAGAGCATTGCGATTTCGTTGAAGTCGCCTACTTGTTGATCAAAGGCGAACTTCCGGATACTGCGCAACGGCAAACTTACGCGGACCTGCTCAACAAACATTCCCTCCTCCATGTGGACATGCGAAATTTTTTCCGAGCTTATCCGCACCATGCCCATCCCATGGCGATTCTTGCGGCCATGGTCGCATCCCTTTCAGCGTTCTACCCTGAAATGGATGACATGGATCCCGAGGAAAATATCGACCTCACCGTCACCAGGCTCCTTTCAAAAATGAGGACTATCGCGGCATTCAGCTACCGGCAGATGCGCGGCCTCGATTTTGTAGAGCCTTCCTACAAATATTCCTACTGTGAAAACTTCCTCAACATGATGTTCAACTCCCCGGTCACTCCATACGACAGGAACCCCGTACATGTAAAAGCGTTGAACCAGTTGCTGATTCTCCATGCCGACCATGAACAGAATTGTTCGACTTCCGCGGTACGGTTGGTCGGTAGCAGTGAAGCAAATCTATTTGCTTCGGTATCGGCGGGATGCTGCGCCCTGTGGGGGAGCAAACACGGCGGAGCGAACCAGGCGGTACTGGAGATGCTGAACAAAATCAACAGCGAAGGACTCTCCGTAGAGGATGTCGTCAAGAAAGCGAAGGACAAGAACGACTCGTTCAGGCTGATGGGATTCGGACATAGAGTCTACAAGACGTACGATCCTCGGGCGAAAATAGCGAAGAAGCTCTGTCAGGAAGTGCTTGACTCCACCAATGTCCAGGACCCCCTGCTTGATATCGCCATGGAACTGGAGCATATCGCGCTCAACGATCCGTATTTCATCGAACGGAACCTCTATCCGAACGTTGATTTCTATACTGGGATTATCTTCCATGCGATGGGAATCCCATCGTCCATGTTCACCGTACTGTTCGCGATGGGCAGGCTACCCGGCTGGATCGCCCACTGGCTTGAATGGAGACATGATCCGTACCAGAAAATCGGCCGCCCCCGTCAGGTCTACAGCGGGCCGTCCGTCAGAAAGGTCCAGCCGCTCGATCAGCGGTAATATCTCCGTCGGGGAAGAAACTTGGGCATGCCCAGGTTTTTTCTCGTTTGAAAGGAACGTACGATGGGTAAAAAAGGGCTCATATTCGATTTCAACGGCACCTTGTTCTGGGATACCTGGCAGAACAGGGAAGCATGGAAAGTCATGTCCCGCGAAATACGGGGAACAGAACTCAGCGATGAGGAATCCGCGATGCTCAACGGCAGGACGAATCCCGCGACGATCGAATACCTGCTTGGCCGACGCCCCTCGCGGGATGACATATCCCGGATTTCTGAAGCCAAGGAAGAGATGTACGCCGCGCTGTGCCTCGCGCACCCAGAAAGGCTATGCCTCGCGCCTGGTGCGGAACAGCTGCTGGATGCCAGTAAACGTGCAGACGTACCGCTTGCGATCGCCACAAGCTGTGGCGCGGACAATCTCGCCCGGTACATAGAATGGTTCGGCCTTCACCGTTGGTTCCTGAACGACAGAATCACTTATGACCGGGGGTTGTTTCCCGGGAAGCCCCACCCGGCCGTGTACCTTGCCGCAGCCAGGACATTGCGTCTGGAACCATGCGATTGCGTCGTGTTTGAAGACACCAGAAGCGGTATCGAAAGCGCTTTGGCCGCCGGTATTGGCCAAGTATGGGCGGTAGCGTCAGAAATGGCGGATATCGAGACGACATCCAAAATATCAGGAGTCAGCGGAGTACTTCTGGATTTCGGGGACTTTGACCTCGCATCTATCGAAAAACAATAAACAATTGAATACATTTGCAGAATAACAGCGCTATGCATGGCTTTGGATACTATTTACACAGGTAATCATGTTTTTCTCGAATTTTCACATGCGAACTCCTTGCCTTGGAGTTAACTCCAAGCAGTATTGTACTTCCAGCATCCGCAATGGAAGCGCTGTCCGAAACGGCAATGGATGAAGAAACAAATGGATATGCTAAAACACAAATGCCTGCTGATAGCGTATTCCGCATGGACGGGGTACAACTATACATGGGCAAAGGGGAATCGACAATGAAATATCGGCAATTGGGCGCTACCGACCTGAACGTCAGTGAAATCGGTCTGGGCTGCGAGGGATTCGTTGATCATGACGGCATCTATACGGGAGCTCTGATCGATGCCGCGCAGCAAGCGGGGATCAACTACATCGACCTCTACATCCCCCACCCCACATTTCGTAGCCGTTTAGGCGAGGCATTGTGCGGACGGCGGGAGAATTTCATCCTGCAGGCGCATCTATGTACCGTCTGGAGGAACGGGCAGTATGAACGGACACGCCGAATCGAAGAAGTGAAAGCCAGCTTCGAAGATTTGCTCGCCCGTCTGGATACCGATTATATCGATGTCGGGATGGTGCATTATGTCGACTCCTTGGACGACTGGGAAACAGTCTCCAAAGGGCCTGTCATGGAATACGCCCGCGCATTGAAACACGCGGGAAAAATCAGGCGCATCGGCTTGAGCAGCCACAATCCCGCCGCAGCTCTTGCGGCGGTGGACAGCGGACTCATCGATGTGCTGATGTTCAGCGTCAACCCCTGCTACGACCTCCAGCCGGCGAACGACGATTGCTTTGCGTTATGGGATGACAAGAACTACGAAGACCCTCTGGTCAACATGGATCCTGGCAGACAAGCCCTCTACGAGACATGCAGTCGAAAAGGAGTAGGCATCACCGTCATGAAGGCTTTCGGCGGCGGCGACTTGCTGGATGAAACATTATCTCCCGCCGGCAAGTCGCTCACCCCCTGTCAATGCCTCCATTATGCATTGACCAGACCGGCAGTAGCGACGGTCCTTGTCGGCGCGCATACGGTCGGCGAACTGGAAGCCAGCATCGCCTATGAAACCGCTACTGACGAGGAAAAGGACTACGCACCGGCTTTCGCCGGTTTTCCCAGAATCAGCTGGGAGGGGCACTGCATGTATTGCGGCCATTGCGCCCCCTGCCCAAAAGGAATCGATGTGGCAACCGTTACAAAGTTCCTCAACCTTGCGAACGCGCAGGGTATGATTCCGGAAACCGTTCGAGAGCATTATGCGATCCTGCCCCACGGCGCGGGAGAATGCATCTCATGCAGAGCCTGTGAAAAACGCTGCCCGTTCAACGTAGAAGTCGTGGCGAACATGAACCGGGCCGCTGAAGTCTTCGGACGATGACAGAATATGGGAGATTTTCATTGGTGCGGCAAGTCCAGCGACTTGTATGTCACTCGATCAAGATAGAACGCATATGATGAGGCAAGGTTATGACAATAGCGGAAGTAAGCCAGAGATTCGACGTATCCGCCGATACGTTGAGATATTATGAGCGCATCGGACTCATCCCTCCGGTCCGTAGAAAAAGCGGCATACGGAACTATGATGAACAGGATTGCAACTGGGTTCAGTTCATCAAGTGCATGCGAAGCGCGGGACTGCCGATTGAAGTATTGATTGAATACGTCACGCTCTTCCAGCAAGGTACGGAGACGATAGCGGCAAGAAAACAATTGCTGATTGAACAACGCCGCCGACTCGCTGTACGCCTCGCTGAAATGCAAGACGTACTCGACCGCCTGGACAAGAAAATCGATGGCTATGAGGAACGGATGCTGAAAGCCGAGGAACAACTGAGAAAACCGGAAGATATTTGGGAAGACTAGATACGGCAACATATCGCAGGACTCCCCGTCTCCCGCTCATAACCGCTCATAAAGACGATGCCCCGGCGGCTCAAGCAGCCTGGGCATCGCTATCTTTTGTACAAGCGACCCTTTTCGAGTAACTGGATCACTCCATGCATTCCACTAGGTATTCACCGAACGCCTTTGTTCCGAGCAATTCCGCATGCAGTCCATCGGCAACCATCAAACGGTGGAAGTCGGCGGTGACACGCCTGCTGCCGATAGCTTTCTGTACGGCGAGAACGACCTTGTCCGCAGCCTCGGCCCAACCTATATAACGTAGCAGCATCTCACCGGAAAGAACTATGGACAACGGATTTACCTTGTCCTGTCCGGCGATATCAGGTGCGGTGCCATGTGTCGCCTCGAACACGGCTACTCCGCTATCGTAGTTGATATTCCCTCCCGGCGCGATGCCGATTCCCCCGACCTCCGCGGCAAGGGCGTCGGACACGTAGTCACCGTTGAGGTTCAATGTAGCCACGACATCGTAGTCGGCGGGCCTAAGCATGATGTTCTGCAAGAACGCATCGCAGATGCAGTCCTTAATCACCAGAGGAACGCCACCATCGCGGGCAATGGACCAGACACCATTCTCGTCCCGCTCGGCGCCGAACTCCCGCTTGGCAAGCTCATACCCCCACTTACGGAAGCCGCCTTCGGTGAACTTCATGATATTGCCCTTGTGGACCAGCGTCACGTTCCGCCTGCCGTTGTTCAGCGCATACCTGATGGCGGCCCGAATCAGACGTTCCGATCCCTCGATGGACACCGGCTTGATCCCCAATGCGGAAGTTTCGGGAAAACGTATCTTCTTCACACTCATCTCATCCTGTAGAAACCGGATGACCTTTCTGACCGCGCCGCTTCCGCTCTCCCACTCGATGCCGGCGTAGATGTCCTCGGTGTTTTCGCGGAATACCACCATATCGACCAGCTCAGGATGCTTGACGGGAGAAGGAACACCAGCAAACCAACGTACAGGACGCAGGCAGACATAGAGATCCATGTCCTGGCGCAACGTGACATTGAGACTTCTCATACCGCCGCCAATCGGAGTCATCAGAGGTCCTTTAATCGCAACCTTGTAATTCCTGATGGCATCAACGGTCTCTTGCGGCAGATAATTTCCATTGCATAGCCGAGCGGCCTTGCCTCCGGCCAGGATTTCCTTCCACAACAACCTGCGGCAGTCGCCATATGCAGCACGAACGGCGGCATCAAGCACATTCCGCATGACGGAAGAAATTTCAGCGCCCACACCGTCCCCCTCGATATAGGGAATAACCGGGGCATCAGGAACGACCAGCGTTCCACCTTGCATCTGAATGGCGTGGTCACACATCATTTCAACTCCTTGAGGCTATTGAGCAGTCCGCCCGCAAGCAACATCTCCAGCTGGGCGGCGGTAATGTCGGCAGACAGTTCGATACTCGTACCGGATGTCTTGTCCTGCAATATGACGGAAGATTTCGACTCAACGGCTTGCTCCAGTTGCCTGGGCAGTTCGTCGATTACAAGTTCGTCCCCCTGGGAAATCCTATTGTAATCAGATTCGTCGCGAAACGTCAGCGGTACGATTCCGAAATTGCAGAGGTTGTTCTGATGGATCCGTTCAATGGATTTCGCCACTACAGCCTTTACTCCAAGATACATAGGACAGATCGCCGCGTGTTCACGGCTGGATCCCTGCCCGTAGGACAGACCGGCGACGATGATATTATCCTGGCCTGCGTCACGCTGCTGGGCCGCACGCCGGGGGAACGTAGGATCCACTGGCTCAAACACATACTGAGCGTAAGCGGGAATATTGGATCTATATTTCAAACGCTGACCCGCAGGCATGATATGGTCGGTGGTAATTTTGTCCCCGACCTTGATGATGGAAACGCCATGAAGCTTCCGCTTCAACGGGGTATTGGACGGTGGAGCGCCGATATTCGGCCCGCGCAAGACCTCGACACAGGAACTGTCCGCGGGAGGAAATATGAACATGCGGTCATCGACGCCGAACTTCTCAGGCATGGAAACCTGGGGATACGGCACCCCATGGAGGGACAGCGGATCGACGAACGTTCCGAAAATAGCCGCCAAAGCCGCCGTTTCGGGGCTGACGAGGTATACCTGTCCGCTTTTGGTACCGCTACGCCCCTCAAAATTCCTGTTGCTCGTCCGTAGGGAAACCCCATCGGTATTGGGACTGAAATGATTGCCGATGCAAAAACCACAGGCGCTTTCCAGAATTCTGGCACCAGCGGCGACCATCTTTTCCAACGAGCCATCCTCAGCAAGCATCATCAAGACCTCCCTGCTTCCAGGGGCGATGCCCAGGCTGACTCCGGGCGCGACCACGTGGCCGTCAAGAATCTCAGCGACCTTGCGCATGTCGGTATAGGAACTGTTGGTGCAGGAACCGATGGCCACCTGATTCACTTTCGTCCCCGCCATATCCCTCAGCAGGACGACATTACCGGGAGAATGCGGCGCGGCGCATCTGGGTTCAAGCGTGGAGAGATCAATTTCAAACAGACCGTCGTACACCGCGTCGGCGTCCGCAGAAAGAGGTGTCCAGACATCCTCCCTCCCCTGCGCGGCAAGAAATCTGCGGGTATTGTCATCGGAAGGAAACAGGCTGGTGGTGACCCCGCACTCGGCGCCCATGTTACAGATTGTGGCCCGTTCGGGGACTTCAAGGGAAGCGACACCGTCTCCAGTATATTCAAAGACACAATTGACATTGCCCTTGACCGTAAATCGCTCCAAGACGGCAAGGATGACATCCTTTGCGGAAACCCACGGCCTGAGTTTTCCATGCAGCCGAATCTCAATGACTTTAGGACTGATGATGTGGAACGGTCCGCCGGCCATGGCGACGGCGACGTCAAGCCCACCGGCGCCGATGGCCACCATGCCGATACCGCCGCCGGTAGGAGTATGAGAATCGCTCCCGAGCAACGTCTTACCGGGTGCGCCGAACCGTTCGAGATGCACCTGATGGCAGATGCCGTTGCCGGGACGGGAGAATACGACACCGTATTTTGCCGCGACACTTTGCAAATAGCGATGGTCGTCGGCGTTTTCAAAGCCGACCTGTACGGTATTGTGGTCCACATAACTGACCGCAAGCTCATTCTGGACACGAGGAAGTCCCATCGCCTCAAATTGCAGATAGGCCATGGTTCCGGTCGCATCCTGCGTCAGGGTCTGGTCAATGCGAATTCCAATCGGCTCCCCTTGCTTCAACGTCCCTTCCATAAGGTGGGCGTTGAGAATCTTAGCGGTCAATGTCTTGCCCATTGCGCACTCTCCATCTATATAGTCTGGGGGTATACTACTCCAATCCCCGAAGAATTGCAAAACCTCGTACTGACGACATGCTCTCAGACATGCCGCCACATACGTCGTCGCGTTTCTAGAACGATGACACCGACGGCCTCCACTGCAATGAGCGTCACCACGAAGAGGAAGATGGCGAACAACACCTGCTGAAAACTAAAATGCTCGTAGATGGTTCCACCGAAAATCGCGCCTACGATAGTTCCAACCGTGAGCAACACTTCATGAATCATCATGCGACGTGAACGATTGATACAACCGGACGCGCCATGGAACATGCTCAACGTATAGGCGATGGCGAACAAAATTCCGAATACAAAAAAGAACATCCCATAGGCGACAAAAGCCGATACGGAAGTGGTTCCGGGTATCGCCATCCCCAAAAGGCAGACCAGTCCGAACAGCAGTTGGACACAAAGGATGACAGGGAGTCTGAACTGCCACCAACAGGTCTTGCCGAGGAACATGAACATGCAACAAGTAGAAATCCCTCGAACCAGCAACAGGAACCCCGCGGTACTTTCCGAGATTCGCATTACGTCCTGGGCAAACAAGGGAAAAACAGTCTGTACGACGCTCAAACCCGTATAGACCATCACGATGCCCGCCCAACACAGATACCGAAGGGGGGTGCTATGATCCTCAGAATGAATTTCTCCGACATGGGCATGCTCGCTGCCCACCGCCCTGATACCGGGGACGATGGCGCTGGCGAGAAAAACCAGCAGGAACACCATGGCGAATATACCGATACCCGCGGCAAGGGGCAAGGTCGCGGAACGCTCGACCAGAACGCCGGCGGCATACGGGGAAATTCCAGCGCCAAACGACCAGGAGAAGTTGAAGGAGCTGGTCACGCGGTTGAGCTGGGCACCTTCCTTCCCTCGAGAAAACCACCCCTCCACCTGCGGCCAAAGCATTGACATGAAACTTCCGTACAATGCTAACGCAAGAAACACCTGCCATAGTTTCCCGCAGAAAATCAGCAATGCGATGGATATACTCATGCCGACCATCGACAGCTCGATACAATGGCGGGGACGCATCCGGCCGCACACACCGCCGCCGATAATGCAGAACAGGAAATATGTGAATGTATAGACGCTGGTCGCGATGCCGATCATTTGAGCGGAAAGAGTGAAACGGGACCGCAGATAATAGACGACGGCGAGGTTGACCATGGCAATTGAAAGCTGCCCCAAAAACGAGGCGACGTTCAATACCCAGAACTGTATCCCATCAGTCTTTTTCTGTATGTCCATTGTACGCCTCCGCAAGAAACATCGCTACAGGAATCAAAAAATATCGCTACAACCGTCGGCGATCCCCGTTGGAAGACAGATATAGCAGTTTCCAGGTCGCCTGGCAAGCAACGCAGGGGGAAGCTCCTCCGCGTTTGATGAAAAAAAGACCGGATCGCCCTGCAATTCCCATGATAATGTTGGCAAAGAAACAAAAACAGTCTACAGTATGCGTTGCGGAGACAAAGAACAAAAACTGAAGACACCGCGGTTCCTTCAGGGATCGAATCGTTTTAATGAAGAGATGATATCAGGTATGACTTTCGAAAATCTACTTTCAAACGCACCATTGCTCGCGGCTTTGTTCAGCACGGTAATCGCGCAGGGAATCAAACCGTTCATCCATCTGATGATCGATCATGAATTCAACTACAAGCTGTTTTTCTCCACAGGGAGCATGCCGTCCTCCCACACCGCGGCGGTCATTTCATTAGTCACAAGCATCGCCATGACCCAAGGGTTCGCCACAACGGAGCTTGCCATAGCGGTGGTTTTCGCGTCAATCGTCATCCACGATGCCATGGGCATCCGACGAGAGGCGGGCAAACAAGCGGAAGTCATCAATGAATGGAGCAGAATCCTCACCGACATACACCGGGAAGGGCAGTTTACTCCGGAAAACCTCAAGACTATGCTCGGGCATAGTTTCTCACAGGTCGTCGGTGGCATCGTCCTGGGGCTTGTGACGGGAATCATCGTCACGAATATCGTAGTCGGCATCTAGCGCTCAAACAAACCCAAAATCTGTTTTTTATCTTTTTCCATGCAGATTCATGCAGACTAGTGAAATGTCTATTGACGTTTCTGCATAAATATTCAATATTTGTGTATCAATACTCACATTACCTGCAAAGGAAGTACCTACATGAAAAAGACCCTTATTGTTCTGTGTGTCGTCCTGGCATGCTCCGTTCCTGTTTTCGCAGGCGGAAGCAAGGAAAATACCGACGGCTATGTCTTCGCGGCTGACGCGACCTGGCCGCCTCTGGAATTCGTTGACAACGGTGTGCTCACCGGTTTTGAAGTCGAGCTGATGCCCATGATCGGGGAAAAAGCCGGAGTGACCATGACTGTCAAGAACATTCCCTGGGACACCATCTTCGCAGGGTTGGCCAACGGCGCCTACGACGGCGTGGCATCAGGAGTTACCGTAACAGAAGAACGCAAGCTCACTATGGATTTCTCCACCCCGATTCTCAGCGCGGGACAGGTCGTCATCGTCCGCGCTTCCGACGTTGCGACAGTCAAAGGCATCGATGATCTTTCCGGCAAGAAAATCGGTGTGCAGATCGGCACTACCGGTGACTTCGCTCTGGACGACTATCCCGTCGTGAAGCGCGCCTATGATGATATAGGACTTGCCATCGAGGATATGATGAACGGCAATCTCGACGCCGCCGTCTGCGACTCCCTGATCGCCAGCGATTTCGTCCTCGCGAACGACAACTACAAGGGAAAGATCACTGTCGTAGGAGAGCCGTTTACCGAAGAAGATATCGCCATCGCCGTCAAGAAAGGCAATACCACGTTGCTGAACTTGGTCAATGATGGTCTTGCGAAGATGGAAGCCGACGGATCGCTCGCCGCCCTTAAGGCGAAATGGAATATCCTGTAGTTTCGCTTTTGTCTTTCCGCAGTTGCCGTTTGGCGTGGGATTGAAGCCATCCTTCAGCAGACGCTTCAATCGCTGACGTAAAAAGGGCGTATCATTTTCAGTTCAACAAGGTTAACCTTGTCGAACTGAGTGGTAACATCTTCCATTGCTTGTGGCAGTATGACTGCAATAAGATTGTCAATCAGCGCCACTCCATTCTGCAAGCGTTTCATACAGCCTGTATGGCTCGATTATACAAATTGGATTACACACTTATCGCATCCTGTTTCAACGCAATTACGGCTGTACGAACGAAATTCTTATGCATTTTTCAAGGGAAGCGTTTTATTGTAATTTGTCGTAACAGGCAAGGCACTAAACAGAAATCGCCGGTTCCGCTCTGCATGGTGTCGGGCCGTACCCTATGGCAGCCCGCGCCGGGGCGACCTGTGGTACATTATTCCAAAGCAGTATTTTTATTCACAGCCAACAAGCACTATCAAAATAATTTGCATATTTATACAATAATTACTTGACAACAGTTGCATATTTATTCATTATATCGCCATATTCAATTGAAAGAGGTTGTAAATCATGAAAAAAGTCATAACGTTGCTGCTGATTCTGATGTGTCTGGCCCCCATGTTCGCAGGTGGGCAAAAAGAAGCGAATTCCTACGTATTCGCAGCGAACTGCGCATGGCCCCCGCTTGAATTCGTAGATGAGAAAGGCGATATCGTAGGTTTTGAAATTGATCTGATCAAGGAATTCGCCACAATGACCGGTTATAACATGAGCGTCAGGAACGTTGCCTGGGACGGTATCTTCGCAGGTCTTTCCAACGGTGCCTACGATGCGATCGCCAGTGGCGTATCCGTCACCGAGGAACGCAAACCGGCGATGGAGTTCACGACTCCTGTTCTCTATGTCACCCAGTCAATCATCGTCCATCAGGGAACCCAAGGAATGGCCGATTTACAGGGACTAAACGGAAAAAAGGTAGGCGTCCAATTGGGGACTACCGGACATATCGCCCTTGAAGACGCAGTCAAGGCGCAGGCAAACCTGAATATCGACATCAAGGCCTATGACGAAGTCGGTTTCGCCGTCGAGGATCTGATGAACGGCAATCTCGACGCGGTGGTCTGCGATTCCCTGATCGCCAGCGACTACGTGCTGAGCAACCAGAATTATGCGGGCAAACTCACCGTTTCCGGTGTTGCGTCGGAAATCACCGAGCCAATCGCCATCGCCGTAAAGAAAGGAAACTTGGAATTCACCAACTTGCTTAACGACTGTATCGAAAAACTGAACGGAAACGGCAAAATGGCGGAACTCAAAGCCAAATGGAATCTGCTGTAATCCATAATTGTAGCCGATAGCGGGAAAAGGGATGGAGACACCCCAGTTCCGAAATGAGCAGAAAAACCCGGGGACAGGATGGGGAACTATCGTGTACCGGGCCTTTTTCAATGGAAAACAAATGACGGCCCGACCAATCCCAAGCCGAAGGTGAGGCAGTGACCAGCCGGGGCATCCTTATGAAAGTTCTACGACGCTATGGTTCAGCCGCGAACGTTCCGCGGCGAAGCACATCAAGTGGCTTTCCAAGGAGACCGCCGCACTGGAAAGATTGCCGTCCATACCCCCGTTTCTCACCGATTCCACGAAATCACGTACAATCGCATAGTCCCCTCCCCCATGCCCGTAGCCGACCATGTCCTCCGGTTCGTGAAAATCCAGCCGATGTTCCTGTTCCGTAAGGAAATCGGTATATGTAATTCGGGGTTCGCACATGTCGGCGATTAGCTGACCTTTCGTTCCCATGATTTTCAGCTGTCGTCCATGATCGGACGTAAAGCCGCACATAGTGAACGTAGCGACCTGTCCATGGACGAATTCCATGTTGACGACCTGATGATCCACCACATCATTGTCGCAGTGATAGACACACCGTCCGTACGGCCCCTCCTTCAATGCCTTGAACCGCCCTTCGTAGCTGAGATCGGTGGCGATGACATCCGTCGGCCATCCGATATCGTCGGTCAAGTACAGCCGCGGAGCGTAATACGGACAAGTCGAGGCATGGGGACAGTCGTCCAAACAACGGAGCGGCGCGCCTTGAGGAGCATTGTCCGGTGCAAAATGCCGCAACGAGCCGAACGAGGACACCCTGACGCACCGATCGTTCATCAACCAGAGAATGATATCCAAGTCGTGGCAACTTTTCTGTAGAATCATTGGGCTGGTTTCGCCGCTGTTCCTCCAGTTACCCCGGACAAAGGAATGCGCCTGATGCCAATAAGCGACGTTCTCCACTTGGTCCAGAGCCATGATATCGCCCAGCAAACCATCGGAAATCGTCCGTTTGATGGTCTGAAAGAACGGGGTGTGGCGCAGGACATGACATACACTCAGAATCCGTCCAGAACTCTCCGCGGCGCGTACGATTTCCCTACATTCCGATTCTATCGGGGACATGGGTTTCTCCAGCAGTACATGATACCCCTTGCGCAACGCCTCGACCGCGGGGCGGGTATGCAAGGAATCGAGCGTACAGACGAACACGCAATCCGCGAAACGTTCACGATCCAGAGCTTCTTCCCAAGAAGTAAAACGGACGCAACCGGGATCGCAGACCAGTCTCGCGAATTTCTCCAGCCGGTCGGCCCTCGGCTCCGCGGCCCCCACGATCCGCAACTGATCCGGATGCTGTTTTGCATACGCGGCGTATGCCAGGCCCCGTCCGCCACACCCCAGTACTATCGCCGTCACCGGTCCTTCCGCCATCATCATCCTCCAAAATACAATTCAACGCACTTATCCACGATAGCCGAAAACAGAATCTTTGCAAGCGGAATCGGGTGGTTTCAAGAAGTTTCCCCGCCACTAAAACAGATTCCATCGGCACTTCGGCAATGGAAGCGACAAGGAACATCCTTGCAACGGTTTCATGGCAATTGGTTCTTATGCAAAAAAATACAATTCTTGTGCATGTTTTGTATTCCTAGGCCTACTATCGGGAAATTCGTATAAAACAAAATTATCCGATATACGGCATATAAATATGTTGACTATCAAGCAATATTTTCCCTATAATCTCACAAACGAAAAAATGAATTTCTATACAGTTGCCGCATCAATATACATGCATGAACGGGTAGGAATCCAATAATCATCCTACGCGTGTCGCGTCTCTGTTCCGCCGCTCGAAAAGCCCTGAACCGCGGAGAGGCGAACGCTAGACAGAAGGTGCCATGGAAAACTCGACCATAGACAAGGACAGACCGATTGATGAAGAGGTGAAAACCCAAGTCGTCAGACAGAAGACCGTGTCCATAGACCCTCATGCGGGTCAGAAAAAACGTACTACCATCCAGATGACCGACGGCGTACTGATTCCCCGCAAGGACGATCATCATGTGCTCAACGCATGGAGGATCACGTTCATTGCGGCATTGGCGTTGCTTGCTTTTCTGGTAATCTTCAAGCCGGCGCCGTACAGGGACATCTTCGTAGTGACTATCAAAGGCGCGCCCGTCACGTTTGAAGTCACTATCTTCGCCATTCTTGGGGCAATCGCAATCGGTTTGATCTGTGGGCTTGGCGCAGTCAGCAAGAGCAGGATCATCAACATGGTCAGCGGTGTCTATGTGGAGTTGATCAGAGGCATCCCGCTGCTGGTCCAGTTGATCTTCATCTATTATGCGATGGGCCGATTCTTCCACATCGAAGGCATGGTGGCGGCTGTAGTGGCGTTGTCGATTTGCTTCGGCGCGTACATGGGAGAAATTGTCAGGGCCGGTATCCAGGCCGTCCCCAAGGGGCAGATGGAAGCCGCTATCGCGTTGGGACTGAGCCGGGGACAGGCGTTCCGACATGTTATCCTGCCCCAGACGGTCAAGGTAATTCTACCCGCCATCGGCAATGAATTCATCTCCATGCTCAAAGATTCATCGTTGGTATCGACCATCGCTTTGAGCGATATCCTGCGGAAAGGCCGCGAATACATCTCCCGGACCTTCCTCTCGCTGGAGACCATGCTGATCGTCGCGCTGATCTATCTGGTCATCACATTGCTACTCTCCCGCCTCGTGGGGATACTCGAGGAAAGGCTGCATCAGAATGGCTAGAGTCAGAATAGAAAACCTCTGCAAGGATTTCGACACCCAAAAATCCACCGTACATGCCGTCAAGAACGCGACGCTGACCGTCAACGACGGGGAAGTCGTCGTAATCATCGGACCTTCAGGCAGCGGCAAAAGCACCCTGCTCCGCTCGGTCAACAAACTCGAAATCCCTACATCGGGACGGATTTTCATCGATGACGATGAGGTCACGGCCCTGAACGTAGATATCAGGAAGATACGGGAGGAGGTCGGCATGGTGTTCCAGAGCTTCAACCTGTTCCCCCATCTGACCGTCCTGGAGAATATCGTCCTCGCGCCGATGAAGGTCAAGAAGATCGACCGCAAGCAGGCTGAGGAACTGGGAATGGGACTGCTCAGAAGAGTCGGACTGGAAGAAAAAGCCTCCGTCCATCCGCCCCAGTTGTCGGGCGGTCAGCAGCAACGTGTGGCGATCGCCCGCGCACTCGCCATGCAGCCGAAGATTATGCTGTTCGATGAACCGACCAGCGCCCTTGACCCTGAGATGATCAAAGAAGTGCTGGATGTCATGCTTGACCTTGCGAAAAGCGGCATGACCATGTTGCTCGTGACCCATGAAATGGGCTTTGCCAAGGCCGCGGCGACGAAAGTCGTGTTCATGGATCAAGGAGAGATCATCGAGTCAGGGACACCGCAGCAACTTTTCGAGCATCCGACGAACGAACGGACAAAGCTGTTCCTCGATCACATCCTGTAGATACTCAATGCGAAGTGCCGCAGTGAAAAACAATTCTGGCGATGCTTCTTCCCCTCTCCATAATCCCGGGCCCCGGACTTTGGCAGCCAGAGTCCGGGAATCTCAAAAAACAGTCCCCCGCATAGCGTCAACCGCCGGAGTCATTTGATTGTCTTGGCGAGAGTTCCTCCGATGATTTGTTGCGTAGCGGAAACCGACAGTACGGTTTCCGGAAAATGGGAGCGAATGAACTCTCTGATTACAGGGACGTGTTTTCGTTTCACCGTAATCTGCAACGTGGTTCTGTCCGCTCCATTCATGCCTTGAGAAGGTATGATCGTCAGCGCATAGCCTTTGCTTCTCAATTGGTCGGCAGCCAGAAGCGCACGGCTATTGTCCATGAAGACGCAGAGGATTGAACAATAACCGAGCGCAAGCTTTTCCTCCAAGATGGACCCCAGCACATTTCCCGCGGCAAACGCGAGGATGAGAACCAGCATCTTGATTGGATCGTCCGCGAATCCGGTAATCGCCGAGGCAGTTATCGTCAGCCAGAAAGCGTATTCAAACACCGCGACAAGTGCGCCGAGCACTCGCTCCCCCTTGTGGATGAGCTGAGAACGGAGAGAAGACAACGCGACCTCTATCAGCTTCCCGAAAAAAATAAACAAGTATACGTACACCGAGGATCCTGTAAGGAAAACCGTAATCTTATCCATATTTGCTCTCCCTCCTTCCTACAAAAAAAAGAGCCTCCGTACATACCGTAACAGCACATACCGAAAGCCCTTCCTACCGTAGACGGTTCTTTCCTGCCTATATGTGACTTTGTACCATAATTTATGAAAAAGGACAAGCTGATGTTCTTAGTATGAAAAAAGTTAGTTTCATTTTCAACACCGATGCGGAACGCGAAACGGTCATTGATTTCAGAGCGAACCGCATCGTGACATCCTGCTACGAACCAGGCTTACATCCCCAAGTTCCATGTGCCAAAGCCAGACCAGAAGAATAGGGACGCGGGGTGTCCGCCAATCATCGGCGATAATATGATCAGGGCCTCATTCGTTCGATAAAAATGTTTGCATATAACCATAGTAGGATTCCACTAGTACAAAAAAGGTTCGACGATTCCGTGGAATCGGTTGTCGCAATGGTTCTTGATGGATAATCTAGATTTGACAATAGGGGGGATACTGTTCAGTATCGAGAGGAGATTCGGTCGATGAAAGGAACGTACACTTCGGAATCATGGCTTGAACGACATATCAGCCTTCATGCGCATGACGATGCAAAAGCAGAACGAGAGAACGCAATCACCCATTTTGTCGGCGCGGGACTCGCATTGATAGCGTTGGTCATGATTATTGTCAGACTACCGTCATTACACAGCGGGGCGTTAAGGTTCGGCATGGTCGTATATGGATGTACGATGCTGCTGCTCTACAGTGCGTCCGGCCTGTATCACCGTCTGCCCATCGGCGACGGGAAACGGTTTTGCAGGATTCTCGACCACAGCAACATATATTTTCTGATCGCCGGAACCTATACCCCGATCCTGCTGTACGTCGGCTCATCGAAGACGATCACGATTGCATGGCTCATCTGGCTGGTGGCGTTGGCGGGAGTGGCGTTCACCCTGGTATTCTGGGGCAGACTGAGACCGCTGCACGTCGTATTCTATCTGGCGATGGGCTGGATGCTGGTATTCTTCTGGAATGACATCATCCCGAACCTTCCCCACGGACTGATGGCGTGGATACTCGCCGGGGGCGTCACCTATACGCTGGGCGTCATTTTCTATGCAAACAAGAGAATCCCCCACTACCACGCGATATGGCATCTGTTCTGTGTGGGGGGCAGCCTGTTCTTCTTCGTTGGTTTCTGGATATATCTTATCTGATGATGAACGCCAGTACAGGCCAGAAGGCATACGTTCCCTCCACCCTCATTTCCTGCATCGAAAACAAGCGCTAGCTAAGTTTCTTATATGGCGGCGTGGCGAGAATACCTGTGCCGACAGGTACTTCCAGCAAGTCGCCGTCGAAATGTTCGGGAACGCACTCCATGGCAAGACCGAGGCAACGACCGTTCTCCTCGCGCCCCATGCCCCAGACGATCCTGCATACCGCCTTTCCTAAAAGGATCGAGCAAGTAATCATCCCATCATAGAAAGCACCTTTTCCGGGCCGCCGGTATGCTTCGCGAACATCGTCGTGTATCGTGCGGTTCCTCCAATGTCCATAGAAGACAGAAAAACATCCAATTTATTTTCCCGCTACCAGACAGACCCATTCACTTGAGGGTTTTTCAACTAGCTTCACTACGCTGAAACCGGCTCGCTCCAGGCGATTTTGCAAATCCCCACCACTGTAAATCGTCAATCCCTCGATACGCTCAGACCATTTTGTGGCTGTCGTATCCGCCATTTCACAGGCGATAAGGAAAATTCCCCCCGGTTTCAATATGCGACGAACTTCAGAAAAGGCCAAGGCAAGGTCGGGCCAAAAATAAACTGTCTCAAAAGCGGTTACAGCATCGTACAGACCGTCCTTGAACGGTAGATGCAGGACATCGCCATGGACTATGGAACAGCGCGTACCAAGCGCCTTCACATTCTTCTTCCTGCTTAATGAAACGCTTGCTTCGGAATAATCGACACCATCCACGATTCCCCGCGGATACAGGGACAACAATCTGGAGATAGTCGCTCCGCCGCCACAGCCTACATCCAGAATCCTCGCATCATCGCGAAGGTTCAACTGCGCCAAAGCCCATCTTGCCAAAGGGCCATGCCCCACGTTCATGCCGCGCAACAGAAAACGACCGAAAAAACCTTCAGGCTTTCCAAACTGACTATTTTTTTTCATCATCATCCCATATCCTGGAGTTCTTTTTTAAAAAGCAACGTCCCTGCATCTTGCTATCGCCACACACATCGGTTGTTTCGAGATGAACATCCTATGAGAAACAAGCGACAGACCTGAATCCTGTAGAAAATCAAGAAATTGAACGGATGTCCATTCGTTCTGAGGTTGAAAACCAAGCCTCCCAATCAATTTCAAGAATCGACGGCCTGAAGAATCGGATTCCGCATTGACGAAATTGGGGAAGATCAACAGCCCGCCGGGACGGACCACCCGCACAAGCTCATCGACAGCCTTTTCAGGTTCGGGCAGCAGGTGCAGGACGTTCGCAGCCAGTACGCTGTCAAAGCTGGCAGCCGGGAAATTCAGCGAGGTCACATCCTGAATGGAAAAAGATACATTGTCCAAGCCCAACACATGGGCCTTCCGTTTCGCGGTCTCGACCATCTTTTGCGAATAATCGCAACAGCAGACTTGCGCCAGATGTGGCGCCAAGGCACAGGTGAAACGGCCTGTACCGCAAGCCGCCTCCAGCAACGTACTTCCGGGGGCGAGATATCCGGCGATATATTCCGCTGCAATGCGATCCCCGGCATCGCCCTTCTTCATTGCCAGATCATATACAGGCGCGCAGCAATCCCAAAATTTCTTTTTCATGAACACCTCCGGAAAACAAGGAAAAGAGGACATCCCCCACCCAACAGAGCAGACTGCCGAACGACCCCGTCAGCAACAGGCGGCGATAGTTTTCACGCGACTTCATGAAGAAGCCCTCCTTCAGGACAGCCGCTATATTTTTCTGCGGAATATCTTGATATCCCGCCACTGGCAGATAACGGACAAGAACTTCCAACGGCACTGCGATCCCCCGTCCCAGGTGGCAGCCAAATTATACAGCATATGTTAGCAAATGCTAATATATTTACATAACATATTTTACTTCTTGTCGCAGCCGCGCCCTTGAACCGCTATCACACAATCCAGCCAGGGACTCCTCGTTTTCCTTCGTATTGCAACAGTACATCGGCGCGACAACCGAAAACAAGAGACGGCCAGGATGTAACAAGGCATACAATTCATTGCATTTCAACATGTTATCTAGTAATGAGTGCAAACAAGGGAAAACCTCGGCCATTACTGGCTGAGGTTTTCCTTCGAGACTGGCGCGATACGGGACTCATGCACGCATTCAGAAAAATCCATGTCGAAAAATATCTGAAATGCCGTTAGGAGCTGCTAACCCGTTCAGTCGAGAAGCTTTCTGATTTCCTGGAACATGGCATCCTCCGGCACATACCCCAGGTACCCACCGGAAACAGTACCGTCCGCGTTGATGAACACCGTTGTGGGAATCGCGTTCACCCCGAACATGTATGAGAACAGGCCGTCATCGATGTAGACGGGCGCCCGGAGACCATTTTTCGCGGCATAGTCGGAAATACCAGCGACAGTCTCCCGCTGTCCGTCAGGCGTACTGAGCAAAATGAACGCGATGTCCTCCCCCAGTTCCTCCCACGCCCTCTGCAACACAGGGAGTTCCCGCTTGCAGGAGGGACACCAGGTCGCCCAAAAATTCAGAACTGCGGGACGTCCCGCCCTCACGGTGTCAAAGGAAGTCACAGTCCCGTCAAGCAACGTCAGCGGCAGGTCAGGGACTTTCGGGGCGGATGCGGGTTCTTCAACGATACCGCTTTCCCGAGCCTCTACAATTGAAGAAGGAGTCGCGACAGCATCGTTTTCGACAACACCCGCCGTAGCATCCGATGCCCCACCTTCCGACATCGCGGCATCCCCGACGGCATCCCCGACGGATATCGCATCCACAGTTGACGGAGTGTCGCCGTGTTCCACAGGATTCTCCCGTCTAGAACCAGTCTCCATGGCAGTCTGAGAAGCCGAGGAAACGGTAGCCGCCCTAGAAGCGCTTTCCGACAGGCTGGAGGAACTATCCATCGCAGGCACCGTCAATTGCGGCACGTAGGATGCGGACGGGCCGGAAGATTTCGATGCGACCGACTGATAGGTCAGATATGCGCCGGCCAGTACGACGACCAGCGCGATGATCGCAAGCAAGAGATTACGTTGATTCTTGTTCATGTCGACACCTCAGGAGAACAGGGCCGCGGGGTTGAAACCGGCGACCAACGCGATACCCATGGCAATCAGCAGGATACCGGCGACCAGGACGATAATGCGATAATGCTTTTTGATTGCGGCGAACGCACCTTCCAACTGCCCGACAAGCAAGGCGACGAGAATGAACGGGACGCCAAGGCCCAGCGCATAGCAGACGAGAGTCAATACGCCGGTGCTGAGCTGTGTCGTATTGGCGGCCATCATCAGCGCCGAACCGAGGAACGGCCCGACGCAGGGCGTCCAGCCCAACGAGAACACCATGCCGAACAATACCGACCGGAACGGCCCCATCCCCTGCATGTCCTCCATCTTGAGCCGATGCTCTCCACCAAGGAACGGCAGGGAGACCACCCCGACATAATTCAGGCCAAGGAGGATGATCAGCACGCCGCCGATACGGTTGAGCATGGATAGATGTTCACGCAGGAACTGCCCCGCCACGCTCGCGGCGGCCCCCATCAACACGAAGATGATGGAAAACCCCAGGACGAAAGCCAGGCTATTTCCGACCAGTTTTCCGCTACGGCCCCCCGGGGCGATGCCCCCGGCGAGATAGCCGAGATACAATGGAATCATGGGCAAGATGCACGGACTGATGAATGTTACGATGCCTTCTAGAAACGCGGTAAGATATCCCATGTGGCAAAGATACACGCTGTATAGCAAAATGGAAAGTGACTTTGTCACGGAACATACAAGCTCCATGCCGACAGTACGTACTGATACTCTGTGAGTCTTATCAAAAGGATTTTCTCTGATAGGTGCCATACTGAAGTATTGATGAAATCGTACATGAACGACCGCATGGAGAACGTTCTGTTGTCATATTGCTAAAAAATATGCGTGAAAATGAAAATTTCGATAAGCCAGTTTTCATTCACGGGGAACAGGACGAAAAAGTTACGGCAACTACCAGAAAGAAAATATGACATGCGCCTTCAAGGTTCACAAGGAGCAAAAAATCTTGTACAGTGACTTCCGTTGAGGAGCAAGCATGGCAAAACGACAGCCTCCGCCGGCGGACGCGGCGGCACGATTCGACGCATACTATGAAGAGATTTTTGGAGAGCGATGGAAACCCCTGAGGCAATCCATGTTTGAAGAACACCGTCAGGTCGCCTTGGAGTTCCCCTCGCTCCGGCCATATTTTCTCGATGAAGCGTCGAAGCTCGCCGCTGATATATTGCCGGTCCGCGAGGGAGACTCGATCCTCGACATGTGCGCCGCCCCGGGCGGCAAGACGCTGGTACTGGCGGCAAAGCTCGCAGGAACAGGTTCTCTGGTCAGCAACGACCGTTCCGCGACGCGCAGGGCGAGGCTCCGTACAGTCCTGGAGGAACATCTTCCGCAGGACTTCAGACGGAATATCATCGTAACGGGACACGACGCGTCCCGCTGGGGGCTTCATGAGCGGGAAGCCTATGACCATGTCCTGCTTGACGCCCCCTGTTCCAGCGAGCGGCATGTCCTCAACGACCCTCAGGCTTTGAGCGAGTGGAGCGCCTCCAGACCAAAACGGCTCGCCGTACAGCAATTCGCCATGCTCGCCGCCGCGCTTGAAGCGGTGAAGATCGGAGGAACGATCCTGTACAGCACCTGCGCAATCGCCCCGATAGAAGATGAGCAAGTCATCGCCAGGCTCTTCGACAAACGAAAGGGGCGCTTTGAATTGCTGGAGATGGACGTACCGTTCGCAGAAAAACGTGCATACGGCTCGATTATCCTGCCGGATACCGCCGAAGGCCGGGGGCCTCTCTACTTTTGTCACCTCAGGAGGCTAGCCTGATGACGGCACGGCGGAATGAACAGAAAAACCGTCGGGCGTGGGTAGCGGCCAACGCGCCCGTAGCCATCGCCCGATGCGAGAATTACGAACTCGGACAGGTGGAAAAGGCGATGGAAAAGGTCTGCGAGGCGGCACAGATGCCGCCAGTGGAGGGCCTTACCGTCCTCATCAAGCCAAACGTGCTTTCCGACGCCAAGGTGGAAGCGGCCATTACGACCAACCCCATGGTGGTGCAGGCGTTGATACGCATGCTCAAGACGAAGGGAGCCTCAAAAATACTCGTCGGAGATTCCCCTGGCCTGCAAGGTCCTGCGTTCACACCACGGGCCTGCGGGATACAGCAAATCTGTGAGGAAGAACAGGTCCAATGGTGCGACTTTACAAAAGATCCCGTCACACAGGTCATTCCGGGGACCGTCCGCAAGAAGCTTCCGCTGGCGAAGGCGCTGTATGAGGCCGACATGCTCATATCCGTTGCAAAGTTCAAGACGCACCAGCTCATGTACGCCACCGGAACGGTAAAGAACCTGTTCGGATTGGTACCCGGACTACACAAAAGTCCCTGCCACTTGTCATATCCATCGCGAGAATCCTTTGCGAAACTGATATCCGGCATCTATGAAACGGCCAAGCCGGCCTTCTGCATCATGGACGGAATCATCGGGATGGAAGGCGCGGGGCCGGCCAACGGAATCCCCCGTCACATCGGGCTGTTGCTCGCCAGCAGGGACGGGAGTGCCGTAGATGTGGCGCAAAGCACCATCATGGGGTATGACCCGCTGTCAATCCCGTTGACAAAGGAGCTACGAGAGCGGAAGCTTACGGGCTGGAACATCCCCCAGGATATCAGCTATCCGCTGCTTGACGCAAAAGAACTTGTGATCAGCGGATACCAGACGATAGAACAGCAGCCCAAAAGCAATCTGTTCACATCGCTGATACTCCCCTTTTTCACACGTTTCCTAAAAAAGAGACATCAGCGGAAACAACCGAAACCGCTGTTCGACATGTCGGTCTGCGTCAGGTGCGGCCGATGCATCAGCATCTGTCCCGGCAAGGCGCTCGGCTTTGAAGCTGACAATGAGGCGAAATCAAAGAAACGCGTCGTGGCGGACTACAGGCATTGCATCCGCTGCTACTGCTGCCACGAGGTGTGCCCGGCTGACGCAATAGAAATCGACACCGGCGAAAGGAAATAGGAATATGGATCCGACTACCATCATTACGACCATTGTGCTTGCGATGCTTCCGATATCGGAATTACGAGGCGCCATACCATTCGCCTATCTGCGCGGGATGGACATCTGGCTTGCCGCCTCGCTTTCCATCGTGTTCAACGCACTGGTTGCGCCAGTCGTTTATATTTTTCTATCCTCACTACATAAAGTCTTTTATAAACGCTGGAACCTCTACCAAAAGATATTTGACAAGACCGTGGTCCGGGCGCGGGCGAAACTTCAGGAAAAAGTGAACCGGTATGGGTACTGGGGCATCATGCTCTTCGTAGCCGTTCCACTCCCCGTCACCGGAGCATGGACTGGAACGCTTGGAGCCTGGGTACTCGGACTTGACAAAAAGAAGACAATGCTGGCAGTATGCGGCGGTGTCCTGATAGCGGGAATCATCGTCACGACCATCGTCATGCTGGGTGCCGGCATGAACTCGTTGTTCGTGAAAATCATCTGACGGCGGGAAAGACTGGAACGACAGACTATACAACGCCGCTTCGACCATCGACTACAACCAGAGGATCATCATGCGTTTTGACCTGCATCGAGAATTGAACCCAGAACAATGCCTCGCCGCGTCCACGGTAGACGGACCGGTCCTGATCATAGCGGGAGCGGGGAGCGGCAAGACCCGGATGCTCACCTTCCGCATCGCGCATATGTTGGAATGCGGCATTGAGCCGTCAAAAATCCTTGCGCTGACGTTCACAAACAAGGCTGCGAAAGAAATGGCGGAACGCATCAGATCCCTGACGGGAATGCCGCTGAAGGATCTGCTGGCGACTACGTTCCATTCGTTCGGCATGAGGGTGCTCAAGCAATATATCCACTACCTCGGCTACAAGAACAACTTCACCATCTACGACGGCGCGGACAGGCAGGACCTGCTCAAGCAGGTAATCCTCAGCCTTGATCTCGACGTCCAGGACTACGATCTTTTCGAACTCGGCAACCTGATCAGCGATATCAAGACGAAACGTTCAGTCTGGAACAGCGGCGCTTCGGACAGGCTCAAGAACATCTACGCCGAATACCTCAAGCACATGAAAGCCTACAACGCCGTCGATTTCGATGATCTGATCATGATGCCGCTCCAGCTTTTCGAGGAAAAACCGGAGGTATTGGAAAAGCTCCGCAAACAGTACACCTATGTCATGGTGGATGAATTCCAGGACACTTCCCTCGCCCAGTACCGCATGGTGCATTTCCTCGCCGAAGAAAGCCGCAACCTCTGCGTCGTGGGCGACGACGACCAGTCGATCTATTCCTGGCGCGGCGCGAACTACCAGAACATCGTCATGTTCGAGCAGGACTTCCCCGAACGCAAGGAGATCAAGCTGGAACGGAACTACCGTTCGACGGGGAACATTCTGGAAGCGGCGAACAAGCTGATCGTCCACAACGCCCAGCGCAAGGAAAAAAGCCTATGGACCGACAGCGGCAAGGGGAGTTTCATCTTCACGATGCATCCACGCGACGAGGAGAACGAGGCGGTGGAAATCGCACGGAAAATCCGGGACATACACATCCACAAGGACCGCAAGTTCGGTGATTTCGGCGTATTGGTCAGAACGAATCACTTGATTCCTACGCTTGAAAACCAGTTCATGGTCGAGAACATCCCTTGCCAGATCTCCGGCGGCCAGAGTTTTTTCGAACGCAAAGAGGTCAAGGACATGGTATGCTACCTCAAGGTGCTGGCCAATCCCGACGATGACATTAGCTTTCTCCGAATCGTGAACACCCCGCGGCGCGGCATCGGCAGGATGACGCTGGAGAAGATGCGGCAGGTGGCCGACGCCCAGCGATGTTCCCTTTTCTCCGCGATGAGCCTGCTCTCAGTGGCTACGGACAGCAATCTCAGGGACGCGCAGGCCAAGACATTGCAGAACCTCGTTGAACTGGTCAACCGCTACAGGGACAGAATCTTTCATGCGGGGACCCGCAAGCACCAGGTGCTGAAGACCCTCGCCGGGGAAATTGACTACAAGGGGCATCTGATCGACCAGCACCCCGACAACGAAAAGGCCGTGCAGTGGAAGATGAAGAGCATCGAGATGCTCTGCGACATGTTCGGCCGTTGGGAGAACGATCCTGACAACTACGGACTTTCCCTATATGACTACCTGAACAGGATCACCATCGCCGGGCGTGAAACCGAGGACTCCGCCGATGACAAGGTGCATCTGATGACGATGCACGCCTCCAAAGGACTGGAGTTTCCATTTGTATTCCTGGCGGGTATCGAGGACCATATCATCCCCCACGCCCGTACCATCGAGGAGAATCCCGACGCACTGGACGAAGAACGGAGGCTATTCTATGTGGCCATTACACGAGCACGCGAAGAGCTGTATATCTCCAGTTGTGAAAATCGCAAGCGAGGCAGGGAGGTCGGCCCATCAGTTCCGTCCCGGTTCCTTCAGGAGATTCCGTCGGAATTGTTCGCGGAAGAAGAGCCTGATACCGAAGTCACCAAGGATGAGATGGCGGACATGCTCAAGATGATGAAGGCCCGTTTCGCGAAAATGGATACAACGCAGACCACGTAGAGATTCCCGTCGCAAGATGCAAAAAGGGGACCGCGAACCCTTTCTTTGTGCAACAACTTGTTGCACAACAGGGCGTCAACCGTGTATTGTCTACATATCCAGGAATCCACCGCAGGAGGTATCGTACCTATGTCTGCCGACATTGACTTCTCCGTACATCCCGTAACAGAGTTCTACGGGTGTAATTGTTTTAGTGAAAGCGAAATGAAAACCTATCTGCCAGAGAGCGCCATGGAGGAACTCAGGCAGGTCCAATGCGGAGGATGTGAGCTTACCCCGGCTTTGGCGGAACTCGTCGCCGGAGCGATGAAGGAATGGGCGCTTTCCAAAGGCGCCACTCATTTCACCCATTGGTTCCAGCCGCTGACTGGTCTTACCGCCGAAAAACACGATTCATTTATTCATCCGACCTCCAATGGAAAGGTAATGATGGAATTCTCCGGCACGGAGCTGGTGCAGGGCGAATCCGACGCATCATCTTTTCCCAACGGCGGTCTGCGGGCCACGTTCGAAGCCCGTGGATATACGGCGTGGGACACCACCTCCCCTGCGTTCATCAAGGATATCAACGGAGTGAGAATCCTGTATATACCGACGGCGTTCTTCTCCTTTACCGGAGCGGCGCTGGACAAGAAAGTCCCGTTGCTCCGTTCGACACAGGCCGTCGAGCGCCAGACGCTCAGAGTGCTGCGGGCTTTGGGAAACACGAAAGTCAGCCATGTCACCGTCAATATCGGACCGGAACAGGAATATTTTCTCGTAGACCGGAAATACTACGACCAGAGGCCGGATCTCCGGCTGACGGGACGCTCCGTCCTAGGCAATCTCGCCGCGAAAGGCCAGGAACTTGACGACCACTACTACGGAACAATCAACGACCGGGTATCAGTATTCATGAAGGAGCTGAACTATGAGCTCTGGAAACTTGGAATCAGCAGCAAGACCCAGCACAAGGAGGCCGCGCCGAACCAGTTTGAAGTCGCGGTCGTATACGACGCCGCCAATATCTCCACCGACCACAACCAGCTTTTGATGGATGTCCTGCAGTCCGTTGCGCAACGGCACGGCATGGTGGCATTGCTACATGAAAAGCCATTCTCAGGGGTGAATGGTTCCGGCAAGCACGACAACTGGTCTCTTTCCACGGACGACGGGCAGAATCTGCTCTCCCCCGGCGCGAGTCCAGAGGACAACGTCCAATTTCTGCTGTTCCTCACCACATTGATCAAAGCGGTGGATATCTACGCCCCGTTACTTCGCGCAGGAGCCGCGACAGCAGGCAACGACCACCGTCTGGGAGCGGCAGAAGCTCCGCCGGCCATTATCTCCATCTACCTGGGGGAACAACTCACCAGTCTGCTCGACGCTATCGTTGACGATGCGGCATGGCGCAAACGTGATGGTGAATACATGAAACTGGGCGTCACCTGCCTGCCAAAGCTTCCAAAGGACATGACGGATCGCAACCGCACCAGTCCGTTCGCCTTTACCGGCAACAAGTTTGAATTCCGCATGGTCGGTTCGTCACAATCGATGGCGGGACCGAACATCTACCTCAACGCGGCGGTCGCGGACATTCTGTCAGAAGTCGCGGATCGTCTGGAACGGGCCGGTGACAAGGATTCGGAATGTCACGAAATCATCAAGGAATTCTATCGTGAACACAGGCGGGTGATCTTCAACGGCAACGGCTATTCGGTCGATTGGATCAATGAGGCCGCAAAAAGGGGGTTGCCAAACTTCACTGATACGGTATCCGCCCTACCCCAGGTCCTCCAGCCCCAGTTTATCAAGATGTTCGAGCGCCAGCATGTGTTCTCCAAGGAAGAACTCGCCTCACGTCTGGAAATCTACCTCGAAACCTATAGCAAACAAGTCAACATCGAAGCCGCTATCATGGTTGAAATGGTTCGCAAAAGCGTGATTCCGGCAGTGACACGATATCTGTCCGACCTTTGCGAGAGCATCTCCCGGCAACAAACGCTGGGTTTTGACATCACCGCCCAGAAACAGATTGCCACCACGCTTTCAAAAGAGCTGAACCTGTCCATCACCTGTTGCGAACGGCTACATATCTCCATTGCGAAGGCGTTGTCGCTGGGCGAAGACGCCCTTGCCCAAGCGACATGCTACCGGGATGAAGTTCTGGATTCCATGAAGGCGCTACGGGGACATGTCGATCTGCTGGAGACATATACCGACAAGAAGGTCTGGCCGTTCCCGTCATATGATGACTTGCTGTTCCGCCTTTAGGGACAGTCCTACAGCAATGGACGGACGGTGTTTTCACAGGACGAACATCGACTTTTCATCATGTGGCCAGGGTTCATTCACCGTCTTGGCAGGGGAGCCTCACAACAATCGCGCTTATGAAAGTCGCACTGCAGGGCGATGCGTTCGTCAGGCGCAACCGCCGACGCAAGCTCGTCAGAATATTGATATTCCATAAAATACGAGGGATATCAGGTCCGAACCGTCCAAGGTTACAGGCCAAGTAACTTTTTCATTGCGCCCTCATTCATCAACTGAACCGATTCAAATTTTCCATCGCGAAAGACCGCCCAGTTGTTGAATACGCAGGGCACGGCTTTCGCCTTCTCCAGGCTGTCCACTGCAATCAATTGCAAAGGAACTTCACGCTGTTCACAAAAAAGCCGGACCTGTTCAACGCAGTTCGGAATATACGGACATTGCATGCCATGGTAGATAGTCACACCGGCGAACGGAACGGACATCCTCCGTGCACTATCCGTAAAATGGGGCATCGTCCCGTCAAAGGACAACGCCAGCAGCTCATACCCTTCATCCGTCGTATCGGCGACCTCAAAACCATATTTGAGCATGAATCGCTTTTCAGACAGGAACGGTTTCTTCTTCTGCGCGCTCAGAACACAGACACCGGACTTTCCCTGGGCTCGGGCATCACGAAGACAATATTCCAAGAGAGCTTTCGCATACCCCTTCCCCTTGAAGGCCCCGGACACCCACAGACAATAGATATACAGGTAATTCTCCCCAACGACAGGCACCCACGCAGTTTCAAGCGGCGCATATTCAATGAAGACCTTTCCGTTCGCATCAAGCTTGCGAAAGACATGCCCTTCCCGAAGACGGTCCTTCAGCCATTGCTTTTTCACATCTACACCGCATTGATGCTTTTTATCAGAGATCGCGCAACACAGATGCTGATCATGAATATTGTCGAGACTGAGATTGATAAACTTTTCATCCACCGGAAGAAGCCCCCTTTTCAGTTATTTTCAGTATGCCGCAAATAACCTGACAAGGTATGTCATATTACATTGCCAGCAATCGGATTTTTCAACGCTATAGGATGGTCGGCAAAAACTCAAACCAACCTAGACGCCGATGCATAAGTTGCATAAGTTGCATAAGAATTTTATGCAATATCATATCGTTAAAATATCGTTACCATATCATTAAAATATAATCTCTATACAATACTGCAAATCAGTCCTTGATATGCGCAGAGCAATATCCGTCCATCATCGAGCTGGTTCAAGCTGCCGTCAGTCCCCTCAGTACTGAACAGCGCACGCCCCCCCGCAAGCTCCACATCGGGATTCCTGCCGTCCGATCGCGGGGCGACCGCCAAAGCTTTGCCGGAGAAGTTCAGGAGTACAAGGCGCTGCATTCCACGGTACTCCCGCACATACGCCATTACGTCGTTCGATGTCGTCTCCAGAAACCGATGGGAGCCGAGCCGGAGAACCTCGTCATGGTTGCGAAGCTGTAGCAACGCCCTGTAGTAGGACAGCATTGAATCCGGTTCATTCTTCTGAACCTCAACATTTTTGGTAGAATGATCCGGACAAAGCGGCAACCAAGGTCGCACAGCGGAAAAACCGGCGTTGAGCGAGGAATCCCATTGCATCGGAGAACGTTCGGGATCTCTGCCTGGATGGAACGGCCAGTATTTCTTCCCCAACGGATCTTGAAACTTACTGCGGGGCAGCCGGATATCAGTCATACCGATTTCTTCACCATAATAGATGAACGGAGTACCCCGTTGTGTCAACAAAAACATCGCGGCGAGCTTTGCTTTCGGCAAGCTTCCTTTGAACCGGCTAATCGCCCTCGGCATGTCATGGTTCGACAGAACCCAACAGGGCCATCCCGCCACCGGCATCGCCTTGTACCAACGCTGCGCGACACGGCGCCATTCTCCGGCGCCCCATTTCGTGCTGAGCAGGGTAAAGTCAAACGCAAGATGCAGTTCATTGTCCCCACCCCCAAGGTAGGAAGCCGCTTTCTCAGGCTCCCCTGGAGCCTCGACCATGATTTCCCCTACCAGCATACGATCATCGTATTCGTCCATCATCTTTCTGAAACGACGAAGCTTGCCATGCGCCTCCGGCCTATTGCGGTCAAACAGATGCCGCTGCATGTCGTACGGACGGGGAGTAGGCCCGACACAACCGGGATTGTCCCGGAACATGTCATCCTTGACAATCGCATTGATGACATCAAGGCGGAATCCATCGACTCCCTTCTCCAACCAGAATCGCATGTCATTGAACAAGGCCTCCACCACCGCGTCGTTGCGCCAGTTCAAGTCCGGTTGCTGGGCGAGGAAGGAATGTAGATAGTATTGTCCCCGTTTTGGCTCGAACGTCCAGGCCCGCCCTCCGAAACAGGCGTACCAGTTGTTCGGCAAGCCCTTGTGATTACCAGGGACCTTGTCTTTCCAAATATAAAAGTCGCTCTTGGGATTGTCCCGGCTGGAAGAACTTTCCCTGAACCAGGCATGCTCGTTGGAAGTATGATTCAACACCATGTCCAATATGACCTTGAGTCCCCGCTCATGAGCCTTTGCAATCAGCTCATCCATATCTGTCAGGGAACCGAACAACGGGTCGACGCCGCGGTAGTCGCTCACGTCATATCCAAAGTCGCGCATGGGAGAAGGATAGATGGGACTGAGCCATATCGCACTGACGCCAAGCCATTGCAGATAGTCGAGCCGACGGATAATTCCTGGAATATCCCCTACGCCGTCATCATTGGAATCCTGGAAGCTCCTTGGATAGATCTGGTAGACCACACCCTCCTTCCACCAAGTCGCAAACTGCTGCATACAAACCTCCTCACCCATTCGACGGATACGCCCATGGCCATAGTGTACCACTGCAATCACCATGCGAGAACAGTTTTTCACAAAAACAAGCGGAATCACAACGAAGCGTCCTGTACATGGCAAAACAAACACTATACGATGCCCCTATGAACAAGGAACAGACGATTCACCAGAGTTTTGCACAGATAGTCAAGTTCACCCTGTTTTCAATCAGCGCGGGCGTCATCCAAACAATCACGTTCACACTTGGCGAAGAAATTTTCAAACTTCCCTATTGGCCGAGCTACATAAGCGCCTTGGTTCTTTCAATACTGTGGAATTTCACGCTCAACCGCCGCTACACCTTCAAGTCCGCTGCGAATATACCGGTGGCGATGCTCAAGCTTGGCGTCTACTACGCAATTTTCACGCCACTGTCCACTTGGCTGGGACAGGCACTGGTTACGCATGGCGCGAATGACTACCTGGTCCTGTTCGGCACAATGCTGGTCAACTTGGCGACTGAGTTCCTTGTCTGTAAATTTTTCATCTATAGAGGACAAATAAACACCCGGCAAAAAGCTGAAAACACCGGAGACCAGTAGCCAATGGGACTATGCTCCAAAGCATTCGCCCCAATGCCCTAATCCCGGACAGTCCACCAACAAGCACAACGAACTGACGCCCCCAGGTCAATCAACAAAAAAAGCCGGCGGTCGTCAATTCTTATGATACCGGAGCTGACAGACAGGATCGCCTTTCGCAATGCATTGGGGAAGATCGAGCTTCGCGCCGTAGCGTTCTCCAATCCCATGATCCCCACACATGGCGATGTCGCACAATCGGGCGATATCTTCGTCGCTACACCCCTGCTTCTGCCAAGCCTTGACGAGAGGACAATAATGGAAGTCGATGTTCAGCTCATCGTCCGTACTTTTAACGACATCCATTTCAAACACCATCTGGGCGGGCTTCGTGAACAGGGTCTTGCGCAATCCTTTGAGACTGGAAGTTCGCCCCTTTGCTACAAGCCCGCCGCCTTGGTACAATCCACAACGCCTGATCGCGGCGGGTGCGAACGCCTCCCATTCCACACCATTCTTCGAGGCCTCGTCGCACAACAGATACAGCCACAGGGCGCGGTGTTCCAATTGTTCCCTGATCGCTCTCAGGATACCCCACCTCTTACGCGGCTCATTCGTTATCTTGCTCATCGCGCCCTCCTGACAATGTAATCCCTGAAGGTATTCTACGATGCAAACAGCATCCCCTACAAGTGAGAACGGGGAACTTTCTTTTTCAGATACCACCAAGCGACAGGCCAGACAAACTGAGGTGCAAGAACAGTAACGATTTTATGGTCAGCCGGACATTTCTACAGGTCGCAGGACACCCTCAGCCCCGCGAACAGCTCCTTCCAAGAGGAATCCTTGCGGTAGAACACAGGCGGACGACCAAACGGCGCCGCTACCAGATGATACCCGCCGGCAAATTCCTCGCCTGTGAACAGATGTATCCAAGCATCATCGGGAAGCAATACGGATCGGGAAGCAGCAGGTTCCAACACCGGCGCAACGAACAGGTCCCGACCCAACATATAGGCGTCCTTGCACTTGTAGAACATTTCTTCTGGATAATGCAGGAACACCGGACGCATGACGGGAATCCCCTCCCTGGAATTTAATGATACCAGTTCCTTCATGTACGGCTTCAACGCCACATGCAACGCCGTCATTCTGGCAAAATGAGCGACCGTCTGTTCGTCGCCGTCGAACTGCCAGTTCTCCTTTGGGCGGTTCCCTTCGTGGGTTCGCATCAGCGGGGTGAACGCAGCGAACTCACACCATCGAAGCAACAGTTCCTTTGTCCGAGACATGCCGTAAAGCGTTGTATATCCGCCGATATCACTGTGGCACAACCCCATTCCAGACATCGCTAGCGACAGGGCGCCAGTCAGCGCCGACGGCAAGCCGTCATCCTCAGACCAGTCAACGTTCTGGTCGCCACCCCACATCATCGGGCAGGCGGAGAGGCTTCTGGCGTTCCCCGCCCTCATGAAGTAGAGTATTTCATCATCCATACCCGCTGACGCTACCGCATCATGGTTTACCTGAGCCCATAATCCAGGCCAGGCGTTGTGCATCAGCATGGGGGAGCTACCATCTGACAATACGCAATCGGTGGGAAGATATTCACCGAAGTCGGCCATCCAGCCCGACAGACCGAAATCAATTAGTTCCCGCCTAATCACATCCTGATACCAACGGCAAGCCCCTGGATTGGTAAAATCTACAATACCAGCGAGGAACTCCCCGAAATCGACGAGATAGACATCGCCGGACTGCGTCAACGCCAGATATCCCGCGGCCTTGGCCTGCTCGAACAGCGGAAAACCTTCCAGAACATATGGATTGATATAGCCGAGGAACCTGACGCTCCGGCTCTTCAAATCCTCGATGGCGGAATCCAATCCCGGATACAGGGAGGAATCCCACTGCCAGTTCCACCGGAGCCGTTTGCCGAACGAAGTAAGTTTCTCCCCCACCCAGTCCTGGGCCCATATCCCGCATACCGACACACCGGCGGCACACATTGCCTCAAGCTTGCGCAGACATGTTTCGGTTCCTCCCTGCACGCCGAGGATCACCCCGTCGTAGCACCAGTCAGGAAGCTCCTTCTGGCGACCAAGGAAAGCGGAGACATCCTGCACTGTTTCCAGCAACGAAGGTTTCCGTCCAACAACGATTTCCGATGGAACATCCCAGAACATCAGGTTATGGCTGTGAGCGCATGAAAAATCAAAATCGGCGTATCCATAGGTTTCCGCATGGAGGAAATACCCACGGGATGATACGAAGGTCGGTTGCGGATGGAACGTCGTATGATAGTCCCCGCCAGCCCGGTCCTCGCGGTCGGCTATCTGAGTAATCGCTGTCAACTTGTTTCTCCCCACCCCCTGTTCCTGTGTCCATAGAGGGAAATGCCTACCCCGGAGATCAAAGAAGGAAAACTGCTCACCGCAACCATAGACATGTTCATCGTCCGTAGCATGGAATCGTAGCAAAAGCCTGTTGTAGCCAAGCGAAGGAACCTCGAATTCCATATGCAGACGACCATCCTGCTCAAACAGAGAACAGCACACCACCGCATCGCCGGTTCCGAAGCGCAACTGATAGTGCAGAACCCCCTCCACCAAGGATTCCGTTACGGAATAGGCGCATAACGCCCTCTTCTCCAGCGATTGTTCGGAAAAAAAATAATTGCCGCGATACATGTCTATGTCGGCCGACCCGACACCGAGCATAATGAACGGATGCTTCTCGCCATGATCAATCAAGACAAGGTCGTCATATGCGACGACTAGCCGGTCCCCATCCATCGTACAAGCTATCATATTTCCTCCAGGCCGGCCGATAAGAGGATGCCCGGAAGCAATTCATATCAGCCCTGTTTCTCGTCTTTGCCATTCATTTTCCGTCGATCTCACGCCAGAGCGAAAACCTATCTTCGCCTATCTTCGCCTATCTTCGCCTATCCGCGCTTTGTTCCCCATGAGCTTTGGGGACAACTGCGCCATCCGCGTACGAAAGGAACTTTTCTAGCCCTTCACAGCGCCAGCGGTCAATCCTCCGATAATCTTGTCATGAAGGAATATATATGCGACGACGCTCGGGATAATCGTTACTACGATAGCGGCGTACATGCTTCCATAGTCGGTGATGAACTGGCTGGTAAAGAACTTGATGCCCAGCTGTATGGTCCGGGACTCGAGGCTGGAGGTCAACAGCATCGCCATCAAAAACTCGTTCCACGCATAGATGAAGCAAAACGTACCCGCAGTGACCAGCCCAGATCGGGACAAGGGGAAAATGATTTTGGAAAAACGTTGAAAGAACCCGCAGCCGTCGATAATCGAGGCCTCTTCCAGTTCTCTGGGGATGCTCTTCATGAAAGCCGTCACCAAGAAGATGGATACCGGGATGTTCACCGCCGAATAGACCAGCACCAAAGCGATCAGTTTATTGTACAAGTGGGTTTTCGTGACCAATGTGAAATAGGGAACCATGAAGGAGATGACCGGAATCAAGACGCCGGCGGTGAGAATCGTATGGATCAGGTCCCGCCCCCTGAAATGTTCGCGGGAAAGGATGAACGACGCCATTGCCGTCACCGTGATGTTCAGGAATACGGCGCACACTGACACGATGATGGAATTCAGGAACAGGCGTGGCAGGCTCGCCATTGCGAACGCCTTCGCATAGTTGTTCCACTGTAGCTTCGACGGTAGTCCGAACGGGGAGACCTGCAATTCAAGATTCGTGCGAAACGAGCTGACTATCAGCCAGACCAACGGCAGCAACGCCACCGCGAGCAGACAGATGAGGAATACCCATTTAACCGTGTTCAATACGATATAGGCAATGGAACGTCGGTATTTCATCGCTTCCCCCCCCTACTGAGCCATTTCGGACATCGGGTCCGACTTGCCGAACAGCTTTCGGAGCAAGCCGATCACCACCGTCCCCAACAATATCAGAAACACTCCGGCGGTACTCGCTTCGCTGTAACGCAATGCGTCCATCTTCAGATACAGGTCGATGCCCATCGTCGTCGTGGCATAGGCGGGGCCTCCGCCTGTCATGAGATAGGTCGATTCAAAATGCCGGATGCCATAGGCCATGGCCAGCGTCATGGTAGTGACGAGACTCCCGCGAAGCATCGGAAGCGTAATGCGGAACTCCTGCTGCAATGTACTGGCGCCATCGATCTCCGCCGCTTCATAGAGCGTCTTCGGAATATTCATGGCGGCGGCAAGCAATACGATCATAAAATAGCCGATATAGATGACAGTCTGGAAAATCACCGCCCCCAACGCGGTGGAAGGATCGCCCAACCAATTGCGTGGCATCACGCCGAACAGCTTGCCAAGCACGATGTTGACGGGACCGGTCACGTTGTACATGGCGACCCAGACCATGGCCAGCGCTACGGTACTGATCACGTTCGGCAGATAATATACCGTGCGCAGGAATCTCCACCCCGTCGGCTTGCGTACCAGTATCATGGCGACGATAGCCGCGAGAGGCACCTGTATGAACCCCTGGCACAGTGCCCAGACGACATTGTTCAGCAAAGCCTTGCGAAAGGTAGGGTCGGAAATAAGCTTCGCATAATTGGAAATTCTGTTGAACTTCATCGAGCCGATGCCACGCCAGGTCGTGAAACTCGTCATGACGGTAAAGATAAATGGATAGACGAAGAAAGCCAGGAACAGGACCGAGACTGGAAGCAGGAACAGCGTCCGCCCCAACAGGTTGGAATGGTTATTCGCACGAGCCTCTTTCATCTTCGCACCCCTTTTGATTTCCAATCCGTACATCCGTCCAGATCGTTTTCTCCAAGCCTTCCGGAGAGCCTGAAAATTTCAGACGTTCCAGAAGGCCGAGGTCGCGTCCCAATGGATTACGACCTCAGCCTACCATAATCCAGATGCTATCGCTCGATCTTTTTGTCGACCAACGCACAGAATTCTTCAGGGGTGATCCGCCCCAACGCCAAAGCGCCGAGCTGTTGGGCGAACTCAAGCGTAACCTCCGCGCCCAAAGCGGCTTCAAGATCGAATGCGGTCGTCGAAGCTGCGGCAGCGATGTCGTAGAACTGTTTCTGCAAGACATTGGCCGGCCGATAGTCATTCTTGATAGCGAACATAGCCCCGGAAGATTCAGCGATCCTGGCGACGCTTTCAGGCTTGGTCAAGAATCGCAGGAATTCCAGAATGGCGGCTTCCCGAGCCTTGTCCTTGGTCGCGGCGGCGCAGATATTCGCCTGGAGACGGCTGATCATGAATCCAGTCGTCGCCCCGGCGGGCGGAAGCCCGTCAATCACGATCGAGCCAAAGAAAGGCGTCTCAGCCAGATCGGCCCTTCCCGCGTACCAAGGGCCGTTGGAGAATACAGCGGTACGGCCCGCAAGAAAATGCCCCCCGCTCCCACCAGCGCCAAGACCGACAGCATCAGCCGTCGAATAGTTGACGATGATGTCCTTCAATATCGAAGCAGCCTGCACGAACGCGGGGTCTGTGAACGGCTTCGACCAAATGTCGACGCCACCAAGGGAAACCGCGAGATGCGAGAACCAGATCATGGAAGTCCATGCATTGGTATCGCCGGTCATCTGACTCGTCGGCGCAATCCCGGCGGCCTTGAGTTTATTGAACGCATCATACATTTCGTCCATGGTCTTCGGCACCGCGGCTACACCTGCGGACCGGAACGCATCCATGTTGTACCAGATCGGCAGGATGGCGGTTTCCATCGGAAGGGATTTCAGTTGGCCATCGACCGTTGACTGGACGACTGAACCTGAATCAAACGAAGACATCCAAGAGGAATCCATCGTTTTGGCAAAATCCATCAGAAGATTCGACTGGTAGAACTGCTCAGTCGTTGGATTTAGCTTAATCGTAAAAATATCCGCCGGAGCGATCCCCGCAGCGAGGGATGTCCTGACTTTCTGTTCATATGCATTGTAGTCGGGTTGAGGCTCAATGACAACCTTGATATTTCCCGCATGGGAGGCATTGAATTCCTCTACGAGCGCCTCCACCGCGGGGGCCTTGCTATCCGCCCCCACCCAGATGCTCGCCCAACGAAGTTCAATTTCTTTGTTCGATGATTCCGTCTGGCCATTTGCGAATACGGGGGCCAGGACGCACAAAGCGACAAGCATCAGAACCATCAGGGCCTTTTTTGAATGCAACATATGCGATCTCCTTTTGTATTTATTTTCTTAATGTAAGAAATATATAAATATCTACGCACGATTTTTTTGGACTGTCAATAAAAAATGGTGAAAAACGTCAGAGACCAAGCAACATATCGTTTACAAGTGATGAATAACTCTTTTTTCAGCAGCTCTTTCCAGGGCTTCCTCCACGCCCTGTTTTTTTCCTCCGACGAGCGTCTCAAGCCCTCGTCATTCAATGACCCTCCACCCCTTCAACTTCGCTGCGATCCTCAACGGACGAAGGAAATCCCCGTACACGACGGATGAGTGATGCGCCAAGCCATTGTCGATCACCAGGCCAAGGACTTCCTTGACGGGACGACTGAACACCGCCTTCATATACGTCCCGCGCAACAGTTTTTCCATCGGTATTGCGGTAGCCTTTTGCAAGAACATCCGATATTCTCCACGAGCGGAATCAAGACGCAAAACTGACAGGTCCCCCGATTTCAATACAAAATCGGCGGTAACGCCTTTTCCTCCGGCGAAATAGGTATCGAGCGAACGGTTGCAAGCGCCATCCCACAAATTGCATGGAGCCACACCACAATGCCAGAACAATGCGAAATCCTGTTCAAAATCGACTTGGGAGAAATCAAACAGGAACGGAGTCTCCGCTCCAATCGCCCTGTGCATGATCATGGAGACGGCCCCGTCCAGATCTCCTTCACAGGCGAGAATCAGACCTTCCGCCTGGAGCAACGACATGGCTGCGCAGGGAGCGATACCGAAATCACGGGCGAATTCAGGCCAGCATCGGATGGCAAGGGCGGAAAGACCATAGTGTTTGTAAAACGCACACAGTTTCGCGGAAAGCTCGGCGACTTTCGCCACCTGGAACTCCGAGAGGGTGGAAACATCAAAGGTCTCCCCTATCTGCTTCCTTCTTGCGGAAACCGCCTCATCTGAAACCGGCCAATTGTGAATTTCCGACAGTTCATAATGGTCTACGAAAGCCCCGGTAGCGCCATAGAGCTGGTTGTCCTGCACGCCGACGTTGAAGAATCCGTCGGCCCGAAAGCCAGCGATACCAATCCTGGCCTGACGTAACGCATTGATAGCCCGTATCGCATCCACCCAGTCCTCATCGATATGTTTCTGGACAATGACATGGTAGTCGTCGATACCGCTTTTATAGAGGTTTGACGCATTCAGGTTCACACCGCATACGGAATTCAGACGAATCTTGCCACCGTTGTACGGCAACTCCGGCAAGCCCCACAGCAAGAACGGCACTCTCACAGCTTCCCGGAGCTGCAATACCAGGTGTCCTAGATGGAAGGTCCCCGAAATACATACGACGGCGTCGACGTTGGAGCAGGCGAGGAATTCTGCCGCGGCCCTGCCCTCCTCCACCGAAATGACCAGTTCGGGAACGACCGCCCATTCCACCTGTTCCAGGCGGCCTACATCGGAAAGAATATCCTTGTACAACTGCGCCGCGGCATGGAAATCATAGGTCCGCCGCGCTAGACAGACGATACCGAGCTTGACCGATTGTTTCACGAAGGCTCCTTCAATCTGTCGCCGCTCCCATTACGGACAAGAGAATCGACGACAGGTTTTTATTTACTTTCTTAAAGTAAGTAAAGCTCATGAATGAAAACTCGTCAAGAGGAATATGCAGGACATTTTTTGTAGACGTCCCCCATGAACATATAGATATCACTGAATCGTTTTACGAAACACGGAATGTGTCTTGGCTATCTGAAATCCAAGCCGTTCAGCGGTACGATGCGAACCCGCGTTGCTGACCTGACACTGCCAGACGGGGAGCCTCCCCTCTTGCAGGACATACTGGATCATTCGCCGGGCGACAGCGGTGGCGAAACCGCATCCACGAAACCTCTCGTCAGTTTCCACGCCGATATCAGTTTCGTCATGACTCACAGCGGAAGAGAACGACCAGGCCGCGGCCTTGCCATCGCGCAATATGCAGAACCCTTTCCCCTTTTCCAGAAATTCCGATGCAGATCTCCAGTACATGGAAGGAACCACCTTTCCGGCAAGCCGCTCAAAAAGCCCTCCGCCGATTTCCCTGCATACGAAGCCTTCAGGCAACGGCCGCGCCCCTAACAAGGGGGAAGGACAGCCGCTATATTGAAATTCATGCCGCCGAGACATGGCAAGCCCCCGCTCCAGCGGAATCCAAGACTCCAACCCATGATCATCGAGCAACAACACCAGCCGGTCCGGTTTCCGATACGTAGTGTCCCAGAACAACGAAACGACATCCGACAGAAACTCTCGCATCGGGGAACCGGAAATATACCCAAAGCCACAATGATGCCAAAAAAATACGCTTTTCACCGAATCCACGAAGATTCGGCCATCCTGGACATGCTCAGCAACGGACGGCGGATAGACCTTCGCGCAAACATTCCTGTCCGCAAAATCGACCGTCCGCCAGTACTCTCCGGTTCCGAGTTCGACCATATATTGTACGCTCCTTCACAGACTTCATCCACAAAACTGAAAATCAACTGAAAAAAGCCGCCAACACCAGATCCGACGCACCCTTCTGGGCGAAAAGCGGATCATAGGCCTTTGCGTAGATGAAGGGAATGTCGGCATCAAAAGCATCTGGCTCGACAAACAGGCGGCGGACCTCGTCTGCGATGGCATTTGAAACCGTCTCAGAACATCCCACGAACAGAAAAGTCCGAGGTGACAAAAACCTGATAATACTCTTCATGGCAATCAACAGGTATCCGGCCGCACGTTCAATCGTCCGCAACGCTTTCGGTTCGCCGGCACGCAACGGAGCTTCAAGTCCCTCGAACAAGGCCAGCCGGGACTGCAAGGAATCGGGATCAAGATCCTGGAGATACGCCTGGAGGCATCCTCTGGAACCACAGGCGCACCGCGGCCCGTCGAAGTTGATGGGAATATGTCCCGTCTCCAACGTCGTACCGCGACTTGACAGAAATATCTGGTCGTCATGGACAAACGCGCCGTTGACACCCGACCGCAGCAGGAAGGTGAACATCGAGCCCTTGTTGTCGAACCCTCCGTACCGATATTCGCTGAAGGCAATCGCCGAGCAATTGTTGTGAAGCAGCACGGGCATCCGAAGCCGTTCCTGCAGCACCTTGACAATCGGATACGCCTTCATGCCATGGATGCGGGGATAATACATGACCAACTGGTTCTCCAGATCGACCTGGCCGGGAGCCGCCACGCCAATTCCGAGTAACTTGTTCCGGGGAATCGACAGTCGGACTACGCTGTCCGTCACCATGCGGACGATACTATCCATAACCGCGTCCACATCCGTGTCGCCCCCCAATGGTTCCATGCTGGAGAATATCCTATCACCCCTGAAGTCAAAGACACCGATGGAAATATATGCGGCCCAGAACTCCAGTCCGATGGAATAACGAGCGTCCTTGCATACTGCATATGATACCGGCTTTCGTCCTTTCTTCTGAAGGCCGGAGCCTTCGCCACCTTGGACGGGCTCAATCAAGCCTTCCTCCTCCAATGCGGAAAAGATACGGAAGATCGTAGGGGCTTTGAGTCCGGTCTCCTGTACGAGTTCCGACTGGGACACTCCCCTTCCTTGCGACGCATGGATACGGGACAACACCAGGCTCTTGTTATGGAGCCTCATATCAGATGCTCTCAAGGGATTATCCTGCATGCATTTCCTCCGATGGCCCGATATCGTGGACCTCATGGTATTTTATTGATTTCAGAAAGAAACTGAATCCATTCGCATTCAGTCTACCCCCTTCTGGTGAAAAAATCCACAACAAGAACTTTACAACTGCTTCATTGTGGGTTATAGTTATTTTCACTAAGAAACTAATTAGGAGCGATACATGCTGCCTCACGCCCAGCTCGAAAAACTTCAGGAACTTGCGAGAGAGATTAGGAAGAAGACGATATACGAAATCGCAAATCTAGGTGTTGGACATATCGGAGGAGCCCTTTCGATAGTCGAAATTCTGGCCTTGCTCTACGGACAGGAGATGAATGTCAGGCCAGAAGAACCGAGGTGGAACGACAGAGATATGCTGGTGCTGTCGAAGGGGCATGCCGGCCCGGCCCTCTACGCGACGCTGGCGATTCGAGGTTTCTTCCCTGAAACATGGCTCGATACATTGAACCAAGGGGGAACAAGCCTTCCTAGCCACTGCGACAGAACGAAGACGCCGGGAATCGACATGTCCACCGGCTCTTTGGGACAAGGCTTGTCGGCGGCCTGCGGAATGGCCTATGCGCAAAAAATCGACGGCAATCCCTGCTACATATACGTGATTATCGGCGACGGGGAATCACAGGAAGGCCAGAACTGGGAAGCGGCCATGTTCGCTGCTCAATACAAACTTGGACACCTGATCGCCTTCACCGACTACAATAAACTCCAGATAGACGGCACAGTCGATGAAATCATGAGCCTCGGCGACGTATGCGCGAAATGGGAGGCGTTCGGGTGGCATGTCCAACGGGTGGACGGCCACGATTTTCAGCGGATGCACGAGGCTATTCAACAGGCGAAACAGCAACAGGAACGTCCATCCATGATCGTACTCGATACAGTCAAGGGCAAGGGCGCCGCCTTCTGTGAAGGAATGGTCGGTAACCACAACATGAAAGTTGACATGACCATGGCGACGCAGGCGATTTCTGAGCTGAACGCCTGACAAGGAGACATCGGTATGGAAAATAAAGAGATGCGGGCGGTATATTGCGACACGTTGATAGAACTCGCCGCCAAGAATCCGGCGATCATGGTCGTCGAAGCCGACTTGATGAGGGCTTCGGGCACTATGCCATTTAAAGCGGCTTACCCACAGCGAGCCGTTGACGTCGGCGTCGCGGAAGCGAACCTTGTAGGGGTGAGCGCCGGGCTTAGCGTCGTCGGCAAGATTCCCTTCGCGGCGACTTTCGGATGCTTCGCGTCCAGACGGGTGTTCGACCAGTTCTTTATCTCCGCGAACTATGCGGGGTTGAACGTCAAGCTCGTAGGCACGGACCCCGGCATTTCGGCGGCGTTCAACGGGGGCACCCATATGCCGTTTGAAGATATCGGGATGATGAAGCTCATTCCCGGCCTGACTATTCTGGAGCCAAGCGACCCCGTCTCGCTCAAAGCACTGGTAATCGCTTGCGCGGAACACACGGGATGTACCTACATGAGACTCCACAGGAAACCAATCCAGCCGATCTATGCGGAACACGAGACATTTGAACTCGGCAAAGGTAAAGTCCTGAGGGACGGTTCTGATATAACAATCGTCGCATTGGGAGCGATTCTGGTCCCTGAAGCACTCAAAGCGGCGGAAGAGCTGTCGGGGCAAGGCATCTCCGCGGCGGTAATCGACATGCACACCGTCAAGCCGCTTGATGAAGCATTGATCCTGTCCTATGCGGAAAAGACACATGGCATCGTCACCGCCGAAAACCATCAGACCAGCGGAGGTTTGGGAGCGAGCGTCGCGAATCTGCTGGCGCTCCATCACCCTACCCCGATGGCTATGGTCGGCATACAGGACCAGTTCGGCCAGGTAGGAACCCAGCAGTGGCTGCAACAATACTATCGACTGACGGCGCAAGAAATCGAGCACAAGGCATTGTCGCTTCTGAACACGTAGAGTTGCGGCAAGGAATCAAGCAGCGAGCGCATGATGATACGCGAGCGGATGCAATGACGCAGCCAGGGGCACAAAAACAGAATGTATTTCAACATAAGTTCGAAGGGATTCGGGCTCATGGCAAGGAATCAAGCGGCGAGCGCATGATGATGCGCGAGCGGATGCAATGACGCAGCCAGGGGCACAAAAACAGAATGTATTTCAACATAAGTTCGAAGGGATTCGGGCTCATGGCAAGGAATCAAGCGGCGAGCGCATGATGATGCGCAAGCGGATGCAATGACGCAGCCAGGGGCACAAAAACAGAATGTATTTCAACATAAGTTCGAAGGAATTCGGACTCATGGCAAGGAATCAAGCAGCGAGCGCATGATGATGCGCGAGCGGATGCAATGACGCAGCCAGGGGCACAAAAACAGAATGTATTTCAACATAAGTTCGAAGGGATTCGGACTCATGGCAAGGAATCAAGCAGCGAGCGTATGATGATACGCGAGCGGATGCAATGACGCAGCCAGGGGTCCGAAGACCGAGAAAAACAAGGAGAAAAAAATGAGAATCGCAGTAGCCTCCGACCTCTCCGGCTTCCCCCTCAAGCAGGAAATCGTACAGCACCTCAAAGACAACGGACATGAAGTCATCGACTTCGGGATTCCCTCCATTGAGGAACCGAAACCGTATTTCATACAGGCACCGAAGGTAGCCCAGGCGATACAGCGGAAAGAAGCGGAACGAGGCATCCTTGTCTGCGGGACTGGACAAGGCATGTCCATCGTGGCGAATAAATTCAAGGGTGTGTACGCCTGCGTGGTAGATGATATCTTTTCTGGAGAACGGGCGAAAATCGTGAACAACGCAAACATCATCACCTTAGGGGGATGGATTACCGCTCCATTTCTCGGCTGCCAGATCGTCGATGCCTGGCTTGCGATGCAATTCACCCAGAAGATGGAGTTCAAGCATGACTTCCTGACGAATGCGTTCAATCAGGTACAGGTGATTGAAGAGGAGAATTTCAAATGATCAGCGGTACGCTCACCCCTGTACACGTGCTTTCCTTCGAGGACATCGACGCATACCGTCTGCACCAGATACTGGGCAACGCCGCGGGAAGGCTCCAGAATCTTACCGTGGCATTGGTACGGGACGACGCCCCCATACCCAGGCGGGACGAATTGATCAACGGATTGCGAGAGTATTGCGCGGTGACTACATTCAACAAGGTAAGACCCAACCCGACATGCGCCGACATTATGGAGATGTTCGGCTCGTCCGCTTTCAGGAAAGCCGACGTTGTCCTGGCTATCGGTGGCGGCAGCGTCATGGACTCGGCCAAGGCGCTGGCGATGCTGGCGACAAACGGAGGGGAGCTGGAACAATATCTTGGCAATCAGCCCCAGCGGGGCATTGTGGAAAAATCGCTTCCGCTTGTACTGATTCCGACAACGGCGGGAACTGGATCGGAAGTTACGAAGGTAGGGGTCTATTCTTCGGAATCAGGAAGGAAACATACCTTGGGCTCTCCGTCCATGCTCGCCCATACGGCATTGTTGGTAGGTTCCTTCATTGATACGGTACCGGCTAAACTCTGCGCTTCGACAGGACTGGACGCATTGGACCATGCGCTGGAATCAATCTGGAACAAGAATGCCACGGATATTACCCGACGCGCCGCTGAAGATGCCGCGGTAGAGGTCCTGACCTGGCTGCCGAAACTCTACCAGGCGACCCAAAACGGTAACGCAGACCGACTTACGCAACAGAAAATGCTCCAAGCCTCCTGCATGGCGGGAATAGCGTTCAGCATTACGGGAACGGCGGCAGGGCATGCGATATCCTTCATTCTCTCAGAAGACTGGCATGTCCCCCATGGCATGGCCTGCGCGTTCACGCTGATGGAAATATTCGACATCGCGATGGAAGATCCTGCGACACGCACAAGCCTGGCGAGGATCAGCGGTCATTTTCATCCGGAACTAAAGGAACAAGGAGAACTCATCGCCACATTACGCGGACAGATCGCCAGCCTCATGCGGGAAATGAAGATCCCGAGAACCTTCCAAGAACTGTCGGTCGAGCTGTCTCCTGATGAAATCCCCTCACGGTTCGAACGTTCGTTCTTTGATCCCAAGATGCACAACCAGAAGCCGGCGATTTCTCCCGACCGTCTGTACGCCTTGCTGGTGGGCAAGCTGTGAACGCCATATTGCTTTCAGGAGTTGTGGTGTTCATTACACACACCATAGAGGCGATTACAGGATTCGGCTGTTCCGTCCTGGCGATGCCGTTCGTGACGGCGTTACTGGGCATGCGAACGGGAGTCATGGTCATCACCCTTCTCGCCTGGTTGCTGGCATTGTATTTCGCAGTCAGGAAATGGCGTGAGATAGACTGGAAGCAGTTCAGCGTCATCATCGGATGTATGCTCATGGGGCTGCCTGTGGGCATGCATCTGTTCAGGAACGTCGATGGCGCATCACTACGAAAGATACTCGCGGTATTCATCTGCGCAGTTTCCACTTGGCAGTTGCTCAGAAGATGTCGCAGGCAAACTGCGACGGATAAGGAAAAATCTTCCCACCCCATAAAGGATATCCCGTACTATCTGCTGCTTGTCGCAGGCGGAATCGTCCATGGGATGTTTTCTTCCGGCGGGCCGCTGGTAGTCTTGTACGCATCGAAACATCTTCCTGACAAAGGCAGGTTCAGAGCCACGCTGTGCCTCCTCTGGACTTCGCTCAACACAATCATCATCGCCTCCTACCTTATCGATGGAAGCATGACGGCGGAAGTAGCGCGTACTACGGGACTGCTCGTACCGTTCATACTCGCAGGAATCGTCGTAGGAGAAAAGATTCATGACAGGGTGAACGAACGGACGTTCTCATTGATCGTGTTCAGCATGTTGCTGCTCACCGGCGCATTCATGCTGTGGAAATAACCTGCGACAAAAAAACATCTGACGAATATCCATGGAAGGTTTCATATGAGGGATGAACGCTACAAAGTACCAAAATCGTTGATTCAGGCGAACCTGATGACAAAACTCCTATCACTGGACAGTTCCCGCGCCAACCGCTACGGCCGGCTGATAGAGAACCTGGATACCACCGAACTGCTGGAACTCGCCGACAGGATGACCATTATTGATCCAGCGGGAAACACCTACGTCCCCAGTGTACCGGAATTCGAAAGAACGTCTTTGTACAAGGCCGTTCTTCCCCTCTTCGGTGGAATGCCGATTGAAATCGGCTATTGCAATGGTCCAAACCAGACCATCAATGGCCTGGAATATCATAAATCACCGGAACTGTTCATCGCCGTCACAGACTGCGTACAATTCCTCTGCGAGCCAGAGCGTCTACAGAATTTTTCAATTTGCCACACCAGCGACGTCGAAGCATTCTATTTCCCGAAGGGCGCGGCGTTCCTGCTACATCCCCAGATACTCCACCTGGCGCCATGTTCCGTTCATGCCGACGGCTTCAAGTCAATCATCATCCTTCCTGAAGGCACAAACCTGCCGCTTGAAGGAACCAACGTACCCGACAATGAAGATCCAGAGTCCAAAATACTATTCAAAAGGAACAAATGGATGATTGCGCACCCACAACGCACGCAGCTGATATCACAAGGGGCATATTCCGGCCTCGCAGGCGAAAACAGGAGAATAGTCCCGATTTCCGAATGAACCTTATCCAACGCCATATGCGATAAAGAATCCGAGAACGGAACTTTGAATTGCTAGAATATACAATACAAAAGCACTAACGCATCGAAGCTCCCGCTCCGAGCGCATTGCCAGCACCCATCTCCGCGCAAGCCAGGCAGAGCATTGGGCATGAAGTCTGGAACCAGAGCATGCAAGCCGCAAGCTTTATGACCTCCGCCACCGCATAGCACTGCTTTCCGCCCCGGCGAATCGGCAAAAACACCGCGGGGAAGCCCCAGGACCAGCATGGCGCCCGAATACAGAAGCATCCATCTTCCAGAGAATCTTCTGTCGCAGTGGCTGCATGAATATCCGAAGCTTTCGGTCGGTGTCAATCCGTAATCATTTCATCAGCCCTATTCCACCTCCTATCATAACAATTGTTATTGCGTAATAGAAATTATCATATCAAGACGAAACAACATGCCGGTCCTCAGGACTATAAAGATATCAGATGATCCGCTTTTCGAGCCATTTTCCCCGGCTGAAACGGAAGATGAAGAAAACGCCCCTGCAAGCCCAGTCGATATACATGGCGATCCATACGCCGACGACGCCGAGACCGAGCCCAGCGCCGAGTATCTTCGAAAAACCGACCCTGAATATCCACATGGAGGCAAGCGAAACGACCATCGTGTATTTCGCGTCGCCGGCGGCTCTGAGAAAATTAGGTACGGTAAAAGCGAGCGGCCAGATCAACGTGGCCATAATGACATGGGAACCAACAAGAATCTTGGAATATTCAGCGGCTTCAGCGCTAACATGGTATAACCCGACCATCCAATCCAATGTCGCGAAAAAGAACGGAACAGTCACGACATAGGATAGAAACGCTATCACCAGCAATTTCTTTGAATAATACTTGGCCTGGGCAGGCTCATTCGCACCGATGCATTGCCCCACGATGGCCACCGCGGCCAAACCAACGGCGGAACCTGGGATATTCTCTAGATTGCAGATGTTGCTTCCGATTGCGTTCGCCGCAATCTGCGCGGTGCCAAAAGAAGCGATGATCCCCTGGACGAGCAGCTTGCCGATATGGAACATGCCATTCTCAATACCGCTCGGCACACCGATACTCAGGATACGCCGCACCATGTCCCGATGGAATTCAAACTTCCACAGCCGATCGATATGGATCACCCTACGCCTATCGCAGACCAACGCGAGCATGACGAGGGATGAAATCGCCCGGGATACCAGGGTACCCAGCGCAGCGCCGGCGACACCCATCTCCAAGGTAAAAATGAACAAGGCGTTGAAACTGATGTTTGTGAGGTTCATCACAAAGGCAAGCAGCAATGGCGTCTTGCTGTTGCCCATCGCGCGATACAAAGCGGTACACGCATTGAACAGCGCAAGGAAGGGATAGGAAATGGCAAGTATCCAGAAATATGAAAGAGACGCGGCCATGACATCGGCGTCTATCGCGCCGAAAATCAGATCAAGCAGATGGCGACGGAACACCAAGGTGAATACCATGACGACGAGTGCGATCAGCATGACCGTATACAGCAGTTGTTTCGCAGCGACGCAGCTCTTGTCCCGCTCCCTGTTTCCCAGATACTGGGCCGCGACTACGGCGCCGCCGGTACAGAAGGCGCTAAATACGAATATGAACAACTGGCTGATGGAATCGACCAACGAAATACCGCTGACCGCGGCCTCCCCGAGGGACGAGACCATCAAGGTATCAAACAGCCCCAAGGAGATATGCAGGAACTGCTCCGCGATCAGAGGGAGAATCAGTACCGCCAGATAACGGTTGGAGAACATTCTATTGGAGATGGTTTTTGTTTCCACGGTATCTCATCCTACCCCATGATGCAAGAAAGTGGGAAGTGGTACCGCAAGACAATCCAATGGAAAGTTGCTATCCGAACAGAGGCGCCATCGCATCCACATAGTTTTTCCAACGCAAGTACGCTTTTTCATACATCCGCGTGGCCGTACCATCCGGTTTGCAAGAACAGCCGGCATCCATCTCGACATGCTCTTGGACGATATCCTCGATTGAACGGGATGAACCACAAGAACCGTCCAATGTCCACAAAGCCTGCAAAGCGGCGCCGAAGGCGGCGGCTTCCCCTATTTTGGGAACATCTACGGGAAGGCCGCATACATCCGCGGCCATCTGCCTCCAGAACGCGGAGTTTGCACCTCCGCCGGTAACTCGCAACACCCGGGGGGAGAAGCCCAGTTCAAGGAACGCGTCAAGACCAAGCTTCATCCCGAATATGGCCGACTCCATAGCCGCCCTTGAAATGTTAGCGACCGTCATGTTCGTGGGAGAAAGACCGATGAGGGTCCCTTCCCCACGAGGATAGTTCGGAGTACGCTCCCCATTGAAATAGGGCAGCATCACAACTCCCTCACAACCAACAGGAGCGGTAGCCGCCAACCGATCGAACTCCTTGACGGAGAGATCGAAAAGATTCCTAGTTCGCTCACTGGCGACTGTACAGTTCATCGTGCATAGCAACGGCAGCCAGCTTCCCGTAGAAGAGCAGAACGCAGCGAGCCGTCCTTTCGGATCCAAGACGGGGGTGTCGGACGCCCCGAACAACGTCCCGCTGGTTCCCAAGCTCATAGTCAGGCAGCCATGGGAAACAGTCCCGCTCCCTATTGCCCCCATCATGTTGTCGCCACCGCCACAGGAAACGAGGATTCCCTCCGCGATACCCAAGGCTTTCGCAGCCCGCGAACAAACAGTCCCAGCAGGCTTCCCCGCATTGACAAGGCGGGGGAACAGTTCCTGGACATTACGAGAACCGTCAATCGCAGAAAGCAACGGAGCGTACCAAGTACGGGAGGAAACGTCCAACAGCCCGGTACCGCTCGCATCTCCGTACTCCATTGTATAGGCATCGGTAAGCCACCAATTGATATAGTCATGCGGAAGCAGTATATGTGCCAGACTGGCATACAGCCGCGGATGGTGCTCCTTGAACCACAGGATCTTACTGGCGGTATAGCCGGGCATGACATAGTTGCCTGTTTCTTCAAGAACCTTCCGGCGACCGCCCGCCCGCTCCATCAGCAGGTCGCATTCATTGGCGGTGGAAGTGTCGCACCAGAGTTTTACGGGATACAGCACTCCCCCGTCCCCTGAGACAGGGACAAAACCGTGCTGTTGGCCGGAAACCCCCATAGCTACGATATTCTTTCGAATCTCGGGAGGAATCCGTCCAAAACAGGAGACAATCGCCTCAATCCACCAAGAAGCATCCTGTTCTCGACTACCGTCATCACGACTGGTCAATCGATGGGGGGAACTGGTTGTAAAAAGGACTTCATGCTGATCCATATCATAGCATACGACTTTCGAACTCTGCGTCCCCGTATCTATTCCTGCGACTATCTTCATATACAAACCTCTTGGAATTAGAATTACCTGACTTTTATAATCATACCATGGACAGAACTGATTTAACATATATAATATTGACATCATGGATATCATTGACGCTGTTTTTGTATTTCAGATGCATGATCCGGAGGAGCTGTCCTGGCACCAGCGAACACATCATCATGAAGAAGGGCAATTCGAGCTACACTACTTTCTGGAAGGTTCCGGGACATTTCTGAACGGTCCGACACGCTACACCATCCGGCCAGGTTCCCTGTACATTTCCAATGGGACGACGACACACGCCATCCGCGTTTTGGATGAATCGGAACCCCTTACCTATTATGCGGTATTGCTCCAAGTCGGGCAGAACGATACAGAAATCATCGCACAGCTAGAAATGCTCCAGAAAACCATGCCACTCGTCATCGGTTCGAACTATCGGTTTTTCTTTGAGGAAATCAAAGACAGGGGGCTCGCACAGGAACGCAACACCCGGCTGTCCGCCTGCTATCAGTTACTCTCACTACTGTTCAGATTTGGTGAAAAACCGCTTTGGAAGGGCAATGACGCAACGGTTGAAAACATCCATCTAGAAAAGGCGATCAGAATCATGCAGCGTCATATTTTCGACAAACTCACCTTGGATGATATCTGCGCCGAACTGCGGCTTACCAATTCTTATTTCATTCGCATGTTCAACAAACGGATACATCAGCCTCCTATGAAATACTACATGGGACTCAAACTAGAAGCCGCCAGATCAATGCTGTCCACAGCAAACCTTTCCGTCAAGGAAATCGCAGCGAAACTATGCTTTTCATCTGAGTTCCATTTTTCCAAACAATTCAAAGCTTCCACGGACATGTCCCCATCTGAATACCGAAAACATCAAGCGCGAACTTATTCATCCACATTATCACAATAATGATATTATTGTATAAATATTATATTACTATAATTTAATAACTGACGTTATCAATATCGAAGCAATACTAAAATATACAACTTTAAAGTAGTAATTCATAGCAAACTATAGTGTTTTAATCGGAAAACATATCTGAATTGCTTTTTTTCTTGTGATTTTACTATCTACTCAATATGTCTTTGCTATGTATTTTATCTCATTCTTTGTATTTTAACAGTATACTTATATAAGTATAATATGAAAATTAAATTTAAATAATCATATTTGATAGTAAAATACACCATTCCCGTATGAATTACCTATCATTGTAATGGTATAATTAGAGACAATTCATGCAGACTTATAGAAAAGCAATAGAATTTCATCACCTTTCCATATTACGCATATTCCGAACAACTGTATTAATCATATCATAACAGTATAAATCAAATACGACTATTATATGAGTATTAAATACAAGAGCGGAACAGAGTCACCATTCCGCCCAATAAAGGAAAGAAGGACTAGTCAGAATGTTTCTTGGAAAACTCTTTCAAGGCGAAACGTATACCGGCGGCCCACCCTAATCCCATGCCTGAAAACAAATCTTCAAGCTCACGTTTAAAAGACGGCTCAATGGAAAACGTCGTAAGGATTTTGTTTTCCTTTTTTGCGCCACCTTCTTTGGTGAATAGCTGTTTTGCCTTTTGCCCGCTGATACTTTCTTCAACGGCACCTGCTTCAACGACAGGATTTCTTTTCAATGCCATGTCCTCATCTCCATATTACAGTATCTAGTTCTTTTATCGCCTGCAATGTTTTATCCTTGAGGCCCCTACCCTTTTGCTTGAAAAACTGAGGTGCGCAACTAGCCTCCTGTGCCTTACGAAATACCGGATCTACCGGTATCTTGTATACCTCAAAAACACCTTCTTGCGCAGCGGCAAGTATATCTCTGTGCTGACGAATCCGTTCATCATAAGAATTGATCACGATACGAGAATGCTTCACCGGCGCACGCAGATTTTTTTTCAGTCGGGACAGCTCATCAATGAAAATCTCCAAGCCATCAAGACTGAACACTTCAGGAGTCATAGGTGTAATCACCTCGTCGCTTGCGATAATCGCAGCCCGTTCCAAGCGCCCCAAACCGGGAGACAAGTCAAGAACTATATGCTCATAATCGTTAGACAACTCATGGATAAGATCCTGGAGGACATATGGCTCTTCAGCAAGCTTCGTCTCGGAATAATTCTTCAAACCACCACCTATTCCGAATGTCGGCAATAAAAATAGGTTTTCTACTTGCTGGACCTGTACAACAGCATCGTTGACATAACATTTTCCTTGGACGACATCCGCAAGTTCAAACTGAGGAGTCTCCTTCAAGAACCACGAAGAAGCATTGCCCTGTGGATCTACATCCACAAGCAAAGTCTTAGTGCCATTCAAAGCAGACTGACATGCGATCGTACCAGAGATTGTTGTTTTCCCTACACCACCCTTTTGCAGATGGAATGAAATAGTCTTACTCATATGCTATGCCTATTGGCTTTAGTATATACCTTAAGTAATATTCGTACAAGTATTATGTTAAATAATATGATAATCCTAAGAAGCTATACAATTTTAAATAATTTAAATATTGATTTGCTATTATAATATAGTAATATGATATCAAAAATAACGTGTATGATATTATTACCATATAGTTTATTTTCTCATAGATTATGAATACAAATTGTTTTCCTTGTGTCAATACATATCGTTCCTACTACAATCCAATTGAATAAGATATCGGACAACCATAGTAAAGATATGATTACTATATCACTATATAATAATATTAATACTGAATATTATCAATTCCATATCAATACAATCATCAAGTAGCTCATACAGGAGGCAGTGAGTCATATGGATTTCGGTACCGAAACATCCTGTAGGATGTTCTTTCGCATGTTCGGTGTTGATGCATTCCATGTCACCGGCCATTATTGCTAATGATTATTCATAGACAATAAAATTTAATATTTCATACCGAATTAGGAATCTTAATTATAATTCAAATATTTTAATACAGAATAAAAAAACCAAACGGCATTTGTCAATATTCATATCAAATATTGACAAACATCTAGTATTGCAATGAACAATACATAAAGTGGCACACACGTACAGCCATTTTGCCAAAAAGCCTATCCCATATAATAGTATTATATACTATTAATATAAATTCGGTATTATTATTTACATAAAATGTAATGATATTGATATTGTTATATAGTATATATAATATTATTAATATTTATTATCATATGGTTACTATATGATAATATAGCCATAAAAATATGATAACTTGTTAACATCTTTTTGTATTCATATTGTAATTATATGAGAATCATATAATTGCTAATTCAAAAAAATACGGAACACTGATAACAAACAAACAATTTACATCTACAGGAAGCTTCAATTACCGAATAATCGTTTTCAACGTAATTAATAACATATATACCAAAACTGAACAAATATTCGTTATACCAGTTATATAGACCAACCATATCAATGCCTTGTCTCCACTGTTCTCTTAGGTAAGGCTGGATGTTACATGTGGCAAGGCGTTGATATTCCATGGCGAAGCAGGCGTCCCAAGGGATGTTATCATGAGCAATTTCATCATTCAAAAGAATGTATGGTCATATGGTTACAAATTATCCGCTGGCGGTAATTATCAGGATTCTCCACATTGGTCGTAATGACCGCCCAGTTTAGTCCATGACGATGATTTCATAATTGCGTGGTAGATGATACAATGTATTAATAGGAAATCTTCCATATACGATAATACATCACACATTCGCAAGCTATTTGCCATGAACAAACATATGATGATAATTTTTCGTCACATGGGAGCACGGGCCGAACCTATGCACTTACAATAGATGGATATTATCAAACGACAGCTTTCCAGTACCCACATGACAATTCCAGACCCATCAAATGGAGAATAATCTGGTTCACGATGTTCAACAGATATCATCACAGTATATTTGACTAGATATACATATGCGATATTCCATTCATGATTGAACTTGATATGCGGTTGGACAAGAGAAAAGTGCGGCATTTGTCACAGTGCCGTGGATTGAGAGAGACTGATCACTACAGCCTAATACACATTAAAACGGAAAACTGAATTTGCTTCATACCATTCATCCTCAAGTCTGAGGGATCCTCTATGGACACAATTATCTTCAACAGAAATCCAACTCAAAACCGCCAGTCGATAATTCTTAATTCGTCATGTTTAATACGGTGCCAATAGAATGCCCAGGCTTCCCCAACACGGAATATACGCGACTAAAACATACCATCACAGAGGAACATCGCCATTTCATACATGTGAAGGTATTCAGTACATGATTATTGTCCCCAGACTTTCTCAACTCATAATTTTTCATACAAAACTAATATTATTAACATATCTTAATCACAATTATTGATATTAATTCTATATAATTACAATATATTAACTCATAAAAACACTACAAATCATATAGTTTTATGAACAGCGCGCACATAACATTGATACATGATTGAAAAAAAGTTGAACTCTATTTTGTGAATGGACATTAATTATGATATAATTGTAATATAAAAATAATATTATTAATAATAAACATTATAGCTATTCACTATTGCAACAATAAAATTTTATATTACAAGAAGACAATATCACTATATAATAATATAGGTATGTGATTGTTTATATATTTGATGAATATTCAATCTTATCAAACGTGCCAGCATTCGATATGAATCATTATGAAATTATGAATAATGGCATTGATAATCCATATCAATGCCATATTTATTATGTACAAAACAAATTAAAATTTTATACAATTTCAATACTCACCAAAGCCTGCGATTACGTCCCTCATGAAATATGCGCTGTCCTTGGGAATCCTTTCCATCGTCTGATAATCAACATAAGTAATCCCAAATCGCTTGGAATAGCCCCAGCTCCATTCATAATTGTCCAGGAACGACCATACAAAATAACCCTTCAATGGGAGCCCTTCATTGATCAGGTCGCTGCAAATCGAAAAATGCTTGGCAAGATACATGATACGCTGGGGGTCGTGGACACAATGGTCCGCGGACACTTTGTCGTCACAAGCACAGCCGTTTTCAGTTATATACACGGGCAGACCGCCACTCAATTCATTGAGCCATAGCAACTGCCGACGCAAGCCACCTGGCACAATTGGCCAATTCATGTCCTGGGTCTCCTGCCAAGTCGGTTCCGACCTATATTTCAAAGTGGATGACTCATCCCAGGAAACAGGATATTCATTATAGTAGTTCACCCCATAGAAATCAATTTTTTGGGATATCAGTTCCATGTCCCCTTCAACGACAGGAAAAGACAGCCCAAGGTCATGGGTGACAATCGTCGGATACCCAAGACCGAACACAGGATTGGTGAATACTTCAGTTTCAAAAGCACGTGCATAGGCGGCCGCCTTTTGGTCAGAACCGTTCCCTGTCGCTGGACGGGGCGTCTGAGGATTCCAAGTGACGCCAATCGGAGCGGAAAGTCCGCTATCGCGGTAATTCCTGAGGGCGAGTCCATGTGCAAGATTCAAATAGTGTACGGCTTTGAGCGCGGCATCAAGGTCTTTCCGACCTGGCGCATGCTGACCATACAGGTATCCAAGATATGCGCTGCAATACGGTTCATTCAACGTAATCCACTGATCGACGACATCGCCTAACTTATCAAAGCAGACTTCCGCGTAAGCAGCGAACGCATCCGAAGTTGAACGGACCGTCCATCCTCCTTCATCCTCCAAAGATTGGGGCAAATCCCAATGATACAAGGTCGCGACCGCCGTCAATCCAGCCTCATGCAGGGCCTCACAGAGCCTTCGGTAATACGCCACGCCCTTTTCGTTCACCTTGCCACGCCCGTCGGGGAGAATACGGGGCCAAGCGATTGAAAAGCGATAGGACTTGAATCCCAGCCGACGCATCAGAAGGATATCCTCGTGATATCGGTGATATTGGTCCACGGCGACTACGCCGCTCTCGCCAGCGTATACCGCACCCGGCACTTTGCTGAACGTATCCCAGATGCAAGGCTTGCGGCCATCCTCTTCGCCCGCTCCTTCCACTTGGTAACTTGCCGTAGCGCATCCCCACAGGAAGTCCTGGGGAAACAATAAATTCTCCATATACGTTCTCCTTATGAAACTCTACCGATCTCAGCGCAAGAATGCCGCACGACTAATTCAGCAGGAATCCTTACTATGTCCGTGCAAGAATCACCGCTGATCTTATCCAGCAACAACCGAGCGGAAGCAGATCCAAGCAGGTCAGCTTGCTGACGGAAGGTCGTATACCCACCACCAAGAAACTGGGTCCATTGGGCACCATCAAACCCAATGAAAGATAAATCATCTGGTGAAAACAAATTATACCTCTCCATGATAGGCAATGCGCCCATCATCAATGAGTCAGAAGCAAAAAAAACCGCAGTAAGGGAGGAATCCTTACCAATTGGCAATCGCAAGAAAGCGTCAGCCCCGGCTTCAGGGGACCATGCCTCGGCTTCTATGACCAAGGAAGAATCATACGGCAATCCCAACGCTGCTAGAGCGGCCTTATAACCGGACAGACGCTCCGAAGCGGCCAAAACATGCTTCTGCATCGGTCCTGCGATATGGGCTATCCTTCGATGGCCCAACGAATATAGGTATTCAACCGCTTGATACGCCGCACCAAAGTTATCCGTGATTACCGCTGGTACTTGGTCAAGCACCAGGTTGCAGCTAGCCATGGGAATGTCACGGGCCGCCGCGCTGATCGCAGGAGCATCCACATTGTCTACATTCACAAGCAACACACCGTCCACCTGCCGTGAATAACAGTGCGCGATCATATTGTTCCCTACCAATGGAGAATTATCTGAAAAGAATAGCAGTTCGTAACCATCGGCTTCAACGTTCTGTTTGAAACTGTCCAGCAACGGGAGAAACAATGGATGGTCGAGGGGAAGTGAAACACCGCAACCAGAATACACGACGCCGATCAGCCAGGATTTCTTCATCTTCAGGCCGCGAGCATGTACGTTGGGCGTATAGCCAAGCCCGGAAGCCGTGGCGATGATATGCGAACGCGTCGTGTCATTGACATCATGCCGTCCGTTCAATGCTTTCGAGACCGTCGCAGGGGAGACCCCCGCCTTTTTCGCGATATCATAGATAGTGACCATCGTCAAGCTCCATTCGACAACCAGCGGCCACCACTGTCACCACAGATCGGCAGAGGTTTTCGAAATCGATTTCGAAGAATATCATATCAGCGGAAACGGCAAAAATCAAGAGAAAAAACGTTTCGGAGACAGGATTACTCAAGCCTGTCGTCGCTAAAACCGGTCCTTTCGGTCAAGAACATAGGCCTCGCGCTGGATACGATACGCAACGCGAGGTTCATTCTCCTTTCCGGCATAGGCGCGTCAGGACTTGTCGCCGCTGATTTCCGACAAAACTCGTTCGAATCGGATTGACTGCGTTCGCACCGTCAGATACTGACATCCAGATTGTCCAAGCCTGTTCGTTGACGGGGGAAGATGCCGCGATACTGTTCTCCTACTCCGGTGAAACCGACCATACGCTACGGACTGCGTACCAGGCCGAGAACACAGGCGCGACGGTCATCGCGATCACAAGAATCGGGACTAATTCATTATCGAAAATCACGGACATCGTCTTGAACGTTCCTGATACGGAGGCCCTGTACAGACATGGCGCCACTCTGTCGGGAATCAACCAGATGGTCGTCGTCGATATTCTGTATTCAGCTTTAGTCAGCAGGAGGAAGGATGCCGCGGCTCGCATCCGGCAAACCTGGCAGGCCGTCGCACATGTCGGCCGCACAAGAAACACCACGGTAAAAGACTATCAAACCAAAGACAATTGACGATACAATTATTATAATACATATAACAAATAATTATATGATAATTATATCATTTATATCAAAAATTTCATTATAACCAATGATAATGGATTCAAACAAGAAAACAACATACATCGATGGACTTTCTGTAGCCAAAGAGGTTTGCAAACGATTCCTATATATTGTATTCTGCACTGCAAGGGGGCAGAGAGCCATCATGTCGCAATTTCCAAAAAACTATCGGCCTGTACTGGACCAGAACCAGACGGAGAAGGCCATCAAGTTCGTCAAAGATACCTTTGAGCGGGAGCTGTCGGGAGAGCTGCGTCTCTCGCGTGTAACCAGCCCGTTGTTCGTTCCGAAAGGCTCGGGCATCAACGACGACCTGAACGGTATCGAGCGGCCCGTTAGTTTTGAAGTAGGCAATCTCAACAACATGCGGATGGAAATTGTCCAGTCCCTGGCGAAGTGGAAACGCATGGCGCTTGCCGACCACGAATACCTTCCCCGCACGGGGCTGTATACCGACATGAACGCAATCCGTCCCGACGACGACATCGACTGCATCCATTCCATCTACGTCGACCAGTGGGACTGGGAACTGGTCATGTCCGACGGTGAAAGGAATCTTCCATTTCTCAAGAAAACGGTCAGCAAGATATTCCAGGTACTGAAGCGGACGGAATTCCTAATCGGAGAACAATTTCCTTCCTGCAAGCCAGTTCTGCCTGAAGAAATTACTTTTATCCATTCCGAAGAAGCGCAGGTGATGTACCCATCCCTTACGCCAGAGGAACGGGAAAGGATCCTAGCGAAGAAATATGGATGCATATTCATCATCGGCATCGGCAATCCGTTGGCGGATGGAGTGCCTCACGGAGGCCGTGCGCCCGATTATGACGACTGGTCCACACCGACGATCGATGCGTACAAAGGGTTGAACGGCGACTTCATCGTGTGGGACGCGGTACGGGAGAATTCTTTGGAACTCAGTTCCATGGGTATCCGCGTGGACGCCGAAACCTTGATGCGTCAGCTGGCGATCCGCAACTGCCCTGAAAGGAAGGAGCTGTACTGGCACAAGCGGTTGCTGGCCGGAGAGTTTCCTCAGACGATCGGAGGAGGCATTGGACAGAGTCGCATCTGCATGTTCTTTCTCAACAAGGCGCATATCGGCGAGGTTCAGGCGTCAGTCTGGCCACAGGAAGTCAGGGATGAAGCGCTGGAGCATGGCGCGATACTGATGTAAGCGGCGAAATATAAGCCCGACTATACCAAGTGTCGTCAAAGTCCTGAGCGATGCATCCAGACCGGAAGCAAACGGTCAAGAAGGATATGGAGATATGTGGGAACGACAAGCCAGAGAGAGCTTTCGCACAGTGTTCCACAGATTCCTACTGGTACCGCTGAATACCTTGTCATCATCACCGCAGAGGGGGCAAGATGAAATTCGTCACATGGAACGTAAATGGCCTACGGGCCTGCATGGGAAAAGGATTCATGGATTTCCTGGGCAGAATTGATGCCGACGTTGTCTGTCTACAGGAAACGAAACTCCAGGAGGGACAGCTGGACTTCCAGCTCGACGGGTACGCCCAGTTCTGGAACTATGCGGAAAAGAAAGGGTATTCCGGAACGGCAATATTTACGAAGCAGACTCCCCTTTCAGTCTCATACGGGCTTGGTATTGCCGAATTCGACACCGAAGGAAGGGTGATCACCGTTGAGTTTCCCTTGTTTCAGGTAATCTGCGTCTATACGCCGAATTCACAAAGAGGACTTACCCGCCTTGACTACCGCATGCGGTGGGACGATGCCTTCCGTACCTATGTGATGGAGCAGGACAAGAAGAAACCAGTGCTTGTCTGCGGAGACTTAAACGTAGCGCACAAGGAAATCGACCTCAAGAATCCCAAGAGCAATGTGAACAACGCAGGTTTCACGCCACAGGAACGGGAACAGTTCACACGGCTTCTGGAAACAGGCCTCATAGACAGCTTCAGAAAACTCTATCCTGACAAGACGAATACCTACTCCTGGTGGTCGTACATGTTCAACGCAAGGGCGAACAACGCAGGATGGAGAATCGACTACTGGCTCGTCAGCGACCGTCTTGGAGAAAGAATCAAAGAAAGCTATATCGAGACTGAAGTCCTTGGAAGCGACCACGCCCCCTGCGTCTTGGAGCTAGCTCTGGAATAAAACCCATATTGGCGCGGGGCAATGACTGATCGCAAAGGCGACCACGGAGCCTCTCGCGTTCCCTGCGTCACGCTGGCCCCCCCTCCACATGATATCTGTCATGTCCGCCACTGCCGCGCATTGTCCGGACGAAAAAAAACATCCCGGCGCCGGGATGTTTTTTTCGTCTGGGACGGCTGCTTGTCCTAGAATCTCCAGCCGAGGGCGAAAGACGGAATCGGCGTGTACAGAGAGAAATACGTGGAAGAATTCCCACTGCGGAACGTCACGAAATCGATGTTGGCGCCGACGCCGAGCCGGGCGAACATGGACTGAGTCAGCTTGAAGTCGAAATTGCACATGGCGCTGATGCCGAGCGTCGTGTTTTTGTTGGCAAACGTCAACTGAGGCCCCACCGTAGCCAGCAGGTCGATGTTGTTGTTCAACTTCGTCTGATAGGCGAACGCAACAGTCAACCCATAAGTACTGTCAGTGAACTGTCCGCTGAACGCGACATAAGGCCCCATGCCGTTCTTGAAGATGGCGACGAAATCACCGCCCACTCCCGCTGAGAATTTGGAAGTACTATGGTTCTCGATAGAAGTGAATGTAAATCCCATTCCCGTCAAACGCGGGGAAACGCTCGCCTTGAACTGAACATTGCCGCTCGCAGCGAACAAGCCGGTAACGACAAGACACACGACCAATACCAAAGCTACAGTTTTCTTTCTCATGCTATGTCAATCTCCTCTTCTATCCAAGGATAGATATGGTACTACAGTACAACGCCTTCCAAAAGAATGTCAAATGCTTCTCACCGAAAGACAAAGCCCGCGATGAGAAAACATATCGAGGCAAGTCCCGCGGAAATCAGTCCATACGGCATCTGCGAATAGGCATGGTCAAAATTATTGCAGCCGCAAGCGGATGAAGAAAGAATGGTCGCATCGGAATAGAAACAGATGTGACTGCCGAACACTCCGGCGGACAGAACGGCGGAAACCGCCAGCAACGTATTGGCCCCTACCGCATGAGAAAGCGGGATTACAATCGGCAAGGCGATGATATACAGTCCCCAGTTCGTCCCAGTGATGAATTCCGTCGCGCCAAGGACGATAAAAATCAACACTGGCATCAGTTGCGGCGTCATGTACGGTACCACCAAGTCGATGACTTGTCGGGTGAAATTGATCCTGTCCGAGGCATAGCTGAACAAAAAGGCCAGCACCATCAGCAACAGGGGCAAGATCATGTTTTTCAGCCCGTCGATGCAATAGTCCGCGAATTCATCAGGCGTCATGATTCCCTGCGCGACATAAAACACGAACATGAACGCCAGCGTCACCAGCACGCCCTTCTGCATGTCTACGTCGAACAAAATCGTCGAAACCACCAGCACAAGCATCGGCAAGGCGAAATTAATCATCCTGGGATTCTGCGGGACGGTGATCTCTCCACTGGAATGGATGTCAATCTTGTCCGAATTCGGAGGTGCGAGCGATCCGCCGTCCAGAACCCGCCGCTCCGCCCTTTTCAAGGGTCCGATCAACGGAAACCAACCCATGATTACAAGGATGACGATAAACGCAGCGATCCAAGCATAGAAGTTATATGGAATGGTCCGGATAAAATACAAAATGCCACCATCTTCCGTCGTCAACCCGTTCATGACGAGGATACGGGAGGCGAACACCGCCCATGTCGAAACCGGAATCAACACGCAGACAGGAGCGGCGGTCGAATCGACGACATATGAAAGGTATTCGCGGGAAACCTTATAGCGATCCGTAACGGGAGCCATGCAAGCGCCAACGGTCAGGCTGTTCAGATAATCATCGATGAACACGACCACGCCGAGCAACCAGGTCCATAGCAGCGTGCTGCGGCGTCCCTTCGACCGGCTGGCCACAAACTGACCGAAAGCGAATGAGCCGCCGGCTTTTTCAATCAGCAGGATGATGCTGCCCATCAAGCCGCAGACGACAATCAGCCAGCCAGTGTTTTCATCCTTCATCACCTCCACAAGACCAATGCTGAATTCGCTGAAAAAGTCAGCGCGGTCCGCAAGGATGAAGCACATGAGGGATGCAAGGACCAACGCCTCGAGGATACGCTTGGTCGTAAAGATATACAATATGAGAAACAACGCGGGAATCAACGAAAGAACCCCTAGGGATTCCACATCCGCCGGCAGTAGAAAAGCCAGGGCGGATGTACTGACTACGAGCGACCCCAGAACAATCAGAAACCGAACCGGACTAAATACCGACAGCTCTTGACGAAGTTTGCCGAACATCCCGGACCGTCCTCCCTTTCGCAAAAAATCGGCATGCGGATAAAGAAGGGAACGCCCCAGGCCAACGATATAAAATCGCCACTGGTGAGCAGGCTCCTTTTCCCGGCGCATCGCCAAGTTTCCACGTCATCCTATGTTGTCCGCCGGTAGAAGGTCGCCAGTTTCCGATGACGTCAGCAGGGGCAATATAGCCGAAAATCCCGAACAAAGATACCCCTGCTTCTTTCTTTTTTGTAGAAAGATTCCCATCCTGAGAAACACCGCCGATGCTGAACGGAAAGCGTGACAGATTCGCTTCCTGCATACGCCATCGGGCAAATATACCCAAGTCGGCTTATTTCAACAGGTACTGCGGAATCTCCCCTCGGTTCTCGAATATCTTACGCTGCTGTCCGTCCAATATCTTCTTGCACATCCTCACCGAGCGAGGGGTCACCTCCACCAGCTCGTCGTCCTTGATGAACTGGATCGCCTGCTCCAGCGACATGGGGAGTATGGGCGTCAGCGTAACGGCCTCGTCCTTGCCCGAAGCACGGAGATTGGTCAGTTTCTTCGTCCTAGTCGGATTGAGCAGCAGGTCGATGTCCCTGTTCCGTTCACCGACGATCTGCCCCTCGTAGACGGGGTCGCCGGGGACGACGAACAGCCGTCCGCGATCCTCCAGCTGCCACAGCGCGTAAGCTACGGCTTCCCCGGCCCGGTCGCATACCAAGGACCCGCTGAAGCGGTCCGGGAAATCCCCCTTGTAGGGTTCGTATCCTTTAAGCCAGGAATTCATGATGCCGAATCCACGTGTGTCGGTCAGGAATTCATCCCGATAACCGATCAGCCCGCGGGCGGGAATCTCGAACTTCATCTTCACCCGGTTTCCGACGGTATAGGTGATGTCCCTCATCTGGCCCTTCCGCCGCGACAGCTTGTCCATCACCGTCCCGCTATACTCCTCGGGGCAGTCTATCTGGAGATATTCGACCGGCTCCAGCTTGTGGCCGGCTTCATCGAAATGGAAGATGATCCGCGGCCTGCCGACGCACAGCTCGAACCCTTCGCGCCGCATCTGCTCAATGATGATGGCCATCTGGAATTCACCGCGCCCCTTGACGGTGAACGTGTCGTCGGGATTCTTCTCCACACGGATGGAGACGTTCCGAAGAGCCTCCCGCTGCAACCGCTCCCAGATTTTCGCCGAGGTGACTATCTTCCCCTCCTTGCCGGCCAATGGGGAGATGTTCTTGGCGAACAGCATCGACACGGTAGGTTCGTCCACGGTAATCCTGGGCAGCGCCTTGGGGAAGTCCCGGTTGCAGATCGTATCGCCTATGGAAACGTTGTCCAGCCCCGCCAGGACGATGATGTCCCCCGGCTCGACCGAATTCGTATCGTGGAAGGTAGGCCCGTCATACGACTGGAGGCGAGTCACCCTCAACGGCCTGTGTACGCCACCATCCTCGATGCAGACCAGCGCGTCGTTCGTATTCGCGCTACCGTTGATGACTTTTCCAATAGCGAGCCTTCCAAGGAAGTCGCTGTAGCTCAGGTCGCTGACCAGCATCTGGAACGGTTCCCCGTCGTCGTATTCCGGAGCGGGGATGTATTCCACGATCTTGTCGAGCAACGCATGGAGATTGCCGTCCAGCTTGTCGGGAGCGGTTCCACAGGAGCCATCCCTGCCGATAGCGTAGAACACCGGCACTTCCAGCATCCTTTCGTCGGGATTCAGCTCCAGCAGCAGGTCGAATACCTCGTCCAGCACCTCGGCGGCGCGGGCGTCCTGCCGGTCGACCTTGTTGATCACAATGATCGGCGCAAGCTTCTTCGCCAACGCCTTCTCCAGCACGAACCGGGTCTGCGGAAGCGGCCCTTCGGCGGCGTCGACGAGCAATACCACGCCATCGACCATGGAGAGACCGCGTTCCACCTCACCTCCGAAATCAGCGTGTCCCGGAGTATCGATGATATTGATTTTCACGCCCTTCCAGTGGATTGCGCAGTTCTTCGCGTTGATCGTGATGCCCCGCTCACGCTCTATGGCGCCGCTGTCCATCACTCTGTCGCCCATATCCTTGCGGAATACCCCGCTTTGTTTGAAAAGCCCGTCCACCAGCGTGGTCTTGCCATGGTCAACATGGGCGATGATGGCGATGTTCCGTATGTTCTCGTTCTTCGTTATCATATTACTTACCTTCTATTCCGGAAGCACTTTATCACATTCCCCACTTTTGCTACACCCCGACGCTCGTAAAAAAACAGAATTCACAAAAACGTTCGCATTCTAGGCGAATGGCGCGATACAGCGAAATTCTAACGCTCCGAACCCTAGTCGGCAGAATCCAGTTTTTCTATCTTAAAGGTATCATTTTACAAGAAAAGGAATAAAACGGCAGATGAAATATCCATATTCAATCGATCTGGACACATTGATGGCCGACTTGCGCACGGACAAAGTGAACGGCCTGGGGGAAGCGGAAGCAAAACAACGTCTGGAAGCGTATGGGCCGAACAAGCTGGAGGCCCAGAAGAAAAAAAGCGCCGCCGTCAGATTTTTCGGCCAATTCAAGGACGTCATGATCCTCATCCTTCTTGCGGCGGCCATGGTCTCATTGGTCATCGCCATCAGCAGCGGGGAGCGCAAGGAATTTTTCGAACCGTTTCTCATCCTGCTGATCGTCGTCCTCAACGCAGCCATGGGTACGGTGCAGGAAGGCAAGGCGGAACGGGCGCTGGAAGCGTTGCAAAACATTTCCGCGCCAAAAGCGAGAGCCGTCAGGAACGGTAAGGATGGTATCATCAGCGCGGAAGAACTCGTCCCCGGCGATATTGTGCGCCTTGAAGCGGGAGATTTCGTTCCGGCGGATTGCAGGATCATCCAGTCGTTTTCCCTGAAAAGCGAAGAAAGCGCGTTGACTGGCGAATCAGTCCCGTCGGAGAAACAGCAAGGCGTCATATCCGCCGCCTCTCCGCTCGGAGACAGAACGAACATGCTGTTCAGCGGTTGCAGCGTCTCCCAGGGAAGCGCACTGGCGGTGGTGACGGAAACAGGCATGCAGACCGAAATGGGCAAGATTGCGAAGCTGCTCAAAGGGGAAGAAAACGGACAGACGCCGTTGCAGGCGCGGTTGGCGAAGCTCGGCAAGCTGCTCGGAATCGTGGCACTGGTAGCCTGTGTCGTGATATTCATTATTGGGGTGATGGACGGCATGCCGGTCATGGAAATCTTCATGACGGCGGTTTCACTGGCCGTAAGCGCCATTCCTGAGGGATTGCCGGCGATCGTCACCATAGTGCTGGCACTCGGCGTACAGAAAATGGTCAGGCACAACGCGATCATCCGTAAGCTTCCGGCGGTAGAAACGCTTGGCAGCGCATCGGTCATCTGTTCGGACAAGACAGGAACGCTGACGCAGAACCGTATGACGCTGGTCAAGCTGTACCACGCCGATGGGCTGGAAACAGTTTCAGAGAACAATAGCGCAAGAGGAAAACAACTACTCACCTATGCGACGCTTTGCTGCAATGGAGAAGTCGTTGCCAATGATGACGGAACGATACTCCACATCGGAGATCCGACGGAGACGTCCATCATCCTCGCGGCAATGAACAACGGCCTGAAGAAGAGCGTGCTTGAAGAAAAATATTCCCGTTTGGCGGAACTTCCGTTCGACAGCGACCGCAAGCTCATGAGTACCGTCAACGATATTGACGGAACACTGACGGTCATCGTCAAGGGGGCATACGACATGTTGGCTTCCCGGTGTGTCGCCGGGCATCCTGAGCAAGCCGCCGCTACAGTTGACGAGCTGAGCGCCGACGCGATACGCATCCTCGCCGTCGCGACGAAGACGCTCGACGTATTACCGGAGAAACTGACCAGCGAAGATATTGAAAATGGGTTGACCTTCCAGGGACTGGTCGGCATGATCGACCCTCCCAGACCGGAGGCTAAGGTCGCAGTCGCGACCTGCAAGGAAGCCGGTATACGGCCGGTGATGATTACCGGGGACCATATCGTCACTGCCAGCGCGATCGCAAGGGAACTCGGCATCATGCAGGAGGGAGACAAGGCGATTACTGGCACGGAACTGGAAAAGATGAGCGACGGACAGCTCGACGCAGAGGTCTCGGAGATCAGCGTCTACGCCAGAGTATCTCCGACCGACAAAATCAGGATTGTCAAAGCATGGCAGAAACGAGGGGACGTAGTCTCCATGACAGGCGATGGAGTCAACGACGCCCCGGCGCTCAAAGCCGCCGATATTGGTTGCGCGATGGGTATTACTGGAACTGATGTTGCGAAGGGCGCGGCGGACATGATTCTGACCGATGACAATTTCGCGACCATCGTCGAGGCGGTCAAACAGGGACGCGGAATCTACGAGAACATCAAGAAAGCGGTGGCCTACCTGCTTGGAACGAACATCAGCGAAGTCTTGGTGGTGTTCCTCTCCATGGTGTTTTGGCGCCAGAGTCCGTTGCTTTCCATGCAGTTGCTGTGGATTAATTTGGTTACGGACAGTCTTCCGGCCATAGCGCTGGGTATGGAAGAAACAGAACCGGACGTTATGACCCATGCGCCGAAAAAGCGCGATGAAAGCATCTTCGCCCATGGCAATGGCGTGAAAATCGTATTGCAGGGGCTGATGTTCACCGTGCTGACGCTTTTCGCATTCTGGTACGGGAGGAATGCCTCCGGTCAGGTTGAAGGCGGCAGGACGATGGCATTCTGGACGCTGGCGCTATGCCAGGTGTTCCACGCCTTCAACATGAGAAGCGCGCATTCATTATTCAAGATAGGTTTCTTCACAAACAGAAAGATGAACTATGCGGCGCTGGTCTCCGCGACGCTGGTATGTCTTGTGGCGTTCATTCCGCCAATAGCCACAGCTTTCGGACTGATCATGCTTTCGCCGGCCAATTACCTCATTGGCCTGGCTCTGGCCATGTCCCCATTGGTAATCATGGAACTTTCGAAGGCGATTGGTGTCGTCAGACCAAAGTCACATTACATAGGCAAAAAATAAACCAACCAGCAAGAAAGGCCGTATGTCCACGATCCAGGGGCGTACGGCCTTTTGCATTTCATCATTATAACGATTATCTCGCTTGTTTCCTGCCAAATACAACCTTGACGACCATCAGAACGACCATGACGCCAAGGGCGATTGAAATGGAGCCGATGCCCCCCGCAATCCCCTGCCGTTCCGCGACCGCACCGACAACCATGGGCATGAGTATCGCGCCGACCGTAGCGGTCGCGATGCAAGTCCCCGTAGCTACGGTCGAAGAATTGAACCGGCGATCCATGGTCGATAACGTAGTGGGATAGATTCCGGACATGCTCACTCCGACGCCAAGCAGGCTTGGGAAAATGACCATGATGCTCCTGGTGGAGATCATCAATATGAAGAAGAACGTCATGCTCAGGCCCAGGCCGAGAATCAGCTTGTTCTTGTCGACTTTGTTGGAAATGGACGCGCAGGTTATTCGCCCCACCATGACCATGATCCACAACAGGGAGGATGTGCTTTGAGCGAGCGAAGTACTCATGATCCCGCTGTCCTTGAAGTACGTGACCAGCCAGCCGATGATCGAGGCTTCGGCGCAGAGGTAGAAGAACATGATGAACGTATTCAACCAGAAGGACCAGGACCTGACGAAATCCCTTCCCCCGTCGGATTTGCGGGGCATCGGCTTGTTCGCCAGCCGGGAAAAACCGATTCCTGCCAACGCCACGATTTCACAGGCCGCGACGATCAGCGCGGCGAGCTTCCAGCTCAAACCGAGCAAACTTGTAATCAGGATGGCTATGAACGGCGAAATGAACGCACCGACCGCGAAGGAGGCGTGGAGGAAGTTCAATCCGCCGGCCTTGTTTTCCGCGACTTCGGAGACGACCACATTGGTGATGTTGCTCATCGTCCCACGTCCGATGCCGGTGGCGGCGAACGCGACCAGCAGCAGCGCGGGATTACCGGTCAACGTCATCAACATCAGCCCGATGACGATTCCCGAACAGAGCAGCAGCGTCGATTTCTTGCGGCCAATCACATATGGCAGGAAACCGGCGATCAGGACGGCGCAGAAATTACCGATCTGGTGCGCCGACAGCACCATGCCGCTCAGGACATAGCTCATCTCATATTCGACTTTCATCGACGGAAGGATGGCCCCCAACAGGGTGCTCATCATCCCGCTACAGAAAAAAGCGAAGTACATGATGGATAGCAGGCCGACATTTTCTGGAGCGACCTTCAGCTTTTGGGATAGGGATTGCACAGGAACTCCTTCACACGGGGATGCCCCGAAGACAATGTGCCGGGCGACCCCATGCAACGACAATAAAAGCATGTTTACAATCAGCGTCGATGTGACGGCACGGTGTGGGCAAACATGTTATTAGTACTCGCTTAAAGAGTTCTTGTCCAGCCCTGAAAAGGCTTTTCACCGCCGCTATCCGCTAAATTCCCGCTCAGATTGCAACCAACGGCGCATACTCATGGAGAGTTGCCCCCATGCAGAAAAGAGGCTTGCGAGATAATTGTCAGCCACGCTCGCGCAAGTACTCCGAAACCCATTCAACGAACGGCAAATCGGCGTCCGACCAATCCACCGACGACAGTTGATCGGAGGACAACCATCGGCAATCGACATGTTCCGAGATGACGAATTCCTGTTCTGGAGAGAGTGAGCACAGAAACCCTTGAAGACGAATGGAAAATGTACGGTATCGGTGCTCCACCACCATGATTGGCTGAAGAATGGTGATCCCTGTCCTCAACTCCTCTTCAATCTCCCGCGACAACGCCTGTTCAGGAGACTCCCCCTCCTCCAGTTTGCCGCCAGGGAATTCCCATCGATAGGCGAGTTCGCCCCGGCCCCCACGCTGTGCGGCGAAAACCCGCCCGTTCCGGACACAAATCGCCGCGACAACCTCCACTACGCTCTGATTCAAGCTTCCCATATTTCGTTGACCAGTCCTTCCAAGGTTTCAGCGCAGAGGGATTTCGTCCGAAGCTCACATTCCCAGACGACAATGACTCTCCAGCCAAGGGCTTCGAGTCGCGCTCGGTTGCGATCGTCGCGATCCCGATTGCGACGGATCTTCTCCTTCCAGAACGGAATGTTCGTCTTGGGCAGGACATAGAGCTTGCAGCCATGCCCATGCCAGAAACAGCCGTTCACAAAAACAACCGTCCGGTATTTCGGCAACACGACATCCGGAGTACCGGGCAGCCGCCTGTCGTTCACCCTGAAACGAAACCCACGGCGAAACAGATACCGCCTCACCAGCATTTCCGGCTTCGTGTTCCGACTCCGTATCTTGCTCATGATTTCACTGCGTTTCTCAGGAGTGACCGTATCCGCCATAGACAATACCACCCGCCTTGCGCTGTTTGCACAACCTGAGTATAGCACATTACCGCACGGAACACCGCCTTTAGGCTGCCTTTTGCTCAGATTGTCGTTTTTTTTCGCTTGTTGTGATTTGATCTGCATGTATCGACCTGGACGCAGGCATGACCAAAATACGACCCGAATCAAAGACTTCAAGGTTCGGTTCATCCGCCAGTCGCAGATACTTATATGAAAAACCGCGGCACGGGCATTTCTCCCGAACCGCGGCTCACAAAAATCACAAAGGCAGAATATACTGTCAATTAGCCTTCGCACGGGCGGGAATCTTTCCCTGCCCCCGCAGGTCATTGGCGTTCAATGCGGCGATGTTCGGTGTTCGGCCATCCTCAGAGACAGGAATAGCCAAAGCGCCGTCACGAACCATCTGGTAAATCAATTCAGCGTCAGGGTCGTTCAAATCAGCGCCGATGATGTGCCAGTTGTCATCGCATTCCGGCATGATCGTCCCCATCTTCACCACGTAGTCGGAAATCAGGTCGCGAATAGCCAGACCCGTGTTGTAGACGAGGTCGTCCGGCTTGTCGCTGATCTTACCGGCGCTGCTCAAGCCGCCGTAGCGATAGTTGTTGAGCGCCAGCACCAGTTCCTGGGAATCATGCAATGGCGCGCCCTTGTAGACGACATTGACGATACGCTGCCCCGCGGGCTTTGAAATATCAATATCGTAGTCAACTCCGGCGAACATGTCATAGTTGTATAGCCTGATTTTCGGACTGAACGAAATCGTCACGTCACCAGGCGTATATTGGTTGAAGAAATTGCCGGCCTGCTGTTCCATGATCGCCTTGAGCTGCTTGCCGGTAATCCGGACAGCCATGAGCGTATTGTCGTACTTGTAGATCTTCACGCCATCACGCTTACGGAAGTCCCCCTTCGGAAGATTCGAACGGGAATCGAACAACGCCGCCAGCGATACGTCCGCGCCGGTGGCTTCCATCTGTATCTTGTTGATGAGATCCATCATCGCGGTGTCCTGTAGGACGGCTGTCGGGATTCCCGGCAGATCCTTCCAGTTGAGGCTGGGCAAGAAATCCGCGCCGACCTGTCCGACAACCGTGTTCGCCACTTCACGTGACTTGTCGTGGACATACTGCATCAGCTTTGATAGTTCAGGATCCGGCTCCACTTTGGCTTTCGCGACGGGCAGTATCTCGCCGGACTTGTCTACGACCTTCCACTTTCCACCGCTGACCAACCGTTCCAACGTCACCGTCAATTTTGCGACGCCAGTGCCTTTTGAACCGGGCTCCAGCAAGATGCAGCCATTCTCCAACGTCTCGCTCAACGTGGAATGGGCATGTCCGATCAAGAACGCGTCGACCCGGTCTCCATACTTTTCAGCTACGGCTTTCATGCCGTCCGTACCATACTCACCATCTTCTCCATAATGAACCAGTCCGATGATGATATCGGCCTTCCCTTCCAGCTCCTCAAGAATTTTTCCCGTCTCTTCCATCGGAGACGTAAAGGTCATGTAGTCGAAGTGCTCAGGGTTTGAAGCTTCCCAACGATTGACATGGGGGGCTTCAATGCCGAAGATCGCGACACGGACGCCTTTTACGTTCTTGATGATATACGGCTGCACGAACCGGGTTCCATCCTGTTTATAGATGTTGCCGCCCAGGACGGTCGCCTTGCTCGCGCCAATCGCCTTCTGCAGGGCCTCGAACTCGAAATTGAATTCATGGTTCCCCAACTCCCAGGCATCATATTCCATGAAGTTCATCGCCTTGATCATCGGGTGGATATCGTCGAACCTGAATTCCTGTATCATGTTGTCCTGTAGCGTATCGCCGCAATCGACCAAAATCAGGTCCTTGTCCTTCGCTCGTTCCTGTTTGATGACGGAGAACGCCTTTGCCATCCCTCCGTCATATGAGGAGTCCGTCGCATAATCCCAAGGCGCGATAGTCCCGTGAAAGTCACTTGTCTCAAGGATTGTTATCTGCACCTGTTCCCGCTGTCCCGTTCCAAAAATCGGAAGGCAGAACAATGCGATCAGAACGGCCGCCAACAGCACGCTCCCCATATTTCTTTTTCTCATACCCCATACCTCCTGGAGGAATACACAGTCTCCGGTCAGCGACTTCCGGTATCCCCGCGCCGACGCGTCGCCACTCCATCATGCACAACGAATGACATGATGCTCCACTACACACTGTAGGCTCAATCGGACTCTTTGCCCTACCTGTACGAAGCGGTGTAAGAATCTCCCCGATTTTTCTTTTCACCCACACCCCCACGCATTCAGGTCATTTCAGTATAGTACGAGTTGCGGACAAGTCAATCGAGAAATCATTTGGAAAGACCTGTATGTCCGGCAAATCCAATGGTATATTCATCATTCCTCCGATAGAAACGGATAATATGGCCGAATAGACCGAAGGACTGGATTTTTCCAACCTCTTTTATTATTTTTCGCACGATGATACAGTATACAGGACAGGAACATAGTATGAAAAAAACAATGAGTATATATCAGGACAAAAACAAGAATATCGTCGATGCGCAGTTGTATGCGGAACTACAGCAAAAAGCCTTCTGGAGGCAGGAGGAAAAAGTCGCATTGTTCAATGCGTTGGGACCGTTGCATCCGGGGACGATTGAAGCGACGTTGCGTCTGGCGGAAGCGCGCATGCTGTTAGGAGATGTCGGCGGCGCTTTGGAATATACGAAAGAAGCGTATCAAGCCAGATGCAAGGTATTCGGAGAATATCATAAAGATACAGTCGATGCATACCTGACCCTTGCCGATGCATACCTCAACGCAGAACAACCTTTGGAAGCGAAGAACATCGCACAGGATGTGCTGCGTGACGATTATCCTTATGATCCCGATGATCTGGTAGTGGAATTGGACGCAAAGGAAATCCTCGCCGACGCACATCAGATGCTGAGGGAATTCGGAGCGGAGACAAAGGTCCGCAGGGAGCTTGTCGCCGACATGGAGGAAATATATGGTCCAAATCATCCGGAAACGCTCGGTTCCATTGAAACGTTAGCGGAATCCCTTGATGAAAACGGTTGTCCAGCCCAAGCGATTCCGTTGTACGAGCGACTGCTTTCCTACATGCGGGAAGAAAAGAATATGGAGGGTGTCGTCATGATCCTGTGCAACCTCGCCACCTGCTGCCAGCATGTCGGGCAACAGGGAAAGGCACTCGCTTTTGCGGAAGAGGCCGTCAGAATATCAAAGCAGACTTTTGGTGATGATGATGACCTGACGCAGACGGCGATAGGCTACCTTGGGGAGATCACAGAAGATAACAGGTTCTTTTCGACAAAACGATAACACCTGATGTTTTATCCGATAAAAAACGCTTCCTCATCCACGATGGCGGAAGCGTTTTCACGCCAAGCTCACCCATAACTCAGCAACCGACTTGTTTCAGAAGTTCCTGCACGAACACCCATAGTCCTGACAGTCCGACGAAAGCATAGACCAGCCTTTTCAGCGATGCCATGGAAATCTTCTTGAACGACAGCAATCCGAACCAAGTTCCCAGCCCTATTCCCAGCCAACCGAAAAGGACAAGAGGAATGTGTTCCGTTCCAACTGAACCGTTGAACGCTCGAATCAGGATGGTCGATATATTGGACAGAAGAAAATATGCCTGGATAGTCGCTAGGTATTCGCTTTTGTCCTCGATGCAAGCCATCAGGTACAACGCCACGGGCGGTCCGCCAATCCCGAACAGTCCATTCCCAAGTCCGGCCACCGCACCCATTGTAAGACCGCTTGCAACGGAGCCTTTCAGCTTAATCCGATTGGAGAACCAAACGAAAAACACCGCCAGAATCATTAGCGCAAGCCCCAACGCCATCTTCAGCAAGCCCTGCTGAATCGATATGGACGTATATGTAACGATAGCCCCGACTACCAGGGACACGAGCAATAACGGCAGCAGAATCCGCCAACGGATATGTTTCCAATACCGTATCGAAAGATAGGCGGTGCTGACAATCGCGATTACCTGACACAGTGTTACCGCGGTGGAGAACGGAAAGAGCATCGGCAGGAATATCATCGCCAATATGGGAAAGCCGAAGCCCATGTTGGTTTGCAGAAACGCTCCGACAAGAGCGATCAGGAACACGTAGAAAACGGTTAGCGTCATGAAATACACCCCTTCGCCTCAGCATACCATGAGGTGCTTGACGAGGCAAAGGAAATGAATCACAAATCTCTAGGCTTGCTGAGTATTCGCTCCAGGATCGCCCGTGGCGGAAAAAAAAAGGAAGGCCCCCTGCGAAGGGGGCCGGGGACGCGCCGCGAGGGCGCGAAGGAAAAGGGAAAAAGAAAAGGCCCGGCGGCGGCCTACTCTCCCGCGGCGAACCGCAGTACCATCGGCGCGGGAGCGCTTGACTTCCGTGTTCGGGATGGGAACGGGTATGTCCACTCCGCCATAGCCACCGGGCCGGCCTTC
>Ga0208436_1014_pt1 | contig 164243 bp, 155 predicted proteins | sample RumMetMCoCulture_FD_188357 | JGI IMG/M metagenome (GOLD analysis project Ga0208436, IMG submission 188357) | Rumen microbial communities from New Zealand - Rumen Methanol Enrichment MEC1 Co-Culture (SPAdes) (version 2) | ecosystem: Host-associated > Mammals > Digestive system > Stomach > Rumen...
TCTATGGTGTAGAAGCATACCACGTACCAAAAATTGCAGATGCAATTGTAGATGATGGTAAAACATGGGAAGACATCAGAAAAGAATATGATGACATCGTAGGAGAATACGTAGCAGCATACGCCTAAGTATGAAGCTATTCTTTCCTTTTTTTCTTTTTTTATATTGCTTATTTTTGATTATATTATTTTTTAATTTTGAATTTATAATGCTAAAAAAGTATTACCTATTATGAATAATTATGTTTTTAGTTAATACATGGAGTATTACTTTTTATCAACAGAGTTTATATTTATTGACTTATTCTCATTATTTTAAAATTGTCTTAAACATGTTTTTATTCTTTTTTAGTTCTATTTATTTGTTTATATTCAGTTTAATGATTTTTTTATAAAGTAATATATTTATATAAAATTAATCATAAGTATTATGTAGAAGTATTAAATTATTACTTATCTTTTTTCAATTAATTAATACTTTTTTATTATATTATGTGGGTATATTAAAATTTTTAATTGGTGAAATAATGACAGTGAAACGTTTTACAAAAATGGAAAATGAATCTGCTGATGACTTAATATTTGGAAAAGCAGCACATCCTGTAGAATATGGGATTGGTGTTAAATTAGGTGTAGGAGAAGTAGTTCCTAACATTAAAGTAGCACCAGCTGAAGGATCAGAGTCAACTGTAGATGGAATGGTAGCAACATGTAAAAATATTGCATTTGCAGCTTGTGACCGTGCAGCAGCTATTGGATTACCAACAGTTCAAATAGAACAAGAACATGTAGCTCAACAGACAAAGAGTCGTGAAATATCTGAAAAAACAACTGCTGTACAGATGGAACAGCTTGAGGAAATGCATGATAAATATGGAACTAATGTCTCATTAATGTCTACCATAGCAGATATTCGTGAGGAAGATATGGGTGGACTCAGAGGATCTGACTTTGATGTAATGATGGATGAATCCTTTGAAGCATGTGCGGAAAATGGTGCATCAATTCTATGTATAGAAACCATTGGTGGTAAAGTAGTATCAGATTATGGTATATCAAGAGGAGATATCCGTGCAATATTATATGGAATAGGTGTACTTGGTTCTATTGACATGGCATATATGTGGCCAAAAATTGTGAAAGTAGCTAGTAAACAAAGCCATTGTGTACCTGGTGGAGACACAGACTGTGCACAGGCAAACACTGCAATGTTCCTTGCTGGTGGATTAACCAGTAAAAACGTATCACATACATTAGCTGCAGTAGCAAGAGCAATTGCAGGAGCAAGAAGTCTAGTAGCAGTTGAATGTGGTGCAACTGGACCAACTAAGGATTGTGGGTATGAAAATCCTATAGTAAAAGCTATTAGTGGTGTTCCAGTATGTGCAGAAGGTAAAAATGCTACATGTGCTCACTCAGATTTAATGGGTAACTTAACCTGTGGTGTGGTTGATTGTTGGAGTAATGAATCTGTATATAACAGAGAAGAAATGGGCGGACCAACTCCTGGTGTATGGTTACAGTCATTAGGTTTTGAATGTGCTTTAATGAACACCGCAACCCAAATAGGTACTGCAAAAGCACTAAGAGATACATATGTATTAGCAGACAAATACAGAGATCCACAAGGTATAGTTTTAGCATATGATAATGCATATAAGATAGGTGAAGCTATAGTGGCTGAAGGAGAAGATATATATCTTAGATCTCGTGCAGCAGCACTTAAGGGTATTGATTTAATAAATGAAGCAGTTGATCAAAATCGTATCTTATTAACTAGATTCGAAAGAGATACTTTAGATTCAGCACAGAAAACTATTGAACAATTACCAGAAGATAAAGACAAATTCATAAAAACATGCATTAAACGTTATGGTAGAAAGGTTAAAGAACATGACCCTTCACAATACGAATTATAATCGAATAGAATTATTAAGGAGATGTCTAGGATGGTAGATAGATTAATTGAATATATGAATAAGTTAGATGATTACGAAAAAATCGCAATCAGATATAATGTAAAAATTGAAGGTCCTGCTCTTAAGCCTGAGGATGACCCAGAGGTAATTGAAATTTTACCTAAGGAAGAAGGTACACAGAGAACATTAGCTCTAGATGTATTGTATGGTGATAAAGATAAATGTGATGCAGACACAGAAAAAGCTCTGGAAGATGGTGCAGATCCAATAGATCTTATTAACAATGCTTTAATGAAAGGTATGGATGGTGTAAGTGCATTATATACTAAAGGTGAATTCTTCTTACCTGATTTAATGCTTGCTGGTGACGCAATGATGTCTGGTGTAGCAATCTGTGAGAAAAAACTAGGACACAAAGCAGATTCTAAAGCAACAGTATGTTGTTGTGCAGTAGAAGGAGACCCTCACGACATTGGTAAAAACTTAATTGTTATGTTCTTAAACGCAAATGGTTACAATGCCGTAGACCTTGGTCGTGACGTACCTACACCTGATGTTGTAAAAGCAGCAGAAGAAAACAAACCTGTACTAATAACTGCAACAGCTTTAATGACAACAACCATGACAGCATTTGGTAAAATTGTAGCTGCATTACAAGAAGCAGGAATTGACACACCTATAGGTTGTGGTGGAGGAGCTGTACGTCGTGACTTTGTAGAAGAAAGTCCACAAACGTTCTATGGTGTAGAAGCATACCACGTACCAAAGATTGCAGATGCAATTGTAGACGATGGTAAAACATGGGAAGATATCAGAAATGAATATGCTGATATTGTAGGAGAATATGTGGCAGCATATTCCTAATTATCATCTCTTTCCCATTTTTTTCCATTTTTCACTATTTTCTTAATATTGTTTTACTTTTTATAATAATAATCTTATTTTGCAATATTTCTAAAAAATATTTTAAACTAAATTATATTAATATAAAGTATATTTGTATTACTTTCTACTATCCTTATTTAAGGTAATACATTTAAATAATAATTCATTTTTAAAAAAACTGAACAGAACAGTTAATTAGGAATATTCTTAATTATATGAATTATCGATTCTAAAATACGTACATATGCTATGTTTTAGATAATTTGATGTCTATTAAAACCTTTTTATATTTAGATATACTATATGTATTAACTGTAAGTATTAAGGTAGTACATAAAAATCTCAAGATTTAATTATCTTAATATTTTGAAATACATTTAAAATATTCATGTGGGTATAAGACAATTTATATGATTTATATAATTGGTGAAATATATGGTAACAAAACGTTTTACAAAAATGGAAAACAAATCAGCAGATGATTTAGTATTTGGAAAAGCAGCACATCCTGTAGAATATGGATTTGATGTTAAATTAGGTGTAGGAGAAGTAGTTCCTAACATTAAAGTAGCACCAGCTGAAGGATCAGAAACAAGTGTTGAAGGAATGGTAGCAACAACAAAAAACATAGCATTCTCCGCTTGTGACCGTGCAGCAGCTATTGGATTACCAACACTTCAGATAGAACAAGAACACGTAGCTCAACAAACAAAAAGCCGAGAAATATCTGAAAAAACAACAGCTATACAAGTTGAACAATTAGAACAATTCCATGACAAATATGGAGCAAAAGCATCCTTAATGTCTACTGTAGCAGATATTCGTGAGGAAGATATGGGTGGACTCAGAGGATCTGACTTTGACGTAGCAATGGATGAATCATTCGAAGCATGTGCAGAAAACGGTGCATCAATCCTATGTGTAGAAACTATTGGTGGTAAAGTAGTATCAGATTACGGTATATCAAGAGGAGATATCCGTGCAATATTATACGGTATAGGATTATTAGGTTCCATAGATATGGAATACATGTGGACAAAAATTTCAGATATAGCAAGTAAATACAGTTACTGTGTACCTGGTGGAGATACAGACTGTGCACAAGCAAACACTGCAATGTTCCTTGCAGGTGGATTAACCAGTAAAAACGTATCACACACACTAGCTGCAGTAGCAAGAGCAATATCTGGAGCAAGAAGTTTAGTAGCAGTTGAAGCTGGAGCAGTAGGACCACTAAAAGACTGTGGATACGAAAACCCTATAGTAAAAGCTGTAGCAGGAGTACCTATCTGTGCAGAAGGTAAAAACGCAACCTGTGCTCACTCAGATTTAATGGGTAACTTAGCATGTGCAGTAGTAGATTGTTGGAGTAACGAATCTGTATACAACAGAGAAGAAATGGGTGGACCAACAACTGGTGTATGGTTACAATCATTAGGTTACGAATGTGCATTAATGAACACTGCAACAAAAATAAACAAAGCAGAAGAATTAAGAGATATGTACACATTAGCAGATAAATACCGAGATCCACAAGCACTCGTTCTTGCATATGATAATGCATACAGAATAGGTGAAGCTATCGTAGCTGAAGGAGAAGATATATACCTCAGAGCACGTGCAGCAGGATTAGAAGGAATCTCAATAATCAACGAAGCAGTTGACGCTAAAAAATTATACTTAACAAGATTTGAAAGAGATAGCCTTGACTCCGCACAAAAAACCATAGAACAACTACCTGAAGACAAAGATAAATTTGCAAAAGCATGTATCAAACGATACAGTAGAAAAGTAAAAGAACACGACCCATCACAATATGAGTTATAATTATAAAAAAATAGGAAGTGTATTAACATGTCTGAAAGTCCATTAGCAAAATATGATGAAGAAGTATTCGGAGGAGACAACGGATACGAAGATATCGCAGTAAGATACAACGTAAAAATAGAAGGTCCAGCTCTCAAACCTGAAGATGACCCAGAAGTTGCAGAAATCTTACCTTCAGAAGAAGGAATTAAAAGAGAATTAGCATTAACCGTACTATACGGTGACAAAGATGCATGTGATGCTAAAGTTCAAGAAGCTTTAGATGCAGATGCAGATCCAATAGACCTTATTAACAATGCTTTAATGAAAGGTATGGATGGTGTAAGTGCATTATATACTAAAGGTGAATTCTTCTTACCTGATTTAATGCTTGCTGGTGACGCAATGATGTCTGGTGTAGCTCTTTGTGAGAAAAAATTAGGACACAAATCCGATACAAAAGCACCTGTAATGACATTTGCTGTAGAAGGAGACCCACACGATATTGGTAAAAACCTAATTGTTATGTTCTTAAACGCTAACGGTTACGATGCAATAGACCTTGGTCGTGACGTACCTACAACAGAAGTTGTAAAACAAGCAAAAGAAAACAAACCAGTTCTCATGACAGCAACAGCTTTAATGACAACAACCATGACAGAATTCTCAAAAATTGTAGCTGCATTACAAGAAGCAGGTATAGACACACCTGTTGGATGTGGTGGAGGAGCTGTACGTCGTGACTTCGTAGAAGAAAGTCCACAAACTTTCTACGGTGTAGAAGCATACCACGTACCAAAAATTGCAGATGCAATTGTAGATGAAGGTAAAACTTGGGAAGATATCAGAAAAGAATACTCTGACATTGTTGGAGAATATGTAGCTGCATACTCCTAGATACTTTAGATATTCTACCATAACATTTTAAATAATTTCATGGGAAAATAAGAGGAAATAATATTTTTCTTCTTATTTCTTTTTTTTAATTTTTTAATACTTAATAAAGCTTTTTTTTTATAAATAACTACTAATTCTACTCTCTTTTAGTAACATACTATCTTATTTTAATCTATAATCCCGTTATTATCTATAATTTTAGAGATTACTTTAAAAAATTCTAGCTATATTTATATTCTACAAAATACTATATTTTAAATAAGGTAGAAAAAGTTACATTAAAATGAAACTATTTTCTATATAATTTAAAAATGTATAAAGAGAGGATGATAATATGGTAGAATATGCTATAGCAATGGATATAGGTACTAGTGGTATCAGAGCCCAAGCAATAGATATTTCAGATAACAGTACTATATCAACAACAGTTACATTAAGACACCCAATTCCAGGTGCAAATGTAATGGATCACTTACACTTTGCAGTAAATGTTGGAAGAGAACAAGCACACCAATTAATTATGGAAGCTGTAAATAAAGTAGTTGATAATTTAGGAGTGGACAAATCAAAAATTGTAAGATTTGCAGTATGTGGAAACCCTATACAATTATCATTATTCCAAGACATTGAAATAAGAGATTTAGCATTTTGGGGAACCAATGCAGTAGAAAGAATGCATATAACACCTCCAAAAAGAAATGCACAAACAATAAAACCAGGAGATATTGGTTTAGACATAAATCCTGATGCAGATGTATACATACCACCAGCAATTAAACACGAAATAGGAGCAGACGCATTAGCAATGCTTGTGAAATCTGACGTTATAAACAAAGAAGGTATATACCTAGTATCAGACTTTGGTACAAACGCAGAAATCGCATTAGTAATTGATGGTGAAATATACTCATGCTCAGCTGCAGCAGGACCAGCAATGGAAGGTCAAGCAATTGAATGTGGTATGCTAGCTTCTCCAGGAGCAATATCTGACGTTATACCTGAGGGTGACGATTGGAGAAATGAAGTACTAAACAATGACTTAAAAGTAGAAGATTGTGATTTAATCAATGTTAAAACTGGTGAAGTAGTAGAACCAGGAAAAACAGACACAAAAGCAAGAGGTATTACTGGTACTGGTGTAATAGCAGCATACAGTGTTGGTACAGAACAGGGTGTAATATCAATACCTAAGATAAATACACCAGATGAAAAAATTAACTTACAGGATGATGTATACTTATCAGAAAAAGATTTAACAGAAATAGGTAAAGCATTAGGTGCATTCAGAGCAGCACATATAACTTTATGTGTAGAAGCAGGTATAGACTTAGAAGATATTGATGGAGTATACATGGCAGGAGCTTCTGGATTTTATGTAGACCCTCTTAAATCATTAACAGTGGGTCAGATTCCAGCTTGTTCATGGGATATATATCAGATAGGTAACACTTCTCTAGCAATGGCAAGAGATATTGTTGAAAACCCTGATTTACTACAAGAATTACAAGAAATTGCAGATAACATGAGAGGTAACCATATTACATTAGCTACTTCAGAAATTTTTGAAAAAATATATGGTCTGGAATTAGCTGTATGTGAACAAAACATGCCATTATGGAAATATGATGAATGGCTAGAAACCTATGGATATGGTAATCTCCCTGAATTAGAAGAAGACCCTGAAATACACAGAATATTTGAAAGTGATATACCTGATTTAGGTGTAAATGGATTATCTATTATTGAAGAAGTAGGTACAAAACTAGAAAATAAAGTTGAAGGCTGTGTAAACTGTGGTGCATGTGTAGAAGAATGTCCAGAGGATGCTTTAACAATGAATGATGGTGTAGCAACTATTCGTTCTGACTTCTGTAATGGAAGTGCTTGTTTAAGATGTGAAAGAGTCTGTCCACAAAAAGTATTCTTATATGAAAAATTATTCTACATTGAAGGAGAAGAAGCATCTAACTTATAATGCTTCTCTTTTTTATCTCTTTTCAAATACTATTTTATAAAAATTTAATCATATTAATTCTTTCGGTGAAACATTAATGAAATCAATAGTTTTTGATAATGCTGGTACAATACTAGAACGAGTAACAGCACTACTTGATATGTCCACTAAAAAAATTCTTTTTGAAACAAATACTATAGGTATCACTAATCAAAAAAATGATAGAATTATAGTTGTAATACAAACACCAACTCCTGAAATAATAAAAGAACATGGAACAATACATGATTTTTTAAAAGAACATCCAACACAATTTGAGATAAGTTATTCACATGAAAGATTCTCCAAGAATGATGTGATTAATGCAGTGTGTAATGATAAATCATCAATAGAGGATATTAAAACGTCTGCAAAATCATTAATCGATAAGTATAATATTGAAATCTGTAGCGGGTCTGCACTGATTATTGACATGAAAAAAGGTAGAATTGATTATGTATATACTGCAGGAGGAATGTTTTTTAAAGATACAAGAAATGTCATAGATTACATAAATAAATTAGGCCTGAATATTTACATAGTATCTGGTGATAATAAACAATCACTAAGTAAGATAGCCTCTATTTTAAACATACCTCAAAGTAATATATTTGATACAAGGGACATGAGGGGTAAACAGGAAATAGTTGAAATGTTACAAAAAAATGGAAACTATGTATACATGGTGGGTAACAATACAAATGATCAACTAGCAATAAAACAAGCAAACTGTGGAATACTTACATTAGAACAGGGTGAAACTGTACCCGATTCCTTAATAAAATCATCTGATTATACTATCAATTCTATCATTGAAGTAATTCATATATTAAAAGAAGATTAAGAGGAATTAAAGTTTATTAAGAACTTCATTGATAATTTTTTCTTTATCATCCTCATTTTTTGCAATAACATTCAACGTATTTTCAAGAGCCTCACGTGTCGGTGGGATTTCGTTTAATGCAATTAATGATCTAACCCAATCAACTGTTGCTCTTATGGATGGCTTTTTTGACAAATCTAACTTCCTTATTTTTTGTGTTTTTTCCACAACATCATTGATGAGGTTAGGTTCTGCTAACGGAACTCGTTTATTAATAATATTTACCTCACGATCATAATCTGGATAATCAATATATAAGTAAAGACATCTGTCCTTAGTTTCATCAAGTAATGTACGCTGTGCATTTGAAGTAAGTACAACTATTAAATCATTCTGTAAATCAAAGGTATCTAAATCATTTACAGTAATTTGTTGTTCTCCTAGAGCCTGTAATAGGAAGCTTTCTAGTTCTTCATCAGCTTTATCAATTTCATCTATTAACAGTACTGATGGTTTATCATTACTAAATGCGGTTAGTAATGGTCTTTGTATGAAGAATTCATCAGAAAATATTGTCATGTCTTCTTTATTCTCTCTAGCTAGTTCTAGATATAATAATTGTTTCTGATAATTCCACTCTCCTACAACTTGCTCAAAGGTAATTCCTTCATAGCATTGAATTCTAAAGAAATCTCTATCAAAACTATCTGCTATTGTTTTTGCTAGTTCTGTTTTACCGGTTCCTGGTGGTCCTTCTATGAGTATTGGTTTTTTTAGTGTAAATGCTAAAAATAATGTTGTATTAATTTGATCATTAGAGATATAATTATGTTCCTCTAATTTTTTGTTGATTTCGTCTATTTCTTTCATAGTATCCTCTTTATATTTTGATTAAGTTATATTTTTTACTTCCTAATCCTATTTCATCACCATAATCAAATTGGAAATAGGAGTCAATATTACGCCATAATCCCTTAAATTTATCTTTTTCAGGGTCATGATTATTTTTAAGCATTGAGTTTTCATTTCCTTCTTGTTTGTTTATCAAATCATAACTTGCCTGATCTATTGCTACAGGATTATAACTTGCCAGAATTCCTATGTCATCAACGATTGGATTCTGGTCATAGGAGTTACAATCACTGTCTGGATTAATGTTAAGTAAAATGTTTATGTATAATGTTTTGTCTTTTTTATTTTCTATTGCTCCATATGCGTATTCGGTCACTGCTTTCATGTATTCCTCTGATTTTATTTTGTTTAGTTTAATTGCATCTGTCGGACAGTCACTTATACAATTATTACATCCTATGCATTTATCATAGTCAATATGTGCAATTGAGTCGACTGTTATGGCTTCTTCCGGGCATAAGTCAATACATACATTACATGCTAGGCATGCTATTCTTGATATGAAGGGTGCTGCTAGTTTATGTTGTTCTATTTTACCATTTCTTGTTGCACACCCTGAACCTGTATTTTTTATTGCTCCACTATATCCGGTTAATGTATGCCCTGTTATGTGGGATATTACAATCATTGCATCACTGTCATATATTTCTTTTGCTACTTTGACTTTATCAAATACTGCTTTACTGATTTTTACTTCTATTTCATCGGCTGGTGTATTGTTAGCTATAATTAATGGAATGTTTAAATCAAAAAAACCCTTTTCGTTTGCTGCTTCTAAATGTTTATCGGTATTACTTCGTTTTCCATTGAATAGTGTGTTAGTATCAGTTAAAAAGGGTGATGCTTCCTTTTCTTTTATTGATTCTATAATAGGTTCTATATATTCTGGTTTGATGTATGTTGTATCATGTGATTCAATGAATTGTGTTTTTATTGCTATATTGTCATTTTTTTGGATTCTATCGTTGAACTGTGTTGTTTCGTATAATGTCTGTATTTTTTGTGGTATATTGTCCTCGGATTTGTTTGTTACATCAATTAAGTATACTTTATTTGTCATATTGTTATTATCCTTTCATTTCTAGATATTTTTTTATTTTTTTATTTATAAGTATTTTAATATATTTTATTTTTTAACACTTTATTCGGGAGTTATCGTGGTTTTTAAGTATTTATTTTTTTTATAGGTATTCTTTTTTTTATATAATATTTTTGTTATTTCAGAAAAATTATATATAATATTTATTATATATAAGATATTGTACTTAAATTGAAAATTATTATTTTAATTAACGAAAGTTAAATTTTTTTCAGTAATATGGAGGTGACTTAGTGGATACAGAAAACAAGGAACATGAATCAGCGCAGACTGATATCATTAACACTAAATTTCTTAATTCACTATTAAGAGGTGCACGTAATATTTTTTTACTATGGTTAATCAGTCAGAAAAAAATACATGGATACGGTATAATGAACGTTATCAATGAAGCTGCTGTAACAGTACCTGGTGAGAAAGTTATACATAGTAGTACCATATACCCATTATTACATTCATTAGAAAATGATGGTCTAATAAAAAGTTCTGAGGAACTTAATGGAAATCATAAAGTTAAAATGTATGAAATTACTGATGAAGGTGTTCTAACATTGAATTCAATTAAACAATTCATTAAAGAAAGACCCGAAAACGCAAAGATAATCTCATTTATTGATGATATGATATTTAATGATAAAATATTTACTAAAACAGGAGGTGAATAGATGAAATATGCTATTGAAACTCATGACTTGGTAAAAGTCTATGATAACAATTTTAAAGCAGTAGATAATCTTAATCTATTCATTGAAAATAAAACTATTGGTGGAATACTTGGACCAAATGGTGCAGGTAAAACAACCTCAATAAAAATGTTAACATGTCTTATTCCTAAAACCAGCGGTGAAGCAAAAGTAGCTGGCTTTGATATTACAACTCAACCTGATAAAGTTCGAGAAAAAATAGGAATGGTACCTCAAAAGGTAAGCTTATACGATGATTTAACAGTACGGGAAAATGTTGAATTATGTGCAGATTTCTATAATGTTGATCAAAAAACTAAAGAACAGAAGATTGATGATTTACTTGAATTAGTTGATATTAAATATGCTCAGGATAAATACATAAAACATTTATCTGGTGGAATGCAACAAAAAACATCAGTTGCTGCAAGTTTAATACATAATCCAGATTTACTCTTTTTAGATGAACCTACAGTAGGTTTAGACCCAACCACTAAAAGAGTATTATGGGACTTAATGATAGACTTAAATGATCAAGGACACACAATTATCTTATGTTCACACGACATGTATGAAGTAGATAAAATATGTGATAACATTAACATCATAGACTCTGGTAAAGTAGTTGCAAGCAATACTCCTCAAGGACTTAAAGATGATTTATTAAGAAACAGGGAAGAAAATAATCAAAGAATTAGAAACATCATCCTAGATTTAGAGGAAGAAGATGAAGATGCAAATGCTGAAGAAATCAAGGAATTAAGAGCATCATTAACTGATGAAGACGAGGAAATCACAGTATTAGTATCTAACATCACAGAGGAAATGATTAATGCTGTTCGAGAGTTAGACGTAGTAAAATACGCAGAATATATATGTAATGGAAGATTAAATATTTCATTAAAACGTTCTGAAACTTCTGTTAACCACGTAATAACAGCTATATTAAGTAATGGTGGAAATATAGCATCAATAAAAACAAACGACCCTACATTAGAAGATGTATTTGTATCCATTACAGCTAAAAAACGAAGGGAGATTAAAGATGGAGATTAATAAAATAAAATGGATGATTAAAAAAGACTTCCTCACATTATGGAGACATAAAGTGCAGTTAGCCTCTTTATTTATATTTCCTATATTGATGATTGCTTTATGTGGTTGGGGTATGGGAGGAACAGTTGATAATACTCCAGTAATCATAGTAAAACAATCAGACGGACCAATAACAGATGAAACAATCAACGCACTAAAATCAGATGACACGTATGATATTAAGGATATTGTAACGGATCCTGATGATGCAAAAGATGATGTTGATGATGGTAAATATAAGGCAGCCATTATACTTTCAAGTGATTTCGAAGACAGTAATTCACGTAGCGCGGTGCTGTATGTAGATTCATCAGACCAACAAACGACAGCGTCATTAGTTCCAACAACTGAGAAAATATTCTCATCATTATCTGAAAAAATACAAACAGAACAAGTAAATGCTAATACATCTACTAATGCAATAGCTTCTTCAACACAGGCTATAAAACTTCAAGTAAATAAGATATATGGTGATTTAGACTATATTGACTACTTACTGCCAGGAGTACTTGCAATGACAATGTTCATGTCTTCAATGATGACAATGGGTAATTCAATTGCAGGTGAACGTGAACGTGGAGAATTAGCTCGTTTATTCATGACACCAACAAGTGTATCTACAGTTCTTGCAGGAAAAATATCTTCCCAAGTATTACGTCAAATGATACAGGCAATAATATTATTAATAGCTGGATCATTATTATTCAGTATAATGATTAAAGGAAATATATTACTATTATTACTAATAATGTTGATATGTGTATTATGCTTCGTAGGATTCGGAATAATGTTCTCAGCTACAGCAAAGACCCAAGAAGATTATATTCAAATAGTAATGCCTATAGCAATGCCTATGATGTTCATATCTGGTGTTTTCTTCCCAACAGAAACCATGCCATGGGTATTACAGAAAATTGCTTACATACTACCTTTAACATATGCTAATGATGCAATAAGAGCAGTAATGTTAAAAGGAGCTGGATTAGGATCAGTTTCTGTAGATATAATAGTATTATTAGCATTTGCATTACTATTCTTCATAGTAGGAGTATTAAGATTTAACAGAGATATTTAATCGGAGGTTGAAAAATGAAAAATCACATGAAAAAATTAGCAATATGCCTAGTAGTATTTTGTGTATTAATGGGAAGTATAACTTCTCTATCGGCAGCTGATTGGTCAATGTTCCAGGGTAATCAAAAACATACTGGATATGTTCCACAAGATGCCTCCTTCGCTACACAAACATGGACAGTACCTGTAAATGGCAGTGTAAATACAACACCTGTATTATATGGAGATAAAGTATATCTAGGAACAGAAGAAGGAACATTATACGCATTAGATGCACAAGATGGAAATGAATCATGGACATATACAACTGATGGTGCAATAGAATCAAGTCCTGCAGTAGACGGTGGTACAGTATATGTAGGTTCAGATGATGGATATTTATATTCAAATAATGCAGATAACGGTGACAACAACTGGAAATTCAAAGCTGGAGATAGTATTAAATCTTCACCAGCAGTAGATTCATCAAAAGTATACTTTGGATCTGACGATGGTAACATATATGCACTTAACAGAGCTGACGGTTCTGTAGCATGGCAATACAAAACAGGTGATTCTGTAGAATCATCACCAGTAATTGACGGAGATACATTATATGTAGGTTCAGACGATGATAAAGTATATGCAATTGATACAAACACTGGTTTAGTAAAATGGACTTACAACACAGGTGACGATGTAAAATCATCACCATCAGTATCAGATGGAACAGTTTATGTAGGTTCAGATGATAATCAGGTATATGCAATTAATGCAGAAGATGGATCAGATGTATGGTCATACAATGCACAATCACCAGTATCCTCATCACCATCAATTGATGCAAGACAATCCACATTATATGTAGGAACAGAAGATGGTAGTGTATATGCATTGGATACAAGAGACGGACTTAAAAAATGGGATGTTGACACAGGAAGTTCAATCAATGGAACACCATCCATATTCGGAAACAATATTGCTATAGGAACAGATTCTGGTAGTATGAATATATACAATAAATTTACTGGAGATTCAGTATGGAGTTACAACCCAGGATACTTACCAAACATATCTGGAGGTATAACTAGCTCACCTGTAACTAGTGGTGGATCATTATTCTTTGCAACAGAAGATGGTCATGTATACTCACTTAACACTGATCAACAAATAGGTCCAACAAGTGTATATACATATTACTGGATTATAGTAGCAGCAATAATAGTAATAGCTGCATACGGTATTAATAAGGTATACAAAAGGAAGAACAATTAAGTAAATTCTTCTAAAATAATCCTCTCCCTATTAATTTTTTTTATTAACATTTTTTTCTTAAAAAAAGAACTTTTTCTACTGAAAATTAAATTTCAATACATTACAAAAAAAATTACTAATTAAAATGAGTATTGATAGAAAGAAGATATATTCATCCAAAAAGGAATACATTAAATTAAATAATAGATATTTTAAAAAAAGAATAAAAACAAAAAATATATTTTGTTTAAATAATTATAGTTATTTTATTTATTTGCTTAATCTGATTTCTATTGCTGAAACATTGGAGGAAGTTCCTTCGTTTCCAACAATTTCTTCGGTGCTTATGTTGATACTTTTAACATCAACATCAGATATAAATCTGTTTCTTACTATTTCAGCAACATCAACAGCTCTGCTTATAGCTCGGCCTCTTGCTTTTAATATTACTTCTGTTACTCCGCTGTTCATTTGTGTTACTACAGCTAATACGTAGTTCATTACTGGTTTATTTCCGATGTATACTATATTTTCTTCTGGCATATTGTTTTCCTCCGTTATAGTAAACTATAATTTTATAGCTTAATATTGTCTTTATTTCTCACTATATTTAATATTATCTATTTCTGCTATAAATCAAAGAATTCTATTTAATAAAAAAATAAGATGGAGAATAAGGGGTGTGTTTAGTTTCTTAGCATTAATAATTTATTAGCAGAACTAAGCACAGCATCAATACTAGATTTTACGATATCTTCATCACTAGCTCTTCCAGTGGCTTTATTACCTAATTCATCAGCAGTAATTACGAATACTTCTCCAAATGCAGTAGTTCCACCGGTGACAGCTTCAATATGGTACTCTACTAATTCAAGATTTACAACTTGTTTTACAAGTTCCTGAATAGCATTTACAGCTGCATCAATTGGACCTACACCAGTTTTTGCACAGTAACTTACTTCACCATCAATGTCTAACTTGACAGTTGCGGTAGGAACGGTGTTATCACCAGTCATTACATTAATTCCTATTAATTTAATTCTTTCTTCGGTAGGTTTTCCTTGTATTGCCTCTGCTATTGATCTAAAGTCCATATCTGTAATAGTTTTACCTTTATCTCCAAGTGCTTTAATCTGAGAATATAATTGATCAAATTGTTCATCATTTAACTTAATGTTATATTCATCAAGTTTTGATTTCACAGCATTAGCACCAGTAAGTTTACCAAGAACAATTCTTCTTTTATGACCAACTTCTTCAGGTTTCATTGGTTCATAGGTTTCACTGTTAGCAAGAACTCCCTGTACATGTATACCTGCCTCGTGAGCAAATGCATTTTCTCCGACAATTGCCTTATTAGGTGGCATTTTTACTCCAGTAATTCTTGAAACTGTTTCAGAAGTATTTACTAGTAATTTAGTATTAATATTTGTATTAATCTTATAGAACTTATGTAAACCCATTACAATTTCTTCTAATGAAGCATTTCCTGCTCTTTCACCAAGACCATTGATTGTACATTGTGCTTGTTGTGCACCAGCTTCTACTGATGCTAAAGTGTTAGCAACTGCTAATCCAAAGTCATTATGACAATGTACACTTATAGGTACATTAATCTTCTCACGTAGATTAGAAATTAATTCATTCATTTTTACAGGAATACTTACTCCGACGGTATCTGGTACATTAATCTTATCTACACCAGCTTCCTGAACTGCTTCATAAACTTCTAGTAAGTAATCAAGTTCTGTTCTTGTAGCATCTTCACATGAGAATTCAGCTACAATTCCATGGTCTTTAATATACTCGACGGCTGTTACAGCTTTGTCTAATATTTCTTGTTTAGACATTTTAAGTTTATAATCTCTATGGAGTGGTGATGTTCCTATGAATGTATGTATATAGTCAGCGTCAGAGTCAATTGCTTTATCAATATCTTTTGTTAATGCTCTTGCTAATCCGCTGAGTTGTGCGTTTAAACCTAATTTACTTGCTTCTCTGAATGTTTCTTGTTCTCCCTTAGATGCTGCTGGGAAACCCAATTCGATAACATCAACGCCGAGTTTATCTAATTTTTCTGCTATTGTTATTTTTTCATCAGTTGTTATCGTAACACCAGGTGTTTGCTCACCATCTCTGAGAGTGGTGTCATAAATCATAACATCTGATGGTGGGTTGTATGTCATTATTTTTTCACTCCTAAATTTTATTAATATATATTATTTTTATTATTTTATTTAATCTTATCTAGCATTACTATCTTAATAAATAAAAATTAATACTATATTCTTTACTCTTAGGATAATTTTACACCTATTTTTGGATATAAACAATTAACAGGAATTTTAGTATTTCATCTTTGGATGTGTTTAATAATATTATATAACGAAAAAAAGATTAGTTAAAAATTTCATATACTATAATCAACTATTATGACAAAAATTATTACAATAAATAAATATTATGGGAGGTTACTTGATGGATTATTTTGAAATGCTTGAAAAAAAAACTGAAGAACTCTATGATATAGCTAGAGAAGCACGTAAACAAGGCAAAGATCTTGAACTAGTTCCAGAAATTCCACTTGCAAAAGACTTAGCAGAACGTGTAGAAGGACTTGTAGGTCCTGAAGGTGTTGCTAAGAGAATTAAAGAATTAGAAAAAGACATGTCAAGAGAAGAAGTTGCATTTCAAATAGCTAAGGAAATTGCAACTCAAGATGATGTAGAAGGACAAGATAATGATTATGAAGTACAGGAACAAAATGCAGATAATGCAATTCGTACAGCTCTTGCTATATTAACAGAGGGTGTAGTTGCTGCACCACTTGAAGGTATTGCTAAAGTAAAAATTAAAGATAATCCTGATGGTACAAAATGTTTCGGAGTATACTTTGCCGGACCGATTCGTAGTGCAGGAGGTACTGCAGCAGCATTAGCCGTACTTCTAGGAGATTACATACGAATGTCTTTAGGACTTGACAGATATAAACCTACAGATGATGAAATTGAACGTTACGTTGAAGAAGTAGAATTATATGAATCAGAGGTAACGAATCTTCAGTATTCACCAACATCAGATGAGGTAAGACGGGCAGTCAGAGGTATTCCTGTTGAAGTAACTGGTGAACAAACAGACCCTATAGAAGTGCAAAATAGAGATCTTCCTCGTGTAGAAACAAACAATATTAGAGGAGGAGCACTACTTGCTATTGCAGAGGGAATAATTCAGAAATCCAGAAAAATCGTGAAATATGCAAAAACATTAAAAATAGATGGATGGGGATGGTTAGCAGATTTCACAGCACCTAAAGCAGATAAAAAAGAAGAAAAGAAAGATGAAGATGCTGAGGAAGAAAAACCTAAGAAAAAAGCTAAATACATGGAAGATATTATTGGTGGAAGACCTGTAATGTCATATCCTAGTGCTAAAGGTGGTTTTAGACTACGTTATGGTAGAACTAGAGATAGTGGATTAGCATCAATGGCTATTCATCCAGCTACAATGGAAATAGTTGAATTTCTAGCTGTAGGTACTCAGATGAAAATTGAAAAACCTGGTAAAGGTAACTGTGTAGTGCCTTGTGATTCAATTGAAGGTCCTATTGTAAAATTGAAAAATGGTGATGTTGTCAGTGTAAATAATGTTTCACAGGCTATTTCAATAAGACATGATGTTGAGGAAATCATATTCTTAGGTGACATGCTAGTAGCATTTGGTGAATATCTACGTGGTAATATACCATTAGATGCTGCTTCATGGTGTCAGGAATGGTGGGCTCAGGAAGTTGAAAATTCAGAATACTATAAACAGACACATGATGATTTTGGCATAGGTTTTAAAGAAGAACTGGAATTAGGTGATTTATTAAAACTAGATATTGATGCTAAAAAGGCATTTGAAATTGCTGAAAAAACAGACACTCCCCTACATCCTAAATACACCTATTATTATCATGACGTAACAAAGGAAGAACTAAATGACTTACGAGATTACTTGTACAGTATAGTTGATAGTCCAGAAAAAGTATATAATGTAGATATGAACCGTATCCCTATTGACTACCATAAAAGAATACTTGAAGTTCTAGGAATACCACACCATGTTAATAATAAATCATTAGTAATGTCAAATGATGATTTATATACATTAATGAAAGTTTTACAGAAACACTTATCACCTGATGAGGATATGAAAACTATTGATGCTATTAATCTTATAAGTCCATGTAAGATTAAAGCAAAAGCACCAACATATATAGGAGGACGTGTAGGACGTCCAGAAAAAACTAAGGAAAGATTGATGAGACCTGCACCACACTCATTATTCCCTATCGGTAATTATGCTGGTAATATACGTAATATAGTAGAAGCTGCTAAGAAGGGTACTATTAAGGTTACTCTTGCAAAATGTAAATGCACTAATCCAGATTGTAAGGTAACATCATTTAAATCAATATGTCCTGTTTGTGGCTCACGCACTGAACTTGAAAGTTCAAGTCCTAAGAATATTAAATTAGGAAAATTATTAGCTGATGCATTTGATAATGTGAACGTACGTAGAATGGATGAGGTTAAAGGTGTAAAAGGTTTAATCTCTGAGGATAAATATCCTGAACCATTAGAGAAGGGTATTCTACGTGCACGTAATGATGTATATACATATCGTGATGGTACAATTAGACATGATTCAACAGATCTTCCATTAACACATTTTATTCCAAGAGAAATAGGAGTTCCACATGAAAAAATAGTAGAATTAGGCTATACTGAGGATATTTATGGTGAACCTATAACTGATGATAATCAGATTGTTGAGATAAAAATCCAGGATATCGTGGTTAGTGAAAGTTGTGGTGATTACTTATTAAAGGTATCTAAATTTGTAGATGATTTACTTGTACGATATTATGATATGGAGCCATTTTACAATGCTGAAACAAGACTTGATCTTGTAGGTCATCTTGTCGCTGGTCTAGCTCCCCATACATCAGCAGGAGTATTAGGTCGTATTGTTGGTTTTACTAAGGCTTCTTGTTGTTATGCTCATCCATACTTCCATTCAGCTAAGAGAAGAAACTGTGATAGTGATGAAGATGCTGTAATGTTATTATTGGATGCATTATTAAACTTTGGTAAAACTTATCTGCCAAGTACCCGTGGAGGTAGTATGGATGCACCACTAGTTCTAAGTATTCGTATTGACCCTGAGGAAATTGATGATGAGTCACATAATATTGATTGTATGAAAAGAATACCTCTTGAAATTTATCATAAAACTGAGGAGGGTGGAGTGAAACCTTCAGATGTTAATGATTTAGTTGATAATGTTGAATCAAGATTAGGTACTGATAATCAGTATCATGGTTTGATTTATTCACACCCAACTAGTTCGATACATGCCGGACCAAAAATTTGTCTTTACAAGTCATTACAGAGTATGACTGACAAAGTAGAACATCAAATTGCACTTGCAGAACTACTACGTTCAGTAGACCAAAAAGGAGTAGTTGAAGGTGTTTTAAACTCACACTTCCTTCCAGATATGGCTGGTAATATCAGAGCATTTTCAAGACAGAAAGTACGCTGTACTAAGTGTGGAGCAAAATATAGACGTATACCTCTATCAGGAGAGTGTACTTGTGGAAATAACTTAATATTAAGCATTTCTAAAGGTTCAGTATTAAAGTACCTAGACATATCCAAGGATTTATCACATAGATATCCAATAAATCCCTACGTAGTAGAGCGTATAGAGATATTAGAGACTTCAATAAACTCCTTATTCGAAAGTGACAAATCTAAACAGAGTTCTTTAGATGTTTTCTTCTAACTTTGAACTCTTTTTTTATTTTCTAATTTTTTATTATAATCACCCAATATAGTTCGAATATATAAGTACTAAAATTTTCAAAAAAAGCCAATTTTTATATAGTTACTAGACTATAATTTATATTAGATACTAAAATAATCAATTTATTTTTTTATCATTTTCACAAAAAAATAGCCAAAAATAAACTCCCAAAAACGTATATTCAAAAAAGAGGTGAGGGTCTACTATGATGAAAGATTATGAAACAATCCAAGATGCATATAACCTAAATGATATTTACGTAATAAAAAACGATGGAATTAAAGAAAAATTCAGTTATGAAAAACTGATAAGATCCTGTATAATGATAAATATTCCATTAGGATTAGCTGAAAAAATAGCATACAAAGTATCCAAAGAAGCACACGATGATATAACAACAAAAGAAATAAAAAACATCGTATACAAACTACTTAAAAAAGAAAACACAAAGCTCGCAGATAAATACTATAATAATAACACACTACGAGTAAGAACAGGTAGGGATACAATTGAACCATTTGACAAATCAAAAATAGCTAATACTCTAGTTCAAGAAACACAAACAACACCTAAACTTGCAGATAAAATAGCTACAGAAGTCTACAAAGAACTTAAAAAATTAGAACTAGACTATTTAACAGCCCCAATAATAAGAGAAATGGTAAACACCAAATTAACAGAAAACGGGTTAGAATCACTACGAAGAAAATATACACGTCTAGGAATGCCAGTGTACAACATAACAAATCTAATTGAAAATGGAAACAAAGATAATGCAAACATGATGCATAACCCAGAAACAATACACAAATACGTGGCAGATGAATCATTAAAACAGTACACACTACTAAACATACTACCACACCACCTAGCAGATGCACATATGAATGGTACAGTTCACATACATGATTTAGAATTCTTTGCAGGAAGACCAATCAACTGTCTTCAACATGACTTAAGACAATTCATCAGATATGGATTAAAAGTTGATGGTACCGGAGACCATACAAGTGTAGCAGCTCCACCAAATCACATAGAAACATTAATGAACCACTCGGGTGAAATCATGCTAGCAGCTCAACAAAACATGAGTGGTGGACAGGCAATGTCCCTATGGAATGTATTTGTAGCACCATTTGCAGTAGGATTACCATACGAAAAAATAAGACAAGCAGTAGAAATGCTAATCTTCAACCTAAACATGGCATATGCAGCACGTGGGGGACAAGTACCATTCACAAGCATAGGACTTGAATTCACCGTACCAGACTTCCTTAAAAACGAGCCCGCATACGGACCTGGAGGAAAAGTAGTAGGAGTATATGGGGACTATGAAAAAGAGGTAAGACTCTTACAAAGGGCATTCACAGAAGCATTACTTAAAGGAGATGCAGAAGGTAAACCACATCTATTCCCAAATACAATATACTATTTAAGAAAAGAATGTTTAACACCAGAATTCACTGAGGATATTGAAAGAGTACACTATCTATCAGCTAAATTTGGAACAGCATACTTCATTAACATGTTACCAAAATACATGGGAAACATGGCAAACTATATGGGTTGTCGTACAAGATTATCCGATAACTGGACAGGGGACTGGGAAAAAGATTGTCTAAGAACCGGAAACTTAGCATATGTAACTATGAACCTACCAAGAATAGGATACAATGCAAGGGATGAAAATGAAATCTTCGATTACCTCGATGATTACATGAGCATAGTAGAAGATGTACTTCTATTAAGACGTGAAAGAGCTCTTAAATGTTTAAATGATTATAAAATCCTACCATTCTTAACACAAAAAATGGGAGAAGAACCATATTATCAAATAGATAACAGTACCTTATCTTTTGGATTTGTAGGATTAAATGAAATGTTACTTGCACAAACAGGTGCAGGACTAGAAGACCCTGATTCAAATAAATTAGGATTAAAAGTAATTCAATATATTAATGATAGAGCAGACCAACTTAAAAAGGATACAGGACTAAGATGGAGTGTAATACAAACACCTGCAGAAAGTACAGCATACAGGTTTGCAACTCTTGACAGAGAAAAATTCCCTGACCAAGTAATATGTAATGGAGATAGTGAAGCTTCATATTATACTAACAGTAGCCATGTACCTGTAGATACATCATTAAGTTTACCAGAAAAGATAAGAATAGAATCAGATTACCATCCATTAACACAGGGAGGACATATTTTCCATGCATTCATGGGAGAATCATACAGTGACCCTGAAAGTTTAATGAGTTTAACTGATAAAATAACTCATAAAACAAATATTGGGTTCTGGGCTTACAGCAGTGCTTTAAGTTTCTGTTTCAAATGTAAAACATTAATGAAAGGTTTACAATCAACCTGTACTCATTGTGGTGAAACAAAAGAAGTAGAATGGTATGATCGTATCACTGGTTACGTACAACAAGTAGGTCATGCTGAAAGTGCTTCTGGTGGATGGAACGCAGGTAAAAAACAAGAATTATTAGATAGAAAAAGATGGGAACAATAATCCCATAATATCTCACCCTTTTTTTATTATAAATATTTATCATCTATAATTACAGCTGTACCATATGCAGATATTAGCATATCTGGAGGTATACGTGTATTATAATTAGTATATTCTATTTCTATATCAATTATTGCATTAGCATTGTTTTTTTGAGCTTCTTTTTGTAATTCTCGTATTATTTGTTCTTTAGCCTTTAAGTAATATTCATGTTTCATGTTTTTCTTGTCTTCTAAGGGTGTTCTAAAGTATTCTACAATATGTCTTGGTTTTCTTCTGAAAGGTATGACAAGTTCAACTATAATTAACCCCTTATATTCTTCGATAGGTATGTCTGGTGCACTATTAAGTACTAATATATTTAAGTAGGATATGTCTGTCGTGTTAGGTAGTTCTATAATTTCGTTATATGTTGGATTAAAATGGTCTGCTATATATCCACCTATTAAACCTAGTATATATGATAGGACTAGCAGTATTCCTAGAATGATGTAGTTCATAGTTAATGGAATAGCTGCCTGTATCATTAATAATAATCCGCCTATTGTGAAGATATTCCATGTTATTGGTTGAGCTGGGAATAGCCATCCTATTACATTTGTTATGATAAATAACACTACCGCACTTATAGCTCCAGAGGATTCATCAGTTAATCTTTTAGAGACATATGTTTCAACGAATCCTGCAATGACTGGTGAGATAAATACATGAATATTAACTCCGAATATTGTTATATTAAATAATAAGCAGAGGTATAATGATATTAATCCTGCAAGTGTTCCCATAATAATAGAAAAAAGAGTGTACTTATCTTTTCTGGTTAGATTTATATTAAATTTAGGCAATTATCATCACACCACGTTTTATACTATTATTTTTCATTGAATTTAATAAAAATATTTTTGTATAATTATCATATACTAATGGTTAATTGTATAAACATAATTAAACATAATAATTAATACATAACAATAAATATTTTCAGGATTATTCTATTTCTGAAAATGGTTAAACTCATAGATTTAACAGAAACACTCATTTATTACTTTGTCTTTTTTTCAAATAATAAATAGAACAGTGAGATAATATTTTTTGTATATGGAGGCTAACAATGAAAAACGTAGATTTACTAGTATTAGGACACACAGCTTTTGATTATATTATGCAAGTTAAAGAATTTTCAAGAATAAACACATCTGCAATAGTTGAAAAGATGGAGACATTTAATGGTGGAGCAGCAGGTAACGTTGCAGTAGTAGCAAGTAAACTTGGATTAGATGTAGGACTTATATCATGTATAGGTAAAGACTTCAAAGACAGTGACTATGAACAAGTATTATTAAATCAGGGAATTGACATATCAGATATGATTGTATCAGAGGATGCAAATACTCCTACAGCATTTGTATTAACAAACCCTGATGATGAACAAATGTTTTACTTTTATTGGGGAGCAGCTGAAAAATATCAGACAAGTGAAGTACCAAAAGAAGCTATTGATAAGGCACGTGCAGTACATCTTGCAACAGGAGATCCACAATATAATATAAAAGCAGGTAAATATGCATACAGTCAAAATAAATTAGTTTCATTTGACCCTGGTCAAGATTTACACTTATATACTACCAGTGATTTAGAAGAATTAACAAATAATTGTAACATACTCTTTGGTAATGAACATGAAATAGAATATATATGTGATTTATTAGAATGTACAATCGATGATTTACTAAGTAATGGTCCTAATATGGTTGTACAAACTCTCGGTGATAAAGGTAGTTTAATTTACGTTAAAGAAGAAGATCCAATAAAAATTGATGCTGTAAAAACAAAAGCATATGATCCTACAGGTGCTGGAGATTCATATAAAGCAGCATTTTTAAGTTTATATTTACATGATAATAACTTAGAAACCTGTGGAAGATATGCAAGTGCAGTATCTTCTTATATTGTGGAAACACAGGGAACTCAGACAAACATACCAACCTCTGATCAAGCACTAGAAAGAATGACTGATCAATGGTCAGAAATGGACTTATAAATCAAGATTTATTAATATTTTCTTGATTACTCTTTCTTTTTTTCTATATAATATTAATAACAATTTTTTTCCTAAGTTTCTCGTGTTTACATGAGTATATTATGTTATTAAAAATTACTTGAAAAAAGTGATTTTTTATTCTTTTTTTTGTATTTTTGATAATTTATTTTCATGAAAATTATCTTAAAAACATAAAAAGTAATAATATTATAATAATTAGTAATATAATATTTTAAATTTTACTTGAAAAACAATGTTTATAATTCCTTTTTTTTTATTAAATATTGATTTTTTACAAAAAATGACAAAATAAAAATAAATTTTTCAAAAAAATTTCATACTTTTTCTAAACGTTTATATACTCTATAAAACTAAGTTCTAACTAAGTCTAAAATGAGTGGGATAATTAATTTAAACAAAAGTTATACATGTGTAAAAAAGTTTTCCACATGAAAAATTATTATTCAACAATTAGAACAACAAAAATTTATGGAGTATTAAAAAAATGACACAAATGCTTGAAGCTATGAGAGGAAACATAACTGAAGCTATGAAACAAGTAGCTGCAGATGAAAACTTAGATCCTGAATATATTAGAAAAATGGTTGCAAAAGGATATATAGCAATACCTGACAACAACCAAAGAGAAACAGTAGCAGTAGGTATAGGTGAAAACTTAAGAACCAAAGTAAATGCTACAATAGGAACCTCAACAGATATAAACGATTTAGATATGGAATTAGAAAAAGCAGCTATTGCAGAAGAAGCAGGAGCAGATACACTTATGGAACTAAGTATCGGAGGAGACTTAGATAACATAAGAAGAACAGTATTAAAAAACACTAACAAACCTGTAGGAAGCGTACCTATCTACCAAACAGCTGTAGAATCCATTGAAAACGAAGGTTCCCCTATATACATGGATCCAGACGACATGCTAAAAAACATTGAAAAACAAGCAAAAGATGGTATAGACTTTATGGCTATCCACTGTTCTGTAAACAGAGAAACCTTAAAAAGACTCAAAAGACAAGGAAGAAAAGGTGGATTAGTAAGCCGTGGAGGTTCATTCATATCCTCATGGATGGTACACAACGATGCTGAAAACCCATTATATGAAAACTATGATCAAATATTAGATATAGTTGAAGAATATGATGTATGTCTAAGTATGGCAAATGCAATGAGAGCTGGAGCTCTTACTGACTCTACTGACAGAGCTCAAATACAAGAATTAATTGTATTAGGAGAATTAGTTGACAGAGCAAGAGAAAGAGGAGTACAAACAATTGTAGAAGGACCAGGACACATACCTATCAACGAAATTGAAACAAACATTAACATTCAGAAAAAAATGTGCAGAAACGCACCATTCTACATGTTAGGTCCTATAGTAACAGATATTGCACCAGCATATGACCACATAGTATCTGCAATAGGAGCAGCACAATGTGCAAGATACGGAGCAAACTTTATATGTTATGTAACACCAGCAGAACACTTAGCATTACCAGGACCTGAAGATGTAAGAGAAGGAGTAATAGCTACAAGAATTGGAGCTCACGCAGGAGACATAGCAGTAGATATGGAAAGATTCGGTCAAGAAGATATCAAAATGGCTGATGCAAGAAAAGCACTTAATTGGACAGAACAATATGAACACGCAATGTGGCCAGCTGATGCTAAAGCTATCAGAGATAAAAGACCACCTGAAGCAGATGATACCTGTACAATGTGTGGTAACTACTGTGCAATAAAAATCGTAAACCAATGGTTAGATAAAGCAGATACAGATGCTTTTGATGACTAAATTTGTGACATTAAGTATTATACCTAAGAGGATACTCTAAAGTATATCTCTTCCACAATAATTTTTTTCAAATATCTAGAGTAGGGGAATATAACTCCTTTTTATTCACCTATTATACCAAGAAAAAATACTATTTTTTACAAGAACTAACTCTTATTTTAACAACTTTCAATTTACTAAAACAACATAATTTTTTAAAAAAAATAATAATAAAAATAGATAGAAGGTTAAGGTGCGAAAAACTGAGTAACTTCTTGTACATAATCCGATTTAGTTAACACAGAAATCTTCTGATCTTCATGAAATAATGTATCTTCCTGTGGGATAACTAACTCATTATCCTCATAAATAGCACATACAATATAATTTTCTGTAGGACTATAATCTAAAATTCTTTTACCAAACAAATCTTTATTCTCAATCTTCAGATCTAATAACTCGGTGGAACCACGTCCAAGAACAATTAAATCAGCTACTTTAGGACGAGTAATGATTCTTTCCAGGTATGATGCTACAGTAGATTCAGGACTAACTGTTACATCAACTCCTACCTGTTTAAACGCATCAACATGTTCTAAGTCATTAACACGGGCAATAATCTTCTTGATATTATCATACTTCTGACATAGAACAGATGTTAATAAGTTTACAGAATCATGGCCTGTTGCTGCTACAAAGACATCTGCATCAATAATACCTGCATTTTCTAATACATTAACTGATGTAGCATCTCCCTGAATAACCATTGCATTGATTGTTTCTGCAACTTCTTCGGATTTAGTAGGATCATGTTCTATAATTGTTACATTTAATCCTTCCCTGACTAGTGATTGAGCTAAATTTAATCCTACTCTTCCAGCACCTACTATAATCACGTACATATTCACTCACCTTAAAAAATAAAAAAATCTTTTTCCACTTAATAAATTCAATTAGTATATTTCTTTTTAGCATTTTTAAATATTTACCTTTTTCTTTAGTAATAAAAAATATAAAGTATTAGAAATAAAATATATAATATTAATGATTTTATCGTTTATAGTAACTACTGTTACTTATAATTATAATTAATAAATTATTTTACAGAACCATGTTAGAAGAATAACTTTAAATCTAATTTTAGGGATTTTATTATAATTAGATGTTTATCATCCCAATCTTTTCGTTAATTCAAGGTTAAAAAGGGGAATGATGTCAATTAGTTATTTTTTATTATTATTACTAACAATCAATTTAAATGATAAAGATTTATCGTGATATATATGAGTAAACATTGGACCGAAAGAATAGCTGAGGAATTAAGTCAGCAAGGAAGAGAAGAATATATAATTGGTAGTGGAACATCTATCTCTGGATCAGTACACATAGGTAATAGTTGTGATATATTTATAGCAAATGCAGTAAGTAAAGAATTAAGAAAGTTAGGTGAAAATGCTAAAACTTTATGGATAGCAGATGATTATGACCCACTAAGAAAAGTACCATATCCATTACCTGAGGATTACAGTCAATATCTAGGACAACCATACTATGAAATACCTTGTCCTGAAGGATGTTGCTCTAACTTTGTAGAACATTTCCAGAAACCATTTGTTAAAGCATTAGATGAGTTTGATATTGAGAATTTAGAGATTAAAAGTGGAGCTCAAATGTATAAAAATGGTGTTTATACAGAAGCTACAAAGAAAGCATTAGAAAATGCTGATAGGATAAGAGAAATATTCAATGAATACAGGGAACATCCATTAAAAGATGATTGGCTACCATATAATCCAATATGTTCTGAATGTGGACGTGTAAATACTACTGAAGCATATGATTTTGATGGTACAACTATTAAGTACAGATGTCAGTGTGGACATGAAGGAGAAGTAGATTATACTACTGGTAAAGGAAAACTAACCTGGAGAGTAGAATGGGCTGCAAGATGGAAAATTTTAAACATCACCTGTGAACCATTTGGTAAAGACCATGCAGCAAGTGGAGGTTCATATGATGTAAGTAAAGTAATATCAGATGAAATATTTAATTATCCAGCACCATATCCAGTACCATATGAATGGATTACACTTGAAGGAGAAGCAATGAGTAAATCCAAAGGAGTATTCTTCACACCAGAAGCATGGCTAAAAATAGGAAAACCAGAAACACTAAACTACTTCATATTCAGAAACAAACCATTAAAACCTAAAGATTTTAGTCCTAAAATGGGATTCTTAGACTTAATGGATCAATATGATAGAGTAGAAAGAATAGCATATGGTGAAGAGGAACCAAGTAATGACAAAGAAAAAGAAAAACTCACTAAAATCTATGAAGTTTCACAAATAAATGGTATGTCTGAAGTAATGCCATTCCAACCATCATACAGATTCCTTACAGTAGCATATCAAATAGCTGCTGGAAAACCAGATAAAATATATGAAATATTAGCTAAAAATCATCAATTACCAGATAGACTCATAGATGTAGCATATGAAGATCTATCAGAATTTGATAAAAACACATATCTTAAAAGATTAGAATATGTTAGCAATTGGCTTGAAACTTATGGACCTAAATTTGTAAAATTCCAGGTAATGAAGAAAATGCCACGTATAGAACTTACAGATGAACAAAAGGAATTCTTAAACCAGTTAGCTGATATATTAGAAACAGAAACATTTACTAATGACGCTGAATTCCATGATAGGATGTATGATGTACTGGAAGGTATTGGAATGAAACCACAAAAAGCTTTCCAGGCAATATATAAAACCATCATAGGTAAAAAACAAGGGCCACGTGCAGCATCTTTTGTATTATCATTAGATAAAGACTTTGTTCTAAAAAGATTCAGATTAGAGGAGTAGTTTAATAATAACTACTTTTTACTATTTTTTTATAATTATTATAATGGTTCGAAGCCATAAGACACTGTTACTTTTTGTGCTCTGTGAGATGCAAAATTCAGAAAACTTTCAACATAACTATCATTTTTAACATTCAATGCACTAATTATATGATATGTCTCATCCTTTAACACATCACTAGTATGTAATGATGTATATGCCATGCTCTTATTTATGAATGTGTAAAGATTTTTATTCTGTTCAACTAGACGAATAGCTTCATGAAATGAATCAACTACTCTAACTATGTCAAAATCTAAATCATAATTAGCCAAAGTATTCCATGCAAGCCTCTGAGCAGATCCTTCAACTTCAACAAAATTTAATCCATCCAAGTCAGATAAGGTATTAAATGATTGTTTTTCATGGGATAATAATAATAAATAATCTCTACCAAGAGCAATAGGTTCAAGATTATATAAGTATGCCTTAACAGGGTCATCAAAACATAAAATATCCACTAATTCAACGTCAGCTAGATGCATTGCAGTCTCATTATCAGTTTCAAGAATCTTTAAATTTTCAACTTGATATGCACTTGCTAATTGTCTGATAAATTCACATGAAACAGGACCACCAGCCACAATAATAGACTCGTTATTGTCATTAAGTCTATTTTCATATGTTATATATTCATCTAATATTTTCAGACCATAATCTGTTAAACTAGAACCTTTATTAGATACTGTGACTAATTTATGAGATAATAAGTTTTCGGCTTTCAATATTCTTTTATTAAGAACAGTATGTGAAATATTTAATTGTTTAGCCGCTTTTCTCTGAGATTTTGTTTCGTTAATGGCTTTGAGCGTGTCAAATAATTTATAGTTGTATAGTACTCCATCAATTTCAAAATCTAGTTTCTTATTTACCATATTCACATGCCTGTTTATAATAAAATTTTTCTTGTTAAAAATAGTTTAGTAAAATGTAAATATAAATTTTAATATAATAAATAGTAACAATGGAATATGTGATATTTTTATATGGTACAATAAAAAAATATCAATTAAATTTTAATAAATAGAATAATGTGATTTTTTTTAATCGAATATAAGGGAATTAATATGATTTATAATGATGCATTACAAGATATACTAGAAAAAGTAACTCAAACAACTTCTGCAGTTAAAGAAGAAGATATTGTTAAGTTTACATCAATGCTTGAAGAAGTAGATAGTATTTTTCTTATGGGATTAGGTCGTTCAGGTTTAGTGGCAAAAGCTTTTGCAATGCGATTAATGCACTTAGGATTAAGTGTATATGTTGTGGGGGAAACAACAACTCCAGCAATAACAGATAAGGATTGTTTAATAGCAATATCTGGTTCTGGAGAAACAAGTTATATTATAAGTACTACAGGTATTGCTAAGCAGGTTGGCTCTAAAATAATAGCAATAACATCCTATCCAGATAGTACTTTAGCTAAAAGATCAGATCTTATTCTTCAATTACAGGGAAGAACAAAAATAGATGAGGAGCCAAACTATGCTCGTCGTCAGATAAGTGGTTTACATAACTCATTATCTCCTATGGGAACTATCTTTGAGATAAGTGCACTCATCTTCCTTGATTCTGTAATAGCACAGATGATGGATGATTTAGGTCAAACAGAAAAGGACCTTAAAGCTAGACATACAGTACTAGAATAAATATAAAAAATAGAGAGGGAGATTATTGAATTTTCCATAATGGAATAATTCTTATTCTTTTTCATCACTAATTCTTTTTTTTAATCAACAATACTTATTATTATTTCATCCTCTTCGTAGGTATATCTTAATTCAACTATTTCTTCTATAATATCATTGACATTAATATCAACTGTCTGATGTAATAACTGTCCCATTAATTGCAGGGTAATTATTAGTTCATCTGAATTATCAATGTATAATATTTTTCCAGGTATAAATACTCTGTTATATGATATTTCAAGTAATGCATTTTCTTTAAAATTATCATTTATGTAATCAACAAGTTCATACTCATGGAGTGTTATTTGTCTAGTTTTCATTATATTTTACCTAATTTTCTTTAATCCATAATTGACCTTTACCCTTTTTCACACCAATATCTCCGATATATAATGTGTATTTGCCAATATGATATTTTCCATTTATTAGAGGATTTTGTATGATTTCTTCTTTTTTAAATCCTTGAAGTATTTCACCTACATGGCCATTAATAACAATAATTCCTTTTTTCATCTGTCCTCCGGGCCATTGTGTAACATCGCCATCTATCTGAATATATCCTCCAGCCATATGTATTCCTGCTAGTATGTCACAGTTTCCTTCAACGTAGATTTCACCATTTAGCATGCATTCTGCTAGTTGTTTTCCTACATTTCCACGGATAATAATTTTTCCTCCAGACATACCTCTCCATTCACCCATATATGATGCTCCACAGAATTCCTTGACATTACCATTTATTTCTAGTAAACCACCAGTCATTTCACGGCCTGCATAACTTTCAGCATTACCATTTACAATTATATGTCCACCAGACATTTGAGCTCCTACATGAAGGTCAACATCACTATTTATTATTATTGTACCTGCAGTCATGCAGTTTCCTATGTATTTGGTTCTATGTAAATCGCCATCTATTATTATTTTACAATCTGAGGGATTGTCACATTCTCCTTCAACTTCTATTTTAAAGTAATCTGATAATTGTTCTTGTCTGTTTCCATGATAAATTATTGTTTCTGTTATTTCTTTTTCTGTTTTATCGTATAATAGCTCTGGAAGTACGTTGTCAAATTCTAAGGGTATTCTGCTATATTTTTTCATTAATAGTTTTATTGTTTTCATGTTATCTTATACTCCCTCATATTGTATATCTATTCTATTATCCGGTTCAGTATAATGGTCTGGAACACCATAATTTTCATATTTAATAGTATAATACTTATTAAATTCAGGTTTAATTCTTTTAATTAATCCTTCCTCTTTATTTTCAAGACCTTTTACATTACTCCATATATGTTTACTATTGATTAATTTAACAATTTCACCATTCTTTACAAGAATATTACCATCTTTAATTGTATATAGACTATTCAATAGTTTCTTCTCAAGAATCTCAGAATTACTTAGACGTGTAGGATCAAAGTCATCTACATCAATATCATAAACGGACACATCAGCCTTTGCACCAATACCTAAATGACCTCTATCTGTTAATCCAAGGATTTTAGCTGGACTAGCACGTGTAATTGTAGCAATATCATCCCAGGAGTATTCTCTATCATAAGATCCAAGGGAAGTTCTTCTAGTAGCCCAACTATGAACTTCATTGTCAAGCATGTCATTAAGTTTCTCATTACTCATAATCCATGAAATAATTTTAGGATATCTGATGAATGGTCCACCATTAGGTGAATCTGTTGTTAATGCCATTTTCCATGGGTCTTTTATTCCAAAGAAGAATTCAAGACCAACAGCCCATTGAAGTGCACTTACTGGAGCTCGTTTAGAATAAATGGATGGAATTAAACCAGATGCAGTTTCTACTTCAATATCTTTATTAGCCCATTTAAGACCGGTTAGTTTGAATAAATCATATTCCATAGGAGCATCAGCAGTCATTGTTGTTGTTTCATCAAATGTTAATTGTCCAATATCACAGGTCATATGTTTACTTTTATTAATGTAATCAATGAGTTCTGGAGCACCAGATGTTACATCTCTCCAGTTTGTACCTTTATATGCATGGAACTGAAGATGTGTACAATGAATAACTTGGTTTCTATCAACATTCTTATTCTTTTTAATATCTTTTACACAGTCAAATGTCTCAAGTGTTGTTTCATAATTACCTGGATGACCTAAATCATTTGTATGCACATGTACTGAATGCGGAAGACCTAATTTTTCATTAACCTTGGTAAGAGTTCGGATAACTTCTCGTCCTGTAACATTCCAGTGAGGTTCCGGATCATCAAGACCATCAACATTTTTACCCCAACCCCATGCTTCACTACCACAAGGATTTACAATTTTAATACCATAACCTTTAGCTAATTTAAGCCACTTAGAAATGAATAATGTTAAATCATCCATGTTATTTTCCTTAACATATTTAAGCATAAACCAATTGTTTCCAAATAGAGTTAGTGTAGGTATATCTAAATTAGGAATACTATTAATTTCCTCATGGGCATGTTTTGCTTCAAGAGGTGGAACAGCTGCTTCTGTAACAGTAGTGTATCCCATACGTGTATATCTATAACCTGTAGTTGGACAGGTAGGTAAAGAAAATCCTGCTTCAAATCCTTCAACACCATTATTAGGTGCAGGTTTTATGCCACGTCTAATATCCTCTGGTCGGTATAATCTACCTACAGATAACTTAGGTCCTGCTATATGTGAGTGTAAATCTACTCCACCAGGCATGACTAGTTTACCTGTTACATCTATGACTTTTGAATCAGAGGAGACTTTTTCAACTATGTTACCATCTTTTATTAGAATATCTTTTTGTTCACCATTAACATTATTTGCCGGGTCAAAGACGATTCCATTTTTAAGAATATATTCCATTTAATCATCTCCCTCCTGATTTAATTTTTCAATTCTCTTATATAATTCATGAAGAATCCATTCATCAGAGTGACAGTTTTCAGGCTTTTCTATAACTTTTTTCATGTATATTGGTATTGAATCCATACGATAAGCAGTACCTTCTGTTTCTACACCTACTCTTGTACTTGGAAGCACAATATCTGATAATTCAGTATATGGACCCCAATGTGTATCTATTTGTACTACAGGTATACTTGCAAGATGTTGTATGGAATATCCTGGGAATTGTACTCCCGGATCTGCAGCTACTGCCATGAAAAAGTCGGGTTCTCTTCTATTTAATAAATCAATAGTGGTTGTTTCTCCCACCATATATCGAGGATATCCTCTTGCAAAGTCAATACCATATGGATATCCTGTTTCTGTTGTCATGGCAATGTTGAATCCATTCACATTAAAGAATCCTCTCATAGGTAACATTGACCATTTAGAATACCTGTTAAGGTCTTCTATTAATTGTATTATTATGTCTACATTTCTCTGTTTAGATAATGTTTGAGTTAATCCTAATCCAAAGAATAAAGCACCATATTCAGCATTTTTCATTGTTTCTGCTAGTTCATATATCTTATCTACAGGTACTCCTGCAATTTCCTTACTTGTCAGGGTATTTCCTTTTAATACCATTCGTAGAGCGTTGAAGAATGTATAATCTTCATCCATGTCATATTGAATCCATTCATCAGATACTTTTGCTGTATTAGTGTATTTCGGGTCAATTGTGATTAATTTTCTATCTTTTCTTCCGTTTGGTCTGAAGAATCCCTCAGGGAATGTTGTGTATCTTGATAGATGTCTTGGATGGTCATCCATTGGGTTTGTACCTACATATATAATTACATCTGCCCTGTTTTTTACTTCACCTAATGTCATTACTGGATGTCCAACATTTTGGAATGCTTGGATTGTTGCTCCATGACATATTGTAGATTGGTTATCTATTACTGAACCAGTTGTTTCAGCTATTTTTATTCCTTGTTTGATTGCTTCAATTGATGTTTCTCCCCAGCCATATAGTACTGGTCTAAGGCTATTGTGTAATAATTCTGCGGTTTTATCTAATGCTTGGTTCCATGTTGTTTCTTCAAGTATTCCTGATTCATTTCTTATCATAGGATTTAGAAGTCTTTGGTCTTCATCATTTATTATCTTACTAGCGCCTAATCTGCATGCATGTCTTACTCCAACAATTTTCTTATCTTTTAAGAGATATGTTATGTCGTCACAGTTATTTCCACAGTATGAACAGGAGCAATTTTTTACTTCTTCATCATAATCAGTGATTGGTTTTTCAGTCATGGTTATAGCTCCCTTTTCTTATATACTGGTTTTTCACCTAGACTTTCTAGGTTATCAGTATTATCTGTGTATTTATGATATGTTTTTCTCATAAGGTCTGCTACTAGCAGTACTTCATCATCTGTTTTTCTTATTGTTGCTGGAACGCCCTTAAATGTAGGAATGTTACAACAATATGTTTCCGGACTTATTACAATATTTGCCCAGGGACCTTTTGGTATGAATATCATTCCTTCATGTGGTGCATCATGTGATTTATCTACATAAATTGTTACTTCACCCCATTCTGATTTAACATTTATTTTATCACGTGGTTTTAATGATAATTTTTCCATATCTCTTGGATCCATAAATGCTACTGCTGTTGCTTGTCTGTATTCATCTTTTAGTGTAGAACCTTTTTTCTCATAGTATGCTTGAATGATACTAGTACCTGTATTGATAATAATATTCATCTCATCCAATCTAATCATCTCCAATATATATTGCTTTTGTTGGACAGGTGTTATTACATTCCATACATTCTGTACATTTTTCTGGATGAAATAGTTTTATTATTCCATTTTCAACTAACATTATAACTTCTGTAGTATCTGGACCATTACCCCCTATAACTTCAGGACATATTTCCTGATTCACAGGACATACTATTATACAGGCTCCGCAGCCTAGACAATGGTCTTGATTAACTTTCAACATTCAACATTATACTCCTTATTACCATTTTTCAATATTATTTTCCTAAAAAAAGTAAATTATTAGCTTAATTTTAATTATTAAATATACATTTACTTTTCTCTAAATTCAAGAATATTATTATAAAAATAAATAGTGTTATTAGTGTATTGTGTATACTACACTTTTTTATATAATAATACACAATTCTTGTTTTTAACTATCTCTTTTTTGATTAATAAATTTAGTTTATATATTAAATTAATATAACTTCCTTTATTATGACTAATTATATTATAAAAAAATGACAGAAATATAATTATTAATAAATAATCATTATAAATAGGATGGTAAAATTTATGGGAAAAATAAAAAAAGAAGATATAGATGCAATAGTTGATAAGTATGATAAAGAAAATATCACTATTGCAACATTAGGTAGTCATACAGCATTACATATTCTTCGTGGTGCAAAACAAGAAGGATTTAGAACAGCAGTCGTTTGTGAAAAAGGTAAGGAAGTACCATATGAACGATTTGGAGTGGCTGATGAATTTATATTTGTAGATGAATATAAAGATATTGTAAATGAAGAAGTTCAAGAAAAATTAAGATTAATGAATGCTATAGTAGTACCACATGGTTCATTCGTTGCATATGCTGGTCTAAGTAATGTTGAAGATAAATTCAATGTACCAATGTTTGGAAATCGTGATATTCTAAGATGGGAAGCAGAAAGAGATAAAGAAAGAAAAATGATTACAGAATCTGGAATAAGAATGCCAAAAAAATTCGAAAGCCCAGAAGACATTGATAAAGAAGTTATGGTAAAATTCCCAGGAGCAAGAGGAGGTCAAGGATACTTCATATGCTCAAGTTATGAGGAATTCCAAGAAAAAATAGCTGAAATGAAGGAAAGAAACTGGATTACAGATGAAGATGTTAAATATGCACACATAGAAGAATATGTTTGTGGTACAAACTTCTGTATACATTATTTCTACTCCGCACTAAAAGATGAAGTAGAAGTTTTAGGAATGGACAGTAGATATGAAACTAACATAGATGGTATAGTAAGAATTCCAGCACAAGACCAACTAGCAGCAAATCTTAGTCCTTCATATGTTGTAAGTGGAAATCATCCAGTAGTAATAAGAGAATCATTATTACCAAAAGTATTTGAAAATGGTGATAAACTAGTAAAAACAGCTAAAAAATTAGTAAAACCTGGAATGAATGGTCCATTCTGTCTACAATGCTTAGTAAATGATGACAGAGAAATAGTTATCTTTGAAATGAGTGCAAGAATAGATGGAGGTACAAATACATTCATGAATGGATCTCCTTACTCCTACATACAATTTGGAGAACCAATGAGTATGGGACGCAGAATCTCTAGAGAAATTAAAAACGCTATAAAAGAAGATAAACTTGATGTTATAATAACATAACCGTTTTTAGTGAAAGTTAACTTAACCTCCAAATATTATTCTTTTTATAATAAAACAATTATAATTTAAGCTTTTAATAGATTGCATTAAATTACGTATATAATAAGAAAAAAAGATTTTTTTGTTAAATTTAATTTTAAAAAAATAAGTTAGAGTAAGAAAAATCACTTAATAACTAAATAGAATTTTTTTTAAATATTGGTTATGGACAATGCATTATTAGGGCAGTTTGTCACACAAAGTCCACAATTTTTACATGCTTCCTCATTTATATGTGGATATCCATTAACATTCTCAATTGCATCTAAAGCACATACTTCTATACATACATTGTGTCCCGGACAATGATCAATTCCGTTACATCTATCCTGATAAATTGTTACTACCATTGTATTGTCACCTTTAATTGTTTTTCATAATCATGGTTTAGAAATTGCTTCATTAGGACAATTCATTACACAAAGTCCACATTCTGGGCAAAGGTATTCATCGATTACAGGCATACCATTAACATTATTAATGGAATCTAATGCACAGATTTCTATACATAACCCATTTGCAGGACAATTATCTACATCACTACACTTATTACTATCAATTATTACAGCCATATACTCATCTTCTAGTTATTAGTTTTCAAACAATTTTTCTAGTTATTTCTTATTTTTTTGTAGTTATAACCATATTAAATCATCTTTATTATATTTGCATGTTTACATCCCTAAAAAATCAATACAAAATATAATACATTAATAAGTCTCTCTTTTTCTATATATAAAATAATCGATTTTTAAGGAATTATATACATTAATAAAGGGGTGATAATACATTGAATTTAAAAAATACGCAATTTAATACGGAATTGAAAATTATTATTATCTAAAAAAGAATAAAATGAGAAATAATCTATCATGAATTATAATTCTTCAAAAGAATTAAAGTCAACAATAGTTTCAATAGATTTTATATCAACAGGAATATCTTTCTCTTTAATTGCAGCAATAGGATTAAGACCCCCAGATAATACAAATCCAAAATTATATTTCTCTATTCTAGCATTATACATGTACTCATTAGGTTTACCTAGTTTTAAAACTTCGAAACCAGATTCTTTTAATGATTCTAGTACACTAATAGTCTTATCTCTTGCAATATATGGAATTGAATGGACACTAGCTAATATTTTACCAGAATTATTCAGTGAACCAAGAATATCCTCCATATTTTTCTTAAGGAATATTTCATGAGGATCGATAGAGGAACCCATGTATGATATTAATTCAATGAAACGTCTATTATTTCCATAGACATCTAAAACACCACTATACCCTGGTGTAACAGTGATACCTTTATTTATTAATATACCATCTACTGTTAAACTACAGATTGTTCCAAGTCCTACTTTATTATCAGGATAATCTATAATGGAATATCTATTACCAATACAATATTCTGGTTTAGATTTATATACCTTGTTTAATATTTCAAGACTTTCATCCAGATATTCTCTGTCGATATATGATATATTGGTAATAACTTCACCTTCACATGTTTCTTCATCAAAATTAACTTGCGATATTAAATTAAATATTTTATTTAATATAAATGAAATTTGATGATTATTTTTAGTAGTCGCTGGTTTTAGAGGTGTTTTCATCTCATGACTTGAACTAACCATTTTACTATATTCACTATAACTATCAGCTAATTTAACACTTAAATCATAACCTGCTTCTTGTGCTGCACATAATGGTGTAACACCACCAATAATAGCAATACCAGTCATACCCTCAGGCACAGGTATTCCAAGCACAGGCTTTCCAGGTTCACCAATAGTTATAACACCATTAATATTAATCTTATTAAGTTTTTGTAGTAATTTAATAGTTTGTTCTTTCTTCACTGCTGGAATGATTCTGAAATTAGCTGGAATAACACCAGTACCACTAGTAACAACATCTAATATGGATGTATTATCTGAACTTGTGAAAGCTTCTAAAGGTGTAATTGATGTTTTAGAATAAGCTATTTGTTCTGTGAAGTTAATAGGCACGTAATCCTCTACTTTTAAAAGTCCACCATACATAAGTTTTGAGATAATACCATTGTGCTGTAAAACACCGTCAATAGTAGTACCACATACTGTCTCAATATATGTCTTATTCTCATGTTCATAGATATGATATCTATTACTAACACTCAATCCCTTTTCGAACATTTTGTTAATTAGGGCTGTTGAGTCAAGTTCATTAATTGATGAAATATTTACTATAACGGACCCTTTTCCAGTTTCAGGATCTAGGTCTACATTATACATTTTCTCTTGAAAGTGAGAATATGTGAAATCCACCTGGTCATATATTAATCCTTTTTTAAGTTCTTCAATTCCTTCATCTGTTATTTTTCTTCCCTTGTAACCAACTTTTTCTGTAAGACCACGTTCATCTAAGATATGCATATGATACCTTACAGCTCGTTCACCTAGAGAATAACCTCTTTTTTTCAGTTCCTCTGAAATGACTTTAGCTCCTAGAATTTCATTTTTACTATATAAAATTCGTAGAATCTCCATCATTTTCATGTCTGTTTCTTGTTTTACAGAAATAATATCATACCTCTCATCTAGGACTTATTTTTATCATGGTTAGAATCCTTTATAAATCTAATTACATCTAATTAACAGTGAAGATTATTATTTATTTATATTTATTTTACGGCGGTTAATATTGTTTTTAAAAAGTTATAGAATAAGTCCTATGCTAAAAAGAAGATTATGGAAAAATAGATATTGTAAAATATCTATATGTTTAAGTATTTTTCACGTTCGTAATTGAATACTTGTATTCTGTAATCGTCCCATTCTGCTCTTTTTATGTTGTAGAATTGGTTGTATACGTAGTCACCTAAAGCATTTTGTACTACTTCATCTTGTTCTAATGCGTGGTATGCTTCCCAGAGACTTGTTGGTAATGTTTCAATTCCACGTTCTGCTATTTCATCAGGAGTTAATGCGAATAAACTGTATTCTGTTGGTTCTCCTGGGTCAAGTTTGTTGTCTAATCCATCTAATCCTGCTTCAAGTAATACTGCAAATGCTAAGTATGGGTTACATGATGGGTCTGCAGATCTACATTCAATTCTTGTACCTAATCCTCTGGATGCAGGTATTCTTAGTAATGTGGACCTGTTTTTAAGTCCGTATGCAATGTAACATGGTGCTTCATATCCTGGTACTAAACGTTTGTATGAGTTTACTGTTGGTGATAATATTGAGGATAATGCTTTTGCGTGTTTTAATAATCCTCCTATGAAGTATAATGCTTCTTGTGATAATTGTGTTTCTGTGTCTGGGTCGTAGAATATGTTTTTACCATCTTTGAATAAACTTTGGTTACAGTGCATTCCGCTACCGTTAATTCCAAAGAATGGTTTTGGCATGAATGTAACTTTGTATCCGAGGTTGTCTACTAATGCTTTGATAGCTTGTTTGAATGTTACTACTGCATCAGCTGTTCTTAGTGCGTCGTCGAATTTGAAGTCAATTTCATGTTGTCCTGGTGCTACTTCGTGGTGGCTTACTTCAATATTGAAGTTTAGTTTTTCTAGTCCTAATACAATTGCTTTTCTTATATCTGTACCTTGGTCTAGAGGTTCTACATCGAAATATTCTGCATCGTCTGCTGGTACGTAGTTTCCTTCTTCATCTTTGTCTATTACAAAGAATTCAGGTTCTGGACCCATGTTAAATTGGTATCCTCTATCACTAGCTTTCTTTAATGAACTTTTTAATACTCCTCTTGGATCTCCTTCAAATGGTGTTCCATCAGTATTGTATACATCACAGATAAATCTGCATGCACCTTTTTCGTCAGGTCTCCATGGTAGAGGTGTGAATGTTGTTATATCTGGTTTTAATGCTAAATCACTTTGGTTGATGTCTACAAATCCATCAATGGATGATCCATCGAATAATACTCCATCTTCAATAATGTCTTCTACATCACTTGGTTTTTTAAGTGATACAGCTACATTTTTTGGAATTCCATGTATGTCTGAAAATTGACATCTTAAAAATTTACAGTCATTTTCTTCAATTTGTTTAACAATATTATCTATTTTGTCATCTCGTTCTGACATTAATTATTCACCTATGATTAAAATTTTTTAGTACTGGTATGGTATTGAGTATTATATAATTTAATATATTGATTATGATATAGTCCTTCATGGACTTTTAATCCCTTTTTTTGAAATATCATTTCTGTTTGGAAATGTATTTCCCTTACCATCGGAAGTGTATTTCCTACTATAGACTATTGACATTATCCTATATAAACCTTTTCAAAAAAATCAAAATAAAAAACATTTTTTAAAGGATATAATTCAATAAAACAAGAATATTAATCTTTTGATATAAAAATAATCATCAATAAAAATTTAATTAAAATTTTAAAATGTAATAAAATTCTATTAATAAATTTAAAACGTTTTTATTTAATAAGATATGTAATAAATAATAAATTAATTAATAATAATGAAAAGAAGGAATTATTCCTATTTTAAGAGTTTGATTATAAAATTCCTTCACGTCGGAAAAATAAGGATTTATTCCATCTTTTACTATTAATTTAATACTTTTTTTTAGAAATTGTTAAAATTAGGTATATATCTTTCTATATAAAAAAAGAAGAATATGTTGAATAATTTTTTTGTAGGTAATTAATACTAACCATTAGTATTAGTTAAATTTAAAATTCTATTATTCTAAAGGAGTTTATATCAAATATGTCCCACATTAATACATTAGGAGATAATACAGTATTTTCTCTGCCTAATATGTACTTGATTGTTTCACTAACTTCTAATGATCCAAATATTGCTGGAGTTACACCTAGTACTTGTGGTTTTTTAGAACTAATATTTAATAAATAATCTTTTGAATCTTCAAGGGGTTTGTTTAATGAGTCTAATTTAAATAATTCTTCATAGGATGGAGTATTTTTATCAATTATTGTTAATTGACCTGAAGTTTCATCTACTGCACTATGTATAAAGGTTATGTCTTGTTTTTTAGCTTCTCTTGAAATTAATACTCTTGTATATACATTATCTACTGCATCTATTAGTACTTCGTTTCCTTGTAATATCTCTGAAATATTATCTTCGGTTACATGAACTTCGTATGTTTTAATGTTTATATCAGGGTTTATTTTTTTTGCTTCTTGTGCTGTTACTTCTACTTTTGATTTATTTATTGTATCTAGGTTACTTCTTATTTGGCGGTTTAGATTTGTTTTATCGAAAACATCTTCATCTATTATTGTTATATTTTCAAATCCTGACCTAACCAGTTGTTCTATTATTGTTCCACCTAGACCTCCACATCCCATAACTACAACGGGCGTATTTCTTATTTTTTCTTGTTCTTCTTTTGAGAATATTTCTATCTGTCTTGATATCATTTGGTTGTATAGTTCACTCATTTATGATGCCTCTTGTTGTTATTTTTTGTTTATTATATATTATTATATAAGACAAATATATTAACAATTGTTATATTTTTGTAATAATAAATATAATATCAAAATGAAATAATCGTTGAAATCATTATAATATTTAATAAAAATAGAATCAAAAATATATGAATGAAGTATTCATCACATACATTAAAATAACTTATACTATTTCATGTTTTTAGTATAAGTGCCGGGGGCGGGATTCGAACCCGCGACCTCACGGTATCCCAGGAAAAAGTCAGAGCTCTGCTTAATACCCTATGAGCCGTGCGCTCTAACCAGCTGAGCCACCCCGGCGTGGCTACGCTTATTTATACTTTATGTCATAGTTAATATATATACTTTATGGTTATGATATCAAAATTAATTAAAATTTTTCAAACTAAAAACAATTATAAGATATTATACAAAAATACTATTATATAATATAATTATGAATGATATAAAATAAAGAAAAATAGGGGAGTATTTATAGTGACACAATTAGAACAGGCAAGAAAAGGAAATATAACACCAGAAATGGAATATGTAGCTAAAAAAGAAAAAATTGACATTGAAAAACTACGTAGATACATAGCTTCTGGAAAAGTAGTTATACCAAAAAACAATACTACAAATACTCTTCCAACAGGTATAGGTAAAGATTTACACACAAAAATAAATGCTAATATTGGTTCATCTACTGAAATGGAAGATATAAATGTTGAATTAGAAAAACTAGATATATTAGTAAAATATGGTGCTGATGCAGTAATGGATTTAAGTACAGGCCCTAAATTACATGAAATCAGAAAAGCAATAAGAGAAAGAACTAACATACCTCTTGGAACAGTGCCAATATATGAAGCAGGAGTAGAAACAACAGGTAAAGGTAAAGCAATAGTTGACATGGATGATGACACTATATTTAATACCATAATAAATCAGGCAAAAGAAGGTGTAGACTTTATAACTGTACACTGTGGAATAAATCAAGATTCAATAAAAGCTGTGGATGATGCTGAACGTATAATGGGTATAGTTAGTAGAGGTGGAGCATTAACTGCTGCTTGGATAATGCATAATGAAAAAGAAAATCCATTATACAAAGAATTTGATTATCTGCTCGAGATATGTAGAGAATATGATGTAACACTATCTTTAGGGGATGGTTTAAGACCAGGATGTACAAATGATGCAACAGATTTAGCACAAATAAGAGAACTGACAACACTAGGAAGATTAGTAAAAAGATCACGAGCAGCAGGAGTACAAGTAATGGTAGAAGGTCCAGGACACGTACCAATAACACAAGTAAAAGCAAACATGCAGATACAAAAAACAATCTGTGATGGAGCACCTTTCTATGTACTAGGACCATTAGTAACAGATGTAGCACCAGGATATGATCATATAACTGCTGCAATAGGAGCAAGTATAGCAGGAGCATCAGGAGCCGACTTCCTATGCTATGTAACACCAGCAGAACATCTATGTATTCCAAATAAAGAACATGTAAAACAAGGAGTAATAGCATCAAAAATAGCTGCAGAAGTATCAGACATAGCCAAAGAAATACCAAGCACATTACAAAGAGAAAAAGAAATGGCAATAGCAAGAGATAACTTTGACTGGGAAAAACAATTTGAACTAGCAATAGATGGTGAAACTGCAAGAGAATATTATGAAAGTGAAAAAACTTCCGATGATGACATGTGCAGTATGTGTGGAGACTTCTGCGCAATAAAAATGATAAAAGACCATGAAAACGATAACGAATAAAATCATACAAAAAACAATATTTTTTAATATAATTAAAAATATATATTAAAACAATAAGTATTTAAACAAATTAATGTATTCATAAAGGGAAACAAAAAAATAAAGGGAGGAACTTCAATGGCAAAAAAACGAGGAAAATCATTACCAGCTAGTGGAGCAGGTATTGTAAGATATTTTGATGATGATACTTCAGGAATCAAATTAACACCAAATCAAGTAGTAATTGGAACAATAATAATTGCTTTAATTTGTATAGCATTAAGATTCACAACTAGTGTTGGATACTAACCTTCTTCTATTTTTTTTATTTTTAAATAATTATTTTACTTATTCTTTAATTCTAAACTTATATTATTAATCAAAAACATAATTATTAATATACATAAAATATTTTTTAGTTTTATATATTTAATCAAATATTGTCAAATTAATATGAATTATTCATATTGATAGGGTTGGGAAAGTATAAAATAAAATAATAAGGAATGGAAAATATGACTAATAATAATGATAACTTTGTTGATAACACTCCAGAAGTTAATAAACCTCATAACATCGCTGGAAATAATCCAAGATCAGCACAAGTATTACATAAGGCTCAAATAAAACCAAGATCACAAGATAAAGATATAAAAATAACAAAAATAACAGAAGAAGAAACAGATTATCAAAATAAAGCTTCTTATATAATTCAAAAAGAATCAATTAAACTAAAAAGAAGAGTTGCTCCGGGATTATCTAAAATAATTATCAGAAAGAATGAAGAAAAACGTCAAAAAGAAGCAGCTAAAAAAGCTGAAGAGGCTAAGAAAGCTGAAGAGGCTAAGAAAGCTGAAGAGGCTAAGAAAGCTGAAGAAGCAAAAGTTAAATCTGAAACAGAAGAAGAAAAACCAAAAGAAACTATAAAAGATAAAACATCCGAAAAAGTTAAAGAAGCAACAACAAAAGCAAAAGATGCTACAAAAACTGCAGCAAAAAATACATCTAAAAAAGTTTCTGACTCAGCTAAAAACACATCTAAAAAAGTAGCAGATGCAACTAAGACTGCTGCAAAAAATACATCTAAAAAAGTTTCTGACTCAGCTAAAAATGCATCTAAAAAAGCAGCAGATGCAACTAAGACTGCTGCAAAAAATACATCTAAAAAAGCATCAGATAAAGTTAAAGAAGGAGCTAAAAAAGTATCCTCATCAGCATCATCATCAGCAAAAAGTTTCACTCAGACTTTAAGAGAACAAGGTTTAATTGCAGCTGATAAAGCTAAAAAAGCTTCTGAGGAATTTTCTGATAAAGTTAAAAAAACATCTGAAGAATTCAGTGATAAAGTTAAAGATGAAGTTAAAAAAGCTTCTGATGAAAGAAAAGCTAAAAAAGAGGCTTCCAAAACAAATAATTTATCCGATGATAAATTAGTAAAAGCTTCTAAGGAAATTTCTGAAAAAGTTAAAGATAAAGTTAAAAAATCTTTAAACCAGGAAAAAGCTACAGAAGAAACTCCTAAAGAAGCTCCTAAAAAAGAGGTTCCTAAAAAAGAGGCTCCTAAGAAAGATGTTTCATCTGAATCATCATCTGATGGTAAAAGTTTCACTCAGACTTTAAGAGAGCAAGGTTTAATTGCAACTGGTGAAGACACACCTAATGAAGTTGCTAAGGAAGAAACCCCTAAAGAAGCTCCTAAGAAAGAGACTCCTAAGAAAGATGTTTCATCTGAATCATCATCTGATGGTAAAAGTTTCACTCAGACTTTAAGAGAGCAAGGTTTAATTGCAACTGGTGAAGACACATCTGATGAAGTTGCTAAGGAAGAAACTCCTAAAGAAGCTCCTAAGAAAGATATTTCCTCCGAGTCCTCATCTGATGGTAAAAGTTTTACTCAGACTTTAAGAGAGCAAGGTTTAATTGTAACTGGTGAAGACACATCTGATGAAGTTGTTAATGAAGAAACTCCTAAAGAAGCTCCTAAAAAAGAGGCTCCTAAGAAAGATGTTTCATCTGAATCATCATCTGATGGTAAAAGTTTCACTCAGACTTTAAGAGAACAGGGTTTAATTATTTCTGAGGATTCCTCTAGAAAAAAGTAGATATCAAAAAATATCATAAAAAACGAACCTTGAAGAGACGAAAACATAGAAAAAAATACAATATATAATTTTCTTTTTAAAATATGGAGGTATTTGACTGTATGTCTACTAATATTAAATGTAGAAAAATATCAAAGGGAAAAAACACGGGTAATGCTATTGTAACAAAGGATCCTATTAGTTTTTTAGGTGGAGTTGATCCTAATAATGGTGTTGTTATAGATAAAAAACATGAATTGTATAATCAATGTATTACTGATAAAATATTGGTTATTCCTTCAGGTAAGGGATCTACTGTAGGTTCTTATGTAATTTATCAAATGGCAAAGAATAACACAGCTCCTAAGGCAATTATTTGTCAGAAAGCTGAGCCTATTATTGCAATTGGTGCTATTATTTCTAAAATTCCTATGGTTGATAATCCTAGTGTAGATATTATATCTACTATTAATGATAATGATACTGTCACTGTAGATGCAGATGAAGCAGTCATTACCTTAAATTAATCTTTTTTTTTTAAATTATTTTTTTAGTTTTATTTTTTAAAAACATTTAAATATAATGATTGTTATATTAATACATATTAATGTATTGAAATATAAAACAAAAATTAATAATAATAATAATCTAATTAATATTAATTATATAAAACTTAAAAGGAGTGAAAGAAATGTCCAGCAAAGAAGATGTATTTGATGTACAGGATATGCACTGTAATGCTTGTGTAAATACGATTACAAAGACACTCACAAACAATTCCAACATAGACAATGTAGACTGTGATTTAGATACTAAAGAAGTTAAAGTCACATACGACGATGAACAAGTAGACGTAGAAGAAATCTTAAGTGCATTAGACACAATAGGTTTCCCAGCAACTATCAAAAAAAAACCATAAATGTTGGAGGCATGACCTGTGTCATGTGTTCCAGAGCAGTAACCTCCGCAGTATCAAAAATGCCCGGAGTATACTCAGCCCATGTTAATCTTGTCTCTGAAACAGCAGATGTAATCTACAATCCAAAAGTAGTAACACTTGAGGATATTGGAGATAGGATTAATTCTATTGGGTATATTTACATGGGTATTCATGATAATAATTCTATAAATAATGAAAAAGTTGAAGAACAAAGACAAAAAAGTCTAAAACAGAAACTATACAGAATTATTGTAGGATTCTTTTTCTCAGCAATATTAATGATTATAATGTTTGGAGACTTTGGCCTAGGCTCAAACAAACCATACGTTTCACTAGCAATATCAGTAATACCATTTGTTTACGTATCATATCCTATTTTTAAATCAGGATTCAATGCAGTAAAAAATCTTAATTTAAACATGGATGTAATGTATTCACTAGGTATGGGTGTGTCATTTATAGCTAGTTTATTAAGTACATTTAATCTTTTAGGCTCTTCAGAATTCATGTTATATGATACTAGTATAATGTTAGGTGCATTCCTAATGCTAGGTAAGTACCTTGAAGACAGAGCAAAATCTAAAACATCCGACTCAATTAACAACTTAGTTGAACTAAAAGCAACAGAAGCAACAATAGAAAGAAACATTGACGGTAAAATCGTTCAAGAAAAAGTAGATATAAATGATGTATTAAAAGGAAACATAGTAATAGTTAAACCGGGTGAAAAAGTACCAATAGATGGAAAAGTCATTGAAGGAAAAAGCTATGTTGATGAATCATTAGTAACTGGTGAGTCAGTACCAGTACAAAAAACAGTAGGTGACGAGGTTATAGGAGGATCAATTAATAAAGACGGATCCTTTAAATTAAGAGTTACTAACACTGGAGATAAAACAGTATTATCACAAATAATATCAATGGTACAGGATGCTCAAAATTCAGCACCTCCAATACAAAAACTAGCAGACAAAGTAATAACATACTTCATACCAGCAATCCTAGTAATTGCTTTAATATCTTTTATTGTATGGTATATTGGATTTGGAAGTCCATTCTTATACAGTTTAAGTATATTTATATCAATTATTGTAGTAGCATGTCCATGTGCACTAGGATTAGCAATACCTACAGCACTAACAGTAGGAGTAGGATTAGCAGCTAAATATGGAATACTAATAAAAGATGGTGAAACATTAGAAGTATCAGAACAAATAACCCATGTATTACTTGATAAAACAGGAACAATTACAGTAGGACAACCAGTATTATCTAATGTAATTAATTACACTGCTGATAAAGATGATGATGAAATATTAAAAATATCAAGATCTATAGAACAGTTTTCACAACATCCTATATCATCAGCATTATTTAATAACAAAGATAAAAATGAATTTGAATTATTCACTGTAGATGATTTTGAAAATATTTCAGGTAAAGGAGTTAAAGCAAAAATTGATGATACACAATACTTTATTGGTAATAAAAAAATATTATCCGATGCTAATATAACAATACCTGATAATGTTCTAAACGATTTAGAACAAGAAGAACTTAATATGAAAACAAGTATAATTCTTGCAGATTCTAGTAATGTTCTTGCTATAATATCAGTAGAAGATATGATAAAAGAAAACAGTAGGAAAGCAATCAAAGAATTCCATGACTTAGGTATTAAGACAACAATGGTTAGTGGTGATAATAAAAACAGTGCAGAAAAAATAGCACAAGAAGTAGGTATTGATGGTGTTATTGCTGAGGTATTACCACAGGGAAAACTAGATTATGTAAAAGAACTTCAAAGTAAAGGCGAAATTGTTGGATTTATTGGTGATGGTATCAATGATGCTCCTTCTTTAACAAAGGCAGATGTTGGTATAGCAATAGGTACAGGAACTGATGTTGCAATTGAGTCTGGAGATATTATTTTAATCAATGGTGATTTATTAAATGCAGTTGCTGGAATTCAAATAAGTAAAAAAACAATGTCAAGAGTAAGACTTAATTTATTCTGGGCATTCGCATATAACGTAATATTAATTCCATTAGCAGCAGGTATACTAATACCCTGGAATATATTCTTTAGACCTGAATATAGTGCATTTGCAATGGCTTTAAGCTCAGTTACAGTTATAACATTATCCTTACTCTTAAGAGGATATGTACCAGAAGTATTTAAGGATGAAATATAAATTCATTCTAATACTTTTTTTTATTCTAATTTTTTATACATTTTTTTTCATAATTTCACGAAGTACACTTGTTGCATAACATCCTCGTGGAATAAAAAATTCAACACGTATACCATTATCTATTTCTTCAACATGAGTATCCTCAATTTTAAATCTGATTGATCTTCTTATACCATGACTACCTAATTTTGGTGTTTTTGGACATTCAAAATCTTTTTTAGTTATATTTTCCTCATCCATTACTCTTTGTTCTATCTCCCCCTCTTTTCCTTCAGCTATAGGTACTTTAGAACCTAGAAGAGGAGCAGTCGGATTAACTGTGAAATTATCTATATCATCTTGAATAGTATTTTCGTCAATTTCATGAACCCAATGCTCTTCAGAATCTATAATAATATCTCCAGGGTAATATTTGTTAATACCTATCTTTGATCTTTCATTAATTATCTTATTAAATAAATATGATTCATAAGCATTCACAAACATTCTTTTCAATGGTTTAGGTAATGATTCAATTGCATGAATATAATCTTTTTCTCTTATTTCACCATGCTTATCTTTTGCTTGTATTAATACCTTAAGCATAGATTTCTCATATCTCATACTCTTTGGCATAAGACTATATGATTCTTCAAGTTTTCCTTCATCATATAATTTTCTTGCTTCATAAGGTTGATTATGTTCTTTATCATTTGGATTTCCTATATAAGTATCAACAGCTTTTTTTATATTATCTTCTACAAGACATTTACCAACAAGATGTGTAGTTGAACGTATCTCTCCAAAACGTTGATAACCATAAAAATTAGGAACTCCTGTGATTTTCAATGATTCTAAAACTTCTTCAGCAATCTCTTTATCCTCACTTGGATTATTAGTGTTTTTTATATTAATCTTGAATTTATTTCCTTTTAATTGACCCATTCGGAGTTTCTTCTGGTTTTTTTGTATATCTAATACTTTTACATTATGTAATGTTTCATTGAAGTCAGGTAATTCTTCAGGAGTTATATTACTTATACATAGCCATTGTCTAGTAATGGCAGACCTGTCTTTCATTCCTGCAAAACCGGTTCTTTTACGACTAATATGTAATGACTTAGCCATATCAAGAACAACATCAAGAGTAGTTCTACCATTTTTTTCTATTTGTATCCACGTATTTGGTCCTTCTCCAGAAGGTAGAGTTAGTGGAACTTCTTCAACATAAAAATCCTCATTAGATTCACGTATTATACCATCAGTTCCTTTGTTTTTTGTTATAAAATTTTCCGCATTTAACATAATCTAACCTATAAATTAATTTAAATTATATACAAAACTGTTAATTTTTATTATATAAAAAAGAATAAAAAAAGGAGGTTAAGTAAATTAGTAGTTATCTAAAATATAATATTCAGAATTACTATTGTCACTAGAACTACTAGAGCTACCACCAGATGAAGAACTACTACCAGATGAAGAACTGCCTTTACTACTTCTACCAGTGTAACTTCTACTGCTACTACTAGATTGTCTATTATTAGAAGTTGAATATGATGAAGATGAACTACTAGAACTACCTGAGCTACTAGAACTTACTGAACTACTAGATGAACTTCCCGTGTTATCAGAGCTACTTGAACTATCAGTTGTGTCATCTGTATTGGTAGTGGTATTGTTTGTCGTATTATTTGTAGTGGTATTATTTGTCATAAGAGAAATTGAACTTTCATTTAATCCTGTTTCGTTGAATAAAGTTGGTAACATACCATAAACAGCAACTATTGATAATATAAGTATTAGGGGTACCAATACAAATAGTACTAGTTTTTTATCTTCCATTCAAATCACGTTATTATTATTTTTTATTTTTCTATTTAATAAAAATATCTTTTATCTTGTCTTCTTTTTATAATAAACTTTAAAAATTAATAAAAAAATAATATAATATACATATTACTTATCTAACCAATGGAGGGGAATAAGATAGTTAATAAACCATCAAGATATATGAGTATTCTATTTATTATAGCATTAATATCAATCATAATCTCTTACTTATCTATAGTAGATAATCAGTATTTTAACATAGGATTATTTGCAATTGGTTTTTTTATTGCAGGTATTAGTGCTACATCAGTATTACACCCATCATTGAGTTTCAGAGAATTAACTAGGAAATTTGTACTTATACTAGCTTTTGGTTTAGTTTTTTCATTACTTAGTTCCATAATTGTAACTTATTTCATGGATATTTCATTAAATAATATAAATATAGTATTATCTATATTTTCCATAATTTTAATGATAATCTTTTTATTTAGAGATAATAATGGTAATAAAAAGAATTCGGGATTAACTACTGAAAGTAAAATAAATGAAAACATTGCTGAAACAGTTGATGACATTGAAAATCTCACAGATGATGGGGGATCATATTTAAAAATATCTTCACTAGCAATATTAATATTAGCAGTATTTACATTAATAAGCATGACAATACCACCATTTAACGTGCTTCATGTTTGGTACTTTGCAATTATACCTTTTATAGCATTTGTTCCAGGATATTATATTATCAATACATTGGTTACTAGAAAAGATGACTTATTAGTTGTTGAAAGAATGTCCATTGCAGTATTTTCAAGTTTAGTTATCATGTCTATAATTGGATTAATAATAGTTCAAATTAATGGTAAATTAAATATGAGATATGTTTCAATTATCTTAGTTATACTTTCAGTCATACTTATATTAGTTTATCTAATTAAAATTAGAAAAGTTCCAAACAACGAGAGATTTTATCATAGAAGGACTAACATAGTTCTTTTAATATTTGCTATAATAGCTATATTAGCAGTTGTAGGTTCAGGAATATACGCAACTACTGAGAATCTTGGCCAAGGTAACACAACTTTTGTTGTTAACGGAATTAATAAAACGGCAGATTCAAATGGTTATGTGAACTTCACTGATGGTGAGAATGTATCTGTTCAACTTAACGTTACTAATCAGGAACATAAAAACATGAATTATACAGTTAGAGTTGAAGTTCATAATGATACTACAAATAAAACATTAACCGAACAACCTGTTTCATTAAATAATGGTCAATCATGGGTTTTACCATATAATTTAACCATGAGTCCGGGACAAAAAGACATTCAATTTGTATTGTACAAAAACAATAAACCGTACGTTATACGCCACTTATATTGTAATGTAACTTCGGATTACAGTGAATCAGCATAAAAAAAGTTAATTAAAAAAAGTATCGAAAATAATAAAAATAGTGTTGTAGGAATTATTTTCCTACAGCATAATATTTAAAATCTAATTTTTTCATTAATTTATTATTGTATTGATTTCTACCATCAAATATTAATGGCTGTTTTAGAAGAGTTTTTATTTTATCAAAGTTTGGACTTCTGAATTCTTTCCATTCTGTGACCAATACAATAGCATCAGCATCATGTAATACTGAGTATTTATCTTCATAATAATTTATATCTGAGTCTTTAAGATAGAAATTTTTAGCTGTATCCATAGCTTTAGGATCGTATGCATTAATAGTAGCTCCAGCTTCTAATAAATCTTTAATAATAACAATTGATGAAGCTTCACGCATATCATCTGTTTCAGGTTTAAATGCAAGACCCCATATAGCAAATGTATAATCAGATAAATCATCACCTAATACTGATTTAATTTTCTTGCTAATGTAATGTTTTTGATTATTATTCACTGTTTCCACACTTTTCAATAATGTTGCATCATAATCATTATCTTTTGCTGTTTTGATTAATGCTGTAACATCTTTAGGGAAACAACTACCACCATATCCACATCCAGGATATAAGAAGCTATGTCCTATACGTGAATCGCTACCCATTCCTTTTCTTACTTCATCTATATTTGCACCAATTTTATCGCAGATGTTTGCCATTTCATTCATGAATGATATTCTATTTGCAAGCATGGAATTTGATGCATATTTAGTCATTTCAGCACTTCTAATATCCATGATTATCATTCTATCATGATTTTTTGTGAATGGTTCATATAATTCTTTCATATATTCTGCAGCATCATCATTATCTGTTCCAACAATAATTCTTTCGGGTCTCATGAAATCTTGTACTGCATTACCTTCTTTTAAGAATTCTGGGTTGGATACTACTGTAACTTTATACTCTTGTCCACGTTTATTTAATTCACTGTTAATTATATTTTTTACTTCATCAGCTGTTCCTACAGGAACTGTTGATTTATCTACAACAATCATATCATGAGTTATTGTTTGTCCTATTTCTTTTGCAACTTCTCTTACGTACTGTAAATCTGCACTTCCATCTTCTCCCATTGGGGTACCTACTGCTATAAAACATATTTCAGAGTTAGTTAATCCTTCTTCTAGGTTTGTTGTGAAGTGTAAGTTGCCTATTTTATAGTTTGTGTCTATTAATTCTTTTAAACCTGGTTCGTATATAGGTACTATTCCTTTTTTTAATGATTCAATTTTTTCTTCGATAACATCTACGCAGTATACTTCATTTCCCATTTCTGAGAAACAAGTTCCAGTTACTAGTCCCACATATCCAGTTCCAATTATTGTAATGTTCATTTTATTTCCCTTTCCTCTATTATTTCATGTTTTATTCTTCGTTTGAATCTACTCTGCATATTATAAATCTATTATTTTCAAATACTTTTGTTGTGCTTGGTAATTGTATTTCTTCAAATGTGTCATTTGTGATTTCTTTTGTGAAGTAGTATGTTGGATAATAACTACCATTTACTTTCTGTACACTTAACTCTGAGTATTCAGATGAATTATTAAGTACTAAGCTTTTATCATATACTATGTATCCTATCTTTTCTTTTTCAAGTCCTGATAATGAGGATTTACCTGATGATTGATTTGTAAATTGATCAAAGTTATAATGCATAGGCATTTCATCAGTACTTGAAATAATCATTCCAAAGAATTGGTTATTTGTAAGTATGGATTCATTTTTGTCACCATTACTTTCAAACCAATTTATCACTTCTACTTCATCTGATGTAGGTGGAGCTATAGGATAAGTTGATATTTCTGTTGAACTATACGTATTTTTAAAACTATCATCATTTATTGCACTATAACATGAACCAATGGATAAAATTATGAGTAGTATAATTAAAATTATCGGAATTGCTTTCTGTTTAGTATCTAAATATTCAACTAATTTTGCAACACCATAACCTCCGATAATAACACCGGGCATAATCACATATAATAACATTCTAAAAGTATACACCGGAATACCAAACCAATGTAAATTACTAAATATGAATGCAATTAAAGTCCATGCTGAAACAAATAATAATTCTCTATTTTTAAATGAGTATATTAATCCAATAATACCGAATATTAAAGGTAAATACCCTATACATTTAATATATCTTTCAAGTCCCATAGCTTTTTGTCCCATAAATAATGACATAGGGTCAGAAAGTATAGAATTAAATCCACTAAATATTTGAGATATATGTGATGGACTAATCATAACTATTGCAGCTATACCAAGTATTGCTACAAGACCAATGACTATTATTGCAAGAATATAACTTTTCAATCCATCCAAATTCTTTTCATTAAAAATCTCAACAACCATCATTACTGAGAGCAATATCATATAATAAATAAAAGATGAGAAATGAACAGATAATATTAATAAAGCCATTAATCCAGATAGTAATCCATACCAGATATTCTTATTAACAATAGATAGGTAATACAAATAAATACCTGTGACAAAAAACAATATAGCCACTGATTCAGGAATAGGATAAAACATTCTAGAAAACATGAAACTAGAAATTAATAATAATCCTGTTGCAAGTCCAGCTACCTCATTATACATTTTATATGAAATATAAGATAGAAGGAAAACACAAAATATAGGAAGTATTACCTGAAATACTTTTGCTGCAGATAAAAGACTAGAATTAGTAATAAAAGCAACAAATATCAATAAGAAATGGAACAGTGGAGCATAACCAATTGTCTTTCCACTAGGAGCATTTAGATATGGATCCACAGTATTAATACCATAATTCATATAGGTCATAGCATAATTAATATGAGTATAAACATCCCAACTTAATGGCCATTCGTTAGTTAATGTAATAACTAAAGCTACAATACTCACAATTAACACTGGAAGTATCCAATAGTTTCTCTTATTTAATCTAATAACCATAATCATTCACTTTTTCTAACTTATTTATAATTTGATATAAAATATTAATATGCATTTTTATCAGTGAAAATCAAGGTCAATGTTCTCCAAAAGATACGGGCATCTAAGAGGATTGACCAATTTTCCACATAATAAATATCAAATTCTATTCTTTTAACAATGGAAGTGTTTCCACGATATCCATTAACCTGTGCCCATCCTGTCATTCCAGGTCTAACATGATGTTTAATCATGTATTTTGGTACAGATTCTTTAAACTTATTAACAAAATATGGTCTCTCAGGCCTTGGACCTATTAAACTCATATCACCCTTAATAATATTATATAACTGAGGTAACTCATCAATACTAGTTTTTCTAATAATTTTACCTACAGATGTTACTCTAGGATCATCCTTCTGAGTCCAACGTTTATCATCAATATATTCTTCCTCTGAACGCATACTTCTAAACTTATACATCATAAAAGGATGTCCACCTTCTCCAATACGTTCCTGCTTATAAATAACAGGACCTGGAGATGTAACCTTAACTGCAACTGCTACAATTAATAAAAGAGGTGACAAAATAATTAAAGATATTATTGAAAAAAGCACATCAAAAATTCTTTTAACATATTTGTTATATGAAATATCTAATGGTAAATATCTAACACTAATCAATGGAATATTATCAATTAATTCTATACTTGGATGTGATGTAATATACCTATAGTAATCAGGTATAATATCAGCACGAACACCATTTTTTTCACAACTATCAATAATTTTCCGTAATGTCTTATAATGACGTGGAGCAATACTTACTACAACTCTGTCAATAAGATTATGTGATAGTACTTCATCAATATCATCAATTTTACCAATTACTCGGATATCTTTAACAATACCTTCAACATTATCATCTAAAAATCCAATAATTTTATATCCGAGATACGTGTTAAGATTAACAGTATCTACAAAATTACGACCAATTTCACCAGCACCAACAACTAATACATATTTTATATTAAAACCTTTAGCACGAAGTATACGTAATAATCCTCTTATTATAGATTTTTCAATGATTGCAAATATGCTATTAATTACTAGGAAAAATATCAAGAAGTCAGCAGGTACATAAAGAATATTTAGTACACACATTGTTGAGAGAAATAAATATTCAAAGAAATTTACCTGAATAATTTTTGATGATTCCGAAAACGCACTACGATTTGTACGCTGTGGCGTGTATAATTTAAACATATAATATAATAGCAAATATGATGGAATTAATAATGTAAATAATAATAAAATAGTATCGAAGTTAAATTCGTACGCTGGACCATATCTTGCAAAAAAAGGTGAGTTTATAAAAAGAGTGGAAATCATTAAAACAATTACGTCTAATATAACATTAAACACGTTAAATAATTGTTGATTTTCTCTAATCATAATACTCCCTTCACAGTATTAATATATATGTATTTAATGAATATTAAAAATTATTAATTCTGATAATAATAAAATAAGAAATTAGTTTTATATATAAGTAATAATTAACTTTAAATAATATAAAATCCAGATGCTGAGATAAGTTATCCCGTTAATAAGAATGTTATCCTCTTTTTTATAGTGTTTATCATAGAATATATTCATTGATTTATGAAACTCATATAATAATTTTCTGTTCTTACCACTAGCACCTTTATAGTGAATAATTTCCTCTTTTCCATAATATACAATATCATATCCTAATTCTTTAATTTTATAGCAGAGATCAATATCTTCACCATACATAAAATAGGTTTCATCAAGACCTCCTACTTTTTCATAGATTGTTCTATTTATTAACATGAATGCTCCGACAATACAATCAATAAAATACACTCCATCATCATCAAGGTATGATAGATTATATTGATTAAATCGTTTGCTATTAGGAAATAGTTTTGATAAACCTGTCATTCTATAGAAGGATACTTTAAAAGTAGGAAAAGATCTTCGACAGGCTTTATCTAAGCTACCATCAGGTAAGGATACTTTACAGCCTAAAGCACCAATGTTATTATTACTTTGGATGTATGTAAGACAATTATTTATAGTATTTTCTTTAACTATAACATCACTATTTAATAGTAATATATATTCTCCAGAGGAATGTTTGAATCCAAGATTATTTGCAACTGCAAAACCATCATTATTTTTATTTTTTATAATTTTTACAAGATTATCTTCTTTAAAATCCTCTTCTAATTGCACTATACTGTTATCTGGTGATGCATTATCAACAACAATTATTTCATAAGAAATATCATGCACAGTTTTTAGTACAGAATTAATTGTTTGTTTAGTTAAATCATAAGTACAATAATTTACTATAATAATTGATAAATCCATGTGATTCTTCTCCTAAAAAGGATATTTAAATAAATTTTTTATTAAACTTAATTCAATATGAATATAATTTTTTAATGGAATGTTTTTAGTTTTTTCTAATTGTTTTCTTGTTTTTAAACCTTCTACTATGCCATCAAGGTAGTCTTGACCAAATCCTTTTCTGTAGAAATATAAATATTTAATCAAATCTCCTAGGAATATAAATATAAAGTTAATAACTTTCATCCATGTGGACATATTTTTATATATTAAGTAGAGGTTATTCCTAGCAGATAACCTTACCTTAAACGGGTTATGTTTAGAACCTGATGTTGCACTTCCATAATGATATACAAGAGCTTTACTGGAATAATATGATTTATAACCATGTAATCTGGATCTAAAACTTAAATCCATATCTTCAACATAACTTTCAAAGTTTTCATCAAAGTAGCCAATTTCTTCAAAATATTTCCTTCTATATAATGCAGCTCCTGCACAAGCACTAAATACTTCACAATCCTCATCATATTCTCTAATATTATGATTATTACCTATCTTTTTACTCCAACCTAATATATTATACGCATCACCAGCATCATCAATTAAATCCTTATTATGATACTGAATCATTTTAGAAGAAACTGAAAATATTGAATTATCTTTTTCTATTGTTTTTATAAGATTTGAAAGACAGTTTTTATCAATTACTGTATCATTGTTTAATAAGAATACATATTCTGTTTCGGATAATTTGATTCCCTGATTAACAGCATATGCAAAACCCATATTAACCTCATTTTCTATTAATTTTATTTGAGGATATGATTTCTTTATAAAATCAGCACTATCATCTTTAGAAGCGTTATCAATGATAATAAGATCATAAGGTGTAGAAACAGCTTTTAATGAATTAAGTAAATCTTCTAATAAATTTCTGTTATTATAATTTGGAATTATAATAGTTACTTTTGTATGTGTAGTGTTCATTATTAATCTTCCAATATTAAAAAAAAATAAGTATGAAACATAATGTTATCATTTAATTTAAATAATTTATTATGTTATTTTTTTGTAAAGTCCATGTATGCATCACAGACTTCATCAACATCCCCATCCATCATTAAGTTTCCATGGTCTAACCATATGGCTCTATCACACATTTCTCTTACCTGTCCAATAGAGTGTGATACGAATAACAAGGATACATCACCCTGCATTAATTCATTCATTCTTTCTTTTGATTTTTTCTGAAATGATGCATCTCCTACGGATAATACTTCATCTAATATAAGTATATCTGGATTTACAGAAGTTGCTATGGAGAATGCAAGACGTGCTTTCATACCTGATGAGTAATTTTTCACAGGAACATCTATAAAATCACCTATTTCAGAGAATTCAACAATTTCATCATATCTTTTTTTCATGTATGACTTTGAATGACCTAATAATGCACCATTTAAGAATATGTTTTCGCTGCCTGTGTAATTATAATCAAATCCTGCACCTAATGCAAGTAATGGTGCCATATTTCCATGTACTTCCACTGAGCCTTTCGTAGGTTTCATTACCTGTGCAATGATTTTTAGTAGTGTACTTTTACCAGCACCGTTAAGACCAACAAAACCTACCTTTTCGCCTTTATGGATTTGTAGTGATATGTGTTTTAAAGCCCAAAATGATTGAAAACGTAGTTCTTTTTTTATCGCTTTTATAACATATTCTTTTAAGTTGTCTGTTTTTTCCTGATTTAAGTTAAATTCCATACTCACGTCTTTTACATCTACCACTACTTTATTACTCATATAATCCCCCTATTAGTATTTTCTTTATAATTAAACGTATAGTATAAATTTATCCTGATATTTGTATAATAGAAGTAATCCTATTCCTAGTAAAATAAACGCAAATATCATTCCAAAGAGTAATGTTGATACTGGATATAATTGTCCATATAAGAAACAATCTCTTAAACATACTATTAATTGATATAATGGATTATAAGCTTGTATGAATCTGTATTGGTGTGGTACAATGTATGCTGGATAAAATATAGGCATACCATACATTAAAATCATCATAAATACATTATACAGGTATTCCATATCTCTGAAAAATACATTCAAAGTACCCATTATAAGTCCTGCACCAATAGTCATTATAATTAATGCAAGGATAGGTAAACTAGCAAAGAGTATGAATATCGTAAATTTAACATTTAGTACAATCATTATTGCAAATAATACAACTAATGATAGTAAATATGTTACAAAATTGGATAGAACTGATGATACTGCGTATAGATATTTAGGAACATATATAGTTTTCCATATTCCTGATGAACTTACCAATGACCTCATAGCTGCCTTAGATCCACTAGAAAATAGTTGATAAGCTAAAAATCCGCATAGATAATAAACTGGGTAATTATGTATACGGTGGAATAATGCGGAAAATACTATTGTTAGGACAATCATAGAAAATAAAGGATCTAGGAAACTCCAAAAAATTCCTAGAACTGATCTACGATACTTAATTTTTATATCTCGTATAACCAATTCACTTAATAGTGATTGGTATTTTCGAAAATTCTCTAACCATTCACGTACTGAAAAATTTACCATTTATTATTCCTCGATACCATAATTTTTTAAAAAAACTTATTATAATGATTTTTTAAAAAATATTTTCCTAATTTTATTAATATATTAACTATATTTTTAAAGATTTTTAAATATTTCCTTTAATTAAATTATTTTTTTAATCTTATTCATTTTGCATGATTTTTATAATAATCATCAATTATATGTTTTAACGTTTTTGCTCTTTTTTCATAGGTATGTTTATCTTTGATAATTCTTTGAAGTCTTTTTATTTTTGCTTCTCGTTTCTCAGAATTTTCTAGATAAAATTTAAGTTGATTACTTAATTCTTGTTCTGAGTGATATTCAGGTATTTCATTATTAAATAGATCTGTGTTACCTATTGATCCATTGGTAATCACTAATTTTCCTGATGCTATACTGTCAAAGATTCTGCTATTTACAGAGCCATATTTTCGTGTAACATGATTTGCATCGTCTATTACTATTTTTGTTGATGAATATACTGAGGGCATATCTTCATAGTTCACGAATCCTTTAAAATAATCCTTTAGTTTGGGAACTTTTTCCCAATTAGTTCCATATAAATTAAAAGTATAGTCTAATGAGGAAGGATTTAAACAATCAATAATTTCACGTTTACTTCCCCAATAACTACCAGTAAAACAGTAATCGCACATGTATTCTTCTTTTGGAGGAATGTTTTCATTAAACATTAATGGGTCTGTAGCTAGGGGATAAAGTATAGCATCCTTTCCTGTTTTTTCTTTTATGAATTCGCATGATTTATTACTACTTGAAAGTATAATATCATATTGATTAAAGTAAGGTAGTTCAACCCATAATTCAAACCAGTTTCGTATCCATGCTATTTTTAGCAAAGACTTGTTATTTGACCTAATTTTATTTAAATTATATCTATCAAGAAGCGATATAATTACATCAACATCATCATCTATATAATACCAGTTTTTCTGGTCTATTGTAGGATACTGTGCGAGATATTTAATATTCCATCCAAACTCTTTTAATTTCCTGGCTAAGGTTAATGCTGTAAAATAATCCCCTGCTGTTGTATTTTCATTATTTTGAGTTACAACAAATGCTACCGTTAATGTATCCTTTTTATCCTGAGATATACGGGTATTATTTGTGTTTTCTTCTTTTCCAGCAGTGTATCTTTTTATATTATATTTCCATAAATCTATAGAATCTGTAAATTCATGTTTCAATATGCGTAGTTTATTTATGAAATGTTCTTTTGTACTTATATCATTTTTTGTCAAATATATACACTTCCTGGTTGATGTAATCACTGTTTGTATTCATGTTTTTTAGGATTAATTTTTACTTCAATAATTCCATATTAATATTAATTAGTTTGTTTAATATATTATTATTAATTATCAGGTATCGATATTAAAATTAATTAAGTGATAACATGGTTTCTAAAAAGAAAATAGTATTATTGGTAATTGTTGCCATAATAGTAGTAGTTGGGGTCTACTTCTTGGTAAATTATCAACAAGCACAACAAAACTTTAAAGGAGAACATAATATTCTAGTATTATGTACAGATCCTTCAGAAAATCGTCCAGGAATAGGTGCTGTCGATATGGCATTTGTTGTCGATGTTACAGATGGTAAAGTGGGAAATATAACCCCAGTATATCCAGGAGGAATGACCGACCCTAACTTAACCCCAACTTCTGACATGCAAGCAGAGGGACTTAATCAATGGTACTTACACGATTCATTATGGAGCGATAATTTAGAGAATGGTACTAAGATTGCTCAAGATATTGTAAAATATAATACAAATATTAGTACAGATATGGTGGTAGTAGTAACTCCAACAGCTATAGATGCTATGATTGATGCAGTAGGTCCTGTTTATTCAAATGGACAACTAGTTGAAAATGTTAGTTCAATTGATTTTTTAAGAGAAGACCAATCTCAAAATGGTGCAACTAGAGGCGACGCTATTGAAAATTTAGCTCAGGGAATAAAAGATGCTGCTCAAAAAAACAATAATAAACCAGCATTAATAAAAGCTGCCTTAGAACAATATTCACAGGGTAATATTAAAGCAGTTCCGGCTGATAAATTCTCTCAATTTGTATCTTATGCAGGATTTAACTCATTATTAGGATAAAAATAAATAATAGATTATTTTTTAATCTATTAGTCTTTTTTTTAAAAAAAATAGTTGAAAATTATAATTCAGCTGCAGCGTTTATTGCATCTGATATAACTTCTTTTTCATTGATAGTTTTTAATTCTTTATTTTCCATTAATATTTTACCATCACATATAACTGTGTCAACATCAGTACCTAGTGCTGAGTATATAATATTACTTAATGGATTTCTTACAGGAGTCATATGTGGAACATTTGTATTAACTATGATGATATCAGCTAGTTTACCTTCTTTTATTTTACCACTATTAACACCTAATGCTTTAGCACCATTCTTAGTTGCCATATCAAATGTTTCCTTTGCAGGTAATACCTTAGGATCAAGAGTGTTTACTTTCTGAAGAAGTGCTGTTAATTTCATTTCACTGAACATGTCTAAATTATTGTTTGAGGATACTCCATCAGTTCCTATTCCAACATTAATACCATTTTTAATATAATTATTTACAGGTGCAATACCTGATGCCAGTTTCATGTTACTTGATGGGTTATGTGATATGGATACATCTTTCTCTTTTAGTATTTTCATTTCTTCAGGTGTTGTCCAGACACCGTGAGCAGCGATTGTATTTTCATCAAGAAGACCTATATTATTTAGATATTCAAATGGAGTTTCATTTCTTTCTTTTTGTAAGTCAGTTACTTCCTGCTTAGTTTCAGATACGTGTATGTGTAATTTTAGATTATGTGTATCAGCTAACTTTTTAGATTCTTTTAAAATTTCCTCTGAACAGGTGTATGGAGCATGAGGAGCTACTGCTACTTGTACTCTTCCATCAGCCGTGTTATGACATTTATCGATAAATTTTTTAGTTTCGTTAAGTTCTGATTTTCTTTTTTTTTCATCAAATAAATCTATCATTCCATATCCTAGTAATGCTCTCATTCCTGATTCTTCTACAGCTTTAGCTGTTTTTTCCATGTAAAAGTACATATCATTGAAGGTGGTTGTTCCAGTTTTTATCATTTCAGCCATTGCTAATTTAGATCCAGCATATACTAGTTCTTCATTTAATTTAGCTTCTCTAGGCCATATATATTCATTTAGCCATGTTTGTAAATCCTGGTCATCTCCAACACCTCTTAGTAATGTCATTGCAACATGTGAATGTGTATTTATTAATCCAGGCATAGTGATTTTATTTTGTCCATTTATAACTATATCAGCATCTTTATCTACTAAATTAGTGCTAATTTCTTCAATTTTATTATCTACTACAAGTACTGATCCTTTTATAATGGAATCTGAAAGTATGGTTGTGTCTTTTATTAAAATACTGTTTGTTTCTGTCATGATTATTTTCCCTAAAAATTGATTATTTATTATGTTTATTTTTTATCTAATAATAGGATTAAGTAATTTAAAAAAAATAGTGTTGGAGGATAATTTTTTGTTATAATCTTTTCCATATCATTGTTTTTCATTATTATAAAAATCGAGGGTTCTATAACTATTTACTCTTATTGTTATGTTACGCAATTAGTATAATTTTACTCTGTTTAAGAACAATGGTACTCTATGGTTGTTGTTAATTGCATCAGTACATATTTGTGTATCATATAATACGTATGCCCACCACATTAATCCTATTAAGAACATTATGAACATTCCATAAGGAATCATTTTTAATAAGTCTGCTAGTATAAATGATAACATGATTGCTATTCCGAATTCTACTAGGCCTCTTTTATATAGGCCATTATATATATTTCCAAGTCCTACTACGAGGAAGGATAATACTATGGCAACAATTTTATTTTTTTTATTCTTTTTTTCAGTTGTTATAAGAACACGTCCTCTTTATTTAAGTTATTTATTATTTATGATAATCACATGTATATATATTATTATATAATCGTTAGCATTGTTTGTTAATTATCTTTTAACTTTTTTGAGGTTTTATTAAAAGTTGTTAATATTATTTAAAATAATATTATTTAATTATTGAGTTGAAGATGTTAAGATAGTGTATTTTAAAAAAAAGAGATAGAGAAGAGGATAGTCATTAGTGCATCAATAACAGTAATAATATGATTATGATGATGATTAATACTATTGCTATTAATAATGCGGAGTTATTGCTGTTACTTGTTTTTGTTTCAGTTTTTTGAATTTCCTTTGTAGGTTCTTCTTTTGTTTCTTCTACTTTTTTAGTTATATCCTCATCTATTTTAGTTTCAACCTTTTTTTCACTGGTTGGCACTGTTTCTGATTTTTCATTTGATGATCCTTTTATTAGACCTTCTTTTCTTAATGATTGGGTGAATGATAATTTTTCGTTATCATTGTTTGTTTTATTATTTTCATCAGTCATTAGATAGCCCCCCTTAATTATTCATGAGATACTAAATAATATATTTCTTTTAATTTTTAAACGTATGTATTATAATAACGGACGTTATATGTCTTTTTATTGTATTTAACATTGGATTAAAACTTATTTTATAATAATTTCTATTAATTTTAATATTTATCTATTTTATTTACTAAATAATCCGTAATATTAAATATAACTATTTATCTGGTCTTTTTAAAAAACATATTTCTAATTATTAATCATGATAAATTATCTAGTTAAAAACATCTAACACATAAAACAAATATTAATAATAAAGACTAAAAGTACTCAAAAATAAAAAAAAATAATTTATTATCACAAGGACATATAGGAAATGAAAACATGTTTGATGAAACAATTAATAAAAAATGGAAAACAGACTTTTTTAAAATATTTGCTACAAATCAAAATAACCTCCAAGAATTAGAAAACGCTGATAAACTCAAAATAGAACACTTTCCACCAGTAATAGCACAATACTATCCAGAAAATACAAAAAAAGAAGAATTAGATAAATTATGCAAAGGAAAACTAACACTAACCAAATCAAAATTATTAGACAATTACAATGACAAAATAATCCAAACAAACTATGAAAAAATAATTAAATCACAGCTAAACAATCTAATGCAACAACAAATAGCAAAACTAGAACAAGAAGATCCAAACTTCCTAAAAGATGAGGAAAAAGAAATAATAAACAAATCAAACTTCCCATTCATAAAACTAATGACACTAGTATATACTAAAGACACAGACGACATGACACCCGAAGACCAGAAACAATGGAAAGAATACATGAATCAATTCATTACACAGCAAATAGTATTCAGCATAGTAAATGCATATTTTACAATGAAACTATACCAAGATAATATCTATAGCACAACATTCCAAACACCATATAACAATCAACAAACATGGGAGAAATATACAGACAATCAAACAGGATTTAACGTAGTATACGACTTCAAAGAGATAACAGAAAATACAGTAAGACAATTAAAAAAATTATTCCCAGTACTATACGTAAATCAACAACCAAAAAGGGAAGACTTTGATTACACAATATATAACTCACATTGTGCATCACTACTAAAAATTAACAGCAATTACACTCAATATGATAACGAATGGAACTATATAACAAACCATAAATACACAGAAACTGAATATAGAATGCTAGACAATTTACTAGAACCAGTATACAACACAACAATGAACTCTTCAAAAATACAAGAAATACTAAAAAATAATTATCTAGAAACAGATAATGATGAACTAAACTATAACTACAAACATCTAATACAAGATGTATCATCAATACTAGACTCAGAAGAATTACATAATATAATAGAAGATAAACTTCAGGAAGTATATAATATAACAGAAAATAATTTAGAATTAACATTTATGAAACCAGAAGCTATATACTTAGGAATAAATTTCCCTCAAGATAAATTAGAAACATATAAACAAATAGCACAAGAAAATGATGTTGCTATATTCCAAATAAAAGAAAAAGAGGGCACATACTTCAAAGCATTAATTTAGTGATGATAATGACTAACACATCCTATACAAAACTAGTAGAAACTTATGAAAAAATAGCTGATACTTCAAGTAGATTGGATAAAACAGCAATTATAGCAGATTTTCTGAGAGATATTTCACAAACAGATCCTGAAATTACATATGATGTAACATTATTATTGCAAGGAAAAATATTCCCACCTTGGAGTGACAAGGAAATGGGAATATCAACACAATTAATAATCAAAGCATTATCTAAACTACTCGGTGAAAACACCACAACAATTGAAGATAAATTAGCATCAGTAGGAGATATGGGCGAAATAACACAGGAACTAGTAAGTAACAATAAACAAGTAACATTCTTCAAAGTACCATTAACAGTAAAAAAAGTCATTAATAATTTAAGAAAAACAGAGTCAATCACAGGAAGTAAATCACAAAATAAAAAACTAAATTATATACTAGAATTATATACATCTGCAACACCTCTAGAAGCTAAATATATTACACGAACAATAACAGAAAAACTAAGAATAGGTGTAGGTGAAGGAACACTAGTAGATGCAATAGCACAGGCATATAATATAGATAAAGAAGTAATAGACCGAGCATATATGTTATCTAATGATCTAGGCGAAGTAGCAAAAAAAGCACAAACATCAGAAGAATCAGTAAAATCAATAACAATCACACCAGGAAAACCAATCAAACCAATGTTAGCACAATTAAGTCCCGGAATAAAACAAAGTATAGAAGAAATGCAACATGTAATATGTGAAACAAAATATGATGGTATAAGAGTACAAATTCACCACACCCAAGGTCATACAAAAATATTCACCAGAAGACTTGAAAATGTAACCAATGCATTACCTGAAGTTGTGGAATACATTGAAAAAGCATTACCTGACAAAGACTTCATAGTAGAAGGAGAAGTAATTGCAACAAAAGATAATAAACCAATATCATTCCAATACATTCTACAACGTGTAAAACGTAAATATAACATTGATAAAATGATGGAAAAAATACCTTTAAAAGTATTTTTATTTGACGTATTATATTATGAAACACCAGTAGCAGAACAGCCTATTGGTGAAAGAAGAAAACTATTGGAAAAAATAGTTAAAACTTCTGAAAAAGTAGAATTAAGTACTATGAAAATAGTAACTCCTGAAAATTATGAGGATGCTGAACAATTATTCAAATGGTCTATTGAAACAGGACATGAAGGAATAATGTTTAAAGATATTAATAGTCCGTACTCTCCTGGTAAAAGAGGAAAAAACATGCTTAAATATAAACCAGTTAGAGAAACATTAGACTGTGTAATAACTGGTGGAACCTATGGTAAAGGTAAAAGAGCTAAATTCTTTGGATCATACCTATTATCTTTACTAGATGAATCAACAGGAGAATATAAAACACTAGTGCATGCAGCAACAGGATTAACTGATGAATTACTAGCATCATTAACAAAACGTATGGAAAAACTAATAATTTCTCAATCAGAGCAAACAGTAACATTTAAGCCTCAAGTGATATTAGAAGTAGCATACAGTGAAATTGTAGAAAGTAATGAATATGAAACTGGATACTCTCTTAGATTTCCGGCTATAATTTCAGTAAGAGATGATATTGGATTAGACCAGGTGGATACAGTAGAAAAATTGCATCAAATGATTGAATTACAAAATAATTAATATAACATTCAAATAATTGTTTATTATATAATTATGCGAGATGAAGAAATATTTAAATTATCAGTAATCACTACAATTATTGGATTAATAGGTCTAATAATTACATTTACATTTGTAACACCCGAACAACTAACAATAAATAAAATAGACAATAGTAAAATAGATAATTATGTAGAAATTTCCGGAACCATAAGTTCATATACAATAACAAAATCAAATACTAAAATTATAAAAATAACAGATAACACTGGTTCTATTAATGTGGTAATATTTCCCTCTACAGAAATAAATATGGAATTAAATGAAGGTGAATCAATACAATTAACAGGTAAAGTGACCTCTTATAATGGTCAACTTGAATTAATATTGGATGATCCTACTAAGATTCATAGAAATTAGTTTTCTATTTATTACCTTTCTATTTTTTATTAATTATTTTTTTAAATAAAAGTAAATTTCTATTTTTTCTATATTAAGATAAGGTATTATTCTTAATTCTTATATAGAATCTACTATTTTTTAATATTAATTTTCAGTCAAATTAATTAACCTAAATTACTTTTCAAGTCAATATATTAGAATAAAGTTTATATATTTAGACTTTAATATATAAAAGTAATTAAACTTATAGAAGAAATTTATCATGACAGAATTACCAATAGCACCTGTTGCAAGAATTTTAAAAAATGCAGGTGCAGCAAGAGTTAGTGAAGATGCTAAAGTTGCATTAGCTGAAATTTTAGAAGCATACGGAGAAGAAATTAGTCAAGATGCTGTAGCATTAGCAAAACATGCTGGCAGAAAGACTGTTAAAGCTGAAGATATAGAATTAGCTTTATAAATTCTTTTCTAATATTTTTTTTAAATTATTTACTTATTTTTTTTTAACTAATTAATTTCCAGAATTTAATTCTTTAATGTTCTCAGGATATTTTCCAAGTATTCTTTCAGTTAAAGACATTTTCTTAATTTCTGCAAATAATACTGTATATTTTTTGTTTTCATTTTGAAGATTATTGTACTCTTCCTGTAATTTATTTAATGTTTCTACAATATGTTTATAATCACTTCTGGCAGTTCTAGTATCTTTTTGTTGCTGTTTTAATTCATCATTTATTGTATCAAACATTTTATTAATATTTTTATTATCCTCTTTTAGTTGATTATATGTCTCTTCTAGTTGATCATAGTTTTTCTGTAATAATTTATTTTCTCGTTCAGGATATTCTAATTTACTAGTTAACTCTATGTTTTCTTTCTGAAGTTTAAATGTTTCTTCTTGTAATTCTTTATTTTTTTCTTCTAAATCATTATTCATTAATCGGATCTTTTCATAATTATCCTGTAATTCTAAGTATTCCTTTTTTTCTTCTTCTATTTGATTTTCAAGTTCTTTATTAGTTTTTTCTATTTCCTCAGAATTGTTATTGGTTATATCGTTTTCTAGCTTGTTTATCTTTTTTAATGATTTTTCATTTTTCTTTTCTAATTCGACTAATTTTTCTACAGTAATATCAGGATATTTTATGTATATATCTATGAGTGTTTCTACTGTTGTTCCTATATGTCCTCTGGTAGTTCCATTGTTTTTTTCAATTTCTTCTAAGAAGTTTTCCCATTTTTCTCCGTTTTTGAATCTTATAGTAGCTGTTTTTGAACTCATAAATATTCCTTATCTCTATTATTATTTGGTTAAATAGTAATGTTTACATAATGTATACATCTAATTTTTCATGTTTTATGTATGTGTACATTTAAGAGTCTCTTAATTATACATCATCATAAAGATCTGTAGCTTTTTTTATAATTTATTTCCCTCTTTTAATATCTGTGTACTTTAAGTGTACGTCTGTATTGTCAAATAAATTATGTATACTTCATGTGTACATTAATTAGTTTTATAATATCTATTATAATCTTTTGTTTACATTCTATTTTAATGTTTTGTATTATAAGTCAAATAATTCCTCTTTGTTTACTTAATGTATACATGATTAAATTTTCTTAAATCAGATTATTGGTGTATATATTCAACAATAATTATTTTAAAAATAAATATTTTCTCAAATGTTTACATAAAGTTTACATATAAAATCTATTTATTGTGTTGATAAAATGAGTATAATTTTCATGTGTACTTCATGTATACTTTTCATGTTTTTAGATATTTCTGTATTCACTATTTTTTTTTAGATATGATTATTGATGTATACTTCTTGTATACTTTTATTTTTTTCCAAGTAATGCATGTTTAATGTAATATTTTAACTACAATCTTAGTTATCAACTAGTGTACACTAACTATTTTTTACTATCTTCAAAATCATTAAAAAATTGCTATTTTAGTTTGATGTATACATTTTGTTTACATTGAATTACTGCTTAGAATGGTTATTTATGGGGGAATTAACGCTTTTTTTCATTAGTATTTATATTATGTATACATTATGTATACATGTTTTTTTTAACTTATTTTTTCATGGAATGATCTTTCTTCGAGATATTGATGTAAATATTCCTTTGTTTTCTAGATAAATCTAATATTTCTAGAGAATATAATATTAATAAAGGATGAATTTTAATGCAATACAGAAATCATGAAAAAATTACTCTAACTATTCCAGCTGGGCTTTCTTTTATCATAGCTTTAATATTATTATACAAGTATACGTTTCCTATATCATGGGATGTTTACTATCATATTCATATGGCTGATTTATATATGAGAAATGGATTAGTATTTTGGGATTTTGAAACGGTTGCACCTTATGGTAGAGTAATAATGTATCCACCATTATTTCATTTAGTATTAGCAGGTTTATCTAAAGTAACAGGAATAGGATTAGTTAGCCTTGTGAGATTATTACAGCCAGTTTTTTCATTCTTTCTGATATTTTCAATAACATGGTCTAGTTATAAATTATTTGATTTTAAAACAGGTATGTGTACAGGTGTTCTGGGAATGTTATCTTTTATAACATTTAATAGAAGTGTAATATGTACACCTGCAACAATTGCTATTGGATTATCCTTATTATGTTGTGTATACTTTTACAATGGATTTAAGGATAATAATATAAGAAGTATAATTTTCTCAGCAATTCTATTAGGTATTATATTTAATTTACATATGGCAACATCTATTATCACGGTATTTGTATTGGGTTTATATGGATTAGTTCAATTATTACGAAGAAATCTTAATATTAATTATCTTGTAATCTTCATATTATTTGTTGCAAGTGTTGGTTTACCTTGGTGGATTTATGTGTACCTGAAGTATACCTTAGTATTCAATTCAAAAGCAGGTAATCTTTTATCATTACCTAATTTCTTTTTTAAATATTATGGTATAATTCCTTCTGTTTTAACAATCATGGGCTATGTATACTTAATTAAAAACAGATCAGATAAATCATTATTCTTAATATTATGGACAGTATCTTTGATGCTTATTAGTCAAACTACTTATTTAGGAGTACAAACAGTTTCTATCAGAATATTAGAAGTTGCATCATATCCTATGATTCTAGTTGCAGGACTGGGCTTCACATATCTTTGTGATAACATTAAATCCACTACTAATAAGAGAGTACTTTTCATTTTATTGATATTGGTTTCTTGTTTATCATCAATGGTATATGTTGATAGTTATACTCCAGAGGTAATGTGTGATGATGATTATGATGGTCTTTTAATACCTGAAACAATTCACACAATAATTGACCCAGTAGGCACTATTTTGAAACCATCCGTTATATCTCTTAGGTTTGGAAACTCACAATTAGCTCATGATAGATATGATGTGATGGAGTGGTTCATGGCTCATTCTAATAAATCACTTGTTGTCTCTGAAGATTCAATTATGGACAGTATCATTGTATCTACTAGTAGATCACCTGTTGTCTATGGTGGTTTCACAGAATCTATTCCATTATATGTTGTTGATCCTGTTCATATTGTACAAAATCATTCTACTTCATCAGAATTATCTGATTTGAATGTGGGTTATATTTTACTAAGACAAAATACGCCGATTCCGATTTATGCACAATTGGAATATAATAATACAAATTACAAAATTTGTTCAATAAAAAGTACATATAAAAATTAATAAGTGAATTCAATGAAAAAAATATTTAAATTAGGTATTATATTATGTATTCTAATCATATTTGGATTAATAATTATTACTATTCCAAATTCTGATTCTATAGATGCAGATAATAATACTTTAATAATATCTGTTTGTACAGGTAATATGAGAGGTTTAGAAATTGGAGTATCTGTTTATGCTGGATATAATCAAGTTCCTTTAGTTTTATCTGATAAAACATTACCTGAACAATTGAACTCATGGTTACCCGGATATGTTAAAGAAAATAATATTAAGAAAATCATTGTTGTAGGTCCAATGACTACTCAGCAGTTAATTGAATTATATAGTATGGGTGTAAAAGTTGACCATATTAATGATAATTCAATAGCTAGTATATTAACTGATATTGCTAATAATACTCCTGATAAAAATAATGATACAATAATTTTCACAGCATCTAATCCAATTGCTGGAGAATTAGGCGCATATATGAAAGTTCCAGTTTTTGTTACAGCAACTAATAGTTCATATAATTCCTCTGAAACTTTAGATAAGCAGTATGATAATTATATTAGAACACATAATATTCAGCATATTATTATTGTAGGTGCACTACCTGAAAGTTTGAAAAATGAATTATATCAGTATAATATTCCTGTAGAAGAAATTTCAGGAGTAACTGATGTTGAAGTTAGTATGCATGTTAATGATAAATTAAGGTCAATGGGATATCTAAATAATACTACAACAGCATATTATGGATTTTATGGTGAGTTACCTACAATCATACCAACAATCATAAAAAATAATGCCATGTTAATAGAAGATTCTTCAAATAATGGTAATTTAGCAAATTATCTTACTGATAATAATATTAGTAATGTTGTTTTTACTAGAAATACAGAATCAGATTATTTACAGATGGAGGAAACAGATTATATATCAAGTAGTGTAGTACAAGAATTTGAAGAGAATAATATGTCTATTAATTACATGACTAATAATCGTACTCTTGATGAGGCAACGGGATTATATGATATGAAAATGATTACTGCTGAGGATATGGAACATCCTACTAGTAAGATAAATGATAGTTTCACTGGTGATATTACTGAAAATGTTCCACCATTATTATCAATATTAAATTATTCTAATTGGCATGATTCAAATAATTTATCTGTTGAAGTAAATAATACGGATAGTAATTATACTGTTAAGTGGAGTACTATTCATCCATATTCCTGGATTAAGTATAATAATTCATCCTATTATGCAACTTCAAATACTGGGTATACATATAACTGGACATATAATCAGGATAGATGGGTTGTATTGTATCAATATAATAATAAAACATATTATAACGTGTCTTGGATTAAAAATGATGATAATTCTTGGACAGAACTACAAGCTTATGAGAATTATACATGGAGGTATAATGGTACTAAATGGGTTTGTTATGATAATAATTCAAATATGATATACTATATTGAGAAATCCTAAAATAAAAAAATGTATTATTCATAAATTTAATAATTATATATAATAGATAATTTATTTTATAAAAAAACTCTTAATTTATATAACACAAATCTAAGGAGAATATAATCATATGAAACAATTATTTGGTACATTTGGAGTAAGAAGAGTGGCTAACACAGTATTAACACCAGAATTTGCATCAAAAATAGCAGCAGCTTATGGTACAAAAGTTAAAGGAACAATTGCAATAGGTTCTGATCCAAGAACCTCTTCCGAAATGATTAAACATGCAGTTACTGCAGGTTTATTATCTACTGGTTGTAATGTTGTAGACCTTGGAACACTACCAACACCTGCAGTACAATATGCTGTAAGAAAATATTATGATGGTGGAATAATGGTAACTGCTTCACATAATCCGCCAAAGTATAATGGATTAAAATTATTAGACTCAGATGGTATTGGTACTCCTGATGATTTAGAAGAAGAAATTGAAGACATCTACTTTAATGATAAACAAGAACGTGTAACCTGGGATAAAATAGGAAAAGCTTACAAAAGAAACATTGTGGATGAATACATTGATGAAGTATTAAAAAGAGTAGATGTTGAAGCAATAAAGGACGCACATCTAAAAGTAGTTCTAGATTGCGGTTCCGGTGCAGCTTGTAGAACAACTCCTTATATTATAAGAAAATTAGGATGTGAAATAACAACATTAAACTGTCAACCTGATGGTGCATTCCCGGGACGTAACCCTGAACCAACAGAAGATAATCTACAGGATTTAATAAAAGTGGTTAAAGCGACCGGTGCAGATATTGGAATAGCTCATGATGGTGACGCAGACAGAACAATATGTATTGATGAAAAAGGACAATTTGTATTTGGTGACAAATCATTTGCACTAGTTGAAAAATCCATGTTAGAAAAAAACAACGGTGGAAAAATCGTTACAACTGTAGCTACAAGTAATGCAATAGCTGACATAGCATTACAAAATAATGGAGAAATTATCTTAACAAGAGTAGGAGATTTAGTAGTAGCACGTAAACTCCAAGAAGTAGATGGATTATTCGGTGGAGAAGAAAATGGTGGTTTAATTTTCCCAGATTTCGTATATGGAAGAGATTCAGGATTAGCTACAGCAATGCTATTAGAAATACTGGCTAAAACAAAAAAACCATTATCAGAGTTAATTAGTGAATTACCAACATATTTCTCAGAAAAAAGAAAAGTACAATGTCCAGATGATAAAAAATCTATTGTAGCTGAAGGTATTCTAAAAGATACAACTGACTATGAAGTAGACACAACGGATGGAGTTAAAGTAATTACAGATGAAGGATGGGTAATTATCAGACCATCAGGTACTGAACCAATATACAGATGTTTCTCTGAAGCTAAAACACCTGAAAAAGCAGCTGAATTAGCAGACTGGGGAATGTCCCTAATTGAAAAATACTTAGATTAATACTATTTTTCCTAAGATATATTCTCCCCCATATCCTTTTATATTTTTTAACCCCATGGACAAATTTTAACACAAACTCCACATAATCTAGGACGATTTTTATGTTCTAATTCATCCATATGATTATTACATTTATAAGCATCATATCTAAGTTCACGAGGCTCATTTTTAATAAATTTTCTGTTTTTAAATGCACTCACAGGACAATTTTCAACACATAAACTACAATTACCACATCTTGACTTTAACATATTTTTACAATATGGTACTGGTAGATTGGTTAAGATACTAGCCCAGCGTAATCGTGGACCATATTCTGGTGTTATTAACAGACAACTCTTACCTATCCAGCCTAATCCTGCCAAGTTTGCAATTAACTTATGAGATAATTCACCCGCTAATTTATCTTTAGAACTAATATCTGATGCAGGTATACTTTTTGCATCATAGCCTTCTTTAATAATTAACGACACTATTTCTTGTGCAATATCATCCAGTTTATTATTTACTTCAAGATACTCCTTTAAATATGCTTCTTCAGCTCCGGGTATGTTAATAGTATTTGTAATATCATCATTAATACGCATACCTATACTTATAGCATAAGGGTAGTGTGCAATATCTATAGGATAAGTATTTTCTATGAATTCTTCAGCATATTCTAAATTACTATAACCATGTAATGATACGTTATTCTCACATATCTTATTAATTTTATCAATCAAATTTATTTTTAATTGTGTTGTTTTATTCATTATTTTTCAACTCAGTTTATTGTTTTAAAATTCTCGGTAGTTCTTTTTTCGTTCAATTATCATTATTATTTTCGATTATGGGCTTTGTAGTATGAATATAATATATTATCCTATGTGTTCCTGATTTCATACGTTTACATCTGGGACATTTAGAACTTTTTATATTAATATTTGCTGATGTGTAATGGTTTTGTCTTAGTTTTTCTAAATCTTCTTTTAGTTTATTGTACTCTTGTAAGTTTTTCTTTTTTGTTTTTTTCAAGTCTTTTAAGGAGTGTTTAGTGTATTGTAGTATGTAATTCATAGTACACCTTGTTTTTCTATTTCATCTATTTTTTATCTAAATTATCAGTATCTATATTGTATGTATCAGTATTATCTCCTTTTTCGAATTGGTCTATCATTTTATTACAATATTCAGCTTCTTCGTCAGTGAGGTATTCTTTTTCTGTGTATTGTTGGATTAATGCATTATATATTATGTCATTGTATGATTTATTTTTAGGACAAATTTTAGTTAATAATTTATGTGTTTTTTCACTTACTTTTATTGATTTACTTAAAACCATTAGTTAAAACCTCCTTATAATTATAATATATTATTTTAGAAGAATATAATATCCTTCTACTTATGTACCAGCATAAATATTAGTATTTTCATCAAGTTTTAATTATTTTCATATGATTCAATATCTGATTTATATGGTTTCAGTTCATTGACTTCTTCAGATATATAATATAATAAATAAGTAAGAATAAGTATAATAAAAATAAAAAATAATCAATTAAAATAAGAATTGATAATTTATACAAATCGTATATGTTGTATATCATTGAAGTATATTTAATCTGATTTAATATAGTTTAACATATTTTATAAAAAAAGGAAAGACCATATAATATACAGTTGTTTCTATACTATCATATACCAGTATGATTTTCAAAAAAAAAGAAAAGTTATATGAAATAAATAATTAAAAATGTTAACGTCAAGGGAATAATATTTAGTCCTATTATTATTAATTTTATTTTTCGATAATTTTTATATTTATCTATGTTTTTATCTTTTTCAATGTTATAACAGGTAAACTTTGAAAGTTGTTTAATTAATAGTTTTGGATTAAAACATAATGTAATTATTATAAAATTATATATTAATAGATATAAACTTACTATATTTCTAATAAATATATCACTATAATCTATTAATAAATTATAACTTCCTTGTATTTGAAGAAAAGTAGCAAATATCAACATAGTCGTTAATTGAATATAATATGTATTTTCATCAAGTTTATTGTTTATAGGGTTTTGTATTTTTTTATTTAAATCATTTGATTTTATAAAAAATCCTATTATTGTATAAATTAAAAGAATTATCATTTGTCGTAAAAAAACGGGATTAAAAATATATAATAAAATTAACAATAAGATTAACAATAATATCATTAAAAGACCAATAAATTCAGATTTCAGACTCCTATTTTCTAAATAAATTTTAAATCCAAGTTTCTCATATATGAAATTACTTTTTTCAACATGATTAATACATGGAAACATAAAAAGAAAAATAAAAAGGGATATTAAATGAAAGAACATATTAACAACTCTATAAATTTTCTTCTGGGAAATATAAATATGTTTCTTGAACAGTCATTTTTCTTGCTCCAGTTTCATAATCAATATATACTGCATTGTCTCTATCATAACCAAATTTAGTATATGGTATTTCAACAATATCTACTTTATTAGGGCTTGATGTATTATATATTTCCATATAATCGTAATCATCTAAATAGTTTTTGTGTGTAAAATATTTATTCCAATCAGAAGAATTCCATTGACTGTCTCTAAAATAAATTGCTACCTGATGTGTTTCAATAATAAGAAAGAAAATTTCGATTATAGACCCTGATGTTGATGAAACATAATGAATTATACCTGTTAAAGGTATTAAACCCCAAGAGTATCTAGCTATTTCTACATAAGCATTTATTTGTGATGTTAGTTTTAACCAGTTTTTATTGTATTTGTCTGATACTATGTATATTTTGTCAACATCATCTTTCATAAAGCGAATGTCACTTTCGTCACGGTGTATTACTCCACCATTTGCACTGGTATTTGTCTTAATAAACTCATCATAATCACTTGAATTTATGGTAATTGTATTACTAAGTATAGGTAACATTATATTATGAATTATTGAGTCTACCTCTCCTATTTCATTGATTATTATTGTATAGTTTGTATTATTTTCCGTATTTAATGTAAGTGTATTATTTCTAACTTTCACGTGCATGTTTTTATTTTCGGATAGATCTTTGATGAAGTCATATGTAGCTGAACTTGCATTAAGACCTGTGAATTCTAAACAATATTTTTCTAAATATGATGCTGTAAAACCACTCCATATATTATAAGAATAAATTTTTGTTTATATGCTATATGAATTATGTATTTTATTAAAAATATAACTTTTAGGGGGGGGGGTTCTATTTCCAAAAAAAAAAGAAGAAAATAACTTATGATTATTATACTAATTAAAATAATCCCCATGAATTCAAAAACATAAGTAATAATGCTACAAAGTCAGGAATAAATGGTAAAAAGTAAGCACATAACATGTAATCACTATATCCTGGTTGATATCTTATATCATAAGACCAATGTTCATTAATTTTATCCATAAATGTGAATAACAACAAAATAACCACAAGAGAACCAACAATTATAATCCGAGGTAAAACAGAAAATCCATAAGCATTATATACACCGTAGTAAAATGGAAATACTGAACCAAAGATAAAGGAAGGTATACTTCTGTTAACTAATTCTGTATAGCTTAGGGGTATACTTTCATTCAACAGACAGTCTTTTGCATATTCATCACATGGAATATCACACCTTGAATCTTCACCAAAAACATGAGGTCTCAATAAAATAACACAACCCCAATACAAAGCAACAAAAGATATAGGCCAGACAGCGAAGAAAAATACACGTATTAATATAGTATCCCATAAAGAATGTTTATAAATGAGAAGTGCTGGAATACTAAAACTAAAAAATAATATTCCGGCAATTATATTTCTTACACCTTGAGCTTTTCCTGTTAATGTATCATTTTTAACACCATTATAAATAACATTCTTTTGTAAACCAAAAAAATTAAAGATTTTAGTTTCAAAGATCCAATATGTAAAATACACTATTAAAACTAAAATAACATAATACCAATACCAATGCATTCTAATCACAACCTAAAAAAAAACGGGGTTATACAAAGTATAACCTGAATTATAACCATCAGTAGAATCTGTAGCAACATACGTTGCATCAATATGAAGCGTATTTAAACCAGCAGCTATTCGTTTATAAAAATTATAAGCATATTCCTGTGCAGTTATAGCCTCTTTTAACATTTTATCAACAAAATGTTTAACCAATTGATTACTCATTTTTTATTCAACATTTAATTTCATCTCTTTCTAAAAATACTTCATAAAAAAAATAATAGTTATAATAATATTTTTCTAAAAATTAGTATATAAAATCAATGATTAAATATAATTAGATGATGTCAACTATTGTGACAATGATTTTTTTCTATAGTAGAGACAGACAAAAATAGAATTTTCAAATTAAATCATACAATATAAAAAAAATATTATTTTTATATGTACAATTAAGTCACCAAATCTATTCTAAACTATGTCCTAATTCAGTCATGAAATAATTGGTTATAACATAACAAATATATGATTCCATAAAACACATGCTACTGATAAAAGTACATACAGTATAATGTATTTACAAAAAGTATTTGCAATAGATAAGATCCAGGATGTATTTACAGTATCATACCAACTACTATAACAGGTAGTATATAAAATAATTGTTGAATATTAGTGAGTGTTCTTTTAGTAATGTACTATAATTAACACTAAAAAAATACAATAAAACTTTTTCACGAGATTTTTCCAAAAAATCGTATAACTTGTTTTAAACATCCTTCTTGAAGTATTAGAAAATATTTATTATATCATTTATTGTCATATATTGTAAATTTCCAATGCTTTTAACTATAGTAATACTTAGTGAGTCTATCAAAATTAGTTTTTATTTTATTAATATTCATAATTGAATTATATTGAAGGATATCTTTTATTAGTTTTACACTTCCCCTATTTGAAAATAGAAAACCCAATATAAAAAATACAGCCTTAATATCATTCTTCTTTTTTTTACAATAATTTTAAATGTGACAATAAATATTACAAAGTTTTATAGGTACTAAAAAAATATAAAAAAATCAGAAAAATTAAAAACTAAAAAATGCTACATGCTACATTTTATATTTTTAAAAAAGATATATCCCTTTTCACTGATTCTTATGGTATATTTCATGCTCTTTTTCTAGTAGCTCAATTTTAGTATTTTTGTATAATATAGATACACTAATGTTATATTTATCTGCAATACGTTGACTTTGTTCTTTTGTTATAGTAGGCAGACCAAATTAGAGTTTAACATATTATCGTTTCTCCTATTTATTAATTTAATTATCGTTTTACCTATTTATAGTATGTAGTTTTTTGATAGGGATTAAATAATTAAAAAAAGAGAGGGGAAAGTGATTTTACAGGGGGAATTGTTGACTAAAAAAATTTTCTATTTTTTGTCATACAGCGATTATCTGAGTGTATATGATGTTGGATAATATTTTCAAGAGATTAATTTTGGATTAGCTCGTATTTTTTAGTTGTCTATAGAACTATGAGTTATGTTTGTATATAATCATATAATTTGACCGATTAATATTTTTTAAATTATTTAAATAGGTTTTGTATAAGTATTTATAAACCATATTTTTCTTAATAATACTCTTTTATTTTCATGATTACAGGAAGTTATCAACACTTATTTTCTAAATATTATTTATTAATTTATTAGTGAATTAAGGAGTTTTATGAGCATATATTAATTTATGATAAATCAATAAAATTAATCCTTAATATAATTTTTTTTTATCCACTAATTTCTGCTGTTGAAAATAATTTATTTGATATATTGCCTTGTTAAATATTCTTCTAAGTCTTTACTAGAAGTAATATTCATCTTAATTGTTGATTTGTTTTTTGGTTAACATCATATAATTTATTGCTTGTTATAAGCTGTGTGTAACTATTTCTTATTCATATACATGAATTAAAATAATATTTGGGGTTACTATTTCCATTTTTTTTTAATTTAGGATATTTAAATAATTAAGTACTTTCTTATAAAGATGCTTTTATCAGTTTTATATTTCATGTATATGATTAATTTCTTCACCGATTGAATTTAATACACTTTTTTAATATCTAGTTTTTATTATTCCTTTGATATTTTTATAACTTTCACAACTTATTACTTTTTATTAATAAATTATTACACTCATATTATTAAATAACTAATTACTAATATAAATATTTTTCTTTTTTAGAATTTTTTATATATCATGTTAAATAAATTAAAATATAATATAAAAGATATTTTTAAAAGATTACATTCTTTAATATTAAAATAACTAATACATTTAAACATCCTCTATAAAAAGGACTTTACTAATTAATAGGAGATAAAAATAATGACTAATATTCAAACTGAAATTGCTAGTCGTGTAAAAGACATGCGAGAAGTATGTGAGATAAGTATACAAGACATGGCAAAACAATTAGACGTAGATGTAGATACATATGAAAAATATGAATCAGGAGAAATAGATATTCCTGCAAGTATATTGTATGAAGCAGCAGATATTTTTAACGTAGATACAAGTTTACTATTAACTGGTGAAGATACAATAATGAGCGTATTCACAGTAACACGTAAAGATAAAGGAGTAAAAGTAGATCGTAGAGAAGCATACGATTATGAAAATTTAGCATCAAACTTCTCCCATAAAGCAATAGAACCATTTATAGTAACAGTTCAACCACGAGATGATGGATATATACCTGAACCAAACTACCATAAAGGATACGAATTTGTTTATGTACTAGAAGGAAATCTAAGAGTATATATTAAAGATAATATAATTGATTTAAATCCAGGTGACTCAATGTACTTTGACTCACTACATAAACATTCAATGGTAGCTATAGGTGATAAACCAGTTAAATTTTTAGATGTATTAAACAACAAGGATGAGTAGATTAAATGACATCATTATTAAAAAGATATGTACCAAGAACAGAATTTGAATCATACGAGGATTTCTATGAAAACTTAAAAATAACAGTACCTGAAGACTTCAACTTCGCATATGATATTGTTGATGTGTATGCAGAAGAACAGCCAGATAAAGTAGCATTATCCTGGTGTAATGATGATGAAGATAAAATATTCACATTCAAAGATCTTAAATTTTTCAGTGATAAAGCTGCAAACTTTTTCCAATCACTGGGCGTAAAAAAGGGTGATAGGGTATTATTAACATTAAAAAGTAGATATGACTTCTGGTATTGTATGCTAGCATTACATAAACTAAAAGCAATAGCAGTTCCTGCAACACACATGTTAAAACCAGAAGACATAGAATACCGTATAAAAGCTGCAGGTATAAAGACAGTTGTAACCATTCGTGAAGATGGCGTACCTGAAAGCTATGCTGAAGTAGAAAAAACATTAGGAATTTCTTTAAACAAGGTATTTGCTGGAGATGTAGACTTAAAAGGATGGTATAATCTAAGAGAAGAAGTAGAAAAAGCATCATCTAAATTTGAAAGACCAGTACATGAAGATGATTCAGTAGAAGATACATCAGTAATATTTTTCTCTTCAGGATCAACTGGACAACCAAAAATGATTAAACATAGCTTTGGATATCCTTTAGCACATATTGTAACATCAAAATACTGGCATCAAGTAGTAGATAATGGATTACATTATACTATTGCAGATACAGGATGGGGAAAAGCATTATGGGGTGAAATTTATGGTCCATGGATAGCAGGTTCTGGAATTTACATCTATGATTATGATAGATTCCATCCATACCAGGTATTATCTAAGGCATTAGATCATAAAATCACAACACTATGTTGTCCACCAACAATGTACAGATTCTTCATCAAAGAAGACATAGATAACCTTGACTTCTCATCATTAAAAGTAGCTACTACAGCAGGAGAACCATTAAACGATGAAGTATTCTATAAATTTAAGGATTTAACTGGTTTAGAAATACGTGAAGCATTTGGTCAAACAGAATCTGTAGCAGCAATTGCTAATTTCCCATGGTTAGATATAAAACTAGGGTCAATGGGAAAACCAGCACCACTATTCAATATTAAATTATTAAATGATGAAGGAAAAGAATGTGATGTTGGAGAAACAGGTGAAATAGTATTTGATATTTCAGAGGGATATCCACTAGGATTATTCAAAGGATACTATAATAATCAAGAAAAAACTGATGAAACAATCTATGAAGGATATTATCATACTGGTGATTCTGCATGGAAGGATGAAGATGGATATTATTGGTATAAAGGAAGAATTGATGATGTCATAAAAAGTTCTGGATATAAAATAGGTCCATATGAAGTTGAAAGTGCATTATTATCACATGATGCTGTACTTGACTGTGCAGTTACAGGTATACCTCATCCAATAAGAGGTCAAATAGTTAAGGCTACTATTGTATTAGCTGATAATTATGAACCATCTGATGAATTAACAAAAGATATTCAAAATCATGTAAAACATGTGACAGCTCCTTATAAATATCCAAGAGCTATTGAATATGTGGATGAACTTCCTAAAACTATCAGTGGTAAAATAATGCGTAAAAAAATAAGATCTGAGGATGAATTAAAATATAAAGAATAATATTTTTCATATTATCTTTTATTTTTTTGAATATTTTTTAATGTTTCAATAAATTTCGGATTTCTTAGTTTGTAATAAATCCAAACACCTTTTTTTGTAGATTTAATTAATTTTGCTTTTTTTAGTATTTTTAAGTGGTGTGATATTGTTGGCTGGGATTTATCTAGTTCCGTTTGTATTCTCTGAGTACACAATTCGTGTCCTTCAAGAAGATAGAGTATACTTAGTCTAGTAGGATCAGCAATAGCTTTAAAAAGGTCTACTTGTTCTTCTAATGTGTCATCATCTGGTAGATGAAATTTCTCATCAGAGGGACCACATATTTTATTTGAATTGTTTCTATCTTCAGTCATAAGATTATATTTATTTTTTTTAATATATTATACTCTCTTTTTACTTATAATTTTGTTAAATATTTAAATATGTCTATATTAATTATTTTTTTAATAAATCACTAAAAACACAATCACCATAATACTTACAATATCCTACAATAATATTAATAATATTACTAAAGTATTTCATTTAAAATAAGTTACATTAAATAATATTTAAGAGAAGTTAATAAACAACAAATTTACTAAAAAGAATATAGACCATCCAATATTTATTTTCAAAAAAAGATTATTTATAAGGAGGTGAATTAATTATGTCTACTAATAAGTTCATCAAACACATCATCAATAGGAATTCCTTTATAAGCAAGAATTACTAAAGTGAAAAATATTAAATCAGCTGACTCATGAACAAGATCCTCATTATTCTTAGCAGCTAAAATAACTTCAGTAGCCTCCTCACCTAGCTTTTCAAGAATCTTATCCTCTGCTTTTTTATCAGAATCTTTCATTAACTTAGATGTATATGAATCTATAGGATTTTCTTTTCTATCAATTAATGTATTATATACTTCTCTAATAATTTCATCTTTCATAATTTCACTTCTTAATAGTTGTATTTTTATCTCTTAAACTACCAGTAATAGCAATCAAAGGATGCTGAGCATCAGAAATAATTTCAATATCCTCTAATGAGTAAATACCTGCTTTTTCAGCAGTTTTTTCAATACCTAATTTTATCTGTTTATTCATTTTAATGACATATGCCATAATTTCTGAACAACCCATCTGATTAGAAGCAACTAACCTATGATGACCATCAACCACGAGGTATTTATGTTCACCTGTCTGAACAACGATGATAGGTTCAGCTAAACCTCTTTCAATTTCATAGGTTCTGCCCTGTAATTCATCAGCATAAACCTTATCCTGTGTAGGTTTCAACTCACTAATTTTAACTTTTTCTTTAGTAAGATACGTCTTAATACCATACAATTGTTCAAGAGTGCCCCTGTACTGGTTAACCTTTTCAGGTGTTGATCTTTCAATATGAGAACGAAGAATATCTGTATTAGTAATAATACCTAGAACCTTTTTATTCTCATTAGTTACAGGTAATCTTGATATTCCCATACGAAACATTACACGTGATGCATCACTAATAGATAAATCCTCATTAGCAATAACGATATCTCTAGACATCATATCTCTAACAGTTGGCTTAGCATCACGAATAAGAAGATCTGAAGCAGTGATTATTCCTACAATTTGATCATTTTCTTCAACTGGAAATCCATCGTGTCCAGTTTCTTTGATGATATTTTTTATCTCTGATATAGGCATGTCTGGATTTACTGTTATAACATTACGTGTCATGTAATCTTTTACTTTCTTGTAATCACTCATCATTATCCCTCCTTATTATTTTTTTTATAAATTAAAGATTAATAAAATCATAATTGATTTAATTTATCTCTAATCATCTTATTGGTTTCCCCTGCGTTAGCTTTACCCCTTGTTAATCTCATTACTTGCCCAACAAGGAAGTTAACAGCATTTTCTTTACCATTCTTGTAGTCTTCTACAGCATTAGGATTTTCATTTATAGCTTGATCAATAGCTTGTGCTATTGCATCATCTTCTACAACACCTATTATATCCATTTCTTTACCAATTTCGGTAGGTGTTTTATCATTATTAGGCATTTGTTCAATGAGTTTATGTGCAGCTTCAGGAGTTACCTGTTTGGATTCAATTAAGTTGATTAATTCAACAATATCTGAAGGTGTTATTTTACTTTCAGCATATCTTATTTTATTATAGTGTAATACACGTTTTAACTCATCTCTCATTAATCTAGCAGCAGTATTAGGATCTACTTCTTTACATACTTCTTCAAATGCATCTGCTAACTCTAATTCTGATGTTAATACCTTTGCATCTGCTTCGTCTATTCCGTATTCTTCTACAAATCTTGCTGTTTTGAGATGTGCTGGTTCAGGCATGTTTTCTCTTATTTCTTCTACATGTGCTGGGTCTATTTTGAGTGGTGGAAGATCTGGATCTGGTATGTATCTGTAATCATCTGCATCCTCTTTTAATCTCATAGGAACGGTAATCATCTGAGATTCTAGATATGCACGAGTTTCCTGTTGAACTTCTCCTCCTCTACGGAGTATGTTTTTCTGTCGTATTAATTCGAATTTAAGAACTTTGTATGCTCCTTTAATAGAGTTAACGTTTTTAACTTCTGCTCTTTTTCCACCTTCAATAGAAATGTTAACGTCAGCTCTCATAGTACCTTCACCACGTGCACTACCACTGTATTCTAGTACACGTATTAATTCATTTAGGAAGCTTCTTGCTTCTTCTGGTGATTTCATATCAGGCTCTGTAACAATTTCTATAAGCGGTATACCTGACCTATTAAAGTCCACAGTACCTCTATCAGGTTTGTACTGTCCTGGATCTTCTTCAACGTGTATTTCATGGATTCTTACACCATTAAGTTCTCCTTTAATTCCAACAGGTACAGATGTTCTTTGGTATCCACTTGATAAATCAGGGTAATCATAGTGTTTTCTCATAAAGTATATAATTTCATCTGAAATTTCACAGCCTAACATTAATGCCACTTTAATAGCATTATCTAATGCTGCTTGGTTAGGTGGATATGGTTTTGCACCTGGCTGGTTTAAACATACTGGACATATGTTTGTATTGTTTGCTGCGGACTGGTAATTTGTAGGACAACTACAAAATAGTTTTGAATTAGTGTTTAATTGTACGTGGATTTCAAGACCACACATCATATCTGTAATAATGATTCCTCCAGTTATAAATAATCTTTTTAATATAATTAAAAATTTTCCTATTATTTCTTTAAATAATTAAGTATATGTTTATCTTTGAAGTTCTATTAATTTAAATTTTTAGTTTTCATAAATTATTTTTTCATTTCAACAGTAGTATAAAAAATATCTTTTCTTTTATCATGAAAAAAAATAGTAAATATGTCTAACTGTTATGAATCCGGGAAAATTGGGATGATTTATTAATAGGTATTACCTTTTATTAAAATAATAGTCTTCCATTAGAACTTAAAAAAAGTAGGGGGATGGAATTAATGAAAATTAATATACATTCCTATGGTGCAATTGAGTATAAAACCCAAGAAGAATAGAAATGTTATCCCATTCCATGTCTTAAAATCAATAGGAAACAACCTATCCCATACATCAGGAAAAAGCATAATCACTGATATAAAAATACCCCATAATAATAAAGGAGAGATAAATCCTCCAGCATAACTTCTCATAGAACCTACAATAACTGATAAAACTCCTGTTAACACGGCAAGAAGGATATATTTATCTGTGGAATAACGATTTGAATCAAATTCAAATAAAATACTTAAATATGATTTAGGTTTAGGTAATCCTCTAACACTAAACACATCCTTCCTAATATACGTTATGAAAATAAGAAAGATTGCGTAAGCATTACCAAATATAACAGCGTAAAACATTGTATCGTTTAAACCTAATAAAATCGCTGTAATATTTATCACGAACATGGTTAAAAAATATACCATGTAAATAAATAAATATCCTATTCTTGTCATATTATAATTAATTTCCTGTGGGTCGTGTGGTATATCCATATCTATATCATATACTGTTATTCCACACATTTCACCTAGAATACTAAAGAATTTAGGATATTTTTGACTAATATAAGCTAATGTTACTAAAGGAATCACGAGAATAGCAACGGATAACAACCCCATCATATCACCATACTTATTTTCTTAGCTTCTGGGTCTCCAGGTACGTTCATATATCTTAAAAAATCTTTTAGTTTACTACTTGCCACTTTATATACTATGGTATCATTATTTACATTTATATATGAATAATTTACGTTTATAATCATGATTATCATTTTATTGCTTCTCTTGTAGTATTATATATAAAAATATTTCTCTTTTTTACTAACAATGATTTATATTAAATCACTCTTTTTTTGATTAGAGTTTTACTAATTATAATATTAAAATTACAGTTATTGTCTTTTAATGATTTTCTATTTATTAAATAGTTAATGATATAATTTTAAATGTAACTAAATAAAATGGAATATTCCATAATAATAAGAAAAACCATCCCTTCCATGTTTTTAAATTAACAGGTGAAACTCTTTGAAGTTTATCTGGAAATAAGAATAATGTAGTAATAATAATAGACCATATAAATAGGGCTATATTACCTCCTAAACTCATCAAAAATGGAATACCGCTAGTTAATGTGATGAGAAGGATATAACGGTCAATAGAATAATATTCTGGTTTATATTTGAATATTTTTCCACCTTTAAACACGTGTTTTTCACCATAAATACTTCCAGGTAAGCCCATTACATCAAACACGTCGCGTCTAAGATATATTATTGTAATAATATATAAACTATATCCTAATATTAGTATAAATATGAGCGTATCCTTGTCTCTTACGCACAGGTAGTATCCTCCCCATATAATAAGTAATATCAAACAAATTACTGAGTAAACAAATAAATATCCCACCGTTGTCATTTGATCATTAACATACATATCCTTATAAGTTTCACTAATGTCCTCATAATATACTTTTACACCTATCTTTTTACCCAATCTACTAAAAAATATTGGATATTCCTGGCTGACTATACCTAAAAATAATACTGGTATAATCATAATAAGAAATGTCAATAAATTCATCAAAATTATCTCCGATTTTTTGTTAGACTTTATTCTCCAGGTACTTTCATATATCTTAGATAACTTTTGAGTTGATCACTAGCAACTTTATTTATTTTCTTATCTATCATAACATTTGCCACATCGTTAGGTAATACTTTTTCAAGACCGATAGTAATAGCTATTTTTGAACCCAGTACAACTGATGCTCTTCTAGCTAAGTTTATTTCTTTAATTTCCGTACCACCTGGAATTAACCCTAATACTATTGATGGAGTCGCATCAGCCCAAACATATGGATTAAATAAATTTGAAAAATCACCACCTACACTATTAAAACAGGAGAACATACCTAATAAAATAAAAGTTGCACCTATTGGAGCTCCACCACCTGTAGCTATCAAGCATACTCCTGCTGTTATTAGTGTTTGTCCTGCTATGTCTTCAATATCTGATGTTATTTCATTACCTAAGTCTGATTTTGTAAAGTTCATAAATTTTCCTAGTAAGTCTGTTAGTGTGTTACTTCTATCTCTGTGGTAACAGTATCCTTGTCCTGGATTAGATATTGCTCCTTTTATCAGTTCATTTTCTGTTGTGTTTGTCATTACTTTTGTTATTCCTGTTTTTAAATCTATTACAATGTAGTATGAAGCGTTTGATGTTGGTGTTATTGTAAGTAATCCTGTGCTGTTATCTATTGTAAATATTACTGTGTTATTTTTTATTCCTAAATCTTTGTAGAATTGGTATAATGGTTCTGTGACATTTTGTCCTGATAGTCGTATGGATTGTCGTTCCCATTCTGATAACATGGATGTTGTCATAAATCGGAATTGTATTGATTCATTAATTGTTGGATGATTAGTTATTACTATTGCAAGTGTTGGGTCATATATGTTAGAATATGTTGTTCCATAAGAGTCTACGCCTATAAGTGTTTGTGTGTCTTTTCCTCGGGTGAATGTTACATTGTTGTATCCTCCATAGTATTTACACATTTCATCATTCATGTATACGGCGGTTAGTGCTGTGAGGTATGATCCATAACAGGTGTAGTTTAAGTAGTTTTTTCCGTATTTTGTACTTCTGTTTAACCAGTTTGTTATATCTGATTTAGTTATTATTCTATTTGTTAATACATATGACTGTACTGTTTGAAATGGAATTGTGTAATTTGATGTATGGATGTGGTTTAGATAGTCTTTTTTATCTATAGTGTAGTTTAGGAAATTACTTGTGAATGATGTGTTATAGGGTGTTGTGTTAATTAATGAAAATTTTATATTTTCAAGAATTACACAGGTTAATCCGTCTAATTTTCCATTGCTCATGATATTAAAATATACTGACATATATGTTTTATTTTTATTAAACATCTCGTAACTGATATTACTCATTAACTGACTTGTTGCTATTATTGAGACTTGATTCAGGTTTGCATATACATAACCACAATATTTTATGTTTAGTGTTTTTTGGTTGTGGCTGGTGTATAATAAAATTCCTGGTTCACTCATTGCAGTATTATTAGTGTATTTAAGGCTTTTTGTTCTGTTATTATATAATATTCCTCCATTTTTTGAAAATGAATATGCAGCATCTTTTAGAACTACATAATTGGTATCATTAATAAATACGTATCCATTTTGGTAGGGTATGGATATTGTGTATGTGTAATTTGTTATTGGTCTTGTTCCTTTTGTTGGCGTGTATTCAATGGATGATGCCATTTCTCTTGTTATTTTGTGTTTACCTGTTATTATTAATTGTGTGTCGTTTGTTGTATCTATTTCTGAGATATATTTCCTGTGTACTGCATTGTTTTTTCCTTTGTAGCTATAGTATTCTATTATTGTAGGCTGGTTACTTTGTATCATTATCTGTTGATGGTTGTTTGAGTATAGTTTTGTAGTATTATAAACAGTTAATACTGGTCTTTGACCAGTGTATCTAGGTGTTTTATATGTGTAAACAGTGGAAGTATATCCTTCTAAATTATCTACTGTATAATAGTTTAAAGTATTATCTCTGGTAATATAGAAAGGTTTAGTATACTTAATTCTATTGTTATTTTTTTTAGGGTTTGATCCATCTGTAGTGTAGTATATTGTCACATTATTCCAATTTGACTTAAATGTTATATTTTGTCTATTATTGACTAAATCTGTGGTAGGAACAACTACAGAAACAGGAGGTGTTATTATTTGTGCGGATTGATATTTTATAGGTGTGGATGTTATTCCTGTTTTAGTAATAACTATTGCTTTAATTTGAGTTTTCACATATATCTTTAATACTTGTCCATTGGTATACACACGGCTATTTTTAGTTGGTGTTGATCCATTACGAGTATAATAGATGGTACCTTCTACATTACTGGACATTGTAATATTAAGCGTATTGTTTCTTATTTCACTAACTTCATGAACTACAACGGTAGGTGCATTATTAGAATTACGTGTAATATTTGAATTACTATTTGTCTTGTTATTATTTGTCTTATTTATTTTAATGTTTTTTGAAGTATTATTATCTTTTTCATAATTTGAAAATGAATTATCTTTGAAATTTTCATCATGAAAATATTTACTATCTTTATTTGAGATTTCTCTAATAGGCATATTACTATTTAAATCCTCATTATCTTCCAAATTAATTTTTTCATAACTTGAAATATCAGAATTACTTTTATCCATATTACTAGAATTTTCTAAATTATCTGCTGATACAGCAGAAATTGTGCATAAAAGTAGTAATAGTATTATGGTTATTTGAAATATTTTTTTCATTATATTATATAACTCCATAATTGAATTAATAAACTAAATTTAACTAAAAATTAAATTCAATTAAATATTTGTTTGTAATGATATAAAAATTTTTGTGTACCTGTTATTTAGGATAATTATTGGTTTTCTACATCGTATTATTATTATAAAAATTAAATACTATTAAAAAAAGAAGTTGGGGGTTATAAGTTTTATATTTAACAGTTTCACATCTTTTAATTATATTTTTTTAATGTCTAGATTTTCATGGCACATGTCAATGTATCTCTGAATAAATGGGTCTAGTTCTGGTCTTAAATTATTTTCCTTTTCTAATAAACTTAAATCAGAAAAGCTACCTTTAAGGTTTTTATCAGCCCATTTAACTTCTTCTTCTACTCTTCTACCATACCTGTTACCATACATTTTGAATAGGGGGAATTTTGTTAAACCATTACTTCCTGCTTTTAGTAGTACTCCAATGTTGGCTAAGTTATCTGTCCAGGTACCTGTTATTATTTCTATATTAGGGAATCTTATTCTTACGGCAGCAACAATACTGGCATAGTATAGTGAAGCTGGTTGTGGGGTTAAATGATATTCTGTTGCAGGATGTGGATTTAGTGAATAGAATATTATTCTATCAATATCTAATTCTTCTATTAAATCAAATAAATCATTTAAATGTTCTATTTCTTCACCAAGACCTATTATTATTGTTATAGCTTTCTTGTAGCCAAGTTCTCCTGCTTGATTTAACATTTTTTTAATGTCGTCAATAGATTTGCTAGGACATACGTAGTTATGGAATTCAGGATTAGCGGTTTCTATTGCACCAGTTACTCCTACAATTTCATCATCATACTGATCTAATTCATCTGTTATACCAATGTTTAACCATACTGGATTAGCTGTAATATCATAAATTGTCTCACAAATTTCCTTTAATTCACTTGTTGAATATACTCCATATCCTCCTGATAGAAATTCTATATTCCAACCCATACGTTTAGTAAGTTCTGCTTCTGCATATATTCCTTTAACATGGCGTTTTGCTTTTTCTGGATTTTTTATTCTGTCTTTTTGTGAAGACATATAACAGAATTTACAATCTCCTTTTTCGCACCACCATGATAAGAATATAGCTCTTTCAAGACTAATATCTTTTCCATGAATTCTTTCAGTTATTTTGTTGGCTTCTATAAGTAAATCAAATATTTCTTTATTCTTAACTTTTTCAATTATGTCCATGTGAATAAATTCTCCTAATATAACATATCCTTATTTTATTATTTGTTGTTTATTAAGTATAATTAATATTCTATTTTTTTCATTATTTTCTTTGAAATTTTTGTATTTGAGTATACCACAAGGTTTATATACTAAGAGAACAAATATTATATTGTACTGTCAAAGCAGTTATACTAATTCTAGAGTTTTGACAGATAGGTTTATATATTAAGAGATATAAATAAACTATTGTAAGCTAAAGATAGATGCCGTCGTGGCTCAGTAGGTAGAGCGTTCGGCTGTTAACCGATTGGTCACAGGTTCAAGTCCTGTCGACGGCGCTATAATTGGGCCCATAGCTTAGCCAGGTAGAGCGCCCGGCTCATAACCGGGCGGCCATGGGTTCGAACCCCATTGGGCCCATTTAAACTTATAATTTAAGATTTTTTGCTCCGATAGTGTAGTCCGGCCAATCATTTCGGCCTTTCGAGCCGAAGACTCGGGTTCGAATCCCGGTCGGAGCATTTTCTAGAATCATATTATTTAACAATTTATCATTAACATTGAGTTCTAGATTGTATTAGCAAATACAACATTCCTATATATAAAGTATGCGGAAATATTTTATATGCGGGGGTGCCCGAGCTGGCCAAAGGGGACAGGCTTAGGACCTGTTGGCGTAGGCCTCCCAGGGTTCGAATCCCTGCTCCCGCACTTCAATAAGAATGTTCATAAGTTTTAAATGCCGGGGTAGGATAGTGGTTATTCTTCGGGACTGTGGATCCCGTGACTCGGGTTCGATTCTCGGCCCCGGCCCCATTTAAAAAAAATCTTATTTTTATATTAGCTAAATTTATATTTGCTCCGATAGTGTAGTCCGGCCAATCATTTCGGCCTTTCGAGCCGAAGACTCGGGTTCGAATCCCGGTCGGAGCATTTATCATAACTTTTTCTACTAAAAATTATTATTTAATCATAACTGTTTCTTATAGTTTTTTAGATTTTAACTAGTTAGTTATATGATTATTAGAACAAGTTTTTTTTATAAATTTAAAAGGGTAATAAAAAAAGAGTAATTAGTAGATTTTTTTATTTTCTACTTCTTTCATAAATCTATTTTTGATTTCAGATGCACTAATATCAATAATTGGTGCTTTTGTATTTCCAGGTTTAACTTTTATATGTACAAATACCGGACCTTCTTTACTTAATATGTCTTCCATATCTATGTTATCAGTACTTTCTCTAGCATCAATATAGTATACTTCTTTATATCCAATTGTCTTTGCAATATCTGAGAAGTTTATCTTAGAAGCATATGTTTCCTGGGAACCTGTTGAACCATAAGCCTCATTATCTATTAATGTAATAATTAGATTTCTTGGATTTTGTGCATATACTGTTATAAGTTCACCAAAATTCATTAATAGGGATCCATCACCATCAATAACTATTACTTTACGGTTATCATTTTTTTCTTCTAATGCTAGTGATAGACCTAAAGCTATTGGTGTTGCCATTCCCATTGATCCAGACATGTAGAAATTTTTTGTTCTATCAAATAATCCATATAATTCTCTTGATGGGAATCCAATATTTGAGATAACTAGTTCTTCATCTAAATCTTCCACAATCTTTTTTATAGCATCATATCTCTGCATTATTCCACACTCCTACTCCAGTAGCTGATTTCAAATAGTAATGCTATTGGTTCTCCTGATATTTCTGATAAGTCCCATGCTTTTTTCACTATTTCTCTTGTCTCATTAGGGTCTTTTACTTGTTCATATTTCAGGTCTAGACTGTCAAGTATTTTTGTTGTTGCTTTACTCATTGGGAATTGTCCGTATACTTTTTCTCCTAATGATCCTCTGTGGCTAATAATCATTAGTATGGGGAAGTTGTATAGTTTCATTAGTGATGCTATTACGTTTACACTGTTTCCTAGTCCTGAGTTTTGCATGAGAATTGCTGGTTTTAATCCTCCCATATATGCTCCTGCACAGATTCCAAATCCTTCTTCTTCTCTTGTGACTGGAACGTGTTTTATTTCTTCATCTTCTTCTATGAGTTTTAGTAATTTTTTTAAGTTAGCACAAGGTACGCTGACTATGAAGTTTATGCCAGCATCTTTTATTCCCTTGTAGATTACATCTGTTGTATCCAAAAATAATCACGCCTTATATTATTTGTATTTGTTGAGTTAGTATTTTTTTCCTTATTTATTAGTTTAGTTTTTTGTAATATAAGGTTGGTGTGTTTTTTATAAAAAAGAGTTTTAGGGTGGTGGTGATGGGTTTGATTTTTTAGTTTATTCTTCGAAGTATGATTCGATGTCTAGGTCTTTTGTTTCTGCGATTTCTATTAGTTGTTTGTATAGTACTGGGTCTACTGGGGTTCCGTTTTCATGGTTTTTGTTTATGTTTTCTATTTCACGGTCTCCTGGTATTACTCCGTTTTCTTCTCTTATTTCACTTACGAATCTGTCTACGTAGAATTTGAATTGCATGGATCCTGCAAAGTGTTCTGGGTCTATTGCTATTAGTAGGTCTCCTTTTGTACACATTTCATCAGGTGTTGCGGTTCCTTTTACTTTTTCTCCATATTCTGCTCCTACTAGTGGTCCTGCTAGTAATTCAAACATGAATGCTAGTGCATATCCTTTGAATCCTCCGAATGGTAGGATTGATCCTTCTAGTCCTGCTGCAGGGTCTGTTGTTGGGTTTCCATCCTTGTCAAGTGCGAGGCCTTCTGGTATTTTTTCTCCTTTTCTTTTGGATTCTAGTAGTTTTCCTCTAGCTGTTACACTTGTTGCCATATCTACACATATGTAGTTGTGTATGTCATCTGATGGTATGCTTATTGTTATAGGGTTTGTTCCGAGTAATGCTTTTTTACCGCCAAATGGTGCCATTGCTGGTTCTGTATTTGATATTACTATTCCTATCATATCTTGTAGTGATGCTAAATCTGAGTAGTATCCTGCTATTCCATAGTGGTTACTGTCGTGTATTCCTACTATTCCTACTCCTGTTTCACTTGCTTTTTTCACTGCTAAATCCATTGCTTTTACTGTTACGTAGTGTCCGAATTTATGATTTCCGTTTATCAGTGCTGTTGATGGTGATTCTTTTTCTATTTCATAATCACCTTCTGTTTTTATTGTTCCAGCGTTTATACTTTTTATGTATTGTGGAAATCTTCCTAGTCCGTGTGTTGAGAATCCTTTTAGGTCTCCGTCTGTTATTACATCAGCTACTATGGATGCTTCATTTTTTTGTACTCCATATGCTAGTAATATTTCTTCGATTAGTTTTGATTCATTTTCTATACTTATCTTCATTGTTTCGCCTCTTATTTATTGATTGTTTTTCGTTAATTTATGAAATTATAATTCTATATTTTCGTTATTATATGTGTTTATGAGTACTCTGTTTTTCTCATCTTCCTGTATTTTTCCGATTACATATGTGTCATGGTATTTGTTTAGTATTTCTAGTGCTTGGTCTTTGTATTTTTCATCGAGTATTACTGCAAATCCTATGCCCATATTGAATACGTGGTACATTTCTTTGTCTTCTATGCCTGTTGCCTGTATTGCTTTGAATATTGGTAGTGGTTCTGGTAGGTTATCTATTATGTATGTCATGTTGTGGTTTAGTCTTTTTAGATTACTGAATCCTCCACCTGTTATATGTCCTAGTCCATGTACTTCAACATCTGAGTTTAGTAGTTCTATTATTGGGTCTACGTAGATTATTGTTGGTTCTAGCAGTGCTTCACCTACTGTTACTGAGTTGTCTGTTGGTAGTTTGTCTGTTACTTTGTAGTTAGCTATGTCCAGTAGTGCTTTTCTTGCTAGGCTTAATCCGTTACTGTGTACTCCACTACTGGTTATTCCTAGTATTATATCTCCATCTTTTATTTCTGTTCCTGTTATTATTTTGTTTTTGTCTACTGTTCCTATACCTGTTCCTGCTAGGTCAAAATCTTTTATTATTTTTGGTAAGGATGCTGTTTCTCCACCTATCATTGCTATTTTGGCTTGTTGACATCCTGCTTTTAGTCCTTTTCCTATTTCTTTTGCTATTTCTGGGTTTGGATGTTCTACGGCTAGATAGTCTACCATTGCTATTGGTTCTGCTCCCACACATAGTATGTCGTTTACAACCATAGCTATACAGTCTATTCCTACAGTATCATATTTTTCCATTTGTTTTGCGATTAGTATTTTACTTCCTACGCCGTCGGTACTCATTGCTATTGCTTTTTTTCCAAAGTCTACTAGTGCTGCGAAGTGTCCCTTGTTTTTTATTATATTTCTGTATTCTATTGTTTCTGCTAGTTCTCCTGTTAGTGCTTGTACTGTTTGTTCTTCTAGACTAATATCTACACCTGCTTCAGAGTATGTTACCATTTTCTCACCTGAATATTTTTTTTATAAAATTATTTCTTTTCGTGTTGGGGGGGGGTTTAGTTTTAACGAAAATATTTTTTCATGAATTAATTGTTCATTAATTAATTAGTTATTAATTATTTATCTCTTTCATAATTTTTATATATTCAGATAATTTTTTTATTTTTGTTGGGTGCATGTTATGTAAAAATAAATGAGTATTGTTTAGGTTGGTGGTTAGGTGAGGGAGGTTAGGTATGAGAGAGTTTACTTTTATTATTGTAGTCTTGTTGTTTCAAGATTCATTGGTGTTTTTGTTTCTATCTTATATGACCTGTATATACTACTTGCCAGGTCTAATGCTTTGTATGCATCTCCGTGGCATACTAGTATTTTATCTGGTTTTGGTGATAGTCTTCTTACATATTCCATTAATTGTTTTCTGTCACTGTGTCCACTGAATCCATCGATTGTTATTACTTCTAGGTTTATGTGGAATAGTTGTGTTACTCCATCTTTTTCTAGTGGCACTTCTTCGAATCCTTTCTGTATTCTTCTTCCTAGTGATCCCTCTGACTGGTATCCTACAAATATGATACTGTTCTTTTCGTCTTCACATAATTCTTTGAAGTATTCTACGGAGTTTCCTCCTGTTAACATTCCTGATGTTGATAGAATTATGCATGGTTCTGGGTTATCTATGAGTTTTCTTCTTTGTTCATTGTTTGTTACTTTTTCGAATACATCTGATATGAATGGATTTTTACCTATGTGGAATATTTGGTCTCTTAGGTCGTTGCTTAAGTATTCTGGGTGTGCTGTGTGTATTGCTGTTGCTTCCCAAATCATTCCGTCTATGTATACTGGTACTTCTTTTAGTATTCCATGGTTTATGTATTCTTCTAGTACTATCATTATTTCTTGTGCTCTTCCTACTGCAAATACAGGTATAAGCACTTTTCCGCCTCTGTTGAGTGTGTTGTATATTGTTTTTATTAGTTCTTTTTCTGCTGTGTTTCTTGTTGGTGTTACGTCTTCATGTCCTCCGTATGTACTTTCCATTACTAGTGATTCTATTCTTGGGAATCTTGTTACGGATGGTTCTAGCAGTCTGCTTTTCTCGTTTTTGAAGTCACCAGTGTATACAAAGTTGTGTTTTCCGTCTCCTATGTGGAGGTGTGCCATTGCTGATCCTACAATGTGTCCTGCATTATGTAGTGTTAGTCTCATATCTGGTGATATGTCTGTTACTTCTCCATAATCTAGTGTTATTGTTTTGTTTATTGTTTCTTTCACATCTTTTATGTTGAATGGTAGTGGATCGTCTTCTCTGTGTGATATATCTATGTGGTCTTGTTGTAGTAGTGTCATCATGTCTCTTGTTGGTGTTGTACAGTATGTTGGTCCCTGGTATCCGTAATGGTATAGGTATGGTACGAATCCGGAGTGGTCTAGGTGTGCGTGTGTTATGATTACAGCGTCTAGGTCGTTAAGGTTGAATTCTGGCACGTTTAGGTATGGGTATGATGTTTTATCATCGACTCCTGCCACGTTTACTCCACAGTCTAGTATTACTTTACTGTTTGGTGTCTGTAAAAATAGGCAGGATCGTCCTACTTCTCTGAATCCTCCTAGGGATGTTAGTCTTACCCAGTCGTTATCGAATTCTGCTTCTCTGTGTATTCTTTTTCCCAGTCTTTGTAGGAATTCTTTTCTTTCTTTACTGTTTCTTCTTAGTGTTAATCTTATTCTCTGTATTGTTTCTGAGGTTATTGGTGGTGTTCTTAGTATTTTTGGTGCCCATCCTGTCTGTTTTACTATTTCACGTGATGTTGCCCCATATTTTCCTATTACCAGTCCTGGTTTTTTGGATTCTATTATTACTTCACATGTTACTTCGTCAAAGGATATGTCTGTTATATCTGCATCTTTTGGTACTATTTCCTCTATTTTTTCTATTGTTTCTGTTGGGTCTAATAGTACTGATTTGTCTGATCTGATGATGATTCTTTTTCTGATATCTTTTGCCAGGTCTCTTATGATGTTTCCGTTGTCTTTGATTATTTCAGGATTTTTGGTGTATATGACTATCTCTGGACCTTCGAATTCTACTTTTGCTAATTTTACTCTTTCGGGTAAACGTTCAGTAATTTTTTCTGTGATCTCTTCGATCATACTCATGGTTTCACTCTCTCTTTATCTATTGATAATTTTTACATGTAAATTATCTTCATGATTTGTTGTAATTTTGTTGTAATATTATTTTTTTTAGTTAAAAAATTCTTTTAGAAAAATAATGTATGCGATTTTTTAACTAATTATTTTTTGAAATAAATAGTCTTATTTTTTGTTTTATAAGTTGAGTTTGAATAATAGTTTATTCTCATGTATTCTACGTAGTGTTTTTTTTTATTGTTTAAGTTGATTTTTGGATAATCTCTATAATTAGTATTTGTGAGTTTATCATAACTTAAAAAAAATTGTTATTATGTTGGCTATTTTTTGTAGAATTACATGTTAAAAATAATTAATAATAACTTTGTTTGTTGTTATATATAATTGTTTTATCTTAATTAGTATAATTTTTATTAGATGTTGGTATTTTTTTTCTTTAGAAAAAAGGTAGTGGTGGGGGTTATATTTTTTTTCGTGTTTACATGTTTTCTTTTATTTGTGCTATTTCTTCTCGGGTGTATATTTTCATTCCGTCTTCTGTTATTGTTGCTAGTCTGTAGTGGTTTCCGGAGTATACGTCTCTTTCCATTGCTGAGGTTATTGCTTTTATTGCTACTTCTTTTCCTTCTTCTACGGTTATGTCTTCATTGTATCTGTCTTCTAGTACTCCTAGTGCGTATGGTGATCCTGATCCTGTGGATATGCATTTGTCTTCTATGTAGCTTCCACTTGGGTCCATGGAGTATAGTTTTGGTCCTTTTTTGTCTACTCCACCTACAATTGTTTGTACGTAGAATGGTTGTGATTTTAGGATGTTACTTGTTAGTACTGCTAATGAGTCTATTGACATTTCTTTTTCGTTTCTTAGTTTGTATAGTGATATTTCTGCTTTGAGTATGTCCATTAGTGATTGTGCGTGTGATACTGTTCCTGCGATTGTTGCTCCTATTTTATCATCTAGTTGGAAGAGTTTGTCTGCATTTTTATTTGCTACTAGGCTTCCCATGGTTGCTCTGGTTTCGGTTGCTAGTACAACTCCGTCTTTGCAAACAAATCCTACTGTTGTTGTTCCTTTCATATTTTTGTCTGTGTCGTTCATGGATTTACACCTCATTTCTTTCATATTTTTGTGATTTGTTTATTATTTTTATTTTTTTTTAATGTATTGTTTTATGAAATAATTTTTTTTGATAATAATAACATTTTTTCTTATGATTTTTTGTTTTTTTATTTCATTTATTATACATTAAATTTTTTTTTATTATTTTTTTATTATTTGTTTTTACGATAATAGTTTATTAATTTTATTTTATATACTTTTGGTTATTAAAATGTTTCTTGAAATAAATTTATGAAACAATTATTTCTTAATTAGTATGATTTTTATAGAAAAAGTATAAAGTGGGGGGGGGGGAAGTGTTAATACATGTATTAGTCTTTAGTCATGTATTTTTCTTTAATTGTTTCTGCAATTTTCATGAATTCTTTTGCTGCTGCAGATTCAGGTTCTGATTTAACAATAGGTTGGTTCGAATTTATCTGCTGATTCAGATACACTTGTTCTGAATGGTAAATCTCCCAGATAATCTACATCCATTGCTTCTGCGAAGTCTTTTCCTTTTGTATCTCCGAAGAGGTTAATCTTCTCGTTACAGTGTGGACATTCGAAGTAGGACATATTTTCGATTAAACCTATTTTATCTATGTGTAGCATTTTTGTCATGGTTACACATTTTGTTACATCTTCTTCTGATACTGAGCTTGGTGTGGTTACCATTACTGCTGCGTCAAGGTCTGGTATCATCTGAAGTACTGTTAGTGGTTCGTCTCCTGTGCCCGGTGGGTTGTCAAATATCATAACATCAAGATTGCTCCATGCTACATCTGATATTAATTGTTTGATTGCACCTGTTTTTTGTGGTCCTCTCCATATGATTGGTGAACCTGTGTTTTCTATTAGAAATGCCATGGATGCAACAAGTATACCGTCATCTGTTTCTACTGGTATTAACTTGTTTCCTTTTACATTTAGTTTTTTATCTTCTATTCCTAACATTTTAGGTACGTTAGGTCCATGAATGTCTACATCATATAATGCTGTTTTTAATCCCATTGCATTAAATGCTTGAGCTAAATTAACAGCAACAGTGGATTTTCCTACTCCACCTTTACCACTCATAACTGCTATTTTATATTTGATGTGTGATAAGTTACGAGTTATATTAATATTTTGTTCCATTATAGCTTTCTTATCTTCTTCGGATAATCCAGCTCCATGTTCATGTGCCATTTTTTTATAACTCCTTATATTGAAAAATGATAATAGAATATAAGTTTTTTTTAGCTAAGTATTTTAATTTATCGTTGTCTTATTTTTTTATATATTCTATAATAATTTTTATGCTTTTGCTGTTTTATAAAATTAATCATTATCAATCATAAAAATTAGTTTTGAATAAAACGAATAATACCTGTTATTGCATAAAAAAACACAAACAGACAAACAAAAAAATAAAAAAAAGAAAAAGAAAAACCCGAAAAACTATAAAATAGAACTCTCAGGAAGTATTTTTACTAATGTATGATCATACATCTTAGATTTTTTAATCTCAGCAATATCACCTAAACGATAATCCTCAACCATAACATCACTAATCTCATCATGATACTCATCATAAGGTAACTTTACACGAACACCGTCAAGCTGACTAACAATACTCATAGGAGAATTAATATGAGCAACATCAGGAACCTTCCTCTCCAAAGCAATCTTAGTAATAACAGGTGAAACAATTAACGGGTCATCATTAAGGTCCTCTTTCTGTTTAGAAATAATATCCTCAGCAGTAGAAACAAGTTTTCTAAGAGCACGGATATTCTCCCCACGTTTCAACCTTCTAGGTATACGGCCAAAACCAGCAACATAAGCATTAGCATTAATCTCTTCTGCAGGAATCTCAGGACTACCAGTTACAATAACAGGAATATCAATATCCTCAAATAAGAATTTCTTCTTACGAATACAGTCTTCAAAACTACCTAATGAAAAGATTGCAAGGTCATGCTCCTCAATTAAATCCTTCTCACGCTTGCTAATCTGTGAAATACCCTTACCAGCACCACGGGCAAGACCAATCATATTAGTCTTAGTACCATACCGTCTAAGATACTCAGCAATATCACAGGCAGCATGAGGTAAATGCTGACGTGCAAGAGTAGGAGATACAACAGCAATCTCAGTACTAGCTAAAGGAGAAAGCTCCACATCACCAAGTAACTCCTTAGCCTTATCTTTAATTTTACCAGTGTCCTCTGCAGCAACAGCTATAGTTAATGTAATATCAAGTTGTGATGCATTCTTTTGTAAAATAAATCCACCAAGATCCTCAATCAACTCTTCCATCTCATAATGTTTGTGGACTCCACCAGTATAAGTCATTGTTTCATACATAATTCATTCTCCAGAAATTCATATCTTTTATTAACACGTTTAATAATACTTCTTGATACATTCTTATGTGAAGGAACAATAATAACATTATCGCCCTCCACATTTATATCCATATAATCAGGCATAACAACATAATCATAATCCTCATCAACAAGAGTAAAACCCATGTCTAACAAGGTATCCTTAAGAAAATCACTATACACTTTAACCAGAATATCCTTCCTGTATCTCTTTCTATTCAAATTATTCTTATTTAAATTCTTAAGTCGGATAATAGCATTCTCATCAACATCAGTACCAAATTTATCGCTTAGCATGAAGATATTATCAAATATCTGAGGATAAGTATTTAATTTAACAGGAATCACCGGAATATCACACTTTGTCTCAGATAAAAGAATTGCCACATCAGCATCCCTAATCTCTGAAGGTTTAACTACAGTATAATCAGTTATTCCAGACATTTTCAAAATATCTTCACACATTGGTGTTGTTATAATTTTCATACTAAATACTTCTTTTAATTTAAATTCTTAATTAAATATTATAATTCTTATCACTATTACTTTTTCTTACAATAAAATCTAATAATCCTATTATACGTTTATATATTAATAAAAAATACATATAATAATCCTAAAAAAATAAAATGAAGAAAAAAGATAATAATATAATAATATCAATTTAAAAGGTGGTACGTATGAAAGTAAACGTAAGCTTATATAATTCTGAAACCAGTGATTTAGCAATAATGGTTGACTTACTACGAGCAAGTACAACAATAACAATAGCACTAAACAACTTCAATAGAGTAATACCAGTAAATACTATTGAATCAGCTTTTGAATTGAAAGAAAAATACCATGCCATACTAGCAGGTGAAAAAAAGATAATAAAAATAGATGGATTTGACGTATCTAATTCACCATATGAAATACAAGACTACACAGATGACACACTAATACTAAAATCAACAAATGGAACAAAAGTTCTGGAAAACTTGGGAAAAAATGAGAAAACTAAGATACTCATAGGATCTGCAATAAATGCAAAAGCAGTAGCACAAACAGCACTAAACATGGCTGATGAAGAAATAGACATAATAATGGCTGGAAGACATGGAAAATTCACAATAGAAGACTGTTTGGGAGCAGGAATAATCATTAATGAAATGATTAAATTAGCAATAGAAGAAGATATAGATTTAGAACTAACAGAATTTGCTCAGGTAGCTAAAATGATATCAAGTGATTATCTTATAGCAAAAGACCTTATAAATTCATCAAACAGTGCAGATATACTAAGAGACTTAGACTACATAGAAGATATAAAAATATGCACATTAGTAAATGAATTGGACACAGTACCAATATACAGGAACAATGAAATAACCAAACTAGAAAATTAGAACGCTCAATAATTATGTGATAATAATGAATGAAGAAGAAAATATTAACCCTTTAAATCAAAGAATATTCCGACAACCACCAATAATACGCTTCAATCAAAACACACCAGCAACACAGGAAACAGAAGAAGAAACTATAGAACCAATACATGAACCATCACTAGAAATAGTAGGAACAGCACACATATCCGATAAAAGTATAGACAAAGTACGAGAAACAATATATGAGAAAAAACCAGAAATTGTAGCAATAGAATTAGACCTGGGAAGATATCAAGGATTACTGGATGAAGAAAGAGGAATAAAAAGAGAACAAAAATTTGATTTAAAACAGTTACTCAAATCATCAAATCTAACAGTGACAATAGTAAGCTTGATTCTATCACACGCCCAGAAACAAATGGGGGAAGAAGTGGGAGTAAAGCCAGGATCAGAAATGCTTGAAGCAGCACATATAGCACAGGAAGTAAATGCAGATTTAGCACTAATCGATAGGAATATTCAGATAACACTAAAACGTACAATTAATGGAATGAGCTTCAGAGAAAAACTATCATTCGTATGGGAACTAATAACATCCTATTTCCTGGGTGATGATGAAGATGAGGAAGCATTCAAAGAAGAAGTAGAACAGCTAAAACAAGATGATACAATAAAAGAGGTAATGAACTACTTCAAAGAAGCATCTCCTGGAGGATACAATGCTCTAGTACATGAAAGAGATGCATATATGGCATATAACCTAAAAAGTTTAGAAGATAAGAACGTAGTAGCCGTAGTAGGAGCAGGACATAAAAATGGTATACTAACCTACCTAGACCAGCCAGGCACGATACCCCCCATTGAGTCAATTGATCAGGTAAAGGAGTCAAGATTCTCTATAATCCAGATAATACTATACTCAATACCAGTGCTATTTATTGTAGTATTTGGATTAGCATTTATAAATGGAATAAATATACAGGGTGGAATAATAAATTACCTAATATTTGCTGGAGGAGGAGCACTAATAGGCTCATTACTATCAGGATCAAAAATACAATCAGCAATAGTGGCAATGCTGGTAGCACCAGTAACAGTAATACATCCGCTACTGGCAGCAGGATGGTTTTCAGGAATAGTTGAAGGAAAACTAAGACATGTGGGATTCAAAGACTTAGAAGAACTATCAAACTTTGAATCATTCAGTGATTTATGGCATAATAAATTATTCAGAGTAATACTAGTTGTGCTAGGAACAAACATAGGATGTACAATAGGATTTCTAATAACATTAAACAATGTATTCCTGCCATATCTTCAAGCAATATTCTAAAAATAATTAAAATAAAGGGATGGTGATATAATGGCATATCTAATATACAGGTGTGACTGTGGAAGAGTACTATACTCAAAAGAAGATACAAAAACAAAAAAATGTCCATGTGGAAAAACACTGAACGTTAAAAAAAGAAGAATATTAAAAACTGCAGAGACAGCAAGACAAGCAACAATGGCTGTACAAGATATGCAAGAAGAAATATATGGTGGGTCTATATTTAGAACTGCAGACCAATTATAAATCACTCATTTTTTCTATTATTTCTCTAGTCATCTTACAAGCCTTACATGGACTTTGAGCTGTAGGCTGACCACAAATTTCACACTTATCTAAGTGTACTTGTTTTGTTGGAAGACGAAATGTCTTCTTAAATGAATTAAATATATTACGCTTAATACCCTTCTGGTTTTCCTCTAATTTATTAAGATATAATTTAACATCACTTCTAAGAGAAGTGACTGAGTAGGGACATTCCTCATCATGAATAGGAATATTATTTATAACACACCAAAGTCCAACGTCCTTCTCAGGTAACTGCCATAATGGCTTTATCCGTGGTACCATATTCTCGTGGATACGGTCAAGTACTGGTGAAAACTTCGGAAATTTATTTCTATCATTTCTTGCAAAGGTCATGAGAAAAGATTGAATTTCATCATCCATGTTATGACCTGTAGCAATTTTATCACAATTATGTGAATCTGAAATTTTATTTAACAAGTATCTTCTATAAACTCCGCAGGGCATACATGTACTTTTATAGATGTCATGAATATCATCTAAATTATAACCCCACTCATCTTTAAATGAATAAATGGTTAATGGCACATTTAATCTTTCACAGTTTTCTTTTGCTGAGCGTATACCATGCTCTCTGTATCCACAGATACCTTCATCAATACAAACTGCTTCAATACTAAAATTAATATCTGATTCTAACCTGTACTGGCATAACATATGTAATGTCAGTATACTGTCTTTTCCACCAGAAACACCTATCATGATTTTCTCATCATCTTTTATGAGTTTATAATCATTCAGGGTTTTAAATACATTATCTTTCACATATTTATTAAATTGTTCTTGTTCTATTTTCATAGTTAAAACATTATCCTATTAATTGAATAAAAGAAAAAAAGTAGGGAGGGTGAGGAGTTTATTGTAATAATTCTTCAGAACCTTTTTTAACAGTTTCAATAATTGTGTCAAGTTCCTCAGTTGTTAATGATGGATGTACAGGTAAGGAAATTACTTGACTTGCTGCTAGTTCTGCTTCTGGACAGTTTCCAGTAAATCCTTGTGCTTGGTAGTATGGTTGTTTATATAATACTATTGGATAATGAACTCCTGTTCCTATTTCATTTTTAGTTAGGAAGTCTCTGAATGCATCTCTGTCTTTTGATACACGAATAGTGTACTGGTGGAATACGTGTGTACCATAATCTGCTATTTCAGGAGTAGTTATGCCTTCAACATCTTTTAATCCTTCAGATAAATATGCTGCATTTTCATTTCTGATTTTGTTGAATTCATCTACTCTTTTTAGTTGAACTAATCCGATACTTGCAGCTATGTCTGTCATCCTATAATTATATCCTAATAAGGATTGTTCGTATCTTTTGCTTTCACCGTGAGCTCTTACCATACCAGCTTTTTCTGCAAGGTCAGCATCATTAGTTGTGACCATTCCACCTTCACCAGTGGTCATGTTTTTTGTTGGATAGAAACTGAAACATCCAAAGTCTCCAAGACTTCCAACTTTTTTACCTTTGTAAGTGGTTCCATGTGCTTGTGCTGCATCTTCAATAACGGTTAAGTCATGTTCTTCTGCTAGTTCAAGTATAGGGTCCATGTCAGCACTTTGTCCATATAAGTGTACAGGTAGTATTGCTTTTGTTTTATCTGTAATTGCTTCTTCTACTTTAGCAGGATCTAATGTGAATGTTTTTGGGTCTATATCTGCAAATACTGGTGTTGCTCCAGTATATAATACTGAATTTGATGTTGCTGCAAATGTGAATGGTGTTGTTATTACTTCATCACCTGCTTTTATTCCACTTGCAACTAGTGCTGTGTGTAGTGCTGTTGTACCGGAGCTTGTTGCAACTCCATATCCAGCTTCTACGAATTTTGCAAACTCTTTCTGGAACTGGTCTACTTTTGGGCCTTGTGCTAACATTCCAGATTTCAATACTTCAGTCACAGCTTCTATTTCTTCATCATGTATTATTGGTTTTGCTATATTAATCATATTATCGTCTCTTTTAGTATATAATTGATAAGTACTTAATTAATTATGAAAATAATTCTTTATATCCTATTTTTTAGATTATTATTATGTTGAAATAAAAATCTATTAATGAAAATTAATTATTGTATTATTATTTTTAATTTAATCTATAATAATTTTTTTATTTCCCTCTATAATCTACTCTAAATTTTTAAAATATAATCAAAATATAGATAAAAATCTTTTACTTAATTTTTATTATCCTTGTTAAATAAATATAACAATATTAGAATTTTATTGAAAATACATGATATTACTTTAAAATATTTTATAGGATGTAAGATTAATGGATACACATATAATTGAAGAAGGATTAGTTAAAATAGAAGTGCCTGATTTTGAAAAAGTATCAGCAAAGGCTCCTGTTTTCTATAATCCTGTAATGGAAATGAATAGAGACATATCTGTTGTTGTAATAAATCAGTATAGAAAACTGGTAGACCATGATATTAGTATATGCGACGCCTTTGGTGGTACTGGTATTAGAGGTGCAAGATATTCCAAGGAGATACCAGGCGTTAACCATGTTGTTGTAGGGGATGTAAATCCTCTTGCAGTTGAAATAGCAAGAAGTAACATGGAATTAAATGATATTTCTAATGTTGAAGTTGAAAAAAATGATGCTAACATATTACTACAATCTAATAAGGGATTGTTTGATGTTGTTGATATTGATCCATTTGGTACACCAGCCATGTTTCTACAATCTACAGCAGCTAATATAAGACCCGGTGGATTAATATGTATTAGTGCTACTGATACATCCGCATTATGTGGAACATATCATGATCCTTGTCTTAGAAAATATGGTGCTGAACCTCAGAAAACTGAATATTGTCATGAAAATGGTATTAGAATTCTAGCAGCAGCAATGGCCAGAAATCTTGCAGTTAATCAGAAATATTTACACATCCTGTTTTCACATAGTACAGAGCATTATATGAGAATATATGCTATAGTTAAACGTGGGGGTAAGAAGACTAATCAGTCATTGGATAATATTGGATTTATTGCTCATTGTCCAGAGTGTCTTCACAGAGAAACAATACATGGATATGCACCAAGTATTCCTGAAAATTGTCCTATATGTGGAGCTAAATATAATGTTGCTGGTCCATTATGGCTTGGTGATATATGGGATAAGGAATTTTTAGAAGGAATGATAAACATGGCAGAGTCCTTAAAATTAAATAAAAAAGATGACTTGCTAAAATTATTCCATAAATGTTATGATGAAGCAGATGGTCCTGTTACATTCTATGATATTCATAAGATTTGTAAGAATTTAAAAATCAGTTCTCCTAAGATAAATGATGTAATTGATGAAATAGATAAGAGAGGTTATTTCATATCAAGAACACACTTTAAATTAACTGGTATGAGAACAGATATGCCTTTAGAGGAATTAAAACAATTAATATTAGATGTTAAAGAAGAAAAACTAGGTAATGATGTATAAGTTTTATTAATTCTAATATTAAATACTCTTTTTTTATTAAAATAGCATAAGTTAATTTTCTTTCAAAAAAAGTAAGAAGGAAGGTTAATATGTTTATTTTTTTTTCGTTAGTAGAAATTATTTTTTCATTAATATTATTTATTCATAATTTAACATGTTATGAGTGTAATAATATTGTAATTCTGATGCATGCTGTATCTCATATGATCTATATGGATTATTGAAGTATGGGAATAGGAATCCTGTCAGTGCATGAACTGCTCCACTAAAGTGTCCGAATTGTTTACAACAGATTTGGTAATATAATGGGAATCCACATCCAGGGTTTATAAATATACTTCCCTGACGTACAGTTCCGTGCCATACCATTGGTATTGGACCTTCCTGTCCATGGTCTTTTGCCATAGTCATTACTTGTGCCCATGCATCATCATAATTATCGAATATTTGACCATCTACTTTATAGTTCCATTTATCATCAGGAACTCCATTAATACCATAATCTAGTACTTGTCCCCAGTCAATATTTACTTGAGCTCCAGCAGTATCCATGAATGCCATTTCGATAATATACACATTACCATTCATGAAATTTCTATAATTTGAACTTCCCGCGTAATGTATAACAATTGCACATTTAGAGCCACGTTCCTCTGCATATTGTGCTAATAAATTTGCATGAACGTGACCTGGATACATATCAGGATTTGCAATTTTTACGAATGCAAGTCGACCTAGAGGTTGAACATCATCAGACGTTTGTTCTGATGCGACAAATACGATACCTACTAATAGAACAATGATAATTATAAATCCTGCATACCATTTCATTAAAGTTCACCATTTTGTTAATTAGATTAAATATCAATAATCTTTTAGTTAATATATATTTTTTTAAACCTTTTAATATTATGGTAATTTAAAATATTTTTTTTATTAGATTGGAATTAGTTATTGTTCAAATGTTATTTTAAGTATAACTAGCTATGGATTTATCAAAGATTAAATTATAATTTATTCATAATTTAGGACGATTATATGTATTTTTTTAGTTAATACTCTGAATTTCTTTGATTTATTCGTTTTATTAAATCCAGGATTATTATTAAAAATTGTAATTTATCATAGTTTTTTATAAAATCTGTTCTATATCATTAGAAATATTTTGAAAATAATTTACATAATTTATAAAATTGTTCATTTTTTTAAAAAAGTATATAAATAGTGATAGTTATAATAAGAGTAACGATAATTGTAAAAATTTAAATTAGTATTCTAATTTTATTTTTAAATAATTTTAAAATACTTGTTGGAATAAAAAACAACATATACAATTATTTATTAAAGATTAAGATAAAATAAGAGCTGTGGTAAATCATGAAGGAAGAATATAATGTTTTTGAGGAAGAACCTGAAAATTTAGCTCTATCTATGGATAATTTGGATAAAAAAATATTGGAATTATTAAGCGATGATGGCCGTAAATCTTATAGGAAAATATCAAGAGAATTAGGTGTTTCAGTAGGTACCGTCCATAACAGGGTAGATAAACTAACAAAAACAGGTATAATTAATAAATTTGTTCCAGTAATTAATCATGAAAAACTAGGTTATACTCTTACAGCTATAATAGGATTAGAAATCAAAGGAGGTTCAGTATCCTTTTTAACTGATAAAGAGGAATTTAAAGATAATTTATTAGCAGTTTATGATGTTACCGGACAATTTGACGGTATAGTTATAGCTAAGTTTAGAAACACATTTGAACTTAACAAGTTTATTAAATTATTATTAAAAGAAGATACTGTAATTAGATCTTACACTCAAACTGTATTAAATATAGTTAAAGAGGAATTAAATACCTCTATGATTAATTTTGAGGATTAATCGTTTTCTTTTTACTTATCTTTTTTTTAATTAATAGCTAATTTTTGTAATTAATTTAGTTTATAGTAGTTAATATTTTACAATTTTTTAGGGAATGCCATTTCTTTTTTTTTAAAATCTATTTTTTTTGGGAATGGGTTATATTTGAATATGATAAATATCAAATAATAGATTATAGTAGAAAATTATTATTTTTTAAGAACTTAAGAGGAGAGGAGTTTAGATAATGTCAGTTCCTGAATTTCCAGATACACAGGATAAACAACCATCTGCACCTATTTCATTAACAAGAGTTGGTGTTACAGGTGTTAAGAAGTTATTGAAGATAGAACGCAGTGGTAATAAGCGTCCAATAATATTATTACCAACATTTGATGCATTTGTAGATTTACCAAGTACTCAAAAAGGAGTACACATGTCAAGAAATCCTGAGGCAATATCAGAAATAGTAGATGAAGCAACAAATGAACCAGAAATACATATTGAAACAATATGTGCAAATCTAGTAAAAAAATTACTTGAAAAACATGAATATGCAGTTAATGCAGAAACAGAAGCAAAAAGTGAATATATAATAAACAAACTATCACCAGTAACAAAAAAGAAAACACAGGAAACAACACAAATCATTTCAAGAGCAGTAGCACATAAAAACGAGGATGGAACAATAAACGTTAAAAAAATGATAGGAGCTGAAGTAGTAGGAATGACAGTATGTCCATGTGCACAGGAATCAGTAGAAAAAGATTCAAAAGAAAAATTACTAGAATTCCTAGATAAAGAAACAACTGAAAAAGTATTAAAAACAGTTACATTTGCTTCACATAATCAGAGGGGAATTGGTACAATATTACTGGAAGTATCTGAGAATCAAGAAGTTAACGTTGATGATTTAATAAGTATCATACAGGAATCTATGAGTTCACCAGTATGTGAAATATTAAAAAGACCAGATGAAAATAGAATAGTAACTAATGCACATCAAAACCCTGTATTTGTGGAAGATTGTGTACGTAACATGGTAATTGGTTTATTAAACAAATATCCTAATTTACCAGATAATTCAATGGTTACAATAAGACAAGTAAACCAGGAAAGTATTCACCAACACAACGCATTTGCAGAAAAAGTAGCATCATTTGGTGAATTAAGACAGGAAAACATGCAGGAGTAAAATAAAATGGAAGTAATGGAATTATCACGAAAAATTATGGACTACCTAGGCGCATTCAAGGGATCAAGACCAGTAGTTCATAACCCTGAGGCAATGATAATCAGAGGAAAAGCAGAACATAAACTAAAACCTGAAGAGATATTACCAAAACTAAATAATTTATTCAAAGACTTAGGTATAAAAAAGGTACAGGTTAACTCAGAAAAAGCAAGAGTATTAACTGATCAAGTTGATGCAACGTTTAGAAAAACAACTGACGTCTTTGATGAATCTCATGGAATTGCAGGAATTGAAAAATTAAAACATACATTTGAGATAACAGGCTTTGAAGCAGATTATCTTGTAGGAGAAATAGAGGATATAGCAACTTATGTTGTAATGTGGATGGATAAATCTGGAGTTGGACCAATGTTTGTAGAAGCAATGGTTGTCAAAGTACATCCACTAGAAAAATAAATTCTTCCCTCTTTTTTTATCATTATATTATATTTACATATAAACGTGATTTTTATGAATTCTATCATATCAAAAAATGAAGCTAAAAAAATACTAGAATTAGATGTTATAGATATACTTGACATAATAAAAAAAATCAATCAAGATAGGCCTAATAAAAATATTACATATTCACGTAATGTATTTCTACCAATAACACACATCTGTAATAATAATTGTGGGTACTGCACATTTAAACAAACACCAGAAGAATCCGATTATCTGTTAATGAATGAAAAAGAAGTAAAAACAATCATAGAAGAAGGCGTGAAATATGATTGTACAGAAGCACTATTCACCTTTGGAGAATCAGCAGATAAAACAGAACCAGTACAAGAAAAACTAAAAGAATACAACTGTGAAACAATGTTAGACTATGTATACAAACTATCAAAAAATACACTAGACAACTATGACATATTACCCCACACTAACATGGGCATAATATCACGTGAGGATTTAGCACGATTATCACAGGTAAATGCATCAATGGGATTAATGTTAGAAACAACAAATAAACACTTACTAAAAACAGTAGCACATAAAGACAGTCCAGGAAAAAATCCTAAAAAAAGAATCAAATATATAACAGATGCAGGAAAAGAAAACATACCATTCACAACAGGACTATTAATAGGAATCGGAGAAACTATGGATGACCACATAGAATCATTATTCAAGATAAGAGAAATACAGGATAAATACCAGCACATCCAAGAAATAATAATACAAAATTTCAAACCAAAAACAGGAATTGCAATGGAAAACTATCCAGAGCCACCAGTAACAGAATTAATAAAACTAACAATACTAGCACACATAATGTTTCCTGATGTAAGTATACAAATACCACCAAATCTTAATCAAAAATTAATGTCCATATTTACAATAGTCGGAGCTGATGATATAGGTGGAATTTCACCAATAACTAAAGACTACGTTAATCCTGACGAACCATGGCCTAAAATCACAGAACTGGAAAGAGAACTAAACAGTATAAACTTTAAATTAGAAGAAAGATTACCAGTATACAAGAAATACATCAATGAAAAATATTTAAATGAAAATATATTAAAAAAAGCATTAAAACTTCAAAAAAGAATTGAAATTAATTAATTTGTATATCTACAACTGTATGATATACACCTGGTGAATATTTTTTAATTTTACGCTTATTCAATACTTTTATACTTCTGCCCTGTTTTTCAGCAGCTTTTCTAACTCTTTCCACAGGTCTTGTGAATAAAATTGGCTCTGGAGTTGATTCATGATAATGTAATACTCCACCTTTTTTTAAATAGTGTATACCACTATCAAGGTAATCCTCTGTATTACCAATATATCCCATTAATACTCTGTCAGCAACATGATCAAAATCCTGTAAATCACAATCCCCTAGTATTGGTTCGACTATGTCTTCTACTTTATTTAGTTTAATGTTCTCACAGAGAAATTCATAAGAATTTGGATTTATCTCAATAGCATAAATCTTTTTTGGCTTAGAATGTACAGCCATTGGAATTGTGAAATATCCAATACCTGCAAACATGTCTATGATAGTTTCATCGCTTTCAGGTAACTTACTCATTCTTAATCTTTCACCAGTATTTCCCTTAGACCACATTACTTTGGCAACATCTATTTTAAATTTACAATAGTTTTCTTTATGGATAGTTTCTGTACCTTCACCATAAATCATTTCAATATCTGGTTCTCTTTTCTGACCATGTATTTGTCCTAATTTTACTACTCTATTGATATAAGGTAATTTTAGTATTTCATCTAAATTATCAGGTACTTTTTTTACTACCAATATATCGCCTATTACTTTACCTTTCATATGATTACCTTTATTTATCTATGTACGCCCATGTAATTTATTAATTCAATTAAATCTTCAAATGCTATTAATTCCTGTTTAAGAACATCATTCTTTGTTAATGTTCCGCTCATTTCTCCATCAGCAGTTAACATGTCTGGTCCTCTATGAATAAGACGGAAATTTCCATCACGTCTGAAAATTTCCTCTGCACGCAAATCATGTACAAAGCATCTTCCAGGAATTATCACAGTATCTTTAACTTCATTTAAGTCAATTGCTCTCAAGTCTTCTTCTGTAATTAGACATGCAATTTCTTGTTCTGTTCCTATAACATTGACATAGTCTGTTGCTTCCAGATTTGTCAGTATTTTTTCTATGTATGGTGCTGATATTTTACTAGTAATTATTGTGGCCTCGGCTCTTATTTTTGTAAGAATATCCAGGTATTCTTTATTTTTATCTTTTGATATTGCATAAGGAGCATCTGTTTCTGGGTCACATACAGGAGTTCCTGTAACTCTTAAATTATATTCACGTGCTGTGTCTCTTACTAATTGTTCAAATTCTTGTATTGGCTGGGGTTTAACACCAGGAACTATAGGGTCACTATTCAGGATTAGTCCTTGATTTCTTGTATTTGCAAATCTCATTAATATTAATGCTTTAGCACCCCATGATTCTAGTTGTTCACATGTTCTTGCTAGTTCTTCACCATCATTAACTCCAGGTATTATTATTGAAGCAGCATGAACATCACAGGTTTCACAGAATCTTTTCAGTGCTTCGATTGATGCTTCAGGTGTCGGGTCATGCATCCACTTCTTTCTTAATACAGGATCTGTGGAGAAAACAGTGTATGTAGTTTCGATAACTCCATTATTGGTTAATTTATCCACAAGATCAGGGTCATCTATACCTTTACCACTAGTATATCCCAGGTGTATTGGAAATCCCATGTCATGTATTCCTTTTGATAATTCTAATAAATGAGGATAACAACTAACATCACCATCACCAGTAATGTTTACCATAGTGTCTCTTGAGAGTTCTGTTTGAAAAATATTGTTTTGTAATGATGCCAGTACATTAAATGGCTGTAGATAGTCTCGTTTCATGTTTGTATCAGTGGTACAATGAGGACAACCTATTTGTCCTGGCGGACAGTTTTTACAGCCTAGTATCTTCTTATCTCTAACATTTTTAAAATAACAATATTCACAAAAACCTCTACAGTTTTTACCAGGTATTCCTCCAATATCGGCCATTATTTGCATAAGTAATTATTTATTAGTAATGTATTTTAATAATATTGTTAAGTTTGATAAAAATAATTTAATTTAAAACAAGAATTATTTATTTTCGTATCAGGAATATAATCTGAAAATAGGGACAAATAGTTGTTTATTATAGTATTTACTTCATAATGTATGGATAAGTCTTTTTTTCATTGAGTTTAAGCATTATTATTTGAAACTTAAAAATTGTTGATAAAAATATCATTTTTATTTCATGAATTCTAGAGTTAAATTAAAAAAATATAATCTATGCTACGTATATAATTATATATATTATAATAATGTATCACATTAAAAATTAATTTAAGGTAATTAAAATGATTGGAAAAAGTACTCATATTGTTGATTGTAGGGAAACAAGAGGAATAGGTGAAGGTGGTGGAATAGCACAGCGTGGAACATATGCTCAATGTGGAGATGATTTGTTAGCTGTGGCTATGTCACCAGGTCGTAGACATATTACAAAACCAGTTTGTGAAATTACTTTTGCATTAAGAGAGGCTAATATTCAAACCAGTACTTTAGTTCTTAATGCTGGTTCAGGGGTTCCTAGAGACACACCTACTGGTGGAGGTAACGGTCTATTTGGAGTTACACCTAAAGAAATTTCACAGATGGGTAGGCATAAAGTAGTGTTAATACACTTTGGCGGAGTAAAAAATCATATTATTTATAAGGCAAAACACGTACTGAAAAATATTAACAAACCTGTTATAATTATTTCACAGTATCCTGTTGACTTTGAAGATTTTGCAAAAATTGGAGTTAAAACTGCTGCTGTAATGCCTGAAAAACCAGAAACACAGGGAACAATTGTTGAATTAATAACTGATGTAATTCGTGGAGAATCCTGTACTCAACAAAAATTAGATGAAATAATCGATAAAGTTGAAAATACAATTGAAAAGTATGGGTATTAATGAAGAGGTAACGAATATGGATATAGTATATAATCTATGTTTAGTTACTCTGATGGGATTTTTAGCAATCTTAGCTGGTATGTTTGAGGATTTGGAATCTGATGTAGCATCAACAAGTAATCCAAATTCTCAGGTTCAACTAGCACCACAGGTAGGTAATTTACATAAATTATTTAACAGAGCAGTATCTGGAGAACCATTGCTTGTTGGTACAATGGCAACTATAGCTGGATCTATTACTTATGTATTATTACAAATAAATCAACCAGTACTATTGTCAATATTATTAGCAACTATTATAACAACAATAATACAAGCTATTTTTTCAGTTACTTCATACATGGGACGTATAACAAGTCAAGCATTATATAATCAACCATTGTTTATGGATGTCATATATAAACATGTTCCTGTAGCTGCAGCACATGCTTTCATAAACTTATTTTCAATTACAACACTAGCTTATCTAATGATTTACGTCTTACAACCAGCAATTCCATTAACATTACCTATTGCAACATTGTTATTAGGTGTTTCATTAGGTTCTATCGGGTCTGCTGTTGGAGATATTCACTATGGTGCTGAAAAACTATATCAACATCATAAGTATGGTTCAGGAATACCTGTATCTGTTAATGGTGATATAACAACAAGAGATTCATTAGGTTCTAGAAATTCATTGGATGTAGTTAAATTCTGTTCTAAATTTGCTGGACCAATAACAGGGCTTTGTTTTGGAATAATTATATTCCTTAATTTTTGGATATTCCTAGTTTTCGGAGTACAAATAGGATTAGTTGTAGGATTTATAATAGTTCTACTAATATTAGGATTAAATTACTTATTAGAACGTAGGTCTCGTTCTATATATGGAGAATATGAAAAATAAATTGGAGATAAAATGAGATGATGATTGAATTATTAATAAGTATAATAATAGGATCAACAATTATTGGTATAGGTGTTCATTTCATACCTGTAGGTGGTGCACCAGCTGCACTATCAACAACTGCTGGTATACCTACAGGAGCTCCAATGATAACAATTGGAATGGGAATCACAGGAATATTAGCTGCTACAAGTGTTATTGGACAACCAGAATATATTATTATCATGTCTGGTGCAATAGGTTCCATGATAATGATGGCAGTAACTATGCTATTTTCTAACATGATACATGTTTATGGTGTGGGAGTTCCACCAGCATCAGCCAACTTTGAAAAAGATCCAATCACAGGTTTCCAGCAAGAGCCGTATGTTAGTCCAGGTACAACAGGTCATGGAATACCAACAATATCATTCGTAAGTGGTTTGATTGGTTCATTTCTAGGTGGTGTCGGTGGTTCACTTGCATTTTGGGCAATATATAATGAATTAAATTTAAAACAAGTATATTCAACAATGGCATGTGGATCAGTATCAGCTATTTTAGCAATAATGTTATTCTTTGTTATTGCTGTTGTAGCATCATATAATATTGGTGGTACTATTCAGGGATTTTATGATAAGAAATTCAAATCAAAAATAATATCAGGTACTATTTCATGTTTTATCATGTCTATTATATTAGCAGTAGTATATGCATTGATTTTAGGGGGTCTATAGATGGCTGATGATTTAATTCCACATCAGATTATAACACTAGTATCACTTGCTGGTGGTTTAATATGTATCTATGCAAGCAATATCTCATCAATTGGGGGTATTTTCTCAATCATAGCTACAATATTGGGTGTTGTTTATGGAACAAATACACTCAGACATGTGGGTAAGTATAGTTTAGGTACTGGAGTACCTTCTATTGTTTACATGTTAACTGCATGTGGTCTAATAAGTTCTATTGTAGGTATTTCATTATCCCTGTTTGTAGATCAGTCAATGCTATTTCCAATAATTAGCGTAGTAATTGCTGGATTAATTGGTTTATCAATCTCATTAATATGTAAATACGTATTTAATATACAGGTTGAAATATTATCAAAATCTTTCATGTCTATTGCTATTGCTACTACAATCACTATAATGGCAATGTCAACACTAGTATTATCTTCTTCAGACGCTAATATGATATACCACTATGTTATAGAAAATGGGTTAATAATATTGTTTATGATTATAACAGTAATGGCTATACAAAATCCGTATAATTCATGCATGGGACCAAATGAAGACCAATATAGAACATTATCTCTAGCAATAGCTAATGCATTTTTAATGTTGATGGTTATTTCAATTATAAGTGTGGTTAGTAATGGTTATTGGTATGTTTATCTAGTGATATCACTTATCGGATGGATTATAAGTATTAGAAAATACTTCCAATACACTAAACAACAAGCAGCATCAGTAAGATGGTATGGATTATGGCCTAAAAATGATGAGGAGGAATTTTAATGGTTGATAACTCAAAAGTTATAATTGATGATGACCTTGTTATGGATGTTAATACTGGAGTCATTGGGTCTAAATCAAGTATAAAATCAGAGGGAGTATCATTTCCAATAGATGATGTTATATCTGAAATCGATAGATTAGAAAGTGCAATAGATGATTTGGAATCCTCCTTAGATTCTAGGACAACATCTAATTTATCAGAAAATAATAGGAATGGAGTATATAGAAAAGCAGGATTATTAACAAATGTGGTTATAGGAGTAATAATTGCATTGATAATATTAATATTAATAGTCTAATATAGGAGGAAAGTACTTTGGTAGAAGATATGGAAGTTGTACAAGGTTGGCCTCTAGAAACTGGAGATTATGATGTTGGTGATTCTAGTAGTCCAGTAGCAGTTGTATCATTGGGTTCAAAAATGAATGAAGAACTAGTAAATGCTGGAGCTGCTATTGCAGGACCATTACATACAGAAAATCTAGGAATAGAAAAATTTGTTGCAAATGTTATTTCTAATTCAAATATTCGTTATGTTGTGATATGTGGTTCAGAAGTACAGGGTCATATAACTGGTAAAACTGTTGAGGCTTTATATGAAAATGGTATTGATTCTGATAAGAAATCTATCATAGGTTCACCTGGAGCAATACCTTTTGTGGAAAATTTATCTGTTGAAGCAGTAGAGCGATTTCAAAGACAAGTGTCTCTTATCAGTATGATAGATAATGAGAATTTAGATGAAATATCTGCTAAGATACAGGAATGTATAGATGAAGATCCTGAAGTTTTTCCTGAGGAACCGATGGTTGTTGAGTTAAGTGAATCTGAGGAAGATGAAGAAATAGAAGAGGATGAAGTTGAATATAGTTCTCAGGGAACAGGTAATGTTGATTCATCAGCTTTAAGATTACTTGAAATAGAAGACCGTATAAGGTTAATGAATAATGAAGTTAAGGAAATTGGCAGTCTTGAGAAAATAAATTCAGGGTATTATGCAGGAAAAATAGAGGGTATAGTTCTTGGTTTTATATTAACCTTAATCCTTCTAATTGTAATAATGATAGGTTGGGTTTAATATGAAAAAGACAATGAACAATATTGGTGAATTGGTAGATTCAATAGAGTATAGAGCCCAGTTAATTGGAAGAAACCAAAGATTAATTAGTGGTGTGGAGAGTACTCGTATAAGTGGTATATTAATTGGATTTATATGTACATTAATCATTGTAGGTATACCTATATTATACTATAGTGGGGGCTTTTAATGTCTGATAATATAAAAGAAGATCTTGAACAAATTAATGAACGTTTAGATAAGTTAGAGGAAAGACTAGAAGAGTCTCATGGTGAATTTTCTCAGAAAACTGGAAAAAGTATTGGAAGAGATATAGGATTTTTATATGGTATAATAATAGCACTAATTGTAGTGATTATATTAATGAAACTCACAATAATTTAGGGTAAAAGACTTAGAAGTAATTATTTAAAAAGGAGCATTTTCATGTTTAAATTTGAACAAAAACAAGAAGTATTTGATGTTTATGGTGTAAAGATAGGTGGACAGCCTGGTGAATATCCAACTGTATTAGCAGGTACAATTTTTTATGCTGGTCATAATATTATATCTGATGAGAATAAGGGAATTTTTGACAAGGATAAGGCAGAAACTCTATTAAATACTATGGATGAAATGACAGATTTAACAGGAAATCCTAATATAGTACAAATATTCGGAGCAACACCTGAAGCTTTACTTAAATATATAGATTTTGTAACATCAATATCTGACGCACCATTTCTTATAGATTCAACATCAGCAGATGCAAGAATAGCCGGAGCAAAACATGTAACAGAATCAGGATTAGCAGAAAGAACCATATATAACTCTATAAACATGTCCATAGACACGGAAGAAATCGAAGCAATAACAAACTCAGACATAACCTCATCAATAATACTAGGATTTAATCCAACTCAACCAGGTGTTGAAGGAAAAATAGAATTATGGGACAATGGAGCAGGTATTCTAGAAAAAGGATTACTGGAAATAGCTGATGATTGTGGTATATTCAAACCTTTAATGGATGTTGCAGTAACACCTCTAGGACAAGGAGGAGGAAGTGCAATAAAAGCAACAATAAATGAGAAAAGTAAATGGGGTTATCCTGCTGGTAGTGGAGTACATAATGTACCATCAGCATGGGATTGGATTAAAAAATATAAAAAGGAATATCCTGAAGTATGGCCTGTATGTGATGTAGGAGCTAACATTGTCCAGCAAATGGCTGGTGGAGACTTTGTATTATTCGGTCCAATAGAAAATACTAGAAAAGCATTCACAGCATGTGCAATGACAGACATGTTTATAGCTGAGGCTAACGAGGCAATAGGCATTAATCCAATAGATTCACATCCATATAAAAATTTATTATGATACTATGACACTAGATAAAGTTACAATACCTAGAATATCACCTAACGATATAAAGGACCAATTCTTCACAGTTTTATCAGTAGAACTAGGAAATACAACTATTAAGTCTATAATTATGACTACAAATATTAAAACTAATAAGAATTATCAGTTGAATAAGATGGTACGTTTAACTAGGGATATAAGACTGCCATCACCATCAGAGGAAATATTCGGTCATACAATATGGGATAAACCGTTATCAAAAGAAGCTATAGAAGAAGCAATATCAAGCATAATTCTTGATTCATTAGCTGAAATCAATTTATCTGTAAGTGATTTGGACTTTGTAGTTAGATCAACAGGTGTTGTTGCTATTTCTGGTTTATCTAGTGAAGTAGGATCTATTATCAAAGCATTATCCGATGGTTGTTTGAAGGCAGGAGTTAAACCTGCACAAATGACTGCCCCATTTTCTATAAATAATATTCCAAAACATATACGTAAATTCTCATTTTTTAATAATATACAGTTTGATGGATCAGTTGTCAGTGTATCTTCACCAGAATCAATAGGCAGAGTCGCTAATGAGATGGAGGGGGAATTAGTTACAGCTGGTTTAAAGCTTGCTAGTAAAGGTTCTGTGATAGATTATCGTAATCCTGTGATATCTGTGGATATGGGGACTACTCTTGCCGGACAAGTGATTGATAATCATAAACCTTATGCAAGTTTAACCTGTAATTATGTTGGACTGGCTGGCGGTATCTCTGATATTATTTTGAGAGATTGTGAAATTATAGAAGATAATCATTCAACAATTGACTTAACATTTACTGAAAATAATAATGGATATGATGAGGTATTGTTACATGAAAATACTCTTAAATTACATGAATATATTGATATCATGGAAGTTCCTCCGGAAGTTAATGAATTTGGTTCTGTTGCTGTAGATTCCACGAAGATAAAACAATCAAAAATCAAAGTTATAGGTTCAAGAATTAATAATACCGAAAAATTAGTAGATACATTTAATAACATAATAGAAAACTTTGATAACAATCAGGTCATGTTACAAATAGATGATATGTATGCATTTTTAATAAAACGGTTAATGGATAAAACTAATGAATTAAATCTCATAAAACAAGATACAACACTAGGAATAACTGGAAGAGCAGGAATAACAGGATATAAACCTTATTTCATAGAACAATATTTGAAAGAAGATTTTGATAATATTTTATTTGCACAGGACGGATTAGCATTAGGTGCATTAATGATGGCAAGATGTATGAATTCCTTAGGTACGCCATCTAATCCAGTAGGCGGATCTAGAAGGGGCATGTGTATAATGCAGCAAAGAATTAAAAATAATAAAATAAGAAAATTCTGATAGAACTTAATGTTGTTAGTATTGTTGGCTAACAGCCATTCCTTCTAATCTTTTTATTCTATCAGCTGTACTTGGATGAGTTGAAAATAATTTCTGTAATGCACCACCTATATTAGTAAGTGGATTTATTATAAACATATGTGCATCTGTTGATTTAGCATCAGTCATAGGCATATTAATATTAGCAAATTCTAGTTTTCTAAGTGCCTCTGCTAAAGCATGAGGATTACCACATATCTGGGCACCAGTTGCATCAGCCTTGTATTCACGTGACCTGCTAATAGATAACTGTATTAATGTTGCAGCTATCGGACCAAGAATTGCTATTAATAATGATCCTAAAATACTACCTGCATCATCATCGGTTGCGAAAAATACTGCATATCTTCCCCAGTCAGCAATAGCTACAATCATACCTGCAAGGGTTGCTGCCACAGAACTTATTAGAATATCTCTGTTTTTTATATGTCCTAGTTCGTGTGATAATACTCCACGTAACTCGTCTTCGTTTAGTATTTGAAGAAGGGCTGTTGTAACTGCTACTGCTGCGTGACTTTGATTACGTCCTGTTGCAAAAGCATTAGGAGTATTAGACTCGATTATTGCTACTCTTGGTTTTTTAATGCCTGCCTGATTTGATAGTTCACCAATGATTCTATGAAGATTTGGTGCTTCTTGCTCTGACACAATACGTGCATTATATGAGGATAATGCAATTTTATCAGAATAGAAATATGATACGAAATTCATAATAATTGCAAATATAAATCCTATGAAGATACCAAAACTACCTAAGCTAAAAATACTTCCGATAGCTCCACAGACTACTACAAGTATTGCAGACATTATTCCTAATAATAATGCTGTTTTCAGATTTTCTAACATTTTTATTTCTGTCCTTAATTATTTTTTTGTATTTACTTCAAACTCTTAAAAATTTATAAGTGTTCCTATATATAGTTTTTTAAATCATCATATTAATATTATATATAATATTCTATTTTTCCAATTAAACGGTCTTATTAATTTTATATTAAGTAGGAATAAATATAATATTAAATAAACTTGGAAGTATAACATGACAACGGCGTTAGTAATGGCTGGTGGAAAAGGCAGTAGAATGGATTCCGATTGTGAGAAACCTATGATTAAAGTTAAGGGTAAGCCAATGGTTACACATGTATTAGATGCTTTAACAAGTTCTAAATATATAGATAAAATTATTGTAGCTGTGAGTCCTAACACTCCTTTCACTGAGAAATATCTGGAAGATTTCCCAGTTATAATAATAAAAACTAAAGGTAATGGATATGTGGAAGATTTGTCAGATATTCTTTCTGACAGAAAATATGTTGAGGAAGATGAAGTTGTAATGACTCTTGTAGCAGATTTACCTTTTATAACTTCAGAACATATAGACGACGTGTTAGATCATTATTATGATAGGGATAAACCTGCTATGTGTGTTTCAGTACCAGCAAATTTATTTGATAAGTATAATTTAACTCCAACATTAGTCTTTGAGGGATTAGTACCTACAGGTGTTAATGTAGTGTTAGCTAATACTAAGGAACAAGATCAAACAATCTATATATCAAATAGTGTAGAATTAGCTTTTAATGTTAATACACTTGATGATTTAGATATCTCTAATCATCATGCTAAGAAGGAGTAATTTATTATATTAATAAGTTATATATAGTTTTAAAAATAAAGATATTAGTAATTATTATTACCAATAGGTAACTTGTTAAAATACGTTTAGGTGGACATAATGGCAAAAGAAAGGGAATTAATAAAAGGCGAAGAAAAATTATGGGCAGATATCAGAGGATATCAAGTTGCAACAAGTAGTGCACGTATTCTAGGAGAACTAGAAGAATTAACTATCGATGAAAAAACTGGTAAAATTACAGATATTATCATAAAAACAGACAGTGAAAGAAATGTTAATGTTAAAGGTGCTAAACGTAATGGCGACTTGTTAATTGTTCCATTTGGTAAAGTTGAAAAAGTCGGTGAATTTATTATTATATCTGGATAATAACACTATGGGAAAAGAATAATCTATTTGAGGGTTATTTTTTCTTTTTTTTATTATATATTAGAGCTATTTTATATACGAAATTTCTTATCTATTTTTTATCATATTAACTTAAAGAATTGTTTATTATTTTTTTCATGTAAATATTAATGTAAAATTAGTTAATCTATTTTTTTTAAATAATAAAAAAAGAGGGAGGTTAATTATTTTTAGGATTACATTCCTTCCATACTCATATCCATGAGTTTTTTGGTTTCTTGAGCTAATTTATCTGGTAATCCTTTAATATCAATATCAAGGAATCCTCTTACAATCATTGATGCAGCTTCATCTTCTGTTAATCCTCTAGCCATTAGATATTGGATTTCATCTTCAGCTATTTTACCTACAGCAGCTTCGTGTGATAATTCCATGTTTGTAGATTCTCCTCTTAGTTCAGGTACTGAATATATTTTTGAGTCATCAGATAATATTAATCCCATACATTCAAGGTGTCCCCGTACATCTGGTGATTTACCTAATAAATCTCCTCTGGTGTATATTGTAGAGTTATCTTCAGATATTGCTCTTGTAATCATTTCTGATTGGGAGTTTTCTCCAGATAATACTGTTCTGGATCCTTGGTCAATTAATGAATCTTCTTTTCCTGCTAATATTGATTGGAAGAATACTTTACAGTTTTTACCATTTGCGTATGCTGTTGGGTATGCTTGTAAGTTTCTTACTGGATGTGCTAGTATGTAGTTTGAGATGTATGTACTGTTATCATCCATTATAACTCCAGTTCTTGGTCTTACATCTACTTCTTTTGCCCAGTTGTGTACCATGGTGAATGTTACTTTTGCTCCTTTTTTAAGGTAGAATTCTGATACACCTATGTGTGCTGCATTGTCTACGTGTGTTGCTGTTGAACAGCCTGTGATGATATTTATTTCAGAATTTTCTTCAGCAATAATTATGTTGTGTGCAGTTTGTCTTACTTCATCATCACCAATATACATACATGCTTGTATAGGTATGTCTAATTTAGTGTTAGGTTCACTTCTTATGAAGTATCCACTTCTTGCACCTAACTCTGTTGTAGCAGTATATTTATCTGCATCTACCTGTACTGCTTTCCACATGTAATCTTTTAACCAGTCATATTTATCCAGTGCTTGTGCTGTTCCCATTACTTCTACACCAGGGAACATGTTATTTACAAATATTTCTGATTGGTCCATTTGTAGGAATGATGCTGCTCTTCCTTTTTCATCAGTTTCCATTCCAACACTATTTAATGTTTTTTGGTCATCTTTGGTTAAATCTTCTAATGAATCGATGTGGTCGTATTGTCCTACATCTGCTGCTTCAAATTCATCTAAATCTACATCAGCACCAACGGATGCTTTTTTGTCTATTGCTTTTTCTGCTCTGTCTTTAAATGAAACCATTTTATGCATCTCCAAATCCTGATTTTCTAACGTCGTTCATAATATCTGTAGGATTACCTGTTCTTGTAATTTTACCATCTATTAATATATGTGCGTGTGTTGCATTCACATATTTTAATATGTATCCCAGGTGAGTAATGAGTAATCCACTTTTCTTGGTATTAGGGTCATCTTGTCCAAGAAGAGTACCTATTTCTTTTGAAATCAATTCAACATTTTCTATGTCTACTCCAGAATCAGGTTCATCGAACATGATGAAATCAGGTTTTTGTGCTAATAATTGTAATAATTCAGATCTTTTTACTTCTCCACCAGAGAATCCTAAATTAACATCTCTTTCAAGGAAAGTTTCATTTAATTTTAATCTTTTTCCTAATTCAACTACTTCATTGGTTAATTCATCATCATTTTTGTATTCGTGGTCTTTGTCTTCTATTTTTAGTAAATCTTTTAGTTTTACTCCATGAATTGCTGGTGGATTTTGGAAGGTTACACCTAAACCTAATTTGATTCTTTCGTGGGTTTCCATATTTGTTATGTCTTGTCCTTTGTATATTATTTTACCATTCGTGACTTCATATTTTGGAAATCCAAGTATTGTCATAAATAGTGTACTTTTTCCAGCTCCATTTGGGCCGAGTAGTACGTGTCTTTCACCTTCGTTTATCTCCAGGTTTACTCCTTTTAATATTTGCTTTCCTTCTACTTCTACTTCTAAATCTTTTATTTCGAGTAGCATTTAATCACCCTGTTTTTAAATTATAAAAAGTATTATTGTGATATCCTAAGTTTTATATTTTTTTATCAATTATTACTTTCTCTTTCTTTTATTTATTATAATTATCGTGTGTTATATAACAGTGTTATGCTTATTAAGTAATATAACAACGTTATTTTTAATCTGAAGGAATAAAATAGGATTGAATAATATTCGTACAGTTTCTATTTTGAAAATTATTAAGTATTGTAATTATATAATAATTAATCATCTTTAATTTAAATATTATTTCATATTCAATCAATAATACTTTAAAGTAATAATCATTTTGTAAATAGTATTAATATATTTATTAATTAGGTTAACCTAAATTTTTCAATGTTTTCATTAAAAAAATCAAAATTAAAAAAAACTTATAAGCAACGTTTTAAGACGAAATATAATTTAAACAACGATTTTTTACAACAAGAATTATACTGAAAAATCATGATAATAACACAAAAAATTCAATCATCATATTTAAACTTTACGGTATACTCTATAAAATAACCTTTATAATAATAGTTAAAGTCATATAATATTGTACATTATTTTAGTTTGTACATTTTTTTAAATTGTACTAAATTAATAGTACAATGAACACGTGTTTAATATTAATTATAATGTCTAATCTTAGATTATAATGAGTAGATTATTTTTAAAATAAAAAAAATATTTTAAAATAATCATGTTTTTTTAATAGGAGGAAAAAAAATGGCTAATGACGATATTAAAATAATCGTTTTCAGTTGTAACTGGTGCTGCTACGGTGGAGCAGACACTGCAGGAACTTCAAGGATGCAATACCCACCTAACATAAGAATGATCAGAGTAATGTGCTCTGGTAGAATAGAACCTCAATTTATTCTAAAAGCTCTAAGAGAAGGAGCAGATGGAGTATTCGTAGGAGGATGTCACATGGGAGACTGCCACTACGATGCAGGTAACTACAAATTCGATAGAAGAATGAGATTAGTTTACAGATTATTAGATGAACTCGGAATTGAAAAAGAAAGAGTACAACACGACTGGATTTCAGCATCTGAAGGTGAAAAATTTGCTTCCACAATCAGAAGAGTAACTGCTGAAATAGAAGAATTAGGTCCATCACCACTCAAAGCTCAAATAGAACAGGAGGCATAATCACATGGCAGAAAAGAAAAAAATAGGAACAATGTGGCTAGGCGGATGTTCTGGATGTCACATAGCTTTAACTGATTTACACGAACTATTATTAGATGTTCTCGATGTTGCAGAATTCGAATTTTCACCAGTATTAATGGATACAAAATACGATGAAATTCCACACATGGACATTTGTCTTATAGAAGGTGGAATCCGTAACGATGAAAACAGAGAACTCGCAGAAGTATTAAGAGAAAAATCTGATATGATTGTTGCTTACGGTACCTGTGCTGAATTCGGAGGAATTCCAGGATTAGGTAACTTATATGACAATGACGAGTTAACAGAAGAAGCATACATAAACTCTGAATCTACAGTAAACCCAGATAAAATCATACCTAACGAATCTGTACCACACCTAGAAAGCAGAGTAAGACCATTATCTGAAGCAATCAAAGTAGATGCAGCATTACCAGGATGCCCACCAAAATCTGATGTAATTGCACAAGTATTAATTTCATTAGTAAAAGGTGAACCAGTAGAAATTCCTGATAACAACCTTTGTGATGTATGTGAAAGAGAAAAACCACCTACGGGAATGGCTATGGATACCATCAAAAGACCATGGGAAGTTGGACCAACCGACAAAGACATGTGTCTAGTACCACAAGGTATCATATGTTTAGGTCCAGCAACACGTCCATTATGTGGAGCACAATGTCCAGCAGTAGATACACCATGCCGTGGATGTTATGGACCTACAGACAAAGTATATGATGCAGGAGCAAAAATGATAAGTGCTATCTCATCTGACTTTGGTGTAGAAAACGATAAAGATGTAGATCCTGAAGAAGTTGCTGAACAAGTAGAAGATATAGTAGGAACTTTCTATACTTACACATTACCAGCAGCATTAATCCCTTTAAAAGTCAAAAAATAGATGGAATAGGAGGATAAATAAATATGGTAGAATTAACATTAGAACCAGTTACAAGAATAGAAGGTCACGCAAAAATTACAGTAGACCTTGACGAAGAAGGAAATGTAAAAGATACAAAATTACACGTAATGGAATTCAGAGGATTCGAAAAATTCCTACAAGGAAGACCAATCGAAGAAGTTCCAAGAATCGTACCAAGAATCTGTGGTATTTGTGATGTACAACACCACTTAGCAGCAGCTAAAGCATGTGACCAAGTATTTGGATTCAATGATGATGAGATATATCCAGCAGCTTACAAAATGAGAGAAATCATGAACTGGGCTTCTGTAATGCACTCACACACATTAAGTTTCTACTTCTTATCTGCACCTGACTTCATAGGTGGAAAAGACAGAAAAACCAGAAACGTATTCCAAATCATTAAAGATAAACCTGAATTAGCTAAAAAAGCTTTAGAACTAAGAAGAAACTCACAGGATATCGTAGCTGCTGTCGGTGGAAGACCAATTCACCAAGTATCCAACACACCTGGTGGAATTACCACTGAATTAACAGATGAAGAACAAAAAGATAACTTAGTAAAAGCACAAAGAGCTCTTGAACTTTCATTAGACACATGGGATGTAGCACAAGGTATTTTCGAAGAAAATATGGACTTAATCAAAACATTAGGTAATGTTGAAACATACCACTGTGGATTAGTAGACAAAAAAGATGGAAGTTGGGAAATGTACAATGGTAATGTAAGAATGTGCGATAAAGAAGGAGAAAAATACGCAGAATTCGGTTCAGAAGATTACCAAGACTACATGGCTGAAGGTGTAAAACCATACTCCTGGTTAAAATTCCCATACATAAAAGATATAGGATATCCTGAAGGTATATACAGAGTAGCTCCTCTATCAAGAATCAATGTATGTACAAAAATGCCTGACCCAGCTGAAAGAGCACAAGACTACTTAAAAGAATTCAGAAGTAACTTCGGTTACGCTCAAGAACCATTATTATTCCACCCAGCAAGACTCATAGAATTAGTTGCATCAGCAGAATTAGCTGTTGACGGATTAGAAGGAGACTTAAGTGGACAAAAACGTCCTGAAGCAATAGACCGTGATCAAATCACAGGTAAAGGTATTGGTATTGTTGAAGCATCAAGAGGTACTTTAACCCACCACTACGAAACTGATGAAAACGGTTTAGTAACCAAAGCAAACATTGTAGTAGCTACCGTACAAAACAACCCTGCAATGGAAATGGGTATTCAACAAGTAGCTAAAAACTACATAAAACCTGGAGTAGAAGTTGATGATAAAATCTTCAACTTAATGGAAATGGTTATTCGTGCATACGACCCATGTCTATCCTGTGCTACTCACCAATTAGATACCCAAATGAGATTATCTACTGTAGAAGTATATGATCACATGGGTAACTTAGTAAAAAAAGTCTAAGTATGTAATCTAAAAATACAGTCTTCATTGAAGAGTGTAGTTAAAGTTTAGGATAGGTCCTCCTATTCTATTCTTTCAAATATTGATTAGTTTATTTTAAACTAATAGGGTATTGTATTTAATATATTGTTTGTTGCATCTTTGAACAAATTATGACTAAAATAATATAAAATCGGAACATACTTCATTGGTTTTTATCAATGAAGTTATTTTATTTTTTTTAATTAATTGTTTAGAATTAGTATTTTTCTTGTTTTATTAGTTATATTGATGAATTTCTTATTTTTAAAAAAAGAATTATTTTTAGATCTTATTAAGTATAAGGTCTAATCCGTTAATTATAGTTTTATAGATATTTGAACACTTTAATCTTTACTTTTTTTGGAGTTTTTTTTATATTCGAATTGGGTTTTTTGGGGAGGATAAGGGTAGAATTACTTTAGTAATGTAGAATGTTATAAAAAATCATACTAATTTATATTTTTTTATTACTTTCTACAATTACTATTTTATACATACGATGGTAAATACTTTTTGATTGAAAAGTATTACTTTTTATCATTTTTAGGATTTAATATTCATAATTTTGTTAATATTGTATAATTGGGGTTTGTTTTTATCGAAATATATTCCAGTAATTGTATTTATTCCAAGTTTTACATTTTCTTCCATATCATTATTACCATTTGTCGCATATTTTAGTTTTAAATTGGTTTTTGGAAGGATTATGCGGAGTAGAGATATTATCTTTTTTAAATATTGCTGTGAATATTGGGGATTATATTCCCTTGGTGAATCATAGAATGGATCATAACCTTTGATTTCTATAGATGTAGGTTTAATTTTCATAAATATTTTAAAAATTCGATAAAGGTCTATATGTGTTTCACCAATATTGATTGGAAATTCACATGTTATGTCTTCAATTAAATTATCATTAATTATTTGTGATATTTTATATGAAAACTCATTAAATTCTTCAAGATTATTATGAGTATAATAGTTCTTAGTAAGTAATGAATAATCGATAATTAAAGAATTAATGTCAAAACATGAAATTAACTCATAATCATTCCAGTTAGTCATATTTACATTAATGTCTACATCATACTGATCAAGAGTATTCATAACAATTTTTAATATATTTTCATCAAGAGTATTATTATAATAACAATTAATTGCATAAATATCATATTGATTTATATCACGTAATCTGTATTCTAAAATATTTTTGATATATAATGGATTATATTCGCGTCTTGATTCGGGTGTCCTGTAACCACAGGTAGGACAGTTATCTTCAACTCTGTAAATATCAGGAAAATATAGGTTAGTTTCAAATTGAGTCTTATCATTAAATGTTTCTTGTATTTTTCTTGCATTCTCAAATAATTCATTTAAACTATCCTTATCTTCACAATTGATAATGTTTTTTATGTCATCACATGTAAAATTCATATTTTTTGAATTATTTATAATATTTTTTTCCATTTTATTTATCTCCTCTTTATTTGGCTGTTAATTGTTTTATTTTTTATTTATGATAATTTGAGTAATATAAAATAATTAATCGTGAATAATGTGAAGTATATTCGTTTTATTTTTTTTATAAAAAAAATTATCATGATTTATTGGTAAGGTTTTATTTTATAAAATTTAGAAATATTTATATTCTATTCTAATTATATAATTCAATTGTAAGAATATTTATTACAAATTAGTATGAATTACAAAAATATTCATAAGTAATGATATCTTTTGTATTACTCATAATGACGTATTAAACGGTTAATTAAATACATCCTAAAATCGTACAATTTGTAAAATATACAATTGGAGTGTTGTATGATATAACGCTAAGTTATTAGGAGTATTTTTCTTTGTATGAATATTTGAGCACAATAATTATGGAAATGTATTTTTAGATAAACAGTTGGAGGGATAGATTTCATTTGTTTAAGTTAAATAATTAACTGAATTCTTTTTCACATAGACATTATAAATGATGTTAAAAATAAAAAACACGTGGATATAATCTTGTTTCATTAAAATATTTCTACCAACTAAGTATTTTATTGAATCATAACAAGAATTATAGTGAAAAGAAGAGCAATATGGAAGTATAAACCCGGAATGAATAATAATAAGTTCATTTCTTAATAAATTTAATTTAAGAGGTGTACATATAAATGCCAACATATGACGATAAAATAGATTTGTATGGGGTAGACGGAAAACTTTTAGAAGAACAAGTACCTCTAGAAGCAATTAGTCCTCTAGTAAACCCAACTATAAAAAACATTATAGAAGAAATTAAGCGTTCTGTTGCAGTAAACTTAGCAGGTATTGAAAAATCCTTAGCAAACGGAGCATACGGTGGAAAAGCTAACTTTATTCCAGGAAGAGAATTAGATTTAGCAATTGTAGACAACGCAGATGCAATTGCTGACAAAATGGAAAAAATCTTAAAAGTTAACGACGATGACGATCTTAACATAAAATTATTAAACGACGGAAAACAAGCATTAGTACAAATTCCATCAGAAAGATTAGCAGTATCTGGTGACTACTCCGTAGCACCATTAGCAACAGGAGCAGCTTTAATCCAAGCTATACTCGATACATTTGATATAAACAAATATCAAGCTTCAGAAATAAAAACAGCAGCTATGGGTGGATATCCACATAACGTAAAATTAGGTGGAGCATTAACAACATTATTAGGACAAACAACTCACCTTGAAGGTTTAGGTTACAGCCTAAGAAACATTGGTGCAAACCACGTAGTAGCAATCACAAAGAAAAATACTCTTAACGCAGTAGCTTTATCATCAATCCTTGAACAAACTGCAACATTCGAAATGGGTGACGCAATCGGTGCATTCGAAAGAAGCCACTTATTAGGATTAGCATACCAAGGATTAAACGCAAACAACATAGTTTATGACTTAGTAAAAGAAAACGGTAAAGCAACACTCGGTGACGTAGTAATTTCATTATTATCCAGAGCATCCGATGATGGAATAATCAAAGTAAAAGAAACATTACCATCAGGATACAAATTATACGAACCAGTTGATTGGGCATTATGGAACGCATATGCAGCAGCAGGTCAAATTGCAGCAGTTATTGTTAACGTAGGTGCAGCAAGAGCAGCTCAAGGTGTAGCATCATCTATATTATACTACAACGATATCTTAGAATACGAAGCAGGTTTACCAGGAGTAGACTTTGGTAGAGTAATGGGTACTGGTGTAGGTATGAGTTTCTTCTCACACGGTATTTACGGTGGTGGAGGACCAGGTATCTTCAATGGTAACCACGTAGTAACAAGACACAGTAAAGGTTACGCTATACCATGTAACGCAGCAGCAATGTCCTTAGATGCAGGTACACAGATGTTCTCTGTAGAAGCTACATCAGGATTAGTTGGAGAAGTATACAGTAGTGTAGACAATTTAAGAGAACCAGTAAAATATGTTGCTGAAGGAGCACATGAAGTAAAAGATAAAATCTAGATAGGAAGTTAAATAATGTCAACAGACGTAGATGAAACAGAATTAAAAGTAATAAAAGCAAGTGATGTAAAAATATTCCCAGATAGAATTCTCAAACCAGAAACAACTGAAAAGATATTAAATCAAATCATGGAGTTAGATGGTATATTGAGAGTTTTAATAAATGGTGAATCACTACCTACAGTAGTAGCTTATGGTCCAGCTAAAGGAGCAAAAGTTAATCATACAGATAGGAAAACCATCCATGTTAAAGGTAATGATGTTCCATTAAAAGTATCTGTTGGTGAAATTATTTTAACAGTCCAATTAGAATTTCTAGACGATTTTGTAGAACAGGTAAACTCTATTTTAGAAGATACCTTAGATTTTGGTTTCCAAGTATCAACAGGTATATTCACTAAAACCACAACATCAGTTTCAGATTACATGAAATATGGAAAAGGTTTTGAAGACAAAATAGACTCAAGATTAATTGGATTAGTAGATCCAAATGCAAAATCATCAGAAACTATAAGATATATCAGGTGATTGTAAATGGCATATGACGTACAATTTTATCCTGGAGAAAGTGTTATTGCAGAAAACCGTAAAAAACACATGAATCCAGATTACGAACTTAAAAAACTAAGAAATATTGCAGATGACGATATAGTAAAACTCTTAAGTCACAGAAACCCAGGAGAAGGTTACAAAACAGTACACCCACCTCTTGATGAAATGGACTTTGAAGAAGACGCTATGAAAGACTTCGTAGAACCAATCGACGGAGCAAAAAAAGGAATCCGTATAAGATACATACAATTCGCAGATTCAATGTATAATGCACCTGCTCAACCATACGACAGAGCAAGATCATACTTAAGAAGATTCAGAGGAGTAGATACAGGTACACTTTCAGGAAGACAAGTAGTTGAAATGAGAGAATCTGACTTAGAAGAAACCTCCAAAATATTATTAGAATCCGAATTCTTCGATGCAGCAAAAACAGGTTTAAGAGGAGCAACAGTACACGGACACTCCTTAAGACTTGACGAAAACGGATTAATGTTCGACGCATTACAAAGATACGTATATGATGAAGAAACTGGTCACGTAATATACGTAAAAGATCAAGTAGGAGTAGAACTTGACGAACCTGTAGACGTTGGAGAACCATTACCAGAAGACGAACTTAAGAAGATCACAACCATATACAGATACGACAACGTAAGTCTAAGAGACGACCCAGAAGTTATCAAAGTTGTTGAAGAAATACACCTTGCAAGAACTGAAGGTGGATATGGTTTAGATGTATTCAATAAAGATTTACAAAGTAAATTAGGTGGTAACTAATGGATAATGAGAAAAAATTATTCTTAAAGGCTTTACAAGAAAAATTTGATGAAGACCCTAAAGATGAAAAAACTAAATATTACTGCTACGGTGGATGGGAACAATCCGCAAGAAAAAGAGAATTTAATGAAGAAGCTAAAAAAGCTATGGAAGCTCGTGGAGGACTACCATTTTACAACCCAGACATTGGTGTACCTCTCGGACAGAGAAAATTAATGGCATACCAAGTATCTGGTACAGACACATACGTAGAAGGAGACGACCTTCACTTCTGTAACAACTCAGCTATTCAACAATTAGTAGACGATATAAAAAGAACTGTAATTGTTGGTATGGATACAGCTCACGGTGTACTTGAACAAAGGTTAGGTGTAGAAGTAACTCCTGAAACAATCAACGAATACTTAGAAACAATCAACCACGCACTCCCTGGAGGAGCAGTTGTACAAGAACACATGGTAGAAGTTGACCCTGGATTAGTAGTAGATTCCTACGCAAAAATCTTCACCGGTGACGATGATTTATTAGATCAATTAGACCAAAGATTTGTTATAGACATCAACAAAGAGTTCCCTGAAGAACAAGCAGAAATGCTCAAAAAATACATAGGTAAGAAAACTTACCAAGTAAGTAGAGTACCTACATTAGTAGTTCGTGCTTGTGACGGAGGTACAACCTCAAGATGGTCTGCTATGCAAATCGGTATGAGTTTCATTTCTGCATACAAATTATGTGCAGGAGAAGCAGCTATTGCTGATTTCTCATACGCAGCAAAACACGCAGACGTAATCTCAATGGCTACCGCAATGCCTTCAAGAAGAGCAAGAGGACCAAACGAACCTGGAGGAGTAACCTTCGGTGCATTCTCTGATATGGTACAAACCAGCAGAGTATCTGATGACCCTGCAGAAGTAACATTAGAAGTTATTGGTGGAGCAGCACCATTATACGACCAAGTATGGTTAGGTTCATACATGTCTGGTGGTGTAGGATTCACACAATATGCTACTGCAGCATACACAGATGAAATCTTAGACGACTTCATATACTACGGTAAAGACTACGTAGACAACAAATACGGATTATGTCAAGCTGAAGCTAATTCCGATGTTGTAAGAGACATCGCTAGTGAAGTAACATTATACGGATTAGAACAATACGAAATCCCTGCAGCATTAGAAGACCACTTCGGTGGATCACAGAGAGCAGCAGTTCTCGCAGCAGGTGCAGGTTGTTCAGTAGCATTCGCAACTGCTAACTCTAACGCAGGTGTAAACGGATGGTACTTAAGTCAATTATTACATAAAGAAGGACACAGCAGATTAGGATTCTACGGTTACGACTTACAAGATCAATGTGGATCATCCAACTCACTCTCTGTAAGAAGTGACGAAGGACTTATTCACGAATTAAGAGGTCCTAACTACCCTAACTACGCAATGAACGTAGGTCACCAACCTGAATACGCAGGTATTGCTGAAGCTCCACACGCAGCTAGAGGAGACGCATTTGCACTTAACCCTCTCATAAAAGTTGCATTTGCAGATAAAAACTTACTCTTCGATTGGACTCACCCAAGAAAATGCATTGCTAAAGGTGCAGTAAGAGAGTTCATGCCTAGTGGAGAACGTGACTTAATCAACCCTGCTTTATAAATTAGCGGATATTAAACTAATAGGGTAAGTTTATATATTATGTTAAACAAATATACAAACTGAAGTTTTCCAAGTAAACTTTAAAGTATAAATATATTTTAATAATAGTTAGGAGTGTACGTAAGTGAGGTACGATCTGTATTACTGAGGTAAACAAGGTACGACCCGCATTACTACATACTAAACTATTAGTACTTTTTACTAGGAAATATCTAAAGGACTAAGTTGCTTGAAAAACTAGAACCCTATTTATTTCCTTTATTTTTTACTTTGTTTTTTCTAATTTTATTTACAATTAATTCTATTTTTCGTAAATTTTCTATATTTTATAATTAAATCATTTTCTTAAGCATTAATATAGGTCAAAAAATAGTTCTATTTTTTTTTAAAAAAAAAGAGAGGGATGAGTTAAAAGGTTAGTATATGTATTTTCCATTGTGTTCATAGACTTCATCATTTTCACAGATTACTGTTCCTCTGTTGATGGTCATGATGTTACTTCCCTTGTATGGTCTATTTTCAAATGGTGTGTATTTCCCTTTAGTATATGTGTTTTCTGTGCTAATTTTTCCAGTTTCTTTCATATCTATTACTGTGATATCTGCATCATATTCTTTTTCTATTTTTCCTTTATTTGGTATTTTGAATATTTTTGCCGGATTGTTACACATTAATCTGACTATGTCATGAAGAGTTAAATTATTGTTATTAACTTCTGTTAGTAGTAGTTTCATTGATGTTTCTAGTCCCGGTATTCCTGCAGCACTACTCCATGTGTCTTTTTCTTTTTCTTCTATTGTATGTGGTGCGTGATCTGTTCCTATACTATCAAATTCATTTAGGTTGGATACAGTAATATTATAATTACTATCTCTTAGTGGTGGATTGGTTTTTGCTTTTACTCCATATGTTTTATATATACTATTTTCTAGGAATAGGTGATGTGGTGTTGCTTCTATTGTTATGTTTAGTTTTTCTCGTGCTTCATGTATTAATTCGAGTGTTTGTCTCGTGCTTATGTGGCATAGATGTAATTGTAGCTTATATTTTTTTCCTAATTCTATTGCTCTGTTTACAGCTATTAGTTCTGTTAGTGGACTTCTTGCATAACTATATGTTATTATTTTTTCTTTGCTTTCTGGATTTTCTTTTAGTCGTTTTATATTATAGTCTACAAGTGTTTTATCCTCACAATGTAAGCATAACGGTTTATCTGTTTTTCCTACATAACTAAACATTTTATCTAATTGTTCATTTGTATGTAAATCCATGAATATTTTATATGATGCTGGTTTTTCTTTGTTTATTTCTAACACATCTTGTTCAGTTTTAACACCTGCCTGTAGACCAAAGTCAACTATTGAATTTTCTTGTGCTATTTTCTTTTTTTCTTGGAAGTTTTGTAGTGTGTCTGTTTTTGGTATTGTGTTTGGCATGTCTATTACGGTGGTGTATCCTCCATGTGCTGCTGCTTGACTCCCTGTTTTCCATGTTTCCTTGTGTGTTAATCCAGGGTCACGGAAGTGTACATGGGGGTCTATTAGGCCAGGTATTACTATTTTATCTTTTAGGTCAATAGTTTTGTCTGTGGTTGTGTCAGAAGGTAGTATTGTTTTTTTTATTTCTTTTATTTTTCCATTTTCTATAATGATGTTTATGGTGTTATTGTCTATTGTTTTACAATTTTTTAATATGAGATTTCCCATCTTTTTCACCTTCATTATATTTTATTTATATTCGTTTTTCTATTTTATATGATAAGAATTCTATGGTTTATTTTTTCCTATTTTTTATAGGGAGCTTTTGTTGTTATATGATTATATATTAGTTTTAACAAATTTTTTCATACGTATTGATATTATTAATTTTTTAGGGGTTATTATAATGGGTATTGAATCATTTGTTGAGAATAATTTATGTAGAGATAGAAATCAATTTTATAAGGATTTAAATTCTAACGGTCTAAAAATTATGGGTAATAAAAATATTACTCCTATAATTGCTGATTTTACTGAGTATTCTCCTTTACATAATGGACATTTATATTGTATGAATGAAGCTAAACGTTTACATCCTGAGTGTTTATTTGTAGCAATTGTCCCAGGATTATTTGAACGTAATGGTAGAGGATTACCTTATATATTAACTAGGCAAAAACGAGCTGAACTTGCAATTAAGGTAGGTGCAGATATTGCTGTAGAAGGTCCTCCTATGGGTATCATGGGTTCTGGCCAATATTCATTATGTTTATCTTTAATGTTTAAAGCACTGAATGCTGATTATATTCCAAGAGGATATATTAGTAATGACCCTAAATTTAAAATAATACTTAATTATATAAATAATGGTAAGGGTGTAGCACCAAAACCATATAAAATTATTTCTATGGAAGATAAAAAGGTGTTACTTGAAGGGAAATTAAGCAATGATGATTATGTTATTGTGTCCCTTGCTAAATCATTGACAAAACTAAATTTTGATTTTAAGAATAAATTTATTTTCATTCCAAGACTAGAAAATGTTAGTGGTACTAAGATAAGAGAAATGGTATCTAAAAATGAATTTAATAAATTAGATGATATGTTACCAATTGAAACCATTAACATGTTAGAGAAGGAAATTGAAGCAAATCATGCTCCATTACATGATGTGAGAGCAACAAAGACCTTACTTGATAATGTGAATAATCTATCAAGAGACGAATTATCTAATTTAGCTCTCATGGATGATAGTACAGTTAGTAATATACTTGATAATAGGCCATTTGATAATATTGATGAGATATTAAATAATATTACTTATGGATTCAGTAGTCATAAAAAACAGAGAATACTAAGTGTATTAGAGGCAGGTATTTTTAAGGATGAGATACATAAATATATTAATAATTATCCACAAAAAATCAGAATCTTAGGATATAAAAATAAAGATATTCTGAATCAATTTAAAAATAATATTAATAATAACTTAATAGGAGATAATGGAAAAATATGCCAATAGATGATAAAGATTTTGTAAAACTAAATTACACTGGAAGAGTTAAAGAAACTGGAGATGTATTTGATACTACATACGAAGATGTAGCTGAAGAAGCAGGCATCAAAAACGATCAAAAAGATTACCATCCAATGGTTTTAGCTGTAGGATCCTCACAATTAATACCAAAATTACATGATGAGATTAAAGGCTTAGAAGTAGGAGACAAAAAAACAGTAGAAATACCATGTGAAGATGCATTCGGTAAAAGAGATCCTAGTTTAATAAAATTAATTCCAATGAAAGAATTCAAAAGACAAAACATAAAACCTTTCGTTGGCATGCCATTAACATTAGAAGGAAATCCTGGTGTAGTAAGAACAATCAGTGGTGGAAGAGTAAGAGTAGACTTCAACCACGAATTAGCAGGTAAAGACATAGTATACGATTTAGAAATTGTAGACACAATCCAAGATGACGCAGAAAAAATCAAAGGATTAATAGAAGTATACTACGGAAACCCTAACTTAGATGTTGAAAAAACAGAAATCGAAATCGAAGATGGTGTTGCTAAAATTACATTAGACAAATTATCAGGATTTGAACAAAGAACTGTACAAGAAGTAACATTATCCAAATTCAGAGTAGCTAGAGAAACCTATGAAAACATTGAAGGAATAGAAAAAGTTCAATTCATCGATGAATTCGAAAAACCAGAACCAGAAGAAGAAACTGAAGAAGACGCTGATTCTGAAGAAGTAGCACCTGAAGTATTATCAGATGATGAAGAATAAGTAAAATAAAAGGATTATTATTTAATCCAACTCTTATTTTTTTATCTAAAAATTTACTATTTTTTTTATTAAACAATTTCTGAAGTCATTTCAATCATCTTTTCACATTGAATTAGATCCTCAATAGTATTTAACACAGTTGTTATATTCTCATTTTCAAAATAACATACTAATTTATTATCTATAACCTCAGATTCAACAAAACCCTCATTATCAGGGTATAATGATTTATAAGCAATTTCTGCATATTTATTATCAGTATATGTAAAAGTCATTTTAGTTTTTACTTTCATAAATTTAAAACCCTATTTATTTATCAATATTAACTAATTTATAATTTATTTATTAATAGTAATGTATATTAAGTTGATATTTCAAAGAAATTATATATTAATAAGAAATAATAATCTTATCCTAAGTCAATATAGGTATTAATATAAAATCTATTTTTTATTAACACTATTTTTATATAATATCTTTAACATATCATAAATTAGTATATTCAAATTCACAAATTAATTACTGAATTTGATTTTAATGAATACTATTTATTGTATTATTAATTATATTTTTTCAAATATTTTTTTCACAATGGAAAAAAAGTATTTAGTTAAACGGAGGAGAATAACATGGTTAGACCATACACAAGAAAAGATTATATTAGAAAAATCCCAGCATCAAAAATTGTACAGTATGACATGGGAAATTTATCAGAAGACTACCCATTACAAGTAACATTAGCAGTTAAAGAACACACACATTTATCACATAGTTCATTAGAAGCTGCTAGGGTAGCTGCAAACAGATACCTACAAAGAACAACCGGTAAAATGGGTTACAGATTAAAAATAAGAACATACCCTCACCACATAGTAAGAGAAAATCCTATGGCAACTGGAGCAGGAGCCGACAGGGTTCAGAGTGGAATGAGAGGAGCATTTGGTAAAGCTATAGGTTCAGAAGCTTTAGTACGTGCAAACCAAAAAATTATTACAGCATACGTAAATGTTAAAGACTTTGAAAATGCAAAAGTAGCACTTAACAGAGCTGCAATGAAATTACCAGTAACTTGTAAAATTGTTATAGACAAAGGACATGACCTTGTACAATACTAAGTTTATACCAGTTTAGTACAAGATTATAAAATAGATTAAGGATTTAATAATAGAATAAATAGTGGTATTTATATAACCCACAAAGATGACTGATTATTTTCATATTCAATGAAATAATTGGTTAATAATCCTTTTCGTATGTTATATAAATAATTATCAAATAATAATAAAATAAAATTTTTTAGAAGAGTGTTACAGATGAATTACGTTGAATTTTTTAAAGAGATAGGTAAAGATGATATACCTATTGCTGGAGGTAAGGGAGCAAACCTTGGAGAATTAACAAATGCAGGAATTCCTGTACCTCCAGGATTTGTCATCACAGCAGAAACCTATCTTAAATTCATAACAAAGACAGGTATTGTTGATAAAATTAATGAAATGTTAGATGGACTTGACTTTAATAATACAACAGAATTAAATAGAGTAGCAGACAACATCAAAGAATTAATTACAACAACTGAAATACCTGAAGATATACAACGTGTAATTATTGAAGCATATAATGCATTATGTATGCAGGTAGATATCGAAGACGTAGTTGTAGCTGTAAGATCATCTGCTACAGCAGAAGACTTACCAGATGCTTCATTTGCAGGACAACAAGATACATACCTAAATATTTCTGGAATAGATGATGTATTGTATAATGTAAGAAAATGTTGGGCATCATTATTTGAAGCAAGAGCAATTTTCTACAGAGCAGAAAATGATTTTGATCATTCAAAAGTACTAATTGCTGTTGTAATACAACAAATGGTAAACTCTGAAAAATCAGGAGTAATGTTCACAGTTGACCCATCAACAGGAGCAGAAGAAATGCTCATAGAAGGAGCATGGGGACTTGGAGAAGGTGTAGTATCAGGTACAGTAACACCAGATACATGCCGTTTTGATAAAATAAATGATGAAGTAAAATCATACAGAATAAACACTAAGAAAACCATGTTCACTAAGAATCAGGAAACTGGTGAAACAGTACAAATTGATGTTCCTGAAGATAAAAAAGATGCAAGAGTATTAACAGATAGTGATCTTGAACAACTAACACAGCTTGGTAGAAGAATACAGAAACATTACGGTGCTCCTATGGATACTGAATGGGGTATCGAAAATAATAAAGTATACATGTTACAAGCAAGACCAATCACAACATTAGGCAATATCACTGAAGAAAAAAGTTCCTCATCACTTGATGAAGAAGAAAGAGAGATTATTGTAAGAGGTCTTGGTGCAAGTCCAGGTATGATTTCTGGTACAGTAAAAATTATCAAAGACTTAGATGAACTTGATAAAATAGTAGATGGAGATATACTTGTAACAACAATGACAACACCTGATATGGTACCTGCAATGAAAAGAGCTAATGGTATTGTAACTGATGAAGGTGGAGTAACTTGTCACGCAGCAATTATTTCAAGAGAATTAGGAATACCATGTGTATCAGGTACTGGTGAAGCAACTTCTGTACTTAAAGATAATCAAGTAGTTACAATTGATGGTAAAAAAGGATTAGTATTTGAAGGAGAATTCAAAGAAGAATCTGAATCAACAACTACCCAAGCAACACAAACAGTATCAGCAGAACCATTATTAACAGTAACTGATGTCAAAGTAAATGTTAGTATGGCTGATGCAGCAAAAAGAGCATATGCTACTGGAGCAGATGGAGTAGGATTACTAAGAACAGAGCATATGATGCTAGAAACTGGTACAGTACCATATAAATTCATCGATGAAGGTAGAGAAGATGAATTAGTAGAAGTACTAGTTAAAGGAATACTCAAAGTAGCAGATGTATTCTATCCAAAAACTGTATGGTACAGAACACTCGATGCACCTACTGATGAATTCAAAACATTAGAAGGTGGAGAAAATGAACCTGACGAAGCAAACCCAATGCTTGGTTGGAGAGGAATCAGAAGAGAATTAGATCAGCCAGATATTCTCAAAGCTGAATTCAAAGCAATCAAAAAACTCCATAACCAAGGATACACTAACATTGGTGTAATGTTACCATTACTACATAAACCAGAAGAATTACGTCAAGCAAAAGAAATTGCAAGATCTGTAGGTTTAGAGCCACATAAAGATGTAGACTTTGGTATGATGGTAGAAACACCAGCAGCAGCAATAATCATAGAAGACTTCATAGAAGAAGGACTTGACTTTATAAGCTTTGGTACAAATGATTTAACTCAATACACTCTAGCACTAGATAGAAACAATGAATTAGTTGCTAAACATTACACCGAAGCACATCCTGCAGTAATAAAATTAATTACAAGTGTAATTAAAAAATGTAAAGCAGCAGGAGTAACTACAAGTATCTGTGGACAAGCAGGTAGTAAACCTGAAATTGTTGAGAAATTAGTAGAAGCTGGAATTGATAGTATTTCAGCAAATACAGATGCAGTTCCTACTATCAGAAGAATAGTTGCTAAAGTAGAGAAAAGAATCATGCTTGACGCAGCTAAAAAAGTTTTAAATGATAATTAAGTTTTAAGTAAACACTCTTCATCATTATCATTTTTTTTAAGATTTTATTTTTTTAATGTTATTTTTATATGACATTTTTTCTATTTTTTTTATAATTCTAACTGTTTTTAAAATAATATTTTGATTTCTATTTTTAATTGAAATATTTGCTGTATAATATATAGTAAAATTTCAAGGGTATTATCGGATAATATGTAATGATTTGTTTTTTCCAACTTGAATAAAATTTTTTATGACATGATTTACAAATAATTATATTAGAATTATTGTGTTAATTTTTCTATAAATTTATTTTTTCAACACATTTAATTAGGGTTAAATAATGCATGATAAAGGAAGAAGTAAAGAAGATATTTTTAAGGATTTAAATAAGTTTCATAGTATGGATATGTGCTATGATTCAGGTAAAATACTAGGTTCTATGTGTACTAAGCCAGATCCTATCGGTGTGAAAGCTTATGAAATGTTTCTAGAAACTAATCTTGGTGATTCTGGATTGTTTAAGGGTACTAGTATGATGGAAAGTGATGTTATTAATTCATTAGGTAGATTGTTACACTTAGATAATCCTTATGGACATATTGTTACAGGTGGTACTGAGGCTAATATCATGGCTATGACTGTAGCTAAGTACTTATTTGAGGAGGAGCATACGGGTGTTCCCGAGTTAATTTTACCTAAGAGTGCTCATTTTTCTTTTAAAAAAGTTTTATCTATGTTATCCATTAAGCCTGTTTTTGTTCCATTAAATGATGAATATAAGATAGATGTTTCAAAGTTGGATGATTTGATTACAGAGAATACTATGGCAATAGTTGCAATTGCAGGTACAACTGAACTTGGATTGATTGATGATATTAAAAATATTTCTAAAATAGCATATTCAAATCAGGTATATCTACATGTAGACGCAGCTCTAGGTGGATTTATGATACCATTTATAAATATGAGCAGGAAGCCTAAAATAAAATTTGACTTTGAATGTAAAGGTGTATCTTCCATGACAATAGATCCACATAAAATGGGTCTTGCACCAGTACCAGCAGGTGGAATTATCTTTAGGAAAAAAGAATACCTGGAAAAACTAGCTGTTAAAACACCCTACCTTACTAGAGACCATCAGACAACATTAGTAGGTACTAGGACTGGAGCTTCAACAGCAGCAACATGGGCGTTAATTAACTATTATGGAAAGGAAGGATATAAGGAAATAGTGGATAGTGTACTAGATTTAACAAAATATACGTATACTATACTTAAAGATATGAAACATGTTCACATAGTACATAAACCAGAACTAAATCTATTATCATTTATCTCTGACAATATGGAAGTAGATGTATTACAGGAAAGATTGCTAGAGTATGGTTGGAGAGTGTCAGTATCAGAATATCCTCATGCAATAAGATTAGTACTGATGCCTCATATTAAGAAAGAGCATATAAATCAGTTTCTTATAGATTTGGAAAATATATTGAATGAATAATATAAAAAAGTGAATCATATAAAATATGGGGTGGTGAAGATAATTTATGGGTTTATCCACCATAAATTACTTTTATAATTTCTAGTTCGTCATCATCTTTAACTACTTCGTCTTCAGTTACTGTATCACCATTTAATTTAACAACAACTGTTTCTATTGGAATTTCTTCTTGTTTTAGTATATCTTCAATTTTTGTGTTTTCAGATATTTCTATTTCTTTAACATTACCTTTATTAATCAGTTTTATACTCATGTTAATCTATTCTCCTATTTTTTCATGTATTTGTTTTAAAAATTTACAGGATTTACATATTCTCTGGGAGGATGGTTCTCCACATATTTCACATGTACCATTAGGTTTTCCAGGATGGTTTTCAAGGTATTCCTCTCTTATTACTGGTCTGATTTTTTCAAATCCATTAAGGATAGAATACATTATTGTTGGATGTTTTATAGTAGTGCTTCTTAGGAAGTCACCTACCTCCATTCTAAAGGAGTCATGTGCATATGGACAGCCATCAAAGTGTACTTCAAAGCCACTTTCTAATACATATAATCCAATTTCTTTTTCAGGTATTTTACGTAGTGGTTTTATTTTCTGGGTAAATCTTTCATCACTAGCCTGTGTTTTATAACCTATACGAACCATGTTGTTTATGTTACCTTCAAGGTAGTTCATTAGTATACTTTGTGTTTCATCATCAAGGTTGTGACCTGTTGCTATTTTTGTAGCATTAACTTCCCTTGCTACTTGGTTAAACACTTGTCTTCGGAATACTCCACAATATGTGCATGCATGCTGTGGATTTGGCTGATTTTTTTCTGCTTCCATTATCTTATCTATTGTAAAACCATACTTATCTTGGAAGGATATTATATGATGTTTTATATTTAGTTTTTCTATAGTATCCTTTGCTATACGTATACCTTCCTCACGATATCCTGCAATTCCTTCATCAATGGTTATTGCTTCTAGTTCTATAATGTGTTTTTCTTTGAGTATGTTTAGTATTTTTAGTAGTGCGACACTATCTTTTCCACCAGATAGTCCTACTAGTACTTTGTCACCTTTGGTGATGAGTTTTTGTTTTCTTATTGTTGTGAGTACTTGTTTTTCTATTGATTTTCTAAAGCAGCTACTACATAGTCTTTGTCCATTATATTTTCTATGGATTATTGGCTTATTTCTTCCACATTGTGTACATAGCTTTTCTGTCAATTTCAATCTCCCTTATATTTATTTTGAATATAATCTTGTAATCAGAATAAAAAAATTTGTAATTTAATTTTTTTGGTGTGTGCTTCTTATTAATATTATATTTTTTTAATTCTTTTTATTTATTATCTATGGGTATTTCTAGTAGAATTAGTTAGTTATTTGTTAATTATTATGGGAGTTGATAGAAGGAGAGTATGATAATATGTATACTAGAATATTGGGAAGTCTTGTACATATTTTTTGTTTAATTTGAGTGCTATTTCTGCTTTTTCTAGTTCCATTCCTAGATATGCTGCATGTTCCATTCTACTTATAAGATTTCTTCTTAGTATTTCTTCATAGATTGCACGTGCCGTTGTTGCTGTTATCACGGCTGTTTTCTCATAATTTTGATATAATACAGCATTAATTAAATTATCTTTAACAATAATTTTAAAGCTACCTTTTGTATCGGGTATGAATTTTCCATCAGCTACTGCTTTGATTTCTGGAATGTCCTTAGTATCTATTTGAATATCATCCTTCTCGTACTCATCTTTTAGTTCTATAAGATTAATTCCGAGATTCTTTGGAATGGTATTTCTTATATTAGCTATGAACATCATATTTGATGCTGTTTTAAGTTCTTTTATACTATTTTTTGTTTTTAAACTAGCTTCTGGAGTAAATAGTATATTTGCACCTATTTCCATTCCAATTCCACTAAGAACTGCATTAACACCATTACTATCTGCATCAAGTAGTTCTGATACATTGCCTACTCCGAAAAATAATGGTTTTGTAGGATTACGTTGTCTATATAATGAACATGCAATAATAGAATCGGTTAATGAAAAACTATTTATAGGATCAAGTAATGGGTCGGCTATTGTTTGAATATTTTCGCATAACTTATCAAGTTTTTCTAGTGACTTTACTCTATCTATTGGAATCCTTGGGATATAATTTTTAGAGTAATTTGTTGGTAATATTACACAGCTAGCATTATAATCTCTGACGTCATCAATTACCTTACTATAATTTCCATGGTCTAAACTAAGTACCAGGTCACATTCTGCATTTAATCCACTTTTTATTTCATCAGGATTTAATGTATCAATACTTACGGGCACATCATAGTTATCTTTAATAAGTTTCACCATTTCATATGCCTTGGCAGGGTTATTTTCACCTGCATGCATTCCAATATCCACCATATCTGCACCAGATTCTATGTAGTATCCTACTCTCTCTATTAGTCTATCCTCTGTTAGTGAGGGTGCATTTGCAATTTCTCCGAGAATTCTCATTGGAAAATCTTGTCCTAGTGGACAATCTTTTATTAATATGTTTGATTTTTTTTCTAGTAGTTGGTTTATTTTTTCACTACCTTGCTGGTAGTTATTGATTATCTGCATTGCTTCCTGATATTGTTTGTCTCTTATAAGTATATTTGCAGGACGTGATGTGGATAATTTCATTGTATTTACAATGTCTAATGTTAGGTTAATATCGGCAGCATTTGTTGGTCCTTTATAGGAGGGTATGTTTAATTTTTCTTGTATTTCTGTTGTGTCCTGTTTCATGAGACCGGGTGTAATAATCATGTCAATATTATCTACAGGGGAGGTATTATCTGTGTTGATTGATTCAATGATATTTTTTTGTTTCATATAATATATTATCAGTTTTGGTGTTATGAATGCTGCAATGGGTATAGGCATTACTTTCAGGTATAGTTCATGGTCTTTGTAATTCTTTATTTTTTCTTTTATAATTGGTTCCGCTAGTTGTCCTGTTATTATTAATATTTTCAGTTTTACTTCCTCCTATTATTCCATTATAAATAAGTATTCCTGTTTTTTAGATATCCAATTTACTTATTAATATTATGTATTTTTTAATGGTTATAATTAATATACCACAATTATAAATATAATAAAAAATATAATGATAAAACATGATTAATTATAGTCTAGATATTTGTAGTATTTTATTTTCAAAAAACATATATCTACGATGTAACTATTTTTATTCAAGAGACATAATATAAAAATTATGAGATGATTTGGAGGAATATTCTCAATGATTGAAATAAGATTTCATGGACGTGGGGGTCAGGGAGCTGTAACAGCAGCAGAAATCCTGGCAAAAGCAGTATTTGAGGAAGATAAATATACTCAAGCATTCCCATCATTTGGTGTAGAGAGAAGAGGCGCACCAGTAACTGCATTCGCAAGAATCAGTGACAAACCAATAAGAAGAAGATATCAAATTTATGAACCAAAATATGTAGTTGTTCTTGATGAAACTTTAGCAAATGTTGTTGATCTTACATCAGGATTAAAAGATGATGGTTCAGTATTAGTTAATACAGAAAGGGATAGTATACCTTCCTTAGATGAAAAAAATATAGATACACACTTAGTTGATGCAACAGGAGTCGCATTAGATATAATCGGAAGAAACATAGTAAACACAACAATGTTAGGATTCCTATCAGCTAAAACAAACATAGTAAAAATAGATTCTCTATTAGACACAATTAAAGATACATTTAGTGGAAAAGTAGCAAAAACAAACGTGGAAGCTACAGAATTTATCTACAATAAATATGTTAACGAATAATTAAGGAGAATGGGTGAATATTATGGAATCAGTAGGAGCAGCTGTAAAAGAGCCTGGAAGTACCAGGAAAAACAAAACTGGAAGTTGGAGGACATTCAAACCAGTTGCAGATAAAGATAAATGTGTAAGCTGTGGTATCTGTTATTTATTCTGTCCAGATGGATGTATTGATTTAGAATATAATCCTAACTATGATTACTGTAAAGGTTGTGGAATCTGTGCAGAAGAATGTCCAGTAAATGCAATAAAAATGGAGAGAGAATAGTATGGTTGTAAAAGTTATATCATCTGCAGAAGCAATAGCTGAAGCAGTAAAAAGAGCAAGACCAAGTGTTATACCAGTATACCCAATTACACCACAAACTGTAATCTCTGAAAGATTAGCAGATTATGTTGCAGATGGAGATTTAGATGCTCATTATATAAGAGTAGAATCCGAACACAGTGCAATGAGTGCTTCCATAGGAGCAGCAGGTACAGGTGTAAGAGTATTTACAGCAACATCAAGTCAAGGTTTAGCATACATGCATGAACCAGTATTTGCTGCAGCAGGTATGAGAGTACCTATAGTAATGGCAAACGCAAACCGCGCATTATCTGCACCAATTAACATATGGAACGATCAACAAGATTCAATCTCAGAAAGAGATTCTGGATGGATACAAATATATGCAGAAACAGCACAAGAAGCATTTGATACCATATTACAAGCATACAAAATTGCAGAAAATCCTGACGTATCAGTACCAGTAATGGTATGTGTAGATGGATTTATATTAACACACACAGTAGAGCCAGTAGACTTACTTTCACAAGAAGATGTAGACACTTTCTTACCTAAATATCAAAGAGGACACTCATACTTAGATCCTGAAGATCCTATGAGTATTGGTACATTAGCAGATTCAGATTACTATCTTGAAATTAGACATGATTTAGAAGTAGCAATTGAAAATTCAAAAGCAGTAATTGAAGAAGTAGGCAAAGAATTCGGAGAAAAATTCGGAAGATCATACGGTTTAATAGAAGAATACAAATCCGAAGATGCAGACATTATAATACTAGCAATGGGTTCAATTTGTGGAACAATAAAAGATGTAATTGATGAACAAAGAGAACAAGGTAAAAAAATTGGACTAGTAAGAGTAAGGTCATACAGACCATTCCCAAAAGAAGCTCTTAAAGCAGCAGTTAAAGATGCTAAATTAGCAGTTCTTGATAAAAACATATCCTTCTCATCTGGTGGAGCATTATACTTAGATTCATGCTCAGCATTAGATAATGAAATATATGGATTTATCATAGGATTAGGTGGACGTGACATTACTCCATCAGACATAGAAGAAATCATTGAAAAAACCGAAAATCCAACTAAAAAAGTAGAATGGATAGGATTAAGGGAGTAGATTAAGATGGATATTGACGAAAGAGAATATTTAGCATCTGGACACAGAGCATGTGCAGGATGTGGTGCTACAATAGCTGTAAGATTAGCTTTAAAAGCATTAGGACCTAATACAGTTGCAGTATCAGCAACTGGATGTCTTGAAGTAGTTACATCACCTTATCCAGAAACTTCCTGGAACATACCATGGGTACATGTAGCATTCGAGAACGCTTCAGCAGTAGCAAGTGGTGTAGAAGAAGCACTTAAAGCACAAGGAAAAGAAGATACAAACGTCGTAGTATTCGGTGGAGATGGTGGTACAACAGATATTGGATTACAATCATTATCTGGTGCAATGGAAAGACAACAAAACATAATTTATATTTGTTATGATAACGAAGCTTATATGAACACAGGTATTCAGAGAAGTAGTTCAACACCATTTGGTGCAAGTACAACAACTTCCCCTGCAGGTAAAAAAAGTTTCGGTGAAGATAAACCTAAGAAAAACATGGCAATGATTATGGCAGCACATGGAATTCCATACGTAGCAACAGCATGTGTATCCCATCCATATGATTTAATGAACAAAGTTAAAAAAGCAGCTGAAACTAAAGGACCAGCATATATACATGTGTTACAACCATGTGCAACAGGTTGGGGTTACGCTCCTAATAAAACAATTGAATTAGGAAAACTCGCAGTAGACACATACTCATGGATACTCTACGAAATTGAAAACGGTGAATTAAATATCACTGTAAAACCTGATAAGAAATTACCAGTAATTGACTACTTAAAAGTTCAGAAACGTTTCAAACACTTAGACGAAGCACATGTAAAAATGATTCAGGAACTTGTAGATCAACAAGCTAAAGAGTTAGGTTTAACGGAATAAATTATATTATATAATTTTTCCTCTTTTTCATCTTATTTTAAGCTCCCAAGCATAACATTACTTTTTTGTTTAGACATTACTTTTTTGATTTATTTTAATAATGAACTATTATTATCTAAAATATAATTATAATTATTAGTATTGACATATTCTTTAATAGTAAACATTTATTTTTTGAATAATAGGATGATAACATGATAACACAAGAACAAGTAGCAGATGCAGTATGTGAAATATATAAGAAAGCTGTGATTATTTTACCAACAGACATAAAAGAAGCATTGGAAAATGCTTATGAAAATGAAGAAAGTGATATAGCACGTTTAAATATAAAATCTATACTAGATAATATAGCAATAGCAGAGGAAAAAAGTATTCCTATGTGTCAAGACACAGGATTACCAATAATATTTGTAAAATTAGGAAAGGTTGACGTTGAAAATTTACAGGAAGGAATAATAGACGGAGTAAAAAAAGCCACAGAAACAGTACCACTAAGAACAAATGTTGTTGACCCGTTAACTAGAAAAAATTCAGGAAACAACATAGGAAATGGAATACCTCAAATAAACGTAGAGCTATCAGATAAACCAGAACTGGAATTAACAGTATTTCCAAAAGGTTTTGGTTCAGAAAACAATAACAAACTAGCAATGCTACTACCTGGAGAAGGACTTGATGGAATTAAACAATTCTTTGAAGAATCAATAAAAGCTGCAGGAGGAAAACCATGTCCACCATCAGTAATAGGAGTAGGAATAGGTGGATCATCAGACATGGTAATGAAACTAGCAAAAAAAGCACTACTAAGACCAATAAATGAACATAATGAAGATCCAAGATTAGCACAGTTAGAAGATGACTTACTAGATATAGCTAATGCTACAGGAATAGGACCTATGGGTTTAGGTGGAAAAACCACAACACTAGGTGTAAATGTAGAAATGGCTGATACTCATACTGCAGGTCTTCCAGTAGGTATATGTGTACAATGCTGGGCTGCTAGACATGCTTCAATAACCTTAAAAGATGAATAAAACATTAATATCATCTTACAATTCTTATCTTTTTTTAACAAAATTAATTTAGAATAATATAATTACTTATTTAAAATTTTGAAAACTGATTGTATAAAAAATAGAAATTACTATAGCTATTAGTTTTCGGGTAATAAATTCTTTAAAAAAAAATAAATCAGAGGGGGTTATTAGTCATATTCCCTAAGGGGTGATGGCTCACACTACCTAAATAATAGGGGGAACTATTATTTATTTTATTATATTTTTTTACGACTTTTTCTAATGACTAAGGGATTATAAATTTTATAACTTTATAGGGAATTATCTTTTTATTTACTTAATTTTGTTTTATTCTATTTTTTGGGAATATGACTTAAATGGGGATTTTATTCGGTTTCGTATTTGTTCATTAACAATACTTTTGCACCGATACTTTCTGATCTGTCAGCTATTCTTTCCAGGTATCTTGATGTTAATATGAATGGTACTAAAACATCTATTGTATCGGTGTTTTCTTTCATAGTTTTTGTGATGGTAAGTAAAAATTCATCGAATAAATCGTCTACAACATCATCATCTTCTTCCAGCTCAGCAGCTTCTTCAGAATTTCTTGTTAAGAATGATCTGATACTTCTTTTAAGCATACTTCCTGTTTCTGCAGCCATTTTGTTCATGGATTCTAACGGTTTTTCAGGAATTTCATCTACTTTTAAGTCTGATGCAATTCTTGCAATATCTATTGATAATTTGCTGATTCTTTTTAAGTGAGAAGATATCTTTATAGAACTTTCAATGAATCTTAAATCATTAGCTACAGGTTGTTCCATAGCTAATAATTTTAAACACATTTGTTCAACTTCTTGACTTTTTTCTGTGATTTCTTTTGTGTTTTCTTCTATTTTCTGATATTTTTCATCAGAATAGTTGTTAAATAAGTCTATAGCTCCTTCATAATTTGATATAGTTAAATTACTTAGTTCTTCTATAGAGTCTTCTAGTCTTCGGATTTGTTTTCTAAATTTTCTTCTATATTCTGGCATTTTATTCACATCTCTTTATCGTGTATTTAAATAATATCTATCCATCTGTTTTATCCGAATCTACCTGTAATGTAATTTTCGGTTTGTTTATTTGTTGGATGTAGGAAGATATCCTCTGTATTTCCTGTTTCTACAATTTCACCATTTAAGAAGAATGAAGTATATTTAGAAACACGTGTTGCCTGCTGCATGTTGTGTGTAACAATTACGATTGTATAATCATCTTTTAACTGATTGATTAAATCTTCAACTTTAGTAGTTGAGATTGGGTCTAATGCAGAACAAGGCTCGTCCATTAATATTATTTCAGGAGACACTGCTATGGTTCTAGCAATACATAACCTTTGTTGTTGACCTCCTGATAATCCAAGAGCAGATTTATCTAATTTATCTTTAACTTCATCCCATAAAGCTGCAGCTTTTAAACTTTTTTCAACGATTTTTTTGATTTTACTTTCGTTACTTTCACCGTGAATTCTAAGTCCATATGCAACATTATCATATATAGATTTAGGGAATGGGTTAGCTTTCTGGAATACCATTCCAACTTTTTTTCTTAGGTCAACAACATCTATGTCATCGCCATAAATATCTTTACCATCGATTACGATTTCTCCTTCTTTTCTGAAGATAGGTATTAAATCATTCATCCTATTTAATGTACGAAGGAATGTTGATTTACCACATCCTGATGGACCAATAAGTGCTGTAACTGCATGTTCTTCAATACTAGTATTAATATTTTTTAGCACATGGTGATCATCAAAGTATGTGTTCAAATTTTTTGCTTCAATAATTTTTTTACTCATATTATTCTCCCATCATTTTCTTTTGATATCTTTCAACTAAAATGTTAGTTGTAATAGTTATACCTAATATTATTACTATAAGAACTACTGCTGTTCCAAATGTATTTTCAATTGAAATACCTTCAGTAGCTAATATGTATAAGTGTAATGGTAATGGTCTTGCAGGATCAAATATTGTTACAGGTACTGCAATTGATGAACCGACTGTATACATAATTGCTGCAGTTTCTTCTATTGCTCTTGCCATACCAAGTATTACACCGGTTATGATTCCAGGTATTGCTGCAGGTAAGATAACATTTTGAATTGTCTGCCATCTTGTTGCACCCATACCAAGACTTCCTTCTCTGTATGCTGCTGGCACTGCATCTAAAGCATTTTCAGCAGTTCTCATTATTGTAGGCATAGCCATAATAGCTAATGTTAGGGATGCTGATAATATACACCATCCTAAATGTAGAAATTCTACAAAGAATGCTAAACCAAATAAACCAAATATGATTGATGGAAGAGATGCTAATGATTCTGAACAGAATCTTATTATCTGAACAAATTTTCCACTTCCTGCATATTCATACAGATATACTGCAGCTCCTACTCCTATAGGTGTAGCTATTATCACTGCAAAGAATGTTACATAGATTGTAGATACAATCATTGGGAATATACCACCACTAGCACCAAAATCTACAGGTGCAGTTGTTAAGAACTCCCAACTAATTACAGGTAATCCTTTTACAAGGATGTATCCTATGATTACAATTAAAATTAATAATGTTATTAATCCTAATGCATAAAATATTCCTTTCATTATACTATCATTTCTCTTACAAGCTGCTGCATTGGTTGATGCTTCTGTATTGGATGAGCTCATAAATCTCCACTTCCTTCAATTCTACTTTTGTAAGCTACATAATCTGCAATAGCTATTAAGATCATTATCACGATTAATAGTATAATACCAGTTGCGAACAATGCATTGTAGTGTAAGTCAATTGCGTAACCCATTTCTAGTGCAATGTTTGATGTTAATACTCTTACTGGTTCGAATATTGATCCAGGTATTTGAGCAACGTTACCAGCAACCATGATTACTGCCATTGTTTCTCCAATAGCTCTACCCATACCAAGAATAATAGCTGTTACTATTCCAGGTGCTGCTGTTGGTAAGATAACTTTATAAATTGTTTGCCATTTTGTTGCACCTAATCCATATGAAGCTTCCTTCATTGCACCAGGTACAGCATATATTGCATCTTCAGATACACTAATGATAGTTGGTAATATCATAATTGATAATATGATTGAAGCTGCGATTAAACTGAAACCAGTTCCTCCAAAATGGTCTCTTATAAATGTTACTAGAACAACCAGACCAAAGAAACCATAGATAACTGAGGGAATACCAGCTAAACTTTGGATTGTTGGTTTTAATATTCTATTCATTGTATTGTTTGCGTATTCAGTCATGAATACTGAGCACCCAATTGATAATGGCACTGCTATTACTAGTGAGATGGCCATCATTTCGAGGGTACCTATAATCATTGGGAATACACCGTAGACTTCATCTTTAGGTGCCCATTTCATACCAAATATGAAATTGAAGAATCCTATTTGTTCGATTGCAGGCATTCCTTCTACAACTATAAACCCAATAATAAGTAATATAATGATTACTGATAATATTGCAATTATCATTAATCCTTTTTCTATTATTATTTCTGTTAGTTTATTATTTTCCATAACTAATCCTCATTAACATTTTAGAAAGTTTTAATTTACAGGGACTAAACCTTCTTCTGCTACTATTTGTTGACCTTCATCACTTAATGTCCAGTTAATAAAAGCTTGTGTTGCATTGTCTGGTGTTTTGTTTGTCAAGAATAAAAATGGTCTTTGTACTACGTAACTACCGTCTTTTATTGTTTGATCGTTTGGTTCTACACCATTAATTTTAAGTTTTTTAACTTGGTTTTCTCTTAAGTCTGATAATGATGCAAATCCTATAGCTTTATCATCTGTTGATATTGACTGCATAAGTGAACCTGTTGAACTTTGTACAACAGCATTTGATACGAAGTCTTCATCATCAAGTACAACTTTAGTTATTGCATCTCTTGTTCCAGAACCTTCTTCACGGGTAATTACATTTATTTTACCTGGACTTCCACCTACTTGGCTCCAGTCTGTGATTTTACCTGTGAAAATGTCTTTCACTTGGTCTTTAGTTAAATCAGATACATTGTTACTTGGGTTTACAATAATTGCTATACCATCTGTTGCTATCTGTGTTTGTGTCACATTAGCTCCTGCTTTCTTGGATGATAACTTGGAAGAATAAGTACCTATTTGGGCTGAACCTTTTTTAACACTGTTCAATCCCATGGATGATCCTCCACCTTGAACTGTTAGTTTATCAACAGAGTCATTTTCCATGTAAGTGGTTGCTAATTTCTCTGCAACAGGTTGAACGGAAGTCGAACCAGCTATAGCTATATTGTTATGCTTTTCAGCTCCCGGGGCAAAAATCATAAATCCGGCAATAAGTAGTATTACGACTACTAATATTGCGAGTTTATATTTTCCTTTCATTTATTTTATACCTCTTAATTTAATATTTTCATAATCTGTCTCCCTGTTACTTAGTAATTTGTTAGAAGTATATTTAAAGCATGTGGAAAATAGGTATTTTTTTTCCTAAAATATGAAAAAACTATTAATTTGATTCACATTTTAGGAATTTTTTTAGATGTTATGAGTTTAAGATATGCATAAAAGTAAAATATTGTTCTTATTTTAAGAACATCTCTAAAAAAATTAGTGAAATAAAAAATAAAAAAAGTGTAAACAATGTGAACTAAACATCCAAAAACCAGAATAAACCTTGTTAAATTCAAAAAAAAATTAAAAAATTTTAAAAATTATTTGTTCTGGTCAAAATACTTGAAATGTTGTTTTCGTAATGTAGACTGATTTTCTATGTAAAATTGGGTGGTAGCTTCAGTAATTTCAATAGAAATATCACCAATACGTTCAAAGGATTTTACAACTCTGAATAATTTAAGATAATACGGGGAGTTATTTTTGTTAATATCAGCCTTAGCCATCTGGCTAGAAATCTTCTTAGTAGCTAATTTCTGTAAATTAGTTAATTCATGTTCATAACGATCCATTTTATCCTTAATATTCAAGTCACGTTTAAGAAAACTCTTAACAGCCTTTTTGAACATAGTAGAAGCCATATCATACATTTCCTCTAACACATCAAATACAGGCTTCTTAACCTCAGTATGCTCTTCGAGAACAAATTTTGGTATATGACATATATGGTCACCGATACGCTCCATATCATATGCAATTTCATTAAACATGATAGTGTTATTAAACTCAAAAAATGGGTCAAGAGATAACACAGTATCTGTAGAAGATTTGATTTTTGAGTACATATGATTGGTATTCTGATCTTCATCTAATGCTTTCTGTGCAAGTTCAAGATCATTATTTTTCATAGCTTCAAAGGACCATTCGAACTGTTTTAAAATCTGTTCACCCATCTCCTTCATCATTTCTTTAATGAAATATTCACCTGAATACTCTGGAACAGAATGCTCTGTTTCAAAATTCTCAGATATTTCATTAAACTTCTTTAAATCAACAACATAAGCTTTTTTAATTACATTTTCATCTATAAGAGGTTTCAGTAATTTAGTCACATAACGCCTACTAATGTTTAATTTATCAGCGATTTCATCTTGAGTAGATGGTGATTCATATAATATGATATCTAAAATCTCTTTCAATGTATTATTTTTCATATTCTTTGGCATGTTTTAGCTCACTATAATAAAAAATTCATAATTTAAATTTTAATTAGTATTTATTTTTATTCATATAATAAACTTAACCCTAGTAATTATTCTATAAAAAATGAATAATAATTCACTAAATGATTTAACATGATTACTATATATTTTAAAATTAGTGTACAAGAATTAATTAATAATTAACTTGATATAGAACAAAAAATCCTATTGATTTCACATTAAATACCTATAAAATTTTTTTATTATATAAAAATAGTAATAAAACAAGCTTTGATTTAATATTAAACAACAATTATAAACTTTAAAAAATATAAATAATTTTCTAAAAAATCAATAGCAACAATTAACAAAATTAAATAAAAATAGTAATTAAAAAAACCATAAATAATAATTAGAAAAAAAACAAAAAAAATGGAATAAAAGAATCATGTTTACAGAAACCAATTATAAAGAAGAAATGCCAGTAAACTTACTAAGAAAAATTATGCAAGCAAGGAAAATGTTTAAAGATAAAGGTATAAGTAAATCTGGATATAACCACTTCCAAAAATTCTCATACTATGAATTAAAAGATATAATTCCAGAGGCAATAGAAATATGCATAGAACTCGATATTGCAACAAGATTCACATATGAATATGACCATTATGCATTAAAAATCTATGACCTGGAAAACAAGGAAGAAACAGAATTCTGCATGCCAGCACAGGAAATACCAAAAGAAGGAAATATGAACAATCAACTACAGAATCTAGGGAAAGTACAAACATATATCAGACGATACCTATACATGCAATTTCTAGATATAACAGAAAATGACGTGGTGGATGCAAGTAACACAAAAAATGATTCAGCTAAGAAACCTCGAAACAAAAACCTTAAATATCCAGTACTATAAAAAGTAGGAGAAAAAAATAAAAATGACAGTAGAAGAAGTATATGCAGGAAAACTTGTAGATAGAAAATCTAAATTCTATGCACATCTCTACAGAATAGATAATCTTGACCAGGATATAACTGAGATACAAAAAATTCATAACAAGAAATATAAAAAAGCAGCACATCACTGTTATGCAGCATTAGTAAATGGTGAAGAGGATTCACGTAATGATGGAGAAGTAGGCTCACCTGGAAGAGTTCTACTAGAACTGCTACAGGAGTATAATCTTGATGGCTATATGATTATGATATCACGTAAATTTGGTGGTATTAAATTAGGTCAAGGTGGAGTAGCAAGAGCATTTAGAAATACAGGTAGAGGTGTAATAGAAGCTTACCTTGAAAGTCAAAAATAAGAAGAATTTTAATCATCACCAATACTCTTTTTTACAATATCTCTTTTTTTCAATCTAGTATTTAATCTATACAATAGATATCCTAAATTGTTGTAAAATTTATTAAAGATAGTGTTTTTCATAAAAAAAATCATTTCAAAAAAAGTAATATCAAAAAAATAGAAAAATAAACTTCCTATTTTTTATTAGTAATAATAGTAGTCATCATCAAAATCATCATCATATATTGTATCCTTATTTCTTGGTTTTTTATATTTCTGATTTTTTCTTGGCCTAGAATACCTTTGATTATATTGATCATCATAATAATTATCATTATATTGACGATTCTGTCTTTTTCTAGGATGTCTAGGTATATTTCTAGGTTCAAATTCTCTAGGTTTAAATTCACGAGCTCTACTTTTATTAGTTTCTTTTATTTCATCTGGCACTGTAACAATAGTGTATAATATTGCTAAAATAATAGCTATATTCACATACTCTTTTAATGATGCAAATAATGAGAATAACAGTGAAGCTTGTGTACTTGTATCAGCATAACCTATGATTAATTCAATTGCTCCTACAATTATTAGTATAATACCATGTTGTGTTCCCAGTTTTTTAGATATCAATGGATATATACCCATAATAACTAATGCATATCCTATAGTTCTGAATAAAGTCCAATTAGTAATTGACTCTAAACCATAGAATATATCATAAGGTATAATTCCAATTGCACCTAAGAAGTGAACTAATTCTATAATTAATATCACTACTAAAGGGAATAAAAACAATGCTTTTGTACTAATATGTGATGAATCCTCACTCTGTACTTGAGGTCTAGGTTCATATGAATAATTATCTCTAATACTATATCCACTATTATCATTTTGATATGAATGATATTTAGGTGGTTTTGATTGTTCATGCTCTGATAACTTTTTAGTTACAGGATTAATCAGCCTTTTCATTATTTCAGCAGCTAATGAGGTAACAACTGCTCCTATAATAGTACCACTAATACCCATAACTGAAGTTAATAATGCAGTGATTCCCGAAATCATTGCTAAAATTAAGATATCAGTTATCTGTGATTTTGAAGTCATTAAATTTCAACTCCCTTTATTACATTTTATTCTAAGTTTTTTTATATCTTTTTTATAATATATAAATGACTTGTATATAAATATAAAAAAATCAATTTAGATTAATTTTCAAGTAAAAATAGCATAATGTAATGGTTGTTTTTAAATTAGTGCAGGGGATGGGATTCGAACCCACGTAGGCCTACGCCAGAGGATCTTAAGTCCACCCCCTTTGGCCAGCTCGGGCACCCCTGCATATAAAAAAATAGTACTTTTTTCTTTTTTCATGATAGTACAAGCCTTAGGGGGGAATTGAACCCTCGACCTACGCCTTACCAAGGCGTCGCTCTACCCCTGAGCCACTAAGGCAATTAAATATTAAAAATTAGTTTTTAAATTAGTGCAGGGGATGGGATTCGAACCCACGTAGGCCTACGCCAGAGGATCTTAAGTCCACCCCCTTTGGCCAGCTCGGGCACCCCTGCATATAAAAAAATAGTACTTTTTTCTTTTTTCATGATAGTACAAGCCTTAGGGGGGAATTGAACCCTCGACCTACGCCTTACCAAGGCGTCGCTCTACCCCTGAGCCACTAAGGCAATTAAATATTAAAAATTAGTTTTTAAATTAGTGCAGGGGATGGGATTCGAACCCACGTAGGCCTACGCCAGAGGATCTTAAGTCCACCCCCTTTGGCCAGCTCGGGCACCCCTGCATTTCTATAAACTGTGTTTTAAAAATCTTTAAGTTCTAAACTTTAATAGAACAATATTATATTGTGTTAAACTACTATATATACTTTATCCTATATCGTTATAAAAAGAGTATACTTCACCATTAGACTTACAAATTTTTATACATATATCTACAGTAGTAACTTCATAAAAATATTTGTTATAATATTTTTTTGAGTAAAAAATAAAAGTACCATCATCCCTTTTTTTTGCATGATTCATTTTTTACTGAGAAATAAAAATGTAATATTTTTAAATAATCTGGATAAAAAATTTAATATTTTATAATTATGATTATTTTTAATTATTTCATCAATTTTTTATAACTTTGTTCAATATCCTAAAATCTCATCATTATTAAAAAATTCTTATAATATATAGCATAAAATTTCTTAAAATAGGAAGTAACTCTAAAAAAGCTATTCATAATATACTGGAATATTATGAATTATACTTCTTCAAATGAGAATATTCATGAAATTATATGTAATATATGCACACACTTTTTTACATATATAATATACTAATGGATTACATTTCCTAAAATGATATATTATATGATATAGAATTAAAACATCCTGTTTAATCAATAATCAACAGACAACTATTATTCATTATTTCAATAAATTTATGCAATATTTTCAAATAATCTTGTCATGATTCCTCTGATGACTATAGTATGTGCTACAACACAACGGTGATGACCTGAACAAATGAAAAAGTTCATTGTTATGATGGTTGCATTTCCAATTGTAGCGATATAATTTTTATCATATAATGAAAACTAGAAAAATTTGTTTGAAAAACAACAAGAATATTTTTAGTTTGATGTACGTTAAGCGAATGTATAACAATACATAAGTGGTAATTATTATTATTTAATTAATAATAAACACTGCCAATAAATAATAAATTTATTTATTAACCTTTAATTTGTTTACAATTTACTTCTTAAGATACTTTGATTCTTAATAAGAACAGTGTGTAATTTATTTTTACGCTTTGTATTAAGTGGATTTCCACAGTTATTTGTGTGTAAATCCGTTTGATCCTGGCGGAAGCTACTGCTATTGGGATTCGATTAAGCCATGCAAGTCGAATGAATTCATATTCATGGCATACGGCTCAGTAACACGTGGATAACTTACCCTTAGG